>CABEDX010000001.1_pt1 | contig 88758 bp, 84 predicted proteins | sample 3132991 | NCBI WGS metagenome assembly CABEDX01 (sample SAMEA5534332, study PRJEB31848) | metagenome | biome: tundra; feature: field; material: soil | place: USA | collected 2013-05 | depth 0.15 m
CGCCCCAGCGCCCGAAACCCCGGCATACCGGCGCCGGTTCTCCCTGGGCCGGAGGTAAGGTGGCGGCGTGATCCGCGTCCTGATCGCTGATGGCAGCGAGCGCATCCGCGCCAACCTCATCCGCCGTCTCGCCGCCGAAGAGGACATCACCGTCTGCGGCACCGCCAGCGATGGTGAGAAGGCACTCCAGGAGGCGTTGCACCTCGTCCCCGACATCGCGGTGCTCGATGCCGGCCTGACCGGCCTCGACGGCGTGCAGGCGACCGAGATGCTCGCCGAGTACGCCCCCCAGGCGGGCGTGATCCTGATGTCGATGGAGAGCGGGAGCGAACTGTTCCGGAGGGCGATGCTCGCCGGCGCTCGCGAGGTGTTGCAAAAGCCATTCGCCGGGGACGATCTGGTTGCCGCGATTCACCGGGTGCATGCGTTCCAGGCACGCAAGCGGGCGGCGCAGGCGGTGCGCCAGCCCGAGCGCGGTGGACCGGCAGCTCCCGACGGGGCCCGGCGCCGTGACGGACGCATGATCACCATCGTCTCGGGCAAGGGCGGCGTCGGCAAGTCGATCATTGCTACCAACCTCGCCCTGGTGCTCAACCGGCCGCACCCGGGGAGCGTCGTGCTCGTCGATCTGTCCCTGCAGTTCGGCGATATCGCCGCACTCCTCGCCATGACGCCGGACGGGTCGATCGCGGAGTTCGCGGCCGGCGACGCGGGGATGACCGACCGTCACGTGATCCAACAGGCGCTCTCACTTGGCCCGCAGGGGCTCACCGTGCTCGCAGCGCCTCCGAGCCCCGAGCTCGCCGACTATGTCACCACCGCACACCTGCGCTCGCTGGTCGCCGAGTTGCGCTCCACATTCGAGCTCGTGGTGGCCGATACCACCTCCCAGCTCTCGGAGATCACCCTGGAAGCGCTCGAGAACTCGGACCACATCGTCCTGGTCACCGACTTCAGCGTCACCTCGGTGAAGAACACCCGCCTGATCATGTCGGTGATCGGCGTCCTGCAGGTGGATCCCGAACGCATCGTGGTGGTGGCGAACCACCGGGATGCGGTGCTCGCGGGAGGCATGGATCGCGCCCGGATCGAGGACTTTCTCCGTCACGCGGTCGCGGCGGAGATTCCTCATGACGCGATCGCGATCGGGGGGTCGGTTAGTTCGGGCGTGCCCGTGGTCATCGGCGGCCACTCCTCCCCTGTCACGGCGGCGTTCGAGCGTCTCGCATCGGCGCTCACCGGCGATGCCGAGCCCGCATCCACCGCGGAGCAACCCGGCAAGAAGCGCAGCCGCCGCCGGCTCGGCTTCGCGCGGGACTGAGGAGACCCCAGCTCCGGCTTCAAACCTGGACTATTCAGCCTCCGCTGGGGTCTCCTCAGTCCTTGTAAGCGTCCGACGCTAGCGTCCGAAGATACGGCGCTTGCGCTTGTCGTCCGCCTTGCCGGCGGCGACGCCGGCACCGACCGGCTGACCGCCAGTGGGAACCAGCGCACCGGCGAGCTCACGGATCGAGCGGCTGATCTCGGATTCCGGGCTCGAGGTCACGAACGGGATCCCGCGATTGATCGAGTCACCCACGACCCGGGGGTCGTAGGGAATCTGCGCGCCGACGCTGTGGCGCAGGTTCTGCTCGATCGAGTCCTTATTGAAATCGGAGTGCGAGTCGCTGCGATCGACGACCAGGAGCACGGAACTCGGGTCGACGGTCAGCGACTCGAGCACCTTGAGAGCGAGCTTCGCATCCTTGATCGCCGGGATGGTCAGCGCGGTGACCACGAGGATGTGCTGCGCGGATTCGATGACCTCGAGGTTGAAGTCGGCCAGGTGCGACGAGGTGTCGACCACCACGTAGTCGAACGTCTTGCGCAGCTCTCCCATCACCATGCGGACGTGATCGCTGGTGATGAGGTCGGCAAGTTCCGGGCTGATCGGCGCCAGGAGGACCCGCACTCCGTTCGGTCCCTGGGCCATCACCTCGTTGAGCATCTCGGGCTCGAGCGTCTCCGAATCCACCACGTCGGTGATGCTCCGACTGTGATCAAGGTTGAGCATCACCCCGATGTCGCCGAACTGAAGGTCGAGGTCGACGAGCGCAACGCGTGACTCGGTCTCGACGGAGAGCGCCACCGCCAGGTTGGTTGCGAGCAAGGTCTTCCCCACCCCGCCCTTGCCGGAGAAGAGCACGATCACCTCGCCGAGTGCCGCCGCGCGCGGAGCGCCGCTGCTGTCGGGGGCTGACGCCCGCGCGAACGTTCCCTTCTTCTCCTCGAGTTGGTGCACACGGCGGATGGCCGCCACCAGCTCGTCATGGCTGAAGGGCTTGATCAGGTACTCGCGAGCGCCGGCCTGCATCGCGCGGCGGAGATAGTCACGCTCGCCCTGCACCGACATGATGATCACCGGCGACGCGGGCAGCTCCTGAGCGAGCCGTTCAGTCAGCTGGATGCCGTCCATGATCGGCATGTTCACGTCGGTGAGCACGATGTCGGGCAGCAGGCGATGCGCTTCCTCGAGCCCCTGCTTGCCGTCGCCGGCCGTGCCGATGACCTCGATGTCCTCTTCGAACCCGAGCAGTTTGCGCAGGTTATCCCGGGTGCTCGCGATGTCGTCGACGATAAGGAGCCGGATCAAATCGATCGGACCTCAGCCCACCGACAAGCGTGCTGCCTGCACCGGGTCGACCGGTATGCCTGGGCCCATGGTGGCCGCGATCGTGACCGTCTTCACGTAGGTGCCCTTTGCGCCGGTGGGCTTGGCTCGAACGATCGCATCCATCAAAGCGGCGAAATTGTCTCGCAATCTGTCGTCGTCGAACGAAGCTTTACCAATTGCGGTGTGAATGATGCCCGTCCTGTCATTGCGGAACTCGACGCGGCCGCCCTGGACATCCTGGATCGCCTTGGCGATATCGAAGGTCACCGTCCCGGCCTTGGGGTTCGGCATCAGGCCTCGCGGGCCGAGAATCTTCCCCAGGCGACCGACCATGCCCATGACCTCGGGGGTCGCCAGCGCGACGTCGAAGTCGATCTGTCCGGCCTGCACCTTCTTGACCAGGTCCTCGCCGCCGACGACGTCCGCGCCGGCCTCGATGGCCTCGCGGAGCTTCTCGCCGGTCGCGAAGACCGCGATCCGCCTGGTCTTGCCGGTGCCGTGCGGAAGCGTCACCGTGCTGCGCACCACCTGGTCGGCGTGGCGTGGGTCGATGCCGAGACGGATGTGCGCCTCGATGGACGAATCGAACGCCGTGACCGCGGTCTGGCGAACCAGGCTCACCGCCTCGGACGGCGGGTAGAACTTCCCTGCTTCAATCGCACTCGCGGCCTGGCGGTACTTCTTGCCGTGTGGTTTGGGCATCTTCACTTTCTCCGTGGTGTTGGCGGGCACGTGAACGCGCCCTCCCACTCAGTGGCTCAGTTGACGTTAAGACCCATTGATCGGGCCGTGCCCTCGATGATCCTTGTGGCGTGCTCGAGGTCGTGGGCGTTGAGGTCGGCCTGCTTGACCTCGGCGATCTCGCGCACCTGCGCCTTCGAGAGTGACCCGACCTTGTCGCGGTTCGGGTTCCCCGACCCTTTCTCGACGCCGGCGGCCTTCTTCAACAGCTCCGACGCCGGGGGCGTCTTGGTGATGAAGCTGAAGGTCCTGTCCTCGAACACGGTGATCTGGGCGGGGATGACACCCGACATGTTGGCGGTGCGCTCGTTGTAGGCCTTGCAGAACTCCATGATGTTGAGCCCGTGGGGACCCAGGGCGGTGCCGACCGGCGGCGCCGGAGTCGCCTTTCCGGCCTGGAGTTGCAGCTTGATGACCGTCTTGATTTTCTTCTTGCTCATGGTTTCCTTGACTTGATTTCCTGATGGTGCCTAGCGAAGGCGCTCGACCTGGAGGAGGTCGAGCTCGACCGGAGTCTCGCGACCGAACATGTTCACGAGCACCTTGAGCTTGCCCTTCTCGACGTTGATCTCGGTCACCTTGCCGTGGAAGTCGGTGAACGGTCCATCGATGACGCGAACGTTCTCGCCGACCTCGTACTCGACGTTGACCTTGGTTGGAGCCTCGGCCTTCACCTGCTTCTGAATGCCGCGAATCTCGTGCTCCTGCAACGGAACGGGCTTGTTGCCCGAGCCGACGAAGGAGGTCACCCCAGGTGTATTGCGGACGACGTACCACGACTCATCCGACATCACCATGTTGACGAGGATGTAGCCGGGAAAGATCCGCTTGCTCACCTTGCGGCGCTGGCCGTCCTTGATCTCCATGACCTCCTCGGTCGGAACCAGGACGTCGAAGATCTGGTCGTGCATGTCCATGGACTCGACGCGCTTGAGGAGGTTCGCGCGAACCTTCTCCTCGTGGCCGGAATACGCATGCACCACGTACCAGCGGGCGTCCTTGGCGGAAACGGCGGCGTTGCTCACAGCGATGTTCATTCTCCCACGACGGCTACGGCGACACGGTTGGAGCCGCGGTCGGTGCGACGGTTGGTACGGCGGTTGCCAGCGGGGCGGCGCTTGGCGCCGGGGTGGCAGTGGCAGAGGCGGCCTGGGTCGCGACCGCTTGCTTCACCCCAAGGCTGAGCAGGTAGTCCGCGCCACCCACCAGTGCGGCGAAGATGATGACGGTCGCGATCACGATGCCGGTCATCCGCACCAGCTCGTCCCGCGCCGGCCAGACAACCTTCTTCAGCTCTTCCCAGACGCCCCGCAGATAGCCGATCGGGCCCGAGCGGCCGGCGGCCGGAGCGGGCAGAACCGGGCGTGGGGTCCGGGGACCGCCCGGGGCGCTTCGAACCTTGGCCATTGACGGTGATCTCTCCTGATGCTGGTACCGGGGCGAGCCGGACTGGGTGTGTGGTGGCAGGGGCGGCAAGACTCGAACTCGCGACCCTCGGTTTTGGAGACCGATGCTCTACCAGCTGAGCTACGCCCCTTCGGTCACTTGGTCTCGCGATGCTGCCGGTGCACGCGGCAACGCCTGCAGAACTTCCGCAACTCCAGGCGATCCGGGTCGTTGCGCTTGTTCTTGACCGTCGTGTAATTGCGTTCCTTGCACTCGTTGCACTGCAACGTGATGATCGCGGAACCGCCCTTGGCCGTAGCCACGTGTCAATTGCCTCAAACACAAAAGAGACCTAGCGGCGCTAGGTCGGCGTGCAGTTTACCACAGATCTGGAGAGCCGCCGAGGGACCCGCGGCCAGATCGGCGCCGGCTGATCGTCACAGGGTTGCCAACTCGCCGTCGAGCCAATCGGGCTACGCTGTGAGCAAGCAACCGTACACCCCGGGGGACCTCCATCATGCACCCACTGCTCCGACCCACGAACGTCGTCATCGCCGTGCTCGGTGCCGCAGTCATCGGCCTCGGCACCGTGGTGGCTGTCGACCACACCGCGACCCCGGCGCCTCGGGCGCAGACCGCGGCGCTCGCCGCAGCGCCGACCAGCGTCTCCTCGCTCCTCTCCTCGAGCGCCTTCGCGGCATCCGGCCAGTTCAAGAACGAGGCATCGCACGTTTTCGATTTCTTCACGACGGACACGAAGCTCACCTGGCAGCAGGTCGGCGCTGATCTCCTCCGCGGCGAAACCCTGGATCAGATCGCCGGAACGCACGCCGCCAAGGTCGAGGCCGATGCGCTCGCCGAGGTGCGAACCGGGCTCGCGCTCGGAGTCTTGAAGGGTGTGATCACCCAGCCCGAGGAGACCCGCCTGGTCAATGACGCCCACGACGCGATCTCTGTGCTCATGGCCGCGAAGTTGAGCGCGCTCCTCCCAGCGGGGCACTGACCGGGCTGCCGAGAAGATTCGCCCGCCATCCACTCTCGAGTGGTGGATGGAGCAGGCACTCCTTGTCGGAGTCGCCTTCCCACCACCAGCGACCAGCCCTCTCGTTCTCCCCGGCCTGGGTCGCACGGGTGCATGGGGCGCAGCCGATCGACGTGTAGCCCTGGTCGTAGAGCGGGTGATGATCAATGCTGCGGGCGGCGAGGTAATCCCACACCTGGGCGCGCGACCAGCCGGCCAGTGGCACCACTTTCGTGATGCCTTCGTGGCCGGGATCGCTTGCGACGAGAGGGGTTTCGGCACGGGTCGGGGTCTGCTCGCGACGGAGCCCGGTGATCCAGGCGTCGTAGTCCCGGAGCGCTCGGGCGAGCGGGTTGACCTTGCGAACCGCGCAGCATTCGTTGCGGAGCGCAACCGACCGGCGGAACTGCATGGTCCCGTGCTCTCCGGTCATCGCGTCCAGCTCAACCGAATCCGGGGAGAGGATGCGAAGGCGGATCGGATAGCGCTGCCTGACCTCCTCGATGAAGTCGTGGGTCTCCTCGTGGAGACGGCCGGTGTCGAGGGTCAGGACCTCGGGCTCGGGCACGATCCCGCAGGCCATGTCGATGAGGACCATCGATTCGGCCTGAAAGCTGGCCACCAGGGCGACGCGCCGGAAGCGCATGTACGTCCAGGCGAGCACCTCCTCGGCGCTCCCATGGCGCGGATGGCCCTGCGCCTGCGCGAGATCACGGTTTGCAACCACGGCGCACATCATCGGGCAATCGCCCCGATTGCGAACGGATTTCGCCTTCACGCCGCGCGACGCGCGCCAGAACCTCGATCTCAGGAAACCGCCGGGGCAGGGTCCGACCGAGGGGTGGACCACAGGTGCATGGCCGCGTGGGCTCGCCAGGGACGCCAGCGCTCCGCGACCTGACCGACATCGCCGGTTGCCCTGATACTCGCGCCGAGCGACTCGACCGCACGACGCAGCCCGAGATCAGTCGACGGGAAGGCATCGGCCTCCCCCATGCGCAGGGCCAGGTAGTTGGCGGTCCACGGACCGACTCCAGGCACCGCTACCAGCGACGCCAGCTGCTCATCGAGCGACCGGCTCCGATCGAGCCTGATGTCCGCCGCCGCCACCGCTCGAGCGAAGTGGTGGATCGCGTCGATGCGAGCACCGGTGAGGCCGGTGCCGGTGAGATCCGCCTCAGCCAGCACCTCCGCGGGCGGGAACGTGTGCGTGAGGCCGAGCTGTCCCAGACCCGCGACCGGCACCCCGTGGCGTGCGACCACCCGGCCGATGATGGTGCCGGCGCCGGCCACGGTGACCTGCTGACCGACGATCGCCCGGACGCCCACCTCGAAGGGATCCCACGCACCCGGCACTCGTAGCCCGGGACGCGACGCGATGCGCGCGCCGAGGAGGGGATCGCGCCTCAGCAGGTCATTCGCACGGTCGATCTCGAAGTCGAGATTGAAGATGCGGCGGACCTGGTGCACGACGTGGATCAGCCCGCTCCAGTGCGGCAGATGCGCGGTGAGACGGAGGTGATCGGAGCCGCCCATGGCCACCTCGATCGCCCCCGGGTCGCCATCGACCATGATCGTCCGTCGGTACACCCCCCTGACGACGTGCTCGACACCGGTGATCGCCCGGGCTGAGAGGTACTCCAGCATCGCCTCCCAATCGAGCGGGCCGGCAAAGGTCAGACGCAGCGCAAGGCCACCGTCCGCCACCAGGCGGTCGGCGACGCGCCGGCGGCCACGGAGCTCGCGCGGGGTTGCCCGGAAGATCTCGAAGAGCGTCCGATTGAACTGACGGAGGCTGCCGAAACCGGAGGCGAACGCGATCTCGGTGATCGAGAGGTCGGTATCGTCGAGGAGGCGCCGGGCGAAATGAGCCCGGCTCGACCGCGCGAGCTGCAGGGGCGTCACTCCGACGTGCTCCTGGAACAGGCGGCGCAGGTGGCGCGCCGAGAGGCCGAGGCGTGCGGCGACCGCCGCCTCGCTGTCGCCGCGCGGGTCGCCGTCCACCACCACCCCGATCGCGCGGCAGACGACCTCCGATGCGACGCTCGTGATCGGCGCCGCGGTGCGGTACGGCCGGCAGCGGAGGCACGCTCGATACCCGGCGACCTCGGCGGCGGCGGCGACATCGAAATGGCGCACATTGGCCGGATGCGGTCGTGCCGAGCATCCCGGCCGGCAGTAGATGCCGGTGGTGACCACCGCCGAGTAACCGCTCATCGCCCTACTTGTATCGCGATGCACAGGTCGGGTACCGGCCATATGCGGACATGTCGATGGATCTGTCCGAAAATGGCCGGTTGGTGTCCGCTCCCGGGTTCACGCTTGGCACATGTCTCAATCAATGACCATGGAGTCGTACGGCTACGCGGCGACCCCGCTCGGACGCGTGCTCGTGATCACCGCCGGTGACGAGCTCATCGGGCTCCACTTCGATGGGCACGCACGGACGCCGCAACTCGGCGGCCGGACCAACGGCTCGGGCGCGACGCTGTTCGCCGTCGCGGACCAGCTCGACGAGTACTTTCGCGGAGTCCGCACCGGGTTCGAGCTCCCCATTCGACTGGAGGGAACACCCTTCCAGCTCGCGGTCTGGTCCGCGCTCCGCGACATCCCGTTCGGGCAGACCTCGACGTATGCTGAGATTGCCGCGCGCATCGGCGGGCCTCGCGCCGTCCGCGCGGTTGGCGCCGCCAACGGTCGGAACCCGATCTCGATCGTGGTCCCCTGCCACCGGCTGATCGGCGCCAACGGGGATCTCACAGGATACGGGTGGGGCCTGGAGCGCAAGCGGAGCCTCCTCGAGCTCGAGGGCGCCGACCTGGAACGCCGGCCCGTCAGGCCGGGACGAGCTGATCCCGGTCAGGCGTGGGTCAGCGGGATCGAGACCGTGTCCCGCAGCGCGGGCCGTCCGTGACCCAGTCCGTTGGCGGCGCCGTTCACCGGCGGACCCGAGGCGACCGTCTGACCTCCGTTGGCATGGCCGTTGGCATGTCCGTTGGCATGTCCGTTCTCGTGGCAGTTGCCGAAGAACGCCTTGAGCACCTCGAGCTGACGGTGGACCGCCTCCTCGTTCCAGCCATGACCCTGGTCGCTGTCGGTGAACACCTGGAGGTTCGGTAGCGTGGCGATCACTTCCTTGAGCCGCTCCACGTCGACGAGGCGATCGTGTCGCGCGACAATGATCAGGGTCCGCTCCGCCCGTGCGGCGACGACATCGACGTCGTCGCGGCGCAGGCAGTCGTTGAGCCACTCACGGGCGGCACGCGGATCCGCCCGACGCTGATTCTCGTAATTGATGTCCGCAGTGCGATCGTCGACGTCACCCTCGACGATGACGAAGCGCTTGTAGAGATCGCTCACCCAGCGCTGCCGGCTCAACCACACGACGCCGTCCCACATGGGCCGTCGGCTCAGGAGGCGCACCTGGTCTCGGTAGCGCCGGCGCATGAGATCGGACGACAGGAGCGGCGTGTGCAGCACCAACCGCTCGGCTCGGGTGCCTGCCCGCTTCGCCAGCGCGCAGGCGACAGTCGCTCCAAGGCAGAGGCCGCCGACGTCGAACTTGTCGATCTCGAGCTCGGTGAGCAGGTCGAACAGGATATCGGCCATCGCTCCGGATGAGTGCCGTCCGCGGAGCGGCGGTGACGCACCGTTTCCTGGAAGATCGGGAATGATCAGGGTTCGATAGGCTCCCAGCTCGCTGAACCTGCCACCAAACTCCTCCGCGGAGCTGAGGAAGCCGTGACAGAGCACAAGCGGCTTGCCGCGTCCGCAGACGAGGTACCGAAGGGGCTGGCCACGGACCGTCGCGAACCGCTCCTCCATGATCGGGGGGTCAACGTTGCAGTTCGACGAGACCCCGGCGGCCAAGGTACGCGTCATGACCGGTCGCCTTGCATCAATGGCGTCATTAAAGCCACAGATTGGGTCGTTGCGGCGGTCCGCTGCCGTACAGAGGACCTCGGATGGCTGCCGCCGTCATGATTCGAGCCCCTGGCCGGCGATCGTGTCCACGGCCATCATTCGCTTTTCGCGGAGGCCTCTCGACCCTGCCTGACGTCGTGCTCGCAACCTGCTCGGTGCTCCCCGGTCTCGATCCCGACGAGCGGTCGCTCATCCCCGCGCTCGAGGCGTGCGGCCTCGCCGCCGAGCCTCGGGTGTGGGACGACCCGTCGGTTCGATGGGACGACGTGCCCCTGGTGGTCGTGCGCTCAACCTGGGACTACGCGGAACGGCGCGACGCGTTCCTCGCTTGGTGCGCCGCCGTTCCGCGGATGCTCAACTCCGTGCCGGTGATCACCTGGAACACGGACAAGGCGTACCTGCGAACCCTCGCTGCCGCCGGTATCCCGATCGTGCCGACGATGTGGATCGGGACGGACTCACCAGCTGGGCGATTCGTTCTTCCGGAGGGTGACCTGGTTGTGAAACCGTCGATCTCGTCCGGGGCGCAGAACACGTCGCGATACCGCGGAGTGGACCAGGACGCAGCACGAACGCATGTCGAGCGCCTCCTGACCGAGGGGCGCGAGGTGATGGTGCAGCCGTATGTCAGTTCCGTCGACATCGACGGCGAGACCGGTCTCATCTACGTTGACGGCGCCTTCTCGCATGCGATCCGCAAAGGCGCGCTGCTTCGCACACCAGGCATCGCCACTGATCAACTCTGGGCAATCGAGAACATCACACCCCGGACGCCGGACGAGGATGAGCGGAGCATTGCCGAGGCCACCCTGGACTCGCTTCCCTGGTCGCGATCAGAGTTGCTGTACGCCCGGGTCGACGTCGTTCGGGGTGGCGACGGGGTGCCGTTGCTGCTGGAGCTCGAGCTTGCCGAGCCGTCGCTGTTCTTAGGACTCGGTTCCCGAGCCGCTCCGCGCCTCGCCGAGGCGATCGCCCGCCGCATTCGGCGGGGTTGACAGGGTCGGGCTGATCTTCTCCCGAGTGGCGCGCTCCACACGGTTGGTGATGATCAGCCGGGTCACGAGCGCGCTGAAGGTCTCATCGGGACCGAGCGGCTCCTGGCGCGACTTGGACAGACGCCCGCTCATCTATGAGGCCCTCCCCGATGTCGCTGTATCCGGACGCCCGACCAGGCGGCGCTCGGTGGCGTCGTCCGCGCGGCGCGACGTTTCCCGAGGGCTGCGAATGCGCTCGATACCGTTGGCGTCCTCTCGCTCCTGCGGCGCGGGAGAGACGCGGCCGCGCGACGATGCATGGCGCGGACGGAGCGGGCGCAACGTGTCGCGCGCCCTCCAAGCAGCCGCCGCGTCGAGGAGATCCGCTGCGACCGTCGGCCGTCCGAGTCCGAAACCCTGTCCAAGCGGGATGTCCAACGAACGGATCTGATCGCTGACCAGCTCGTTTTCGACGCCCTCGGCGATAACGATCGAATCGTGTGCTCGCGCGAACTTCAGGGCGCTATTGATGGCGGCGCGCGCACTCCGGCGCGCGGCGTTCATGGTCAGGCTGCGCGCCAGCTTGACGAACTCGGGTTCCGCGGTTTCAAGCAACTCCGTGGTTGCGAATCCTTCGCCGAGGTCGTCGATCGCAAACCGAATGCCCGCGTGGCGATATGACGTGAGCACCACGCGGAGGCGATCGAGGTCGCGAACACTCTCGTGCTCGCCGATCTCAAGCACGAGGCGGTACGGCGAACGTCCCGTCCACTCGAGGAGCAGGAGCAGTTGATCGACGTCATGGAGGGGATCGAGCAGCGCCGCGACACTCACATTCATGAAGAGCAGCATCTCCGCCGGAAGCGGCGCCGCCTGGCTCAACGCGGCCCGCCGGCACAACCAGTCGAGATCGCGGATGTGACCCGATCGATGAGCCACCTCGAACAGCGTCTCGACACTATCCGACGCACCGAATCCCTCCGGCCGCGCCAGCGCCTCATAGCCGGCGACGTGCCCATCGTTGAGATCGACAATCGGCTGGTACACCGCATGGATCGGCCGCCCGGCCACCAGCTCGCCGATCAGCTCGGTGACCGAGGATCCGGAAGGTGTGACCTGCTCCGCGCCGTCGACATGGCGTCCGACCACGCGGTCACGACCGCTCCGCTTGGCCTCGTACAGGCATTCGTCGGCGCGGCGCCACGCCGACATCGGATCGGTGCCGGCCGGCGCCGACGCCCATCCGAGGCTGATATTCGATCGACCGCCCGGGGTGGGCACGAGATGCATGGCGGCGCGGAGACGTTGCGCTGCCGAGGCGGCTTCGGCGGGATCGACGTCGAGGAGGATGGCCGAGAATTCGTCGCCACCGACTCGGGCGATGACGTCCCAGCCGCGCAACATGAGCGCCAGGGTGGTGGCCACGGTGCGCAACACCGTGTCCCCGGCCTCATGACCGAACTCGTCGTTCACACGTTTCAGATGGTCGACGTCGATCGCGAGAATCGCGAACGGTTGCCGGGGAATCGTTCCGAGGATGCGGTCGAACTCGCGCCGGTTCTTCAACCCGGTGAGGCGGTCGGTGCTGGCCAGCTCCGCCATCCGGAGCGCCTCCTCGCGCAGGGCGCCCTGCGCACGAATCCTGGTGACCAGGTGGCCGGCCTCGGCGCCGATCTCGGTGATGGCCTCCGCAGTGAGCGTCTCGACGCTCGGCAGAGTCTCGAAGAAATACGCGAGCACGCCGACAATGCCGGTCGGAGTGACGATCGGACATGCGATCGCCGCGCGCACCCCCAGGGACACGGCGGCGTCGATCTGCGCCGACGTCCCGAGCTGATTGAGGTCCGGGACGATGACCAGCGTGCCCGTGGTCCGGACGCGCGCGATGAGTGCGTCGAGCGGACCTGACGCGCCGTCCGCCGCCACGTCGAGCGCATCGCGGGTGGCACGTGGGAAGGCGTGTCGTGACGTGGAATCGCGGCGCGCCTGCTCCTGGTGCGGGACGAACATTTCGCTGAAGGTCGCCCCGAGCCGGTGCGTTGTCAGCTCCAGGATGATTTCCGCGGCTGCTTCGACGTCAGCGCAATCGGTGAGCGCGCGGACCAGGGAGAACTGCAAGTCCCGGCGTCGCTGCTCCGATTCCTCGGTGAGGTCACGCGTCACCGAGAAGAAGCCGCGCAGCTCGCCGTTGTCGCCATGCATGGCAGTAATCGACACGCTTGCCCAGAAGCGCCTGCCATCCTTGCGAACCTGCCAGGTCTCGTGCAGCTGTTCGCCTGCAACCGTGCCGGCGCTCTCGCCCGAACCGCTGACCGGCCATCCCCGCGGATACAGCACGGAAGAGTGCCGTCCAATCATCTGCTCAGCCGAGTACCCGAAGATCCGTTCAGCGCCCGTGTTCCAGCTGAGCACTGTCCCGGTGGGATCGACGGTGATGAGCGCTTCGTCGAACACCCCGTCGACGAGCGCACGAAGGCTCTTCTCGCTGCGGCGAAGGCCCTGCTCCGACGCCTCGCGCTCGGTGACATCGCGCAACGTCACCAGGAGACGTTCGCCATGTCTGCTGATACGCACGTCGCAGACACGGTCGGTCGATATGTCCGCCCGCAGAACGCGATATCGCATCCCATCGATGGCGCGAGGGATGTCGTTGGCCAGCACATCACGGAAGGCGGTGGTCAACGCGGTGGCCTCGCCGTGGTCGAGATTGAGGAGTCGCGTGCCGACGAGCGTGCCGGTCTTAAGACCGCCGTCTGCTACGTCGTCGGCGAGCTCGGATGCGGCCGAGTTTGCATAGTCCACACGGAAGTCGGTGACCAGCCGGCGGCGTCCGTACACGGGTGAGAGAATGATCACAGCGTCGGCCATTGCTTCCAGCCAGAAGCGATCGCCTGCGTCCAGAACCCCGGGTTCCGGAGAACTGCGTTCTGCAGCCACGCTTCCAGCCTCTCCTTTGGTCGCCGTGTGTAATCGCAAACTACCTGCGCGCGCCAGTTGTCGTCCCTTCTGGTGCGGCATAATCTGCGACACTCTGAGCAACACGTCTGTCCCACAGCGCACATAGCTAATGTCACTCCTCGGTCCAGGTATGAGTCACGACGCGATAGGTGAGGTCGGCGGGGTGGGTGAGAACAGGATCGTCACCGCCCTCCCTTCGGCTGATCGAAACGATCTGTTCGGTCTTGTGAGAAGCGTCACCCTGCCTGTCAAAACGGTTCTCTTTGAACCGGGAGCGCCCGTAAACGCCCTCTATTTCCCGGTCGATGGGCTCATCTCGCTGGTCACGCCGTTGCACGACGGCGCCATCGTCGAGGTGGCGACAATTGGCGATGAGGGGATCGTCGGTGTTCCGCTGTTGCCGCAGAACGGCCTGGCGGTGCGCGCCATCTCGCAGGTGGCCGGCCACAGCCTGCGCATCGACGCCGAGGCGTTTGTCGCATTCACCGTTCGAAGCACGGCGTTTCGCGCACTGGTCGACAGGTACACCCAGGCCCTGTTCGGCCAGATCTCGCAAGCCGCGGCCTGCAACCGGCTCCATTCCAGTGAGGAGCGTCTGAGCCGCTGGCTCCTGATGAGCCACGATCGGGTCGGCTCTGACCAATTCATGATCACGCAGGAGTTCCTGGGACAGATGCTCGGGGCCCGCCGCTCGACCGTCTCGGTGTCCGCGGGCATCCTGCAACGGGCGGGGCTGATCCGCTGCGTCCGCGGGCACGTGACCATCGTCGACCGAGCCGGCCTCGAGGCGGTCTCGTGCGAGTGCTACTCGGTGATCCGGGCCGAGCTCGAGCGCGTGGTCGACCTCACGCCGGAGCGGCATCCCCCGAAGGCAACCCCGGGACTCCTGTGACCGGCCCGCCGACAGGGCGGCAGTACGAGCTGATGCATGGGACCCAACGAGCGGTCGTCGTTGAGCTTGGGGCAGGGCTGCGCGAATACGGCACGGACAGGGGCCCAATCATCGATGGATACGAGCTCGACGACCAACCCGACGGCGGACGTGGACAGCTCCTCGTCCCCTGGCCGAATCGCATCGCGGACTCCACGTACTGTTTCGGGGGCGAGGAATTCCGGCTGCCGGTCAACGAGCGCCGGACAGGAAGCGCCATCCACGGCCTGGTCCGCGACACGCCGTGGCGTCATGTCGATTCGTCTGCGACGGCGGTTACCCTGGCCCTCGACCTGCCTCCACAGGAGGGCTACCCGTTCACCCTCGGCCTGACCGCGACCTACTCGTTGGGCGACTACGGTCTGACCGTCACGGTCATCGCACTCAACGCCGGCGAGCGGCCCTGCCCGTACGGCGCCGGCGCCCATCCGTACATCCGCCTGGCCGCAGGCGGACTGATCGACGACGCACTGTTGCGCGTCGCCGCGGGCGCGACCCTCGAGGCCGACGACCGCGGCATTCCCACGGGGGTCGAGCTTCCCGTTGGGGGCACCACGTTCGACTTCCGCAGCGCACGGCCCGTCGGTCCACTGAGGCTCGACACCGCCTTCACCCGGCTCGAGCCCGACCACGACGGGCTCACCCGAGTCACGCTCACGGCGCCGGACGGAAGTCGGAGCGCCGCGGTCTGGATGGACACGTCCCATGGCTACGTGATGATCTACAGCGGGGACACGCTCCCCGACGTTGCGCGCCGGCGTCACGGTGTGGCCATCGAGCCGATGACCTGCGCTCCGGACGCCTTCAACTCGGGCGCCGGACTGCTGGTCCTCCAGCCCGGAGAGCAGCACGGCAGCACCTGGGGCATTGCGCCGCTCTAGCCCAGTTCCTCGAGGCGCACCCGCTGCCGGTGAGTTGACCGCCGTCGCGCATGCTATAGAGCACTCGTGACCGCGACCATGCGCCCCTCGCTCGCGCTGTTCATCAGTGAGCCGGGGCGCGCGATTGCCGATTACGGCGCCACGCTCGCGACCTCGCCGGTCCTGCTTCGCGCGCCTCGGGGCGACGGTCACTCGGTGCTGGTGCTGCCGGGTCTGCTCGCCGAGGACGCAACCACGGTCACCCTGCGGATGTACCTGCGCTCGCTCGGCTATGCGGTGCACGGATGGCGGCTCGGCCGCAACCTCGGCCCCACCGCGGCGATTCTCAACGGAATGACTGCACGCCTCGAGGAGCTGCATCGGTCCTCCGGGCGGTCCGTGAGCCTGGTGGGCTGGAGCCTTGGCGGCATCTTCGCTCGCGAACTGGCTCGCTCCCGCCCGGCGCTCACTCGTCAGGTGATCACGCTCGGGAGCCCGTTCGGGCTCAGCGATCCCTCCGACAGCCGAGCCAATTCGGCGTACCAACGGCTCGGGATGCTCCACGTCAACCCGGACTCGCTGCCTCCGCGCGAGCGTCTGTCACGTCCCATACCGGTGCCGACCACTGCCATCTATTCGCGGCTCGACGGCGTGGTGCCATGGCAGGCGTGTATCAACACGCCGGGGCCGCGCCGGGAGAACGTTGCGGTGTACAGCAGCCATCTCGGCATGGGTCACAACGCCGCCGTCCTCTGGGTGATCGCAGATCGCCTCGCCCAACCCGAAGGGACCTGGCAGCCGTTCCGGGCGCCGTCGCTTGTCCGTCACCTCTTCCCGGAACGCACCGCCGCCTGACCGTCCGGCGACGCAGGGCGCGAGGGGGCCGCTCGCGACGCCCGCTTCCGGCGCGCCCGTGGTGCGGTGCCCGGCGGTCCTCCCCCAGCGACGACCAGCTCGCGCATCCCTGCCTCGATACCATCGCGAAGCACGTCGATGTCGGACACGCTGTCGTAGTCCCCGGTGATGCCGAAGAAGAGCCGCCCGCAGTACGAGACGATCGCGATGCTGATGCGGACGCTCCCCATGATCGGCACGTAGGGGTACGAGTAGACCATCCGGCGACCGACCACGAAGAGCGGGAACTGGGGCCCCGGAACGTTGGTGGTGACCGTCTGGAGTGCGCGCTGCGGCGTCCGAGCCGCAAGCCGCGCGCCGAGCGAGAGCAGCATCGGCGGCGCGAAACCAGCGAGCTTGACCAGTGCGTCGCCCGCAACCGCCTGCTTCGATCCCTTGAGCATGGACAGCTGGCCGGCAATGGCGGTGAGGCGGTCACGCGGGTCTGCGATTGACACCGGCAACCCGGGGAAGATCCCGGACACCCGGTTGTTGTAGACGCCGCGCTCCGAATCCGAGCGCACCGAAACCGGTACCAGCGTTCGCACCACCCGGTTGGTCACGTCCTCACCGCGATGCAGGAGCAGCGCCCGGAATCCCGCGGTGATGGCCGCGAGCACGACGTCGTTGACGGTCCCACCGAGAGCCTCACGGACGATCTTCACGTCATCGAGGCTGGCCTCCGCCCAACTCCAGCGACGATGCGGCCCAATCGGTCCGTTGAGCGAGGTCGCGGAGCGCTTGCTCCACTCGGCGAGCGACCGGAGGAGGACCGCACCCTCCGCAAGCCGCGTTCGCGGTCCCGCTGGCATGCGCAGTGAGCCGGAGAAATCGCGGAGGCGACCGAGCGGATCGGCGACGGTGCGCAACACCGCGTGGGTGGTCACCGTGAATGTGCCCGGCTCTGGTTCGGGAGTCCATTCGGCAGCCGGCGCCTGCGTTGCCGGCACGTCGGTGCTGTCGAACATCACGGTGAGCAGATCGGTGGCGGAGACGCCGTCGACCATGCAGTGATGCACCTTGGAGATCACCGCCCATCGACCATGCCGGAGCCCTTCGACCATCCAGATCTCCCAGAGCGGCTTGCTGCGGTCGAGCATCTGCGCGAACAGCCTGCCGGCAAGGTTGCGCAGCTCGTCCCTCCCGCCGGGCGGGGGCACCGCGGTGTGGCGAATGTGATACAGGATCTGGAAGTGAGGGTCGTCGACCCACACGGGACGTCCAACGCCGCCCGGGGCGAAGCGCACCTTCTGGCGGTATCGGGGGACCAGGGGCAGCTTGCCCGCGATGAGCCGGACCAGGTCGCCATAGGCGGGTGCCGGCCCCTCGAGCACCGCAACCGATCCGATGTGCATCGGGTTGTTGCCGTTCTCGATGTGGAGGAACGCCGCGTCCTGCACGCTCATCACATCCACGTCTCGGCCCTCCAGGTGCCGTGACCGGCAGGTACGCACGAAACCAAGTCCGCAGCCGGGGGTCGATCATCGTCGATCGCCGCTGGAAATGCCATGTCAGCGAACGATCCTGGATTTACGGGGCTTCGCGCTGCAGGGGACGCAGAGCGCCGCCCACGGCACTGCCTCGAGGCGGTCGTCGGGAATCAGGTTGCCGCAACTGACGCAGCGTCCATAGGTCCCTTCCTCGATGCGCTCGAGCGCCTGGTTGATGTCGGTCACGGTCGCGTAGATGGTGCGAGCTTGGTATGCGTCGGTCATCCTCTCGACCGCATATGCGGTGGCGTCACCGATTCGCTTGCCGAAGCCGAGATTGGCCACTTCCGCCGGATCGTGAGCGCCCAACTGATCGACCTTGGCGAGAATCTCTGATCGCTTCTTGAGAAGCACATCGTGTGCCTCCGCGTCGCGGGCCGGGCGCCTCATCCCGCGAAGCGTACGCCGCTCTCTGCCAGGTCGAGTCGAGCTCATCCAGTTCAATAAGGACGGCCCGAAACACGAAATATGGCGATTTGCCGACGGAAAGCGACCATTCCGTTGTCAGCGCCGGCCCAGCGACGCAGCAAACTCCTCCACGTGGCTAACCGCTCTTCTGATGTGCGCCTCGAGGTCCTGACCCGGCTCGGACACTCGCTCCCAGGCGCTCGGAGCCCAGATGAAGCATCGACCAAGGTGGTCGACGCCCTCGCCGCCCTGGACGTCGCCGGGATCGTCAGCGCGGTCGAGTCGGACATGGCGGTGGTGCTCGCGGTCCATATCCCGGAATCGCTGACCATCCGGCTGTCCACGCGACTCGCTGCGACCATCGTGGGAATGCGCATCCCCCTCGACGGGGTCGAATCACTTCGCAAACCGGTCCGGCTGAGACGCCCGTACTACGGCACCGCCGACGCGTCCGAGACCATGCGTCGCCTGACCACCGACTCCGCCCTCGCCAAGGCGCTCCCCAACGCGGCAGACGAGCGCGACGTCATGGCCATTCCGGTGACCTGCCGGGATCGGGTTGTTGCCGTGCTCACGGTGTGGGGGCCCGGCTGCAGCCCGGCGCTCGGTCCAACTCTCGAGGTTGTGGCCGCCATGCTCGGCGGAGCATGGTCGGCGGAGGCTCAGCCGTCAGTCCAGCGCTTCGACGCCCTCAGTTCGCCGGCGCCCGACCGCCGGCTCCGAGGCACGATCTCATCGCTGCTCACGAGCGGTGGGATCGTCGCGGCGCTGCAACCGATCGTGCGCCTGGTGAACGACACGGTCATCGGCTACGAGGCGCTCGCCCGTTTCCCACCCCGGGCTCGCATCCACACTCCCGACCAGCTCTTTGGTGCGGCGGCCGCGCTGAACATGCAGTCAGCGGTCGACCTGGCATGCGTGCGTGCCGCGCTGCAGGCCGCGTCGAATGTCGGCGAAGCCGATCTCTTCGTCAACGTTCTCATCGGCACCCTGGTCGACCAGAGCGGAGTCGCCGCGCTCGACAAGGCCGTCGCTGACGCTCGGGTGGACCCGGCTGCGGTGGTCCTCGAGTTCAGCGAGCGGGAGCCGGTTCCCGACCTCGCGTTGCTGCAGCGCATCGCGGCGGAACTGCGGGCGCGCGGGTTCAGGATCGCGGTCGACGACGCCGGCGCCGGGCACGCGAGCATGCGAGTGATCGCGGAGCTGCGCCCGGAATTCATCAAGGTCGATCGCTCCCTCATCACCGCCATCGACGCAGACCGCGCTCGCCGGGCGCTGGTCGTCGCGCTGCTCTCCTTCAGCGGCCATATCGGCGCCCGGGTGATCGCCGAGGGCATCGAGACCCAGCGCGAGCAGGAGACGCTGCAATCCCTGGGCGTGCAGTTCGGGCAAGGCTGGCTGCTCGGCCGTCCGGTGCTGCCCCATCCCCTCAAGGGAGACACCTCGATGCAGGTGGTCGACGCGACCTGGTTCGCACAACGGCTGGTCTCGCCAACACGCGTCGCCTCCCCCGCGTCGGAACCTGCGGCGCCGGGTGCCATCGCGCCGGCCGGTGCAAGCTCGGTAACCCGGCCACGCCGGGCCCTCGCTCGCGCCCTCAGCCACGCGGCGCTGGCGTTGCAGAGCGAGCACGACCCGATGCGCATTCTCGGCGTCATGGCGGAACAGATGAGTCGTGTCGTGCCGGTCACGGAGATGGCGATATTCGTCGCCGACTACGAGACGTTCCGGCTGGTTCCGGTCCTCGCCACCGGGCCCGACCGCGACGAGATCATGGCGGACAGCATGGCGCTCGACGCGGGCATCACCGGCTGGGCATTCGCCAAGGGCACGCCGCAAAACATCCCTGACACATCGATGCACCCGCTCGCGCGACAGATTCCCGGGACGTCCTACGTGGAGGAGTCGCTGCTGCTCGTGCCGCTCGTCGCAACCGAGCACAAGCTCGGCATCATCAACTGCTGGCGTCTCGGCGTCGACCAGTTCTCGGCGAGCGAGCTCGAGGCCGCGTCGTTGTTCGCGCACGTCGCCGCATCCGCCTGGCGTAACGCGCAGCTGTACGGCGAGCTCGTCAACGCCGCGATGACCGATCCGCTGACCGGCCTCTACAACAGCCGCTGGCTGCGTGACACCGGCGAGCGCGACATCGCGCGGGCCGCTCGCGATGGCAAGTCATTGTCGTTGCTGCTCGTCGATCTCGATCACTTCAAGGCGGTCAACGACAGCGCTGGACACGCCATCGGCGACATCGTCCTTCAGCGAGTGGCGGTCCAGCTGCGCACTGCGGTGCGCGGAGCAGATGCGGTCGTGCGCCTCGGTGGCGAGGAATTCGTTGTGCTGTTGCATGAATGCCCGCCGGAGGGCGCCTGGGTCGCGGCCGAAGCGGTGCGCGGCGCGGTGCGTGACGTGGTGGTACCCGATGGTTGCAGCCTCGACGGGCTCACCGCGTCGATCGGTATCTCCACGTATCCCGAGCACGGTGGCACCCTGGATCAACTCCTCGGGGCCGCTGACCGAGCGATGTACTCGGCGAAGCATGAGGGCCGGGATCGGTCGGTTCGCGCAATCCCGCCTGCGGGCGGGGGCAAGATCATCGCTCTTCCACGCAGGCGTCCGCCGCGTTCCAGCGCGCCCAGCATCCTCTCCGGGAGCTGACCGGCGCTACGGGATGTCTCGGCGGATGGTGAGGATCCAGCCGCACAGGGCAAAGAACAGTCCCCACCCGAGCAGGACGAAGCCACCCTGCACTGCATTGAGGTGCGCGAGGCTCCCGCGGTTGACCCCGGTGATCGCCGCCCCCGCGGCACCCGGGAGGTACGGATACGCGTTCTTGACCACCGGGATGATGTCGATGAGTGGCTCGAGCACGAAGAGATACACGAGCGCGCCGATGACCGCCGCGATCTGATTGCGCACCAGCACGCCGACGCCGATGCCGACCACCGCGAAGATCGCGATCACGAGGATGTCGCCGAGCATCGAGAGCAGCACCCCATTGGATCTCCACCCGATGCTGACTCCCAGCGCGGCGAACCAAGGCGCCATGATGGCGGCCGTCAGTGCTGCGCATGCGAGTCCATAGATGATGCCGACGACCGCCGCGACGATCACCTTCGCCACGACGACACGACCGCGGCGCGGCTCGATCAGGAAGGTCGGACGCGAGGTGAAGTGACGGAACTCGGTGGTGATCAGGATGATCCCGACCACAACCGAGAAGAGGTAGGCGCTGCCCGCGGACGCGGCGATCGACCGCTGAGTCTCCGCGGCGCTCAGGGGTGGCAGGGGACCCCCGCTGGCGCCGTTGCCGTTGCTGGCAATCTGGGCCACAACTCCGAGGGCCGCGAGCGCCAAGGCTCCGAGGAGCATGCCCCAGCCCAGCTTGACGGTGGTGACCTTTCGCCATTCGGCGCGGACCAGGTTGATCATGGGGTTCGTCCCGGCGGCGCCGCCGGCTCCGCGGTCAATCGCAGGAAGGTCTCCTCGAGGCTCGAACTCCCGGCCCGAAGCTCGTGCAACTCGACGTGCGCCTCCCATGCCGCACGCCCCACAGCCTCGGGGGTGGCCCCCACCACCGCAAGCGAGCCGTCGGCTCGCGGGGTGATCTTGGCGTTGAGCGACGCGACCGCCGTTGCGAACTGATCGGGAGTGGGGGTTCGCACCACGACTCCACCGCTTGCCCCTTCGAGGTCAGCGAGCTTCCCTTCATAGATGAAGCGCCCGCGCGCGATGATCACGACTCGGTCGACCGTCTGCTCGACTTCCGAGAGCACGTGGCTCGAGATCAGCACGGTGCGCCCGTCAACGTCCGCGAAATGCCGGAGGAGCCCGCGCAGCCATGCTATTCCCTCCGGGTCAAGGCCATTCGCGGGCTCGTCGAGCAGCAGGACCCTCGGGTTACCGAGGAGCGCCGTGGCCAGGGCGAGCCGCTGACGCATGCCGAGCGAGAAACCATGCACGGCGTACCTGGCGGCCTGCGTGAGCCCAACCCATTCGAGCACCTCGTCGGCTCGCTTATCCGGTAGCCCGGCGGCGGCACAGAAGACGCGCAGATGGTTGCGAGCCGAGCGGCCCGGGTGAAAGCTGGTTGCCTCGAGTACGGCGCCGACGGTACGACCCGGCACGGGCAGGTGCGCGTAGGCGACACCGCTGATCGTGCCGGCGCCGCTGGTTGGCGTCGCCAGGCCGAGGATCATGCGCAGGGTCGTAGTCTTCCCTGCGCCATTGGGTCCCAGGAATCCCGTGACCGACCCCGGCTCGACGGTGAACGACAGATCGTCCACTGCCTTCACCTCGCCGAAGACCTTGGTGAGCCCGGAGGCGACGATGCGACCTTCGACTCCGGACGGCTCTGGACTCACGCCCGCGCACCCATGTGGGCCTGTGCCCACGCGCCGAGGGCCATGAGCGCGGGCCGCAGCGCCTCTCCACTCGGTGTCAGCCTGTAGAGGGAAGCGATCGGCGGACCTTCGATCACCTCGCGAGTGAGCAGGCCGGCGTCCCGCAGTTCAGTGAGACGGGCCGAGAGCATACTCTCCGTGATCCCTGGAATTGCCCTCGCGATCTCAGCGAATCGCGCCGGGCGCTCAAGCAGGACTCCGATGACAACTCCTGTCCAGCGTTTCCCGAGGACCGCGAACACCGAGGTCAGTGCATCGTCGCAGTGAATCGCGGCCGATCGCACCTCCCGTTCCATGTCATGTCGCATGGTACCCGGCATCCCGACAGCCTATAGCAACTTGTATTCGGCTAGCTCCACGAGAAATCCCAGCCATCGGGTGGGCTGAAGGTCGCGATTATCGCGGCGCCGTCATCTGGTTTGCGCAGCGGATGACCGGTCTGCAACCGATCACCCCGGTGATGTCGCGGTTTGCCGGGTAAGTGCGCTCGCGTACAGACCAGGTGTTCGGCCTCCCCCAACGTGATCTCACAGTCCTTTCTCTACCCGTTTGAAAGGTGATTCAACAGTGTCGGCAGCGGCTCCCCTCGCGTCGGATACACAGGCGCGCGCCGTCGCACAAGCCGTTTCTTCGGGTCGCCAGAGTGAGATCACCGGTCGAGCGCATCGTCGGTCGACGGCACCTGCCACGAGCGCACAAGCGCTGCTGGTCACCGCTCTGGGGCTCTTCAACGAATCCGACGACGGCGATGCGACCCTGCGCGAGACGCTGACGATGATTACCACTGCGCTGGACGGGCGCATCGGTGAGATCTGGCTGCGCGACGGTCAAGCTCGCGACGTTGAGCTGCGCTATTCGTCGTCCGACGGGACACCCGACGTTGCGGCGTTCGAGGCCGAGGGCAAGGCCTTAGGGGTCGGCGCTGGACCGGCACTGGTGAGCCGGGTGGTGAAGACCGGTCGCGGGTCGGCATCCGCGTCGATTGACGCCGGAGGGAGAGGCAGCCGTGCCGTCATGGCAGCCGCCGCCGACATTCACAGCGCGCTGACGTTTCCGATCAGAGGCAAGGGGAACGTTGTCGGGGTGCTCGCTATCTTTCGAGAGACGACCACCCGGCCGGATCGCGCCGCGCTGGAGCCGATGCCGGCCGTCTGCCACCATCTTGGCCAGTTCATCGAGCGCGTTCGCGCCGAAACCGCGATCCACGAAGCCGCGATGGAGCTTGCCGCGCTCGCATCCACCGATGCGCTCACAGGACTGAAGAACCGGCGCGAGTTCGACCGAGCGCTGCGCACCATTCCGAGACTGCCTTTTGCCGTGCTCTCGCTTGACGTCGACGGATTGAAGGACATCAATGACTCCGAGGGCCACGCCGCCGGCGACGCACTGCTGCGCGTGGTCGGCCACACGCTCGGTCTGCTGGTTCGCGGCTGGGACGTGATGGCGCGAATCGGCGGCGACGAGTTCGCGGCGCTCCTCCCCGAGGTCGGGGTCTTCGGAGCGCAGCTGGTGGCCGAGCGCATGCGCGTCGCCATGCACGCGCTCGTGCTCGCAACCGGGCCCGTCCGCATCACAGTCGGATGGAGCGCTGCCCCGGCGGGCGCGGATCCCCTCTCAGTGTGGCAGCGCGCCGACGAGTCGCTCTACCAAGGCAAGCGCGCCGGGGGCGACCGGGTCGCGGGCTCGTCTTACGAGGGTGGCGAGGCGGCCGACATCGCGGAACGCTCGTACTCCGAGGTGGTCACGCGCATCCTCGGCGGCGGATCCCTCTCGACCGTGTTCCAACCCATCGTGAGCCTCGATGACGGCTCGGTGATGGGATACGAGGCACTCGCTCGGCCCGAGGGTTTCGCGGCGATGGACTCGGTGGACCCGGTATTCGAGGCGGCACGGATCGCCGGCAAGATCCGCGATCTCGACTGGGTATGCCGGCGCAAGGCCGTTCAGGACGCCGCGCTCCTCCCGGATGGGAGCATCCTCTTCCTGAATATCAGTGCCGCCGCGCTGCTCGACCCGGTGCACGGCGTTGATCAACTGATGCTTCTCCTCACCAGCACGGGACGCGCGCCCGCGAGCGTCGTGCTCGAGGTCACCGAGCACGAGCGCATCCGCGACTACGACGTGCTCGCCCAGGTCCTTGCCACGTACCGCGCGGAGGGGATTCGATTCGCACTCGATGACGTCGGAGAGGGGCACTCGACGCTCGAGCTTCTCGCCGCATCCGCGAGCGAGTTCCTCAAGCTGGGCCGCAGCCTCACGATGACCTCCACCAAGGTCGGATCGCGCGCCGCCATGGATGCAACCATGGCGTTTGCGCGGGTCAGCGGCGCCCTGGTTATTGCCGAGGGTGTCGAGAACGAGTTCGTCGCCGACCTGATGAAGGCGGGTGGCATCACGCTCGGCCAGGGATTCGGGCTCGGCAAGCCCACCATGGCTGGCGATGTCGAGGACGTCGCCGCTGCGCTCGCCGATCGTGCGGCCCTGAGTGCGCTGCGGCCCCGCTTCGCAATCGCGCACTCCCGTAACTGAACGTAAACAGCCGACGCGAAATGTCGGAGCAGCGGGCATGCGCTGAACGCGTGAGGTCTCAACCGCATGGCCAGTGAACGCGATGACCACGCCGAAAGGGCGCATCACCGCGCGCACTGCCACGAGGATATTCATTCCACTTCCTCTGTCAAACCTGCACCACCGCACGCAAAGAGTTCTGTTCGACAGCGCACATAGCAGGGCATTGTTCGGTACTGTCACATGCGTCATATCTGATGCCCGCATGTCTCGATCACTCTTGCAAACAGTCGGCCGCGCGTTCACCGAGGGCCGGCTGATCGTCGTCGAGGATTACCAGACCAGCGAGGACCGCCTCGAGGTGCTGCGCGGCGAGGGTCTCGAAGCAGCGATGTCCGCTCCGGTCGAGGAGAATGGGAGGGTCATCGGCGCACTGACGGTGGCCACACATCGTCGTGGACGGCGATACAACCTCACCGAGCAGTCACGCAGGCGCTGGCGCGCGGCGGCCGCACCACCCAGATCACCGCGGTGTTGTTCGCCGACCTGGACAATTTCAAGGCGATCAACGACAGCCTCGGCCATGCGGGGGGTGACGAGCTGCTCGTCGTGATCGCACGCCGGCTCCGGGAATCGCTTCGGCCATCGGACAGCGCGGCACGATTCGGCGGGGACGAATTCGCGATCCTGCTCGAGAACATCGGCAGCGAAGGCCGAGTCGTGAACACGTGCGAGCGGATCATGGTCTCGTTGGGCACCCCCGTCGATATACAGGGAACGATGATCGACCCGGGAGCAAGCATCGGCGTCGCGCTCAGCGGCAGTGAACTCTGCGACGCCGATGGTGTCCTCCTCGATGCGGACGTCGCGATGTACGCTGCCAAGGCCGCCGGCAAGGGCACCTACAAGCTCTTCAGTCCCGCGATGCACGCCCGGGCAGTGGGACGGCTGCAACTCGAAGCGGATCTCGCACGCTCGCGCGACTGATCAATGCGGTACCTCACCCCGAGGTGATGAGCACCACGGCGACGAGCGCAGCGCCGACGCCGGCAACCTGCGGCGCTCGGAGCCGTTCGCCGAGCACCACCATCGAACACAGCACCGTCGAGACCGGGTACAGGGAGACGAGCACCGCTACGATGCTCAGCAGCCCACCGTGGACGGCGAGCAGATAGAGGGCGTTGGCGCTCACGTCGAAAACTCCCGCGCCAAGGATCACCAGTGGGTTGGCAGCGCCGAATGAGGGGAGTCGCCGGGTTGCGGCGCACACGGCGAGGAGCACGGCAGCCGATGCACCGCGCGCAGCCACCAGCGGCCAGAGCTCGGCGCCCATCGACGTCCGGGCGATGGCCACATAGAAGAGGCCGAATCCGAGCCCGGCGCCGAGTGCGAGGAGAAGGGTGCCGCGGCTGAGGCGAGCGGAGCGCGTTCCGCCGCCGCTGAGGAGTGCGACCGCGACCACGGCCGCGACGATGCCCGCGTACTGCAGCACCGCCGGCCGTTCCCCGCCGCCGACGCCCACGACAATCGGCACCACCACGGCGACCACGCCCGTGATCGGCGCCACCAGGGACATCGCGCCGGACGCAAGACCTCGATAGAGCATTGCGACCCCGGCCAGCCCCGCGAGGCCAGCCAGCGCGCCATATCCCAGGTCCGTGCCACTCGGACTGCCGCCGATAACGGTGGCCACGACCAGCATCCCTATGAGTCCGACGCCCTGGGAGATCAGCAGTACCGAGAGCAGTGACGTGGCGCGGTTGGCGAAGCCGCCAAGAAAGTCACCGCTTCCCCACAGCGCCGCGGCGGCAAGCGCCAGCCCGATGCTCAGGCGGTTGTCACCGATGCGGCAGCCTGGAGTCCCAACTCCTCGACGGATGCCTGGCGCATCAGGTATTTCTGCACCTTCCCGGTCACCGTCATGGGGAACGCATCGACGAACTTCCAGTAGCGCGGGATCTTGTTGGTCGCGATGCGACCCCGGCAGAAGGCCTCGAGTGTGTCGGCGGTCGGTGTCGAGCCCTCCCTGGCCTTGACCCAGGCCATGACCTCTTCCCCATAGCGCACCGAGGGCACTCCGATCACCTGCACGTCACTGACGTCGGGATGCGCATAGAGGAACTCCTCGATCTCGCGGGGATAGATGTTCTCCCCGCCCCGAATGATCATGTCCTTGATTCGCCCGACGATATTCACGTAACCGTCGTCATCAATGGTGGCGAGGTCACCGGTGTGCATCCAGCGCGCGCCATCGATCGAGCCTGCAGTCGCAGCCTCGTTATTCCAGTACCCGAGCATCACGCTGTACCCGCGCGTGCAGAGCTCGCCGGATGCACCGCGGCTCACGATGGCGTCCGACTCCGGGTCGACCACCTTGACCTCGACGTGGGGGTGCACGCGACCGACGGTCCCGACGCGTTTCTCGAGCGGGTCGTCGAGCGCGCTCTGCGTGGAGACCGGCGATGTCTCGGTCATGCCGTAGCAGATGGTCACCTCGCGCATGTTCATGCGCGACTGCACCTTCTTCATCACCTCCACCGGGCAGGGCGACCCGGCCATGATCCCGGTACGAAGGCGGCTCAGATCATAGTCGTCGAACCCGGCGTGCTCGAGCTCCGCGATGAACATGGTTGGTACGCCGTAGAGCGACGTGCAGCGCTCCTCCTCTGTGACGCGCAGGACCGCCGCTGGGTCGAACGCCTCCCCCGGCACCACGATGCAGGCGCCGTGTGAGGTGCAGGCAAGATTGCCCAGGACCATGCCGAAGCAGTGGTAGAAGGGGACCGGAACGCACACCCGATCCTCCGACGTGTATTGCACCGTCTCGCCGACGAAAAAGCCGTTGTTGAGGATGTTGTGATGCGACAGCGTTGCACCCTTCGGAAACCCGGTGGTGCCGGACGTGTACTGAATGTTAATCGGGTCGTCGAACTGCAGCATCGATTCGATGTCCGTCAGCGTCTCGTCCGACACGCCGCCGCCCTGCCGGAGCAGCGCGCCCCAGCCATCCTCGAGCACGAGTGCCTCACGCAGCTCCGGGCACGCGCCCTTTACCTCGCTGAGCATGCCCACGTAGTCGGCCTGGCGGAAGGCACGCGCAAGGATCAGGAACGAGGTGCCGGACTGACCGAGAGCGTACTCGAGCTCCGACGTTCGGTACGCCGGGTTGATGTTCACGAGGATTGCGCCGATGCGGGCGGTCGCATACTGGACCACCACCCACTCGAAGCGATTCGGCGACCAGATTCCCACGCGGTCCCCGCGCCGGACGCCACGAGCGATGAGGCCGCGCGCGGCCAGGGACACCTGCTCCCAGAGCTGGCGGTACGTCGCCCGGTATGCCTGGTGCGGCACGACGAGCGCCTCCGAGTCCCCGTGCTGCTCGACTGTCCGCCTCAGGTTCTCGCCGATGGTCTCGCCGAGCAGCGGCAGGGAGCTGGGGCCCGATGCGTACGACAGCATGCTGCGTCGACCTCCTCGTCAGGCGATGGACACCGTGTGTGCGCGCCGCACATCGCAACCATACCGGGCGTGAGCGGCCGAGAGCCTGCCCTCAGTCGTTGTCCGGCGAGAGACATGCAGACGCGAACGCGGCCATGGAGTGGAAGGTCCAGTCCGGCGCCACAACGGCGCTGGGAGGCGGCGTGGCGCCCCAGCCCTTCTCCGCTCCGCGGCGATCGATCCACACCGTTGGCAGCCCGAGACGCTTCGCGGGAACGTGGTCGTGGAACAGGCTCTGAGCAACGTGGAGCAGCCGGCCGTCGGGCACCCCGAGGCCGCGGACGGTCGCCAGCAGCGCCTCGAAGTTGCGCGGCGACGGCTTGTACGAGCCGACATCCTCTGCGGTGACGATCGCGTCGAATCGGACCCCGAGCCGCGCGTTGCTTCCCGCAAAGGAGCGTCGATCGACGTTGGAAAGGATCACCAGTTTGTATCGAGCCGAGAGCGCTGCCAGTGCAGCCTTCGAGTCGGGGAAGGCCGGCCAGTCGCCAATCGAGGTGGCGAGACGGTCGCCGTCCGCCTCGCTGACCTCGGCGCCCAGCGCAACGCCCACGCTTTGCATTGCCGCGGCAAGGATGTCCGGGTAGAGCGCCGCGGGTGTCTGGAGCTCCTGGTGCGCCTCGGCTTTCGCGTAGCGCTCGAGCAGCTCCTCGACGCCGATGTCGACGCCACGTTCGCGTGCCCAGGGCTCGAGCACCGCGCTGATGCCGGCTTCCCAGTCGATCAACGTGCCATAGCAATCGAAGCTCAGCGCGTCGAAATCCGCGAGCCTCACCTGCCGTGCCCCTAGGGCGCCGGAGCCCGCGACCACGCCAGGAATCCGACGAGCATGAGCACGTTCACGATCACGGTGACCGCACCCGGAATCGGAGTCGTCGCAGCGACGATCCAGACGGCTCCGAGCAGGGTCCACACCGCGCAGTACGCCAAGGCGCCGACGCGGGCCGCGCGCCTGTTCCGCCGCAAGCCCACGCCGGTCCAGATCCCCCAACCACTCATCAGCAGCACCCCGATGCCGATGGCGACCGCCCAGATGCCGATCCCGTGCCCAAATCCGGGTTCATCGACGTTGATCACTCCAGGAAGTCCGGCGCCGCCACCGAGCACCACCAACCCGCCGGCGACGAGCAGGACTCCGAGAACTGCCGACACCACGCTTTCGGCCCAGAGGAGCACGCGCGCCAGCTGCCCCATCAGGATCGGCGTCGATCCGTGAGTTCGCTCCCGCTGGGATGCATCGGCACCCACGAAGATTGACACGCTGTCTCGCTGGATAACCACCGCGAAACGCTAGTCTTCGCCCCGTGGAGCGGTATGACGACGGACCCGCGTACCTCGGGCCGACGACCTTCTGCCGGGTACCGCTGCTGACGACCACCGATCAGCTCGACGAGGTGCGCCCGGACGTCGCCATCGTCGGAGCCCCGTGGGACGAGGGAGTCACGTACCGGCCGGGGGCGCGCTTCGGCCCGCGCGCTGTCCGCACCGCGTCCTACCAGGGCGCCCAGTGGCACCTCGAGCTCGAGGTGGAGCCACTCGATGTGCTTCGCGTCGTCGACTACGGGGACGCGCGCTGCCTGCCGGGAATGACCGAGGACTCGCACTCCGCGATCCGCGAGCGTGTCGGCGATGTCGCTTCGCGAGGCATCGTTCCCATGGTGATCGGTGGCGATCACTCGATCACCTGGCCGTCTGCGACCGCTGTTGCCGCGGCCTGTCCCCCTGGCAGCGTCGGGATCGTGCATTTCGATGCGCACGCGGATACGGCCCCAGGCACCTGGGGGAACCTGCATTCACACGGCTCGCCGATGCGCCGCCTCATCGAATCAGGCGCGATCCCGGGCCGCAATTTCGTACAGGTCGGACTCCGCGGCTACTGGCCTCCGAAGGACGTGTTCGACTGGATGCGCGCGCAGGGAATGCGCTGGCACCTCATGGGCGAGCTCCGCGACCGCGGTGTGGTTCCGGTCATCGATGACGCCATCGCCGAGGCGCTCGACGGCCCGGAACACATCTACCTCTCGGTCGATATCGACGTCCTCGACCCCGGCTTCGCACCCGGGACCGGGACGCCAGAACCGGGGGGGATGCAACCGGTCGACCTTCTCCGAGCCATACGCCAGGTCGTGTTGCGTACCCACGTTGTGGCCATGGATCTCGTCGAGGTGTCGCCTCCCTATGACTGGGCCGAGGTGACCTCGCAGAATGCGCACCGATGCCTTCTCGAGGCGATCTCAGCGCTCGCCGTCAAACGTCGCGACGGCGGGGACCCGAGCAACCGAACGACCGGGTAGGCCCAGGGCAAGTGGCAGCCCGAGCAGGCTGATGACCGCCAGCGCGGCCAGCGGCAGATATGCATTGCCCATCACACCCTGGATCACGAGCACGAGCACCACGCCGCCGAGGTTGCCGGACATGAGCAGGAACCCCGCCGCCGCCCCTTCGCGGGCCCTCCCCGCATGGATCGCCGACCAGTCGAGCACGACCGGGAGGCACGCCATGATTGCGAACCCGGTTGCGAAGAACCACACGCCGAGCCACACGATCTCGTGGCCAACGTCGGTCGCCACGAAGGCCAGGGCACTGAACGCGAGCGCGAACATCAGCATCGCGCGACGCTGGTCTCGTGCGGCGACGAACGACGGCAATACCGCCGCCCCGACGATGCCTCCGGCGGTGAGCACCGCGATGAGGTTGCCGGCGGCGCCACCCTCGGCGAAATTCGCGAGCACCGGCTGCAGCCAGGTGGCGACGGCGTTGTACACCCCCATGCCGATGAAGATGAGCCCGGCGAGCAGCCACATGAACCGGTCCCGGATCAGCCAGCGCATGCTCACAGCCGTCGACACATCGTCCGGATAGAACGCCGGGAGGCGTAGCGCCAGGAGCATCAGGGCTCCGCCGATGACCGACGGCACCGCCTCCACGGTGAGCACCAGGGACAACCCGCCCGCCGAGAACAGCGGCGCGGCGATGAGCACCGACGCGAGGATGCCGACGAACAGCGCGACACTGCCGATCGAGATGGCGGTGGCGCGCTCCTGCTGTGGGAAGTAGCGCGCGGCGACCTTGGTGATGCTGTTCAGCACGAATGGCTGGCCCGCGGCGATCACCACTTGACCGGCGAGCTGCACGCCGAACGACGAGGGCGCGAGCACCCGAATGATCGCACCGGCACCGGTGAGCACTGCGCCGACGGCGAGCGCATGGGCAAACCGCGCATCGAGCCAGCGACCGACCGGAAGCGCCAGCACCACGTAGATGAACGGAAAGATCGCCGCGAGATCGCCGACTGTCCCGACGTCGACGTGCAGCGCCTTCGCGGCATCGGTGTCGATCGCCGCAAAGGTGAGCCAGAGAAGCTGCGTGCACGCGGCCAGGACTGCGTAGACGCTCAGGATCGCCCAGCGGATCGCCGGAGCGCGGACGGCAATCGTGCTCACGCGTTCAACCTCGCGTACACCCCGTGGAGGCGATGATACAGGCGGCGATACTCGGCATACATGGGCGCATATGCCTTTCGCGCATCGGGGTCCGGGTCGAAGGTGGCGTCAACACGGACTCGCGCGGCGGCGCCCGCGAGGTCGATATTGCCCAGTGACATCGAGGCGAAGAGCGCGGCGCCGCGCAGGTTTGCATACATCGGCTCCGCCACCCGCTCGATCCGCCGGCCGAGGATGTCGGCGTGAATCTGACACCAGAGATCCGAGACCGCGCCACCCCCGAGGATGCGGAGCACCGGCATGGGGCGCTTGATGAATCGCTCCACCGAGTCGAGCAGCCATCGCGCATTGAAGGCAACCCCCTCGAGCACCGCGCGTACCAGGTGAGCACGCTCGGTGGTCATCGAAATGTTGAGGAACGCGGCGCGCAGCGTTCTGTCATCGACCGGGCTGCGCTCGCCATTGAGCCACGGGGTGAACAAAACGCCACCGGCACCGGCGGGAGCGGTCGCGGCCAGGGTCGCGAGTTGCTCGTACGCGGCGTGGCCGGAAACGGCGACGCCGGCGTTCGCGCCCACCGAGTCGCGCAGCCACTGAAGGCACAGACCGGCGGTCTCGTGATTGTTGGCGACGAGGTACGAGCCGGTGCGGAGCCCCGGCACCGAAGCAACTTGGTGAAAGACGTCCGTGCGTTTGAACGGCACTTCGCAGCCGATCCACGAACTCGTGCTGATGGTGAGGTGGCCGGCGTACGCCTCGACCGCGCCGGAGCCGATGTACCCGGTGTGCAGGTCGGGGATGCCCGCAATCACAGGAATTCCTTCCGGGAGGCCGAGCTCTGACGCGACCGTTCCGCGCAGGCCGCCCAAGACACTGCCCGTTGGGATCAGCTCGGGGAGCTTCGCGGCATCGCGACCCGAGCGCCGCAGCAGCGCCGGCTGATAGCCGCCGCTGCCGCGAGGCCGGTTGTCGGTGAGCCACGACAGGATCATCGAAGCCTGGGTCGCCGCGCGCCGGCCGGTGAAGCGCATGCCGAGGTAGTCGAGGGGTTCGAGGAGCGTCTCCACGCGTGCGTACACACCCGGCTCACGGGTGGCGAGATGCAGGTGATGCCCGAGCGGGTCGGCACCACCCGGTGATGGCGCGCCCCCGGTGAGTCGCAACCAGCTGACGAGATTGGCCGGCGAGTATCCGACGATGTTGAAGGGGCCGCCGAGACGCTCCGCCGCAAGCGTGCGCCCGCGGGTGTCCGACCACAGCATGCACGGGGCAACCGCTTCGTCGCCGGCGCCCACCGGCACGGTCGAGCCCCACTGACCGGTGATTCCGATCGCGACCGCGCCGGCGGGTGCGACCCCGTGGCCGAGCACTTCCGCAACCCCGCCACGGATGCCGTCCCACCATGCTCGTGGATCCTGGATGGCGCCACCGTCGTCGCTGTACGTCGTCTCGACTGCACGATGCGCGACTGCGAGCAGCTCCCCCGACAGCGTGACCGCTCCCGTTTTCGGCCCTCCGGTTCCGAGATCCACGGCGAGGATCCACGGCTCGGCCATCTACGTCAGGGGACCACGTCGTACATCGCGTCGAGCGCGGCGGCGAACAGCATGTCGAGTGCCTCGTTGCCCTCGGGCGAGCCGCCCAACCCATAGAGCGCGCCGCTCCGAGCCGAGCCGAGCCCCGGGGTCTTCGCATACTCGACCGCGTCGCGCAGATCGGCGAGGAAGGCCTCGGCGATACCGTCGGCGGTGTTTGGCCTCGTGACGCAGAAATGCAGCCCGGGCGGCAGTTGCAGCGCGTTGAGCCGCCATCCCTTGCTGATCATGAAGTCGTTGACGTGGTAGATGTCGATGCCGCGTCCGCGGAAGGCGATGATGAAGGTCGGGTCGCCGAAGACCTCCAGCTCGGGGATGGCGGCGACACCCGTGAGAATCGTCGCCGCCGTCGCGAAGATCCGCTCGGCAATCTGGAGATATCCCTGCTCGCCGAGGCTGAGCATCGCTGCCCAGGCGGCCGCCACCACGCCTCCTGAGCGGCTCCCTGAGAGCCCTGGTGACATGTAGATGCCGCCGGGCCAGTCGGGGTAGCTGAAGTACTGGTAGCGGCGCAACGCGCTGTTTCGGTACAGCAGCACCGACGTGCCTTTCAGCGCATACCCGAACTTGTGCGTGTCCGCCGAGATGGAGGTGACGCCGGGGAGACGGAAGTCGAAGGTCGGAATGGGATATCCGAGCCGCTCCGCCCACGGAAGGATGAAGCCCCCCATACAGCCGTCGACGTGAAAGCCGAAGTCGTGCTCGAGCGCGAGCTCCGACATCTCCTCGATCGGATCGATGAGGCCGTGCGGGTAATTGCCGGCAGAGCCGACGATGGCCACGGTGTTCGCTGTCACGTGCTCGCGAATCCAGTCGACGTCGGCGCGCCAGTCGTCGCCAACCGGCGCCTGGAGCAATGTGACGCCGAGCATGTGCGCGGCTTTCTGCAGGGCCACGTGCGCGGTGACCGGGATGATCACCTCGGGCGCGGTGATGCCTTTCTCCGCTCGTCCCCGCTCGCGGTAGACGAGCATCGGATTGATCAGGCTCTCGGTGCCGCCGAAGGTGACGACGCCGCAGACCTCCTCCCCCGGGTGATGCTCGGAGACCGCACTCCCATTCAGCAGCGACGCGGTCATCGCCACGATCTCTCCCTCGAGCTTGGTCGCACTCGGGTACATGTCGCGCTGGAGGACGTTGGCGTGGGCGAACAGGCCATACGCCTGCGTGAGGAACTGGTAGTGATCGTGGCCGCCGTGGTAGATCGAGCCGGAGACGCGCCCGGCATTCCCCATGGCGTCCTCCTCCTCGGCCATGGCCCCGAGCTCGGCAAGGATGCTCTCGCGCGACCGCGGTTCGGCGGGGATCCGGTGATGGGCCTCGAAGCGGTCGCGGTACGGGTGGAAGTCGATGAGCGAAGCGAAGTCCTCCGCAGGTTCCTGCTCCGACTCCTGCTCGGGCTCTTGGGACCCTGCAGACCCTGGGGACTCCTGGGATGCCGGAGCGGTGTCGTTTTCCTCCATCGCCGCCGGATTGTCCCCGAAGCGTGCTCGTAGGCGCAGAGGAGCCCGCGCGCTTATGCTCGCCGGCGATGGCTGATGACGCCGTGCTGGTCGAAGCCGCGGGCCGCGAGATCCCGATCACCAGCCCCGGGAAGATCTACTTCAAGGAGCGAGGCGAGACCAAGCTGGATCTCGTCCGCTATTACCAGTCGGTCGAGGATCCGTTGCTGCGCGCCATGGGCGGACGGCCGGTGCTGCTCCAGCGTTTCCCCAACGGCGCGAGTGGCCCCTCCTTCTTCCAGAAGCGCGTCCCCGACTCCCGGCCAGACTGGCTCGAGACCACGATCGTGACCACCCCGAACGGCACCACCTCACGCGCGCTGGTCGCCGCCGACCTCGCCCACGTCCTCTGGGCGGTGAATCTCGGGTGCCTCGGCTTCCACGTCTGGCCGTCGAAGGCATCGGACCCGGAGCATGCGGACGAGCTCCGGATCGACCTCGACCCGAGTCCGGGCGTCATCTTCTCGATGGTGCAGGAGGCGGCACGCGAGGTTCGCTCGCTGTTCGACGAGCTTGGCGTGGCCTGCCTCCCCAAGACGACCGGCAACCGAGGCATTCACGTGTACGTCCGATTGATGCCGCGCTGGACGTCGTATGAGGTGCGCTCGGCCGCGGTTGCGGTCGCGCGCGAGCTGGAGCGCCGGCGTCCCGATCTGATCACCTCTGCCTGGTGGAAGGAGGAGCGCGGACGCCGCGTCTTTGTCGACTTCAACCAGAACGCGCCCCACAAGACCATCTTCGGCGCCTGGTCGGTTCGGGCGCGCCCGGGCGCACAGGTCTCCACCCCGTTCAGCTGGGAGGAGCTGGACGCAATCCACCCAGAGGAGCTGACCATCGTGAGCGTCCCGCCCCGCGTTGCTCAGGAGGGCGACCCGTGGCTGCCGATGTCCACCGATCCTCAGTCACTGGAACCGATGCTCGCGCTGCACGATCGCGACACCGCCGCCGGGGAGGTCGATGCTCCCTGGCCTCCCCAGTACCCCAAGATGCCCGGCGAGCCGTCTCGAGTCGCGCCGAGCCGGGCGCGGAAGCCCGACAGCCCCTCTTGAGGATTGCGCCGAGCGAACCATTCGGGTCGCGAGGTAACCTCCGCGTGTACACGGTGAGTCGTCCCGAGAGGAGGTTGCCGGGGGTCGGGCTCGAACGTCTCTCCGCGGCTACTCCCTCGACCCGGTCCACTCCGTACGGTGCTGCGGCTGGGTGAGAAACGAGCGGCGGACTCTCTGGCGCACGTCGGCGTCGAGGATGACGTCGGCCCCGATTCGAGCCAGCACCTCGGCGGCCCGCAGCATCGCGTCCTCGCCTCGTTGTGACAGCGCCGCCTCGCGAAACGCGTGCGTGTGCGGCCCGATGCCCAGGTCGGCAATCGCGAATTCAGGGTGCAGCGTCGGCGCCGCGTAGGAGACGTCGCCGACATCGGTCGACCCGGTGCGCTCCCACGGAAGGACCTGATCCTCCTCGAGACCGACGCCGGCGAGATGCAGGCTCGCGCGCTCGGCGAGGACTGCATTGGAACGCAGGTCCAGGTAGGTCTCGCGCTCCTCGAGTTGCAGCTCGCAGCCGGTCGCCTGCGCCGCCGCTTCGAAGATGGCGCGAAAGCGAACGTTCATGGTGCGGAGGTATTCGCCGTCTCGTGCACGCGTCAGATACTCACCGCGCGTCAGCTCGGGGATGATGTTCGGTGCTGTCCCGCCCTCGATGATGAACCCGTGCACGCGCGCGTCGTCGCGCAGTTGCTGGCGCCAGAGCGACACGCCGTTGTAGGCCTGGACAAAGGCATCGAGCGCATTGATGCCGTGGTCGGGATTCCCGGCTGCGTGCGCAGCCTTGCCGCGGAAGGTCCACCCCCAGTGCGTGCATGCGAGCGCGTACTGCACCGACGCGGTGCGGTCGGACGGATGAAAGATGAGCACGGCGTCACAGTCGTCGAACAGGCCGTCGTGACAAAGAGGGATCTTGCCGCCCCCACCCTCTTCGGCAGGTGCGCCGACGATGGTCACCCGAGCGTGGACATCATTCCTTGCGAGTGATTGCGCGAGCGCGATGCCCGCACCCGCGGACGACGTCGCGATGAGGTTGTGCCCGCACGCATGTCCGAGACCGCGCAGCGCGTCGTACTCACAGACGAACGCAACGTGTGGACCGGTGTTCCCGTGCCTCGCCACGAACGCCGTCGGCATCCCCGAGACACCGCGGTCGACCTGAAACCCATGTCGCTCGATCACACCGCTGAGAATGCGAGACGACTCGAATTCCTCGAATCCGATCTCGGCGAGCGCGTGGATGGCACGCGACGTGGAGACCAACTCGTCGGCGCACGCGCTGGTCGCGTCGTGGATCGCCTGGTGGATTTCGACCGGCACAGTTGTCGTCATGCGGTTCTCCTGGGCCGCTATTGTGCACAGGCGTGAAGACCCCCGAGCGCCTCTACGCGGACGCGGAGGCGTCGTTCCCGGCGTGGGAGCTGGTCAAGGACGTCGTCGACGAGTTCATCGATCTCGCCCTGAACTACCGCCAGAGCGGGCATCCCGGTGGATCCCGCTCCAAGGTCCATCTGCTCCTCTCGACGATGCTGTCGGGTGCGATGCGCTGGGACATCCGCCGGCCGTGGCTCCCTTTCGGCGACCGGTTCGTGCTCTCGGCTGGTCATACGGTGCCAGTCGTGTACGCCACCCTTGCCGCACTCAACGAGACGCTCCGCCTTCGAGCAGCGCGCGACCCCAACCCGGCGTTCGTCCTGCCTGAGGGAGGTCGCTGGGCCCTGTCGCCCGAGGACCTCACCACGCTGCGTCACCGAGGCGGTCTCCCCGGACATCCCGAGATGGCAGGCAAGACTCTCTTTCTCAAGTTCAACACCGGTCCCTCCGGCCACGGGATGCCTCCGGCCGCAGGTGAAGCCCTTGCGCTCAAGCTTGCGCGGGCGGGCGACGTCCGCGTCTTCGTGGTCGAAGGTGAGGGCGGTCTGACCGCCGGCGCCAGCCACGAGACCCGTAATGCCGCCTGGGGCCTCGGCCTCTCGAACCTGGTGTTCCTCGTCGACTGGAACGACTACGGCATCGACGACTTCGCCGCCTCGTCGGTGGTTCCAGGGACGCCCGAGACATGGTTCGGACCGTACGGGTGGCGCGTGACCGGAACCATGGAGGGGTCGGAGTGGTCTCCCGTGACGCGTGCGGTCCTCGAAGCCGCACGCGGCGACAATCCCGACCAGGTGCCGTCGGTCGCGTGGTTCCGCACTCGCAAGGGACGCGGATATCTCAAGTACGACAGCAAGAGTCACGGGTCGCCGCACGCGATGAACAGCGCTCCCTTCTGGGAATTGCGCTCCGCCTTCATGGCCAAATACGGGATGACCTACGCCGGTGTCAACGAGCCGGCCCCCAGCGACCCAGCCGGAATCCGCGAACAGGCCGCTGAAAACCTGCGACGCGCCGCCGGAGTCCTCGCTGACCACCCAGATGTTGTCGACGCGGTATCCGACCGTCTCATCGAGCTTGCCGAACTGGTCCCGGAGCAGATTGACGTGCTCCGCGTCGGTGGTCACGGCGGAGAGGTCTTTAGCGACTCGCGCCTGACCGACTACAGGAATTACCCGGCCGCCATGTATCGCAAGGCCGGTGACAAGCAGGCGAACCGAACCGCGCTGGGTGCATGGAGCTCATGGATCAACGCCATGGCACGGCAGGAGTACGGACGCCCGCTCTTCATCGCTGCGTCGGCGGACCTCGCCGATTCGACCAACCTCGCCGGATTCGCCAAGGATTTCGGCGACATGCCCGGATACGGGTGGTACGAACGCACTGACAATCCGGACGGTGCGCTGCTCCCGACCGAGATCACCGAGTTCACCAACGCCGGGATGATCGCCGGCCTCGCGACCGTGAACATGTCGTCGGACCCGTTCGCCTCGTTCAATGGTTTCTGGGGCGCGTGCTCGACGTATGGATCCTTCAGCTATCTCAAGTACGGCGAGATGCGCCTGTTCAGCCAGCTCGCTCAGGACTGCGAGCTGAAGGTCGGCAAGGTGCTGTGGGTGGCCGGGCACTCCGGTCCGGAAACGGCGGAGGATTCACGGACTCATTTCGGCATCTACGAGCCCGGGGTCACGCAACTCTTCCCCGAGGGCAAGGTCATCGACCTCCATCCGTGGGAGTACAACGAGGTGCCGGTGGTGCTCGGTGCCGCGCTGGCGAGCGATATCCCGATCATCGCGCTCCATCTGACCAGGCCCGCGATCGAGCTGCCCGACCGTGAGGCGCTCGGGATGCCGAGTCACTTCGAGGCGGCGCGCGGTGCCTACGTTCTCCGCCGCTTCCGGGAGGACCTTCCGGCGATGGGGACCGTGTTCGTCCAGGGCACGACCACGACCGCCAACCTGGTGAAGGCGCTGCCTGATCTTGACAATCTTGGCTTGAACGTCAAGATCGTCGCCGCCATCAGCCCGCAACTGTTCCGCATGCAGCCGGCTGCGTATCGCGACAGCGTCATTGCCCCGGCCGACCGGGTCGATGCGATGGCGATCACCAACCGCACCGTCAAGCTGATGCGTGACTGGGTCGACGGTCCGCTCGGTGCGGAGTATTCGATGGGCGCGGATTGGGATGACCGCTGGCGCACCGGCGGTTCGGTCGATGAAGTCATGGACGAGGCGCACCTCACGACGCGGCATATCCTCGAAGGGATCGGCCGGTTCGTCCGTGATCGCGAGAGCCGCCTGCAGCGTCTTCGTGCGATCGTCGCCGCGGCGGATCGTTCCCCGCACCAGCGCCTTGACGGTCCACCCTGACCCTCGTCGAGAAATGCTCCTAGACGTCCGCCCGTCGCAGCGTGTGAGGTCCGTATCGCATCGACGTGGACCTGCCCGACGCGTCCAGCGTGAAGCTCACCTCTTCGCCGAAATGACCATAGTCGTCACCTTCGACGATGGTGAATCGCCGCGCGCCCTCCGGCAGGAGACGCGCTGCCGCCGCCAGGGGCATGGTCATCTCCGGGTCGAGCAGATAGAGGGATCGGTTGATGCGCACGATGGTCAGCTCGCCGATGTCGCCGCGGTAGTGTCCGGCAAACCGGCCCAGGCTGGCTCGCGTGTGGCCGCTCGCCGTTTCGGCCGCATCAGACCATCGGCGTAGGACCCAGGCGACGCTGTGGAACACCGCATCGAGCGCCATCGCCGGTACGGGGCTGTTCGTGTTGTTGAGGACCGCCGCGGCAAGACTCCACTCCGGCGAGAAGCCGATCTTGGTCGTGAACCCCGGGAAGCCACCGCTGTGCCCACGAATGGCGATCCCATCGACGTGCCAGATCATCCAGCCCAGTCCGTGATTCGGTTCCTCGGATCGCTGCCACTGGGTTCGCTGCATCTCGCGGCGCGACAGGTCTGAGATCAGGTCTCCCCCATCCGGGAAATGAGCGTGTTGGTAGGCGAGCAGGTCCGGCACCGTCGAGATCAGGCCACCCGCAGGCGTGAACGCGCGTGTTTCTGCGTGGCGCGCCGGGCGCGGCTCCTCGCCCGGACGTCGGGGGTAGTAGCCGGTGGCAAGCGTTTTCCTGACGCGTGGCGTCAGCGAGGGCGCACTTCCTTTCAGACCAAGCCTGCCGAGCACATCCCGTTGCAGCAGCGCATCGAACGGCCTGCCGGTGACCGCCTCGAGGGCTTCGCCCAGGAGCACGTATGCGATGTTCGAGTAGCGGAAGGTCGTCGCGGGCTCGGCGAACGTGAGTTGCTGGCGGACTTCCCTGCGCACCGCGTCTCGATCCGGAAAGTCATCATCGCCCCAGCGATTCGAGCCGTCGCGGATCACGCCGCCGCCATGGATGAGCAGGTGACGGATGCTGATGTCGCGGGCATCGGGTAGCCGTCTCGTCCAGCTCAGATAGGTGGTGATCGGCGCGTCGAGGCGCATCCGTCCCTTCTCGACCTGCTGCATCACCAGGGTCGCAGTCATCGTCTTCGTGATCGACGCGCACCGGTAGCTCGTTGTGTCCGCCGTCGCCGGCCGCCGCGTCGCGAGATCGGCGGTGCCCTTCGCATCGAGCATCACGACGCGCCCGCGGTGGCTCATACCGAACGAGATTCCAGGGATGTCCCAGAGCATCGCCTGAAAGCGGATCCAACGGCGGGCAACCTCAGCCGCATCGACAAGTTGGCGAGGCGCGATTTCCACCGCGAGAAGCCTAGCGGTCGCTATATCCCTCCGGCAACGCGCAGGACTGCGCCGGTCACGTAGGTCGCCTCGGGACCGAGCAACCACGCGATCGCAACGGCGATCTCGAGGGGCTCCGCCGGGCGGCCGAGCGGAATGCGTGACGCCACCTGCTCGGCACGGTCCGGGGCGCCAGCAGCCTTGTGGATACCGGTGCGCGCGACCCCGGGCGCGACAGCATTGACGCGGATGCCTTCGCCGGCAAGCTCTTTCGCGAGACCGATCGTCAGTGCGTCGACACCGGCCTTCGCGGCGGCGTAGTGGACGTATTCGTGCGCGCTGCCGAGCGTCGCGGCAGCGGATGAGACGTTGACGATCGCACCACCCGACCCGCCGCGCCGTGTGGACATCAGCTGCGAGGCGCGGCGTGAGCACAGAATTGCGCTCAACAGGTTGGCGTCGATGACCGCTCGGATGGTCGCAACCGGCGTGTCAGCAAGGTCACCAATGTGGAGCGTTGCCCCGGCGTTGTTGACAAGGCAGTCGACCCGTCCGAACGTGTCGTGCGCCGTGGCAAACAACCGCGTCACATCATCTTCGACCGTGACATCGGCCTGGATCGCGACCGCTCGCGCACCGGTTGCTTGCACCGCGTCGACAACCTGCCGCGCCGCCGCGTGATCCCGGAGGTAGTTGACGACGACGTCGTGACCGCTCCGGGCGAGGTGGAGGGCAGCCGCAGCGCCGATCCCCCTCCCAGCGCCCGTGACAATCGTGATCGGCCGTCGCAGCTCATCCACGGAGAGATCATCGCCGACCGAGCGGACGTGGAGAGCGAAAAGGGGCGCCGGTTGCCCGGCGCCCTTTGGTCAGACGTTCAGAACGGTGTCAGGCGGCGGCCATCCACCGGATGAACTTCGAGCTGACCGTGCCGATGCCGGTCATGCCGTCGAAACCTGGTGCGGTGTTCACGGTGACCAGTCGCGAAGCACAGTTGCCCGTGCCGTCGCAGTAGGTCTCCATGCCCTGATAGTCGATCGCGCGAAGGCTCACGACGTACCCGCTGGTCTTGTTCACCGTGTTGAGGAAGTCGACCCGGATCACAGCGGTTGCGTTCGGGTTGGCCGCCGGCACGATGTCATTGAACGCGGCCGCATGGTTTACGGCCACCGTGTACAAGGTCGGGTTGAGGAACCCGATGGAACCGCCCGCAGCCTGGTCGGCGTCAGCGACGACACCGGCGAGCAGCGGCGAGGCGAGGCTCGTTCCGCCTTCCTTGAACTGCGAGTAGCGCACGCTACCGTCCGGGAAGGTCTGGGTGAGTCCGATCAGCATTCCGGTCGATGCGTCGGCGTCCATCGAGATGTCCGGGATGACGCGAAGCGGCACCGGTCCGAACAGGTTCTGATTCCGGAGCGCGAGCGCAGCCGGGACGACGCCTGCCTGGTACGAAGGCTGAAGGTAGGTGAAGCTGGTTCCAGCGCCACCGCCGGCCTGCCACGCGAGCGCGCCGAGCGGCGTGGTCGCGGAACCGCAGTTGGTGGTGGTGCCTTCGCAGAGCGTTTGCTTGGCCGTCGACCAGCCGTACTCAGCAAGCCGGGTGTTCGACTTGCCGACCTCCAGCGAGGTGCCGCCCACCGCGGTCACCAATGGGCTGGTGGGTGGATAGTTAGGAACGGTCATCCCGAAATCGGCGAAGTTGTCGCCCGAGTCGCCGCTCGAGAACAGCACGCTTACCCCGGTCGTGTCCGCGAGGAGGAACGTGTTGTCGAACGCGGCCTTGGTCGCCGCGTCGACGAACAGGTCACCGAGGGTGTCGCCCCACGAGTCGCTGACCACCGATGCGCCGCTGGTGATTGCGGTGTTCACCGCGGCCAGCAGGCTGGCGTCCAGGCAGTCCACCGCGCCCACAAAGACGATGTGCGCGCCCGGCGCCATGGTGTGCGAGGACTCGACGTCCAGCGCCTGCTCAGCGTACCAACCGCTGGCGGCGCATTCCGCCTCGTTGCCCACCGACGACGGCTTGATATTGGTGAACTGGGTCTTGGGCAACGCGATGGACGGGTCGTTCAGGCTGAAGTACTGCTGCGCGTCAGCGAGCAGTGTCGGCGAGTCGTACGCATCGACGATCGCGATCTTGACGCCGCGCCCGTTGTTGCCGCTTGCGATGCTGCTCGAAAGACCGTAGGCTCCCTCGAGCTGAGCGGGCTTGTAACCGCAGATGTCGTACGGCTGCGGAGCCGTGAACGGCTTGTAGAGCGACGCGCTGTCGGTCGTGTCGACCTTCTGACCGAAGTACGCCGAGCATGGCTGCGGGTTCTTGAACGCGGCCGGTGGCGGCGGCTCCTGGGTGGGCGTGGCGGCCTTCGGGGCTGCCACCGACGCCAATCCCGCGCTGAGATCGTTGGTCGCGACCGACTCATTGACACCAACCACACCGGAGACGAGGCCGGCGATGGCGCTCGGAATCGACAGCGCGGTGTTGGCGAGGCGCAGGTCCTTGCCATTCACCTTGAAGGTGCCGAGGGTGGTGTTGAAGGCGCGTTCCACCTGCGCAGCACTACCGGTCGCGGGGATGAACAGACGGTCCGCCGGCACCGCGCCGACGCTGAAGCCCTGCTGGCGCAGCCAGCTCTTCGCTGACGAGACTGCGTCTGCCGTTGGGGCGAAACGTGCGATCCACTGAGCCTGGGTGAGGTAGTGGCGATACTGCGCCGATCCGGGGGTCGAGATCGCCGTCAGAAGGGCCTGTGCTCCCGCGGCGTTGCGCAGTGAGAGGTTGAGGTCGAACGAGACCGTGGTCCCCGCGGCGACCCGGCCCTCCGGCTTGGAGCGCTCTGCCCCTGCGGTCAACGATCCAGCCAGCGCGGCGCGGCCGGACGAGGGTGCTGCCGATGCCGGCGATCCGGTGGTCACGGCTGCGGCTGAAACCGCAAGCCCCACCGAAGCCAGGGCGGCCCAAGATCGGACTGACGTCATGAAATCCCTCCACGGCGCGGATGTGCGCCAAACGCTTCTTCAACAAACCGACGTTCCATACGGACCCCTCTCGACATCGACTGAAACTCCGAGGGGAGGATTGTGACGCGCTGGACGCGCGAGGCGCAAGCGGTTCGTTCGCTTCTCACGCTCCATACGGTGAGTACGGTGTTTTCAGGCCGCTTGCGCCATTAGCGGCAAAGTCCGCGGGGCGTCTCCTCTAAGGTGTCCATAGTTCGCCGGTGAGGTCTGGATGGCTCGCCCGGCTCGCGTTATCCAGCCTGTTGGGGGTTGCCGGCTGCGGAGCCGGACCGCCGGGTGCGGCGACCCGGACGGCCGCATTGACGCCCACCTCGGCCTCCCCGGCCGCACTCTCGGTCCTGATCGAACCGGGCGCGGGCATGGCCCCGATCTATGCGCTGCTCGAATCGGCGCGTCACACGATCGACCTCGTGATGTACGAGCTCGAGGACGCGGACGCCGAGCAGTTGCTGGCCGCCGATGCCGCCCGTGGAGTGGACGTCCGGGTGCTGCTGAACAGCGCTTACACCGGTACGGCGAACAGCGCCGCCTTCGCGTACCTCCAGGGCCACGGGGTGCACGTTCAGTGGGCAAGCTCGCTCTACGCGCTCACGCACCAGAAGACCCTGGTAGTCGATGCCTCCGTCGCCGTGATCATGACCTTGAACTGGACCAGCCGCTACTACGCCGATACGCGCGATGTCGGCGTGATCGATCGCATCCCATCCGATGTCGCGGCAATCCAGACGGCGTTCCAAGCCGACGTCATAGGAACTCGGATCAAGCCATCTCCAGGAGCCGACCTGGTCTGGTCACCGACCACTTCGCTCCCAGATTTGCTCGCCGTGATCAATCGAGCCCAGCACGACCTCTTCGTCGAAAACGAGGAGATGAGCAGTGCCTCGATCATCGACGGCCTGGTCGCCGCAGCCCGTCGCGGAGTGAACGTGGAGATCTGCATGACCACGTCAGCCCGCTGGTCGGCGGCGTTCGACACGCTGGCCAGCGCCGGCGTCCACGTCAGGGTTTACTCGTCTCATGCACCGCTCTACATACACGCCAAGGTCCTCGTCCGCGATCCCGGTCTCGGCGATCAGGAGGCATTCGCAGGGTCACAGAACTTCTCGACTGAGTCATTACGCTACAACCGCGAGCTCGGCATGGTCATGACGAGCGGACAGCAGGTCCGGCAGTTGCAGACGCTGATCGAGAACGACTACAACAAGGCATCGGCCTGGACGAGTTGAGATGGGAGGGCGTGTGCGGAGGCGGGCCATCTCGCAGCCGGGATAACTCCCGGCGAGAGTGAGCGGCGGGACGGCGAAGGCGTCTCACGCCGCCGGTACCGCCGCGGAACTGTTCCGGCATGGGCACCTGCCGGGATGCGAAGATGCGAAGGTGGCCGACGATCTCCTCACGCGCCTCATCGAGGCGCGGAGCTCGGTGGTCGCCGACGTCGCGGCGGATGGTTCCGAGCTGCTGGTCCGCTGCGACGACACGGGCAGCATGCAGGTGTACCGTGTCGGTGCGCGGGGCGATGACCGAGTTCAGCTGACGTTTCTCACCGAACCCGTGTCCGCCGCTCGCTACGTGCCCGGGACCGACGACGTCGTAGTTGCTGTCGATCGTGGCGGTAACGAGAACTACCAGCTCTGGCTCGTGGACGTGCAGGGTGGCGATCCCCGGCCGCTGGTCGTCGAGGAGAACGTCAAGCACGACCTCGGCGATGTCAGCCGCGACGGTCGGCTGATCGCCTTCACGTCGACAAAGCGAAACGGCATCGACATCGACGTGTACGTGCTCGACCGCTCCGACGGCGCGATCCGCTGCGTGCTGGCGGGTGGATGGAACCGAGCTGAGTCGTTCTCTCCCGACGGGCGCTGGCTTGCCGTGGTGCGCCTTGACGGTTCGTACGCGATCAGCGACGACCTGCTGCTCGTCGACCTCGAGACGGGCGACGTGCGCACCGTCGTGGCGCGCGATGGGCCGGGCGCCGCGGCCGCGCCCACATGGTATCCCGACTCATCGGCATTCCTGTTCAGCACCGACGCCGGTCGCGACGTCGCATCGATCGCACGCTATGACATGGGGACCTCGAGCTGGCGCTACGTTCTCGAGACCGAGTGGGACAGCGAGGCAAGCCTGAGCAGTGATGGGCAGAGCGTGCTCGTCTTCCATGCAGAGAATGCAGTCACCCGCCTGCAACTGCGCCACGGCGCCAGCCTCGCCCACATCCGAGACATCCCGTTGCCCGACGTGGGAACGGGTTTCGGCCTCCCCCTTGTCCCCCGGCCATATCTCTCCCCCGACGGGGCGACCGCGTTGCTCAGCTACACGACGACGGCGACGCCGATGACCCCGCTGCGCATCGACATCGGACAACCGGGCACCGCGGCGCCGCTGCTGCCGGTGGACCAGGTCGTCCCCGCCAAGCTGGTGGCACCCGAGCTCCAGAAGATCGCGTCGTTTGACGGCGAACCGATCACGTACTTCCTGTATCGACCCGCGGCGGACAATCCCCCGGTCGTGATGGTGGTGCACGGGGGTCCAGAGGCACGATTCGCGCCACGCTACGACCCCTTCATCATCCGGCTCGTCGCCGAGGGCATCGCCGTGGTGGCGCCGAACGTTCGGGGCTCGGCCGGCTGGGGGCGCCGGTTCGTCTCGCTCGATGACCGCCGCCTGCGGCTCGATTCGGTCCGCGATCTCACCGCGGTGCACGCATCCCTTGCGGAGCGCGGTGTCGACGAGTCGCGGGTCGCGGTGATCGGCGCCTCATACGGCGGCTACATGACGCTGGCCGCGCTGGCCTTCTACCCGAGCCTGTGGGCCGCGGGCATCGCCACGGTCGGCATCAGCAGCCTGCTCACATTCCTCGAGAACACATCGCCCTACCGGCGCCGCTTTCGCGAGGTGGAGTACGGATTCCTCGACGCCGACCGAGACTTTCTCATCGAAGCATCGCCGATGACCCATGTGGATCAAATTCGTGCGCCGCTCATGCTGATTCACGGTGCCAACGACCCCCGCGTCCCGGTGAGTGAGGCGCGCCAGCTCCACGGTTCACTCGTCGCCCGGGGCGTGGACAGCGAGCTCCTCATCTATGACGATGAAGGACACGGCCTCGCCAAGAGGGCGAACCGGCTGGACGCCTCACCTCGGATGCTCGCCTTCCTGCGCAAGAACCTCGACGTCTGAGCGACGATCGAGTGCGCGACGGTGTGCACGCCGTCACGCGGTGCTATGTTCCGGCCGCACACCCCCGTGCGAGATCGATTGTGGTGAGAGCAAGGCATCGATGGTGATCGTGGTGGACCCCGGCGGCGACAAGCACGCCTATCAGATCGGCAAGTACATCGAGGTCACCGATGGCCATCTGGTGATCCGTGACAGCAATGGCGGGACCGCCATCGGTATTTTCGCGCCGGGAAAGTGGCAGTCGGCACACATCGATGGCGTTCCCGCCCGAAATGCCGGCACCGTCACCGGAATCCGGCCGCGACTCGGGGCACTCTGACCCGCCCTCGTCTCCTGAAGCAGGCCGGCCCGCTTGGCTGAAGGCTATCCCTGGTCCGGGCTGGTAGCGGGTCTGTTCGCTGACTCGTCGGGATCCGGTACTTCTGGCTCACCCGGGATCGGGTCGATGATCTCCGGCTCGGGCTCAGGATCGGGCAGGGTTGGCGAGGCCGGCGGTGTCTCGGGGATGTTCATCGATCGAGTGTGCACCACCTGCACATCATTGTGGTGCTCTATTTGATATCGTCGCTATCAGGCAATCCAGGATCTTTACGGTTCCCAGCGGAGGGCCGCTCGCAAACTGAGTGGAAAGGAGATTCATGCAGCCCACCCGCGTGACCGACCTCATTCGCCTGGAGCACATCTGGTTCCGCAGTCAATTCGCCGCGCTGGAAGGTGCACGCGACGATCCGGCTACCCTGACGTCGCTCTGGGCGACGCTGTCCGCCCGCCTCGAGGTTCATGCCGCGGCGGAGGAAACCCTCTTCTATCCGCGGCTCCTGAAGGATGACGCCGACGCCGTCGAAGACACCAAGGATGCGATCCGGGATCACAACGAGATTCGCGACGCAATCCGCGACGCCGACGGGCACCCTGCCGGCGACGACGCCTGGTGGAAGGCGGTGAACGCGACCGAGCACGCCAACACCGAGCACATGGACGAGGAGGAGAAGGGGCCGCTCATCGAGTTCGACGATGCTGCCTCGAGCGGCGAACAGGAGGAACTTGCATCCGCGTTCTCGGGCTTCGAGACTGAGCATGCCGGCGCGCGTGGCATCACCATCGAGGACAAGGACCCGGAGGGCTACGTCGAAGCGAATTCCTGATCGAGGACGTCGACAGGAGTGTATAGCTTGTCTAGTAGCTAATTTGACACGCCCGGTACGGGTGACTAAGCTCGATGGGTCGGCGGTCGAATGATCGCCGTCCCCCACCCCTTCCAATGAGTCCACCCCGTCGAGGTCAGTCCACGGCGCGGGTGGACTCTTCGTGTCGGGGTCAGGCGATCGGCAGCGTGACCACGAACGTGCTACCGCCGCCCGGCGTCGGCGAGACCGTGATGTCGCCTCCGTGCAGCCGGGCGCTTTCCCGGGCGAGATAGAGTCCCAGCCCCGTGCCACGGATATGGCTGGTCTCTGGCGTCACCAGGCGACCGAAGCGGGTGAACAGGAGGTGTGCCTGCTCGGCGTTGATGCCGATCCCGTGGTCGCGAACCAGGACGGTCGCCTCCCGCTCGTCGTGATCGCAGGCGATCTCGATCTCCCCGCCGGCCGGTGAATACTTGATCGCGTTGTCGATGAGGTTGGTGAGCATGGTGGTCAGCCGCCGCTTGTCGGCGACCACGGCGATGTCGTCTCCGGGCGCCGCGAGCGCGAATTGATGGCCGGGGCCCATGAGCGGCCGCATCGCGTGCACCGCGTTATCGACGACCTCCAGGAGATCGACCGGCTCGAGTTCGAGCTCGAGGCCGAGGGTCTCGAGGCGAGCCGTCTCGAGCATCTCAGAGATCAGCCGTGCCATCTCCTCCGCTTTCTCGGTGATCCGGCTGAGCGCAACCTCGCGATCCGGGTCCAGGAGCATGCCCTCGCTGAGCATCGACGTGTAGCCGCGGATGATCCCGAGCGGGCTTCGCAGCTCGTGAGCCGCGATGTTCAGGAATTCGCTCTTGAGGCGTTCGAGCCGCCGGCTGCGCTCGGCTTCGAGTTGGAGTTCGTTGACCGCCCTGGACTGGCTCACCCCGAGGCCCACGATGTGGGCGATCGTCGCCAGTGTCGCCGGGTGCGCGTCGCCGAGGCCGCCCTCGCCGTCGATCAAGATGATTCCGAGGACGCCGTTTTCATCCCCGGCGGGAACCACCACGGTGGAGCCGTCGTCGACGATCTGGCCGGTCGCGATTGCGCGGTCGAAGATGGCGTGCTCGGAGACGCGATACCGTCCGCGCTCCGGGGGCTCCGTCTCTCCCGACGCTGCGACACAGGTCAGGACGTCGTTGTGGAGCAGGAGGCACCGAGCTTCCCGAACCCGCGTGCCGCTCGACACAAGTTGGGACGCCAGCCTCAGGGCTTCGAGAACAAGATCCCTCGACGCGCCGTCGGTTGTGGTGGGGTCATCCCAGCTGGATGCCAGGTCCGGCATGGCCACGAGCGGCGGCTAGGTCGAGGGCAGTGCGCGCGGGCTGACCGCCCGTTCGACGCTCTCGGAGAGCTCCGCGGGGTCGGTGTCGGATTTGACCAGGAACTCGAGCGCCCCGAGCTTCAGACCGCGTTCGCGCAACTCGGGCTCGCCGTAGTTCGTCAGGATGATCACCGGGATGTGCATCGTCGCCGTCCCGGCGCGAAGGCGCTCGAGGACCTCGAATCCGTCGAGACCCGGAAGGCGCAGATCCAGGTAGATGAAGTCGGGAGCCTCGTCGGTCGCCATGCGGAGGCCCTCGTGACCGTCGTGCCCGATCACGACTGAATAGCCGTCTGCCACCAGTCGAAGCCGGTACATCTCGGCCGCGGCAACATCGTCCTCGATCAGCAGGACTTTGACGTCCTCCTCCACTCCGTGCTCCTCAGTGACCGTAGGAGTCCGCTCCCTTTTGGCGTATGCGAACGTCTGATTCGGTACGGTACCAGACAAACTATCGACGAGTTCGACTGCGATCATCGTGCGCAGCCACGCCGTAAGGACGCCCGGCCACCCGGCCGGCCGCGAGCTCAGCGGAGAACCAGACCCACTGCGAAGACGATCGTCCAGGCGACCGCGACGAAGACCGCCAGAGCGGTGGCGACCGTTCGGAGTTCGAGCCGGCGTCGCCGCCTGAGCGGGCGCGCCGGCATGCGTGCCGCACCCATGTTCTCGCGCCCCGGCGTCGCCGTCTCGGACATGCACGCCCTCATAGCAATACCAGCACTATCACGTTTTGTGATAGGATGTTCTGGTCGGAGGGACTTATGGACTCCCGTCGCAACACTTGGAGGTACTCGATGGCTCGTAAATACAAGCCGATCCAGCTGGACGTCAAACCGGTCGCAGGGCCATATCTCGATGAGGCCGCGACCTGCCCTCAGTGCAGCTCTCGGATCACCCAGGTGCTCGGCCGGATGGGGCTGCGCCTGGTCTTCCGTTGTGACCGCTGCCGCGTCCAGTTCTTCCGCCAGCGCACGGCGGCCAGCGCGAGCCTGGTCTGACGCGTCGGACACCGCAGCGATTGACCCATAGAATCGCTGTCACGTTGGACGGGCACATCAGCCGGCCGCACCCGCTCGGTCGGCGCGACAGCTCAAGCGCAGAGGGAGTTCGATCAGATGCCGGTTGAGATGAGCGGTCCCACCTCCCAGCGAATGCTCGACCTCGACAAGCCGCTTTATACCATCAGCGTCGCTGCCGAGATTCTGGCCAGCCATCCGCGCACCCTGATGATGTACGAGACCATGGGGCTCGGCGTGCCGGATCGCACCGCCACGAACCGGCGCCGGTATTCTCAGCGCGACATTCTCACGCTCAGTGCGATTCAGCGCCTCACCCGCCAATCCGGCCTGAATATCGCGGGCGCGCGGTATGTCATCAAGTGCCTGCAACTCCTTGACACGCATGGCATTCCTCGGCCGCCAGAGCTTGCCGAGATTGACATCGAGCGCGTTCGGCTCTGACCTGAGTCCACACACGCCCGAGGCGACCAATTTCGCCGCTTCGATCGAGGTCGACCTCGTGTCTCTCGGCGACGCGCATCAGGTCATGGAACGCCTCGTGCGCTTCACGGCCGAGAACGTCGATGTCGATCGCTGCACGCTGACGAGCCTCGACCAGAACGTCCTACGGGTCGAGGCGAGCTACCAGCGCGGTGGACCTCCCGATTTCGTCGGACACGAGTACCCGTTGACCTGGCTGAGCAGGCAGCCACTCCTCAATCAGGCGGTGACGACGGGGGCGATCGTGCTCGGTGGCAGCCTCGGCGAGACGGGTGTCACCAGTCCCGATCTCGCGCCATCGCTCCTGGTGATGCATCACACCGCGATCGTGCCGCTTTCGGTCGGCGACACCGTCGGGGCGGTGCTGATCCTGAGCCGGCGGAGCGACCGCCCATTCGTACCGGCAGAGCTCGAAGGGCTGCAGCAGGTCGGGCTGCTCGCCGCCCTCGCCTTGCGCAACGCCCGCCTCGTCGAGCAGGTGCGCAAAGCGCAGAGCCGCGGGCTCGACTCGTTGACGCAGATGTCCCGCCACGTCGCGTCCAGCGTCTACACGCAGACGTTCTTCGAGAAGATGAGCGAAACCGTCGCCGGCCTGGTGACCGCGGAGCGCGCCGGCTTCTGGCAGCTGACCGGCACCGAGTTGGTTCCGCTTCACCGATCGACCGCGACCGGCATCCCGGGCGGAGCATCGCCCGAGGTGCTCGATTCCGAGGGCGACCCCGACCTGGCGCGGGTGTTGTTCGCCGGCGAGGCCTTGCGACTCACGCGCCGCGATCCGGAGGCCGCGGTCGATCCTGGCTCGCTGCTCGCGCGGCTCGACGCAAGCGACGTCCTCGCCGTCCCCTGGCGTACCGCAGCACACCCGCTCGGATTCCTTGCGGCGTGCAATTCGCGGTCAGGCTTCAGCGACCAGGACGAATGGATCATGCGACTTGCAGCGCGCTCGTCGGCCCTGGTCTGGCAGGGATACACGGCCGAGCAGCGTGCCCAGGGCCTGCAGGCCGCCGAACTCGACCGTCTCGAGGCGCATGCCCAGCGGATGGCGGAACTGGAGGGACAGAAATCCGAGTTCCTGCAACTGGCTTCGCACGAGCTCCGGGCGCCGATCACCCTGGTCAGCGGGTATCTGTCGATGCTCGAGGACGGCTCACTCGGGGAGTTGCCGGGACCCGCCGCGAAGGTCGTGCCACTGATGGCCGCACGCATGCGACACATGAGCGAGCTGGTCGACCGGATGCTGACCACGAGCCGGATGGAGATTCGCGCACGGGGTCAGAACGCAACCGACGTGGATCTGGTGGCGCTCGCGCAGGCGGTTGCAACCTCGGCGACCGCCACTGCCGGCGACCAGCTCCCCCGGGTCGTCACCGTCGAGTCTGTTGCGCCCGTTCGGGTGCGAGCCGATCCGCAGCAGGTCGAGACGATCCTGCGCAACCTCGTCTCCAATGCGCTGAAGTACTCCCCCGACGGGCGCGACGTGACGGTGACCGTCCGCGAGCAGCCCGGTTGGGTCGCGGTCGAGGTGACCGACCACGGTGGAGGCATCGCCGAAGAGGATCTGTCGAAGCTGTTTCAACCCTTCGGGCGCCTTCAGAGCGCCATCGCCACCGGCATCCAGGGGACCGGCCTCGGACTGCACCTCTCGCGCGGGCTCGCCCAGGCCCAGGGTGGTGATATCGAGGTGGCGTCCCGCCCCGGCGAAGGGAGTACATTCACCCTGCGTTTGCCGCGCGGACGTAAACGGCCAGCGGGGAGAGTTCATGCCTGATGGGTCCGTGCGAATGCGACTGCTGCTCGTCGACGACGGCGCCGACGTCGCCACGATGTACGAGACGCAGCTTGCCGCCCAAGGCTTCGAGGTCACCCGGGCACGCTCCGGTGCGCATGATTTCCTGATCAAGGTGCATACACCACCAGGGGTGCTGGCCGACGCGACCCGGAAATTGGTGTCGTGAACGGCTTCGGGCCCGAGGATGCGCCAGCAGACCACTCTGCGACGCCGGTCCCAGGTCATGGGGAGGCGCAGAACGCAGCCCTTGACGCCGTCGAGCCGGAGCGTCTGCTCGACGGCGAGGACGAGCAGACGACCTATGCCGACGACGCCATCCACTGGACAAAGGTCTACAGGGAGTTGCTCGACTTCAAGCACAGCCTCTTGAATGTCGCGGAGAAGAGCGTCGCTTCAATGGAGGACGACGCCGGGTCGGAGGTGAAGGACACCGATCTCAAGGTGTTGAAGGCCGAAGCCGCCCGTTTCGAGCGCCGGCTGGCCTTCTGGCAGGTGCGGGCCAACCAGCTTTCGGGGCCTACCGTCACCGACTCCGAATAACTCGAGGAGTGGCGGTTGCGCCGCGTCACCGCATGTCAACGCCCGCATCGCAAACCGTCGCACGCCGCTACGCCAACGGCGCCGGTGAAGTCTGATTAGCGAGGACGCGAGCGAGGGTGACCGCGTCGAGAGTGGGATTTGGAGGACGAGTGCTGTGGTGACTGTCGAGACTGAGCGGAAGGATACGAGGGCGCTTCGGCGGCTTGGAGTGCTTCCCGCGACCGCGTTGTTCCGCCGTCGGGAGCACTCCGCACCAGAGGCACCCCAAGCATCCGGGATCGCATGCACGATGCGCGCTTGCGCCAACCACACGGCGCAGCTCTGCGCCTATCGGGACCGGCGCGAACGCTCGTGCTCGGCGACGATCTGTCCCGCTCACGGCATCTCGCTCGGCGGCCACACATACTGCCGGCGTCACGCCGGCACCGTCCAGGCCATCGGTGAGCTGGCGCGCGATCAGAGCGGACATCCGGACATCGACGACCGCGCACCGTCGCTCGTGGACTGGATCGCCCGCGACATCGACAGGGACATCCGAACGCTGCTGGCACGCGCCGCGCGGCCGGGCGAGAGCGTTATCGTCGATGACGCGGCCCGTCTCAAGCACGACTTCCGCCGCAACGCCCGGTGGGAGCGCAGCTGGCGTCTCGTCGAGCACACCGGTCCGGTCCTCAATGTGACCCTGCACGTGGCCGAGGACGATGACTCACTCATTCACGTGCGCGTCGGAACCGAGACAGTCGCCGATGGTGTGCCCCCGTGGATTGCCCGGCGCCGGGATGGTCAGGACGTCGAGGCGGCAATCGATATCTCCCAGCGCAGGCTGTTCTACCGGTACCTCGAGGAGACGATCTCCGAGGCCGTCCTGCGCTTCAGGGATCGCTCGGACCGCATCGACCAGTAGCCGGCTTTCCGTCGGCTGCCGGCCAGGACGGACCTGAAGATCCAGGTTGTCTGAGCGCGTCCGTTAAATATGGTAGCATCACTATCATCATTTCTGATAGCTGGCAGCCGGATCTCAGGCCACCCCGCCTGAACGGGATCAGCCGGAGGTGACGTCGTGCCACGCAGATACAACCGGTTCAGTTGAACGCAAAGCCGGTTTCCGATGCGTTGCTCCACGAGGCAGCGACCTGCCCCCAATGCGACTCGCGGCTGACCGAGATGCTCGGCCGCACGGGTCTTCGATTGTTCTTCCGCTGTGGACAGTGCCGTGCCCGCTTCTATCGCCATCCGAAGGCCGCCGCGGGCGCGAGGTTGGTCTAACTCTCAGACCTTCACGTGCTCGACGTCGACATCGGCCAGCTCCGCAGGTCGCGGAACGCCGTGCGCGTCGAGCAACTGCAGGCAGAGGATCACCATGCGCGCGCTGATCAGGTTGAGACCGTAGCCCCGCGTCAGCCGCTGGATCGCGCCGAGGGTGATGATGTCGCGCTGCGAGTAGAGGCGGCGATTGGTGGCCGTGCGACTGGGCACGACGAGCCCCAGATGCTCGTACATCATGAGCGTGCGCGTGTGCGTGGCGAGGATCTCCGCGGTGATGCCGATCGTGTAGAGGGGCTTGTCAAGGTTCAGCATCTTCGCCGCGCCCGCCGGCGCGGTGACGCGGGTCACGAGCGGCGCAGCCTTGGCGGCGTCATACAGGCCGGCGACCCGCGTTCACCGGCAAACGCACCACGGACGCGGTCTTGCGCGATGAGCGCTCGCCGCAGCTGCGGTTGCATCCCGCTCAAGATGATCCGTCCGGCCTGTGCGTGGCAGGCATCGCTGAACGCGAAATGGTCGGCCCCCCGGCGACCGCGGTGTCGTCGCTCAACGGCCCCGGCCCCTCGGCTCGCATGGTTGGCTGTTCCTCGCCTCGAGGGAGGTCGAGACGTGCGCTGTGCTGCCACTCCCCGAGCACGATCGCAACCCGCGCGCTGAGATCGCTCGCCGAGAAGCCGAGCTCGGCAATTCGACTCGCGTGTGTGCTGACAAATGCGCCGAACTCCTCGACGAAGTCGCGGACCACGGCAGCGAGCGCCAAGCGGCTGGTGCGCCTATCTGGGGGCTCCGCCAGTGCCTCGGCCTTGGCTGCGATCAGCTTCCTGAGCGAGTCCGGATAGAGGCGCTCGAACTCGGCTCCGAGCGCCCGCTGCACCCCCAGCCGCGCTGGTCCCATCATCGCAATCCAGCGCAGCCTCTCGACGTCCGAGCCCAGCGCACACCGCGGATAGAACTGGTTCTTGCCCAGCTCGCCGACGACGAGGTGGGCACACGCAACGTGCATGCCGAGCGGCTTGCCATAGGACGTCGCGGCGATGAACTGGGCCCGCTGAAACGCGGGGCAGTCAATGCTCGTTCGATCGAACTCGCGCCCGAAGCGACACCGATCTCGAAGTTCGGGCTGGCCTGTCGCGGAAACGGCAGCAGGCTGGCGCTCGGAAAGCACGGCTCTGGGGCCGGCTCAGACGACCGCGCGCTCGATCATGATAGCGAGTGTATACCGTGCAGAGCACGTCGAGAACGGTGCATCAACGGCTTGAGCGACCACCCCGGCCGGGGGATGAACCCCGGCGGGGTAGGCCTTTGGGGAGGGAAATTCAGCAGGCGTGGACGCTGTTCGCACCCAGCCACGGAGGTTAGCATTCTGGTAAGGTGGCTGTCAAGCAAACTGATAGCTCATCTGTATCAAGATCGGTGTCAGAGGAAGCCTGATGGACGATGACGTCAAGGTTCTGTTGATCGAGGACGATGGTGCTGCCGCGGAGATGTATCGCCTGCGGCTGGCGGCGGACGGCTACGACGTTGTCATCGGCCGCGACGGCGAGGAAGGCCTCCGCATGGCCTCCGCAGAGGCGCCCGACTTCATCTATCTCGACCTTCGACTGCCCGGCCTGGACGGTTTCGAGGTGCTCGAGCGCCTCCGTGGGGATCCCGCCACCACGCACATCCCGGTGATCATCCTCAGCAACTACGGCGAGCCCGAGTTGCGCGAGCGCGGCTTGAAACTCGGAGCTCTCGAGTTCCTCGTCAAAGCGGACACGACACCCGCGCAACTTTCGACGAAGGTCGAGCAGTCGCGCGGATCCCAGGCGAGCGCCTAAGGCGCGCCCGTCCTCGCGGTGCCTCAGCGTTGTGCCGGCGGCCGCCCCTGAGGCCGGCCGTCGTCAGGATCCAACGCCGTGCGGCACCGGCTCCTGGCCGACACCTTCCTCCTCCACCGAGCTGACCTCATCTCCTGGACGCGGGAGAGTTTCGACTGTGACCTCGCCGTCCGAGCGCGTGCTCATCGCCTCCTCGCCACGGCGAGCTCGGTAGAGGACGCCGAGGAAGATGTTGGCCACGGCTGCAACCGGCACCGCGAAGAGCGCGCCGAGCACACCCGCCAGTTCGGCGCCGACCAGCAGCGCGGCCATCGCAACCAGCGCATGCAGGCGGGTGACGCGCCCATAGATGCGCGGACCGAGGAGATATGCATCGATCGCATGTCCCAGCAAACCGACGGCCAGAGCGAAGACCGCCACGATCGGGCCCTGCACCAGGGCGACCACGACGGCGAGCGCCATGGCGACCACGGCACCCACGATGGGAATGAACTCCAGGAAGAAGGCGGCGATCCCCAGAAGGATCGCGTACTTGACGCCGACGATTGTCAGCGCAACGCCAGTGTCGAGGCCGATGACCATCGACATCACCACCTGGCCGCGAACGTATGCCGCCACACTGGGCGTGGGTGGTCTCGAGCATAGGTGATATAGTCGCTATCACTAAAATGGCATGCTCGCGCGTCCTATAACTGTGCCCGAAGCGAGAGAGCGGGACTCTGCCTCCGGGATCGCCGGCGCGCAGCACAGGCCACCTCCCGGCCATGAGGAGACACGCAGCGTCAACGAGGCTATCGGTCGCCTCGTGGGGCGGCTCCTGGACGACGCGCCCACCGATCCACGCGAACGAGTGCCCCTGGTTGATCTCCTGAGGACGATGGCCTTGGAGGGGACCCGGGCCGTCCCGGACACGGAGTGTGTGATCTCGGTCGTGCCGGCCTCGCGACCGGACATCTTTCAGGTGGTCGCCGCCTCAGGCCCCTGGGCAGAGCGTCTCATCGGTGAGAAGTGGCCGCTGAACGACGGGATGCTCCACGGTCGAGCGATGCTGCACCACGTTGCGGTCGAGACCACCAACGCGCCCGAGGAGAGCGCAGCCCCAGAGGTGTTCGGGCCGCACATCCGCCTCGGCCGGCTGATCCCGATGTCGACCGGGACACCCCTCCCAGATGGGCGTGTCGGCATGGGAGTCGTCGGCTTCTGGCGACCCGAGGCCCGGGCCTTCACCGACACCGAGCGAGCCGTCATGGACCGATTCACGCGACTCATCAGCATCATGGTGCTCGGCGACGACGCCAGGGAATCGACGAAGCATCTCGTGGACCGACTGCGTCTCACCGGCGAAGCGACCCGGGAGCTCTCGTCCTCGCTTGACCCCGCGCGTGTGGTGCAGGCCATCATCGAGCGCATCGCGGAACTGGTTGACGTGGATCGCATCACGGTGACCAAATTCCGTGCGGATTCCGTCGAGGCGATTGCCGGATACGACCGGCATCGGGTGCCCGCGCGAATCGGGGCGACATGGGATCTGACTCCCGAGCTCCGCGCGGCCATCGAAAGAGGAGAGGTGAGCTTCGAAGGACTCTCCGATGTTTCAGGAATGCCGCCCGACATGCAGGAGCAGCTGTCGGATGTCCACACGCGGGTGATCCTGCCGCTCCGCACCGGCGGGCGCGTGCTCGGCATCCTCGCAGTCAGCCGCCGGAACGATCACGCGTTCGGACAGCTGGACCTGGACAACCTCGAACAGATCGCCCTCTCCGCCGCACTTGCGCTCCAGAACGCCAGCCTTTTCGCCGAAACGAAAGAGGCGCAGCAGAAGGCGCTCCATGCACTCTTGAGCATCTCCGATCATCTCGACGCAACCTCATCCGAAGGTGACCTGTATGCGCGCGTTGCTGCAACAGTTGCCGAGCTCGTGGGTGCGCGGGTCGTCACGCTCTGGCGGCTCAACACCGATCACACCCTTCTGACGCCGGCAGCCGCGCATGGAGTCGCCGTGAACCAGTTCGCGAGACTCCGCACCGTGCCTGGCGACCCGGAGGGCACGTCCATTCGCGATCGAGTGATCTTCGGTGATGCGATGTTCCACGGTCACGCGACCGACCTGAGGATGAGTCTGGGGACCGACCTCGAAGGTTCGGCTGCCGACACGATGGCGGTCGCCTGGCGCGCCGGTTCGGTACGGCTGGGCGTCCTGGCCGCCCATGAGCCCATCAAGGCGGACGGCTTCAGCGATGAGGACACCTGGACCCTGCAGCTGGCCGCGTTCGCCGCCGGGCTCGTCTGGCAGATCAAAGCGTCCGAGGAGCGCATCCGCACCCTCGGCGACGCCGAGGCGCAGCGGCTGCACGAGCACATCGAGCGCACACGGTCGATGGAGAAGATGCGCTCCGATTTTCTGAAGCTCGCCTCGCACGAGCTGCGCGGCCCGATCGCGGTGGTGCGCGGGTACTTCTCGATGATGGCCGACAGGTCGCTGGACGCCGATGCCCTCGAGCGCGCGATGCCGATCATCGAGCGCCGGCTTGACGATATGAATGCGCTCGTCAATGAGATGCTCGAGACGGCTCGCCTCGATGAGGGCATCACGCGCCTCGAGCGGCGGCCTCAGAGCCTGCGTGCAATCGTGGCCGCTGCAACGTCGGCGATCCAGCCGCAGCTCACCGATGGTCACCGTCTCGACGTGCGCCTGCCGGCAGCGGACATCCTCGTCCACGTCGACTCCGGGAGGATCGAGACGATCATGCGGAATCTGCTCGACAATGCAGTCAAGTTCTCGCCTCGCGGAGGCGAGATCAGTTGCCGTACGACGGCGAGCCATGGCGAGGCGCGCATCGCCGTGATCGATCACGGGCTGGGGTTCCCACCAGACCAGATCGACCGTCTGTTCACACGCTTCAGCCGGCTGGTGACCCCTGAGAACAGCCACATCTCCGGTACAGGATTGGGTCTCTATCTCTCTCGCGAACTGGCTCGCCTCCACGGAGGCGACATCACTGCGAGCCCGACCCCGGGTGGTGGTGCGTCGTTCGTGCTGACCATGCCGACGTGGACGGCGGAGACGGTCGCCTAGCTCGAGGTCGGCTTCCCGGCGTCGCCCCACACCGCCACCGAGTCGGCGTTGAGCGTCGGGGTGACGTCCATGCGGACTCCAGTCTCGGATGACAGCAGCAACGTGGCTCCCATCGCCTCCGGTACACGCACGGTGTCGTCGCCGAGGTTGCAGCACACCAGCAGATCCGCGTGCGTATACGCGAGCAGGCTCCGGGTGCTGTCGTACCACGCGTTGGTCGCCACGGCTTCCTCCCCGAAGGCGAGCAGCCGGCCGCGCCGGAGTTCGATCAGCTGCCGGTACCACTCCAGCATGTGCGCGTGCATCCCTTCCTGCACCTCGTCCCACTTGAGGATGGAACGCTCGAACGTCGCAAGCGCCTGAGGGTCGGGGATCGAGTCCGGAGGCCAGCCAAAGGCCCTGAACTCGCGACGGCGTCCGTTGGTCACCGCCTTGCGCAGGTGGGCGTCGCCGAGTTCGGTGAAGTACTGAAATGGTGTGCTCGCCGCCCACTCCTCCCCCTGAAACAGCATCGGCACCATCGGTGAAAGCAGCGTGATCGCAGCAGCCATGTGGGCGCGGCCTTCGCTCACCAGATGGCCGAGGCGCTCCCCGGCGGCGCGGTTGCCGACCTGGTCGTGGTTCTGCGAGTAGACGATGAAGCGAGAGCGCGGAAGGTCGCCGGCGTAACGGCCGACCGTGCGCTTCCGATGCCGTGAATACTGCCCGGCGTAGACGAATGTCTCGAGCAGTGCGGTGCGCATCTCCTCCGGAGTGCCGAAATCCTCGTAATACCCGCGCTGCTCACCGGTGAGGAGTGCGTGGAGGGCGTGATGGAAGTCGTCGTTCCATTGCGCCTGCAGGCCGTATCCGCCACGCTCGCGCTCGCGGACGAGCCGTGGGTCATTGCTGTCGCTCTCGGCGATGACCCAGAGCTCGCGGCCGAGTTCCGCCGCGAGCTCGTCGACGCGCACTGCGATCGCTTCGAGGATGTGCAGTGGTGAGGTGTCGATGATGGCGTGCGCGGCGTCGAGCCGAAGACCGTCGAACGAGTAGTCCCGCAGCCACATCTCGACGTTGTCCAGCACGAAGCGTCGAACCTCGTCCGAGTGCTCCCCGTCGTAGTTGAAGGCGCTCCCCCAGGGCGTCTCATACCGAGTGGTGAAATACGGTCCAAACGCGCTCAGGTAGTCCCCCTCCGGACCGAGATGGTTGTACACGGCGTCGAGGATGGCCGCGATGCCACGCGCATGACACGCGTCGATGAGGCTGTGCAGCCCGTCGGGTCCTCCGTACGAATGGTGCGGCGCATAGAGGTCCACGCCGTCATAGCCCCACCCGCGCCGCCCCGCGAACTCGGCGACCGGCATGATCTCAATCGCGTTGACCCCGAGCTCCTTCAGGTGGTCGAGCCGGCCGATGGCCGCGTCGAAGGTGCCCTCCGGTGTGAACGTGCCGATGTGCAGCTCGTAGATGATCGCCTCTCTGAGAGGAAACCCCTGCCACCGGTCTTCGGCTCGGCGACGCGGGTGTTCGACGAGTCGTGACGGTCCGTGGACCCCGACCGGCTGCCGTGTGGATCGCGGATCCGGCATCGGGTCGCCGGCATCCACGCTGAATGCATAGTCATCACCGGCGCCAAGGTCCGCATTCGCCGCGAACCACCCGCCCCCCGTCTCCTCCATCGGGCACGTGGCGTCGCCGGCGACGAGACCGACGGCCTTCGCGCCCGGTGCCCAGACACTGATGCGGCGGGCGGTCACGCGCGCTCCAGCAGCGCGACCGGCGTGGTCCCAAGCAGGGTCTCGAGGCGCTGCGGGCCGCCCATGACATGGTGTCCGGTCAATGCGTCGCGCCAGCGTCCCTCGGGAAGATGCACGAGCGTGTCGACCCACCCGGGGTGGAGCAGCAATGGCCAGCGGAAAGCGATCGTCAAGGCGACCGGTTCCCCATCGGCGAGCGTCCGAGAGAAGCAGATCGCATGTTCAGCGCGTGAACCGGATGCGGCGAGGCGCTCATATCCAGAGGCGCTGCCGAAAGCCTCGGCGTGGCGTGCGCGCACAGCGAGCGCGGTGGCGGTCAGGAGCATCTTGGGAGCTCCGGACTCGAGCCCGGACATGAAATCACCACGATTCGGGCGCAGCACATCGCTCAGCAGGGCACGTCGCGCCTCATAGTCCACCGGGGTGCGGTTGTCGGGATCGACCAGGCGGAGATCCCAGAGCTCCGACCCCTGGTACACGTCGGGAATGCCCGGCGCAGTGAGCTTGATCAGTGCCTGCGAGAGGGAGAGCATCTGCCACTCCGGGGTCATCGACGTGATCACGGCGTCGATCTCGGTGGCGACGTCCGGGTCGGCGAGCATGCCCCGGACGAACCACTGGAGATCGGCCTCATAGTGATGATTCGGCTCGATCCAGTTGGTGTCCACCTTTGCCTCACGAGCCGCCTTGAGCATGTAGGCGCACGCACGGTCCGCATCGATCGGATGTGCCGCGACCAGTGTTTGATAGAAGAGATATTCGGCCGATCGCGATGTCGGGTGCGCGCCACGATGGCGCGCGGAGAGGAGGTCGAGACGCTCGACTGCTTCGCGCCATCCCTGTGGCATCTCGGAGAGCAGCCCGACTCGAATGCGCGCATCCTCGGAACGCTTGGTGTCGTGCGTGGTCGTGGCCAGCAACGTCAGCGGACGCTCTCGGGCAGTCTCGACGCACGTTGCGTGAAACTCGTCGAGCGAGCTGGCGCGGTCGGGATCGGACCCGACCTCGTTGAGCGCGACCAGACGGGTGTAGCGATAGAAGGCCGTGTCCTCGACGCCCTTGGCCATCACCGCTGCAGCGACCTGCTGGAAACGTTCACGCAGCTCGCCGTCTGATGCGGACCCGCGGTCTTGGCACCGAAGCACTGCCAGCACCGCGGCAAGCCGCGCGTCGTCGCAGCGACCCGATTGCCGTGCCCGCGCCTCCGCGACCGCAATCGCGCGCTCATCGTCGGGCGACAAACCCTCATCTGCCGGCGCATAGATTCGATACCGTGGCATGCCCACAATGAGCTCGACGAGCTCGGTCCGGGCATCTTCGATCCCGGCCGCCCCGGCGGCGCGGGTGAGCCTGCCGAGCTCTGCTCGCAACAGGGTCTCCAGGACTTCCTTGCGTCCGCGGTGCGAATGGGCCTGAAAGTCGCAGCTGTCACCGGTGAACTGCTGGTAGCAGGCGGTCAGCTCCGCCACCCCGGGTGGATGGATCAGCAGCGACGTCAGCATCGCTCCGAACTCGTATCCCGTGGTGCCATCGATCGGCCATTCCTCCGGCAGCCGCTCGGCGGTGGCGAGGATCTTCTCGGCGACAAGCCAGGCCGCCGGGGCCCGAGCTCGCAGGCCCGACGCAAACCTGGACGGATCACGGAGTCCGTCGATGTGATCGATGCGCAGCCCGTCAACCGTGCCCTCCTTCAGGAGCTCGAGCGCACGGGTGAGATTCCAGTCGAACACGGAGTCGTCTTCGACGCGCACTCCTGCGAGTGATGACACGTCGAAGAAACGGCGGTAGTTCACGCGTCCGGACCCCGACTTGAAGTATTCGAGGACATAGTGCTGCGAGTCCAGCATCTGGCGAGAGACCGGTCCGGCGGCCAACGTCGTCTGCGTCGCGATAGGAAACGCGTTGCCCTCGTAGTGCAGCTCGTAGATCCCGTCTGCGCTCTGGACCACTTCGACCTCACCGGCGGCGAGCACCTCGTCGAGCGGCGCGCCCAGCACGGGGAGGAGCACATGACCCTCGAGCCCCGGCGCATCCCACTCGATGTCGAAGAACGGCGCGTACTGGCTGGCCCGTCCGTTGCGCAGTACGTCCCACCACCAGCTGTTCGCGCGTTCGGCGATGGACACGTGGTTGGGCACGACATCGAGAAGCTGGCCGATGTGCGCGTTCTCGAGGGCTGAGTCGAGACGGGCGAGCCCGGAGTCACCGCCGAGCGCCTCGCTCACGCGGGTCGGGTCCACGACGTCGTACCCGTGCGGGCTGTGGGCAGCCGCCTGCATGTAGGGTGAGCAGTAGAGGTGCGAGATCCCCAGCTCCTCGAGGTAGGGCACGATGGCCGCGGCGGCGTAGAAATCGAACTCCTCGCGAAGCTGCACCCGGTAGGTGGCGCGAGGATCGACCCTCATCGCCGCCGCTCGCGGAGTTTCGTTAATATCAGCGCCACTGTAACCATATGTGACTGTCAGTCTATCAATTTCACGAGGTACGCCATCATTGCAGCGCTATGACCGCTCCTAGACGACGGACGGAAAGCCGGACCACGCCCCGTCAGCAGGCATGGCCTGGAAGCGAGGCACCACTTGGTGCCACGTGGGATGGAGAGGGTACGAATTTCGCCGTCTACTCGGCATCGGCGGAGGGCGTCGACATCATCCTCTACGACAAGAGTGGCGCCGAAACGGCGACGTATCAACTCGAGGAGCGCACCGACCTCGTGTGGCACGGATACGTCGATCAGGTGGGTCCCGGTCAGCGCTACGGCCTGCGAGTGCACGGTCCCTATGACCCGCTCCACGGCCTCCGTCACAACCCCCGCAAGCTGCTCCTCGACCCCTACGCGCGAGCGATATCGGGACGTTTCAAGGGCGGGCCCGCGCTCTTCGGCTATTCATTCGATGGCGACGATCTCGATCCGAGCCCGCTCGACTCAGCTGCGTCGATGCCCCGGAGCGTGGTCGTCGATCGGAGCTTCCCATGGGGCGACGACCGCAGACCGGACACCGCATGGGCTGACACGGTCATCTACGAGCTGCACGTGAAGGGTTTCACGATGCGCAATCCCGACCTCCCTGAGGACTTGCGCGGCACGTACGCGGGCCTGGCGCATCCGAGCTCTCTCGATTATCTGCAGCGACTCGGCGTCACCGCCGTCGAGCTCATGCCTGTGCATCACTTCATCGATGCCGGACACCTTGTCGAGCGAGGCCTCGTCAATTACTGGGGCTACGACTCGGTCGGCTATTTCTCGCCGGAAAGTCGCTACTCCGCAGGCGGTGGACACGGTGATCAGGTCCGCGAGTTCAAGGCGATGATCCGTGCGCTGCATGGCGCAGGCCTCGAGGTGATCCTGGACGTCGTCTACAACCACACCGGCGAGGGCAATCAGCTCGGCCCCACGGTGAGCTTTCGCGGTATCGACAACCCCTCCTACTACCGGCTCGTCGAGGACGAACCGCGCTTCTACTTCGACGTCACCGGGACGGGCAACAGCCTCAACGTCAGCAGCCCGATCACGCTGCAGCTGATCACCGACAGCCTCCGCTACTGGGTGACCGAGATGCACGTCGACGGGTTCAGATTCGACCTCGCAGCGGCGCTGGCGCGCCAGTTCTACGACGTCGACCGGCTCTCGGCCTTCTTCGACATCATTCACCAGGACCCGGTCCTCTCCCGCGTCAAGCTCGTCGCCGAGCCGTGGGATGTCGGCGAGGGTGGCTACCACGTGGGCAACTTCCCGGTTCGGTGGGCGGAGTGGAACGGCGCGTATCGCGACACCGTGCGCGATTTCTGGCGCGGCGCCGCCGGCGGAGTCCGCGATATCGCCAACTGCCTCGCCGGGTCGAGCGGCCTCTATCAGTGGGACGGCCGGCAGCCCTGGGCGAGCATCAACTTCGTGACCGCCCACGACGGGTTCACGCTTCGCGACCTGGTCTCCTATAACGAAAAACACAACGAGGCCAACGGCGAGGACAACGAGGACGGCGCCAACGACAATCGCTCGTGGAATTGCGGCGTCGAGGGCGAGACCGATGATCCCGGCGTCGACGCGCTGCGTGACCGTCAGCGGCGCAATCTCATCGCAACCGTGCTGCTCTCGCAGGGGTGCCCGATGATCTGCGGCGGCGACGAGATCGGCCGAACCCAGCGCGGCAACAACAATGCGTACTGCCAGGACAATGAGCTGTCGTGGCTCGATTGGACCAGCGCCGACGAGGTGATGCTGCGATTCGTGCAGCGTGTCGTGGCATTTCGTCGCGAGCAACCGGTCCTGCGGCGCAAGCGCTTCTTCTCGGGTGAGGCAACCCGGCGCTCGGGGAGGAAGGACATCATCTGGCTGCTGCCCGACGGCAGGGAATTCACTGACGAGGACTGGGACAACGACGGCGAACGGTCGATCGGGATGATCCTGAACGGTGAGGAGATTCCGGACCGGGATCCGCGCGGTCACCGCATCGTCGGTGACTCGCTGATGATCCTGCTCCACAGTGGTGATGTGCCGATCACCTGGACGATGCCGTCGGGATGGCGCGGAGGATGGACCATGGTCATGGATACCGACGACCCTGAAGGACATCGCGGCTCGACCGTCCACCACGCTGCAGACGAGGTCCCGATGCAGTCTCGCTCGCTGATCGTGCTCAATCACCCCATCGACGCGGCGAGCGCGCACACCACCGGCTCGGCGAGAACCTGAGGATCAGTCGCCGAGCGCGACCGGTTGTCCCGGTGACCCATGCTGCAACAGCGCGGTCAGGTGCGAGCCGAGGTCGACCGGGGAGAACCGCTCGCCGCTGCGGAGGATGTCGCCGACTGGCCACCAGCGAAAGGCCCTGATGACCTCCGACCCCGGCACCACGACGTCGCTGGTGTCGACGTCGTGGCTGACCACCCGCACCAGGAAGAATCGCTCGAGCTGGCGCTCGGGTCGAGCCTGCCACGTGAATACGTGGTCGCGGGTCCAGACCGGTGGCCCGACTGCTCCGATGTCGATTGCCAGTCCAGTCTCCTCCAGCACCTCACGTACAAGAGCCGCCTCGTAGGTCTCACCCGGCTCGAGCGCGCCGCCCGGCGCGAACCACCAGGGATCGCGGTCGGGCAACTCGCCGCGAAAGAGCAGCATCCGTTCTTCGGCGTCGACGATCAGCGCACGAGCGCATTTACGGAGGGGCGGCATCGCCGAGGCACACTACATCGCGAACGAGACTGAGCCTGGGTCGGGCGGAACCCCGGCGGAGGCTGAATAGTCCGGGTTGAAGCCGGAGCCGGGGTCCCGTCCGACCGCAAGTCACTCACACCCCCAATAGGCTTGCGCGGTGACGCGGGTCGGCATCTGATCACAGGAATATATGTCATGTATAGTTGACATATGGCCTACTCGCTCTCGACGCCCACAGCTGATGCGGCTGTCGCCACCGTGCTGCACGTCCTGAATGACCTCCCGACGGCGGACCGGCTTGTCGCGCTGCGATCGGTTGCGGTGCTGCTCGGGTCCCGCCGGGCCTCCACGGTCCTCGCCGCCCGCTCCGAGGGGATGAGCTGGCAGGACATCGCCGACCGCCTCGGCATGTCCCGGCAGTCGGTGTGGGATCGGTACGCCGCCGAGGATCACAACCCACCGCCGCCCGCTCGCGGCCGGCGTCCTCGCGCTCGCAGCGCGGCGCACACCTTCTCGAATTGCGCCGCCTACAAGGCGGTCACCACACCCCGCCAGTGATCAGGAGAACCCATATGGTCAAGACCGTCGACGACGCTACCTTCGACGCCGAAGTCCTTGCGTCCCACTCCCCCGTGCTCGTCGAGTTCGGCGCGGCATGGTGTCCGCCTTGCCGGATGCTCGCACCCATCCTCGAGGAGGTCGCCGACGAGCGATCGAACGTTCGAATCCTTACCGTCGACGTCGACGCCAATCCCCTCACCCAGGGCCGCTATAGCGTGATGTCGCTGCCCACCCTGCTGCTCTTCGCAGGCGGCAAGCCACTGCGCCAGGTGATCGGCCTCATGTCCAAGGGACGGCTTCTCGCGTTCATCGACGAGGCGCTGGAGGTCGCGGCCTAGGCCCCGTCCACCTTCCGGGCGGTTGCCCCTTGACGACCCGGTACTCAAGCGGGCCACGCCCGGTCCGATTCGGGTGTATGGGTACAGTCTGGTGGTGGGGACCGCCTCGGGAACGCCGGCTGAAGATGCGGTTGATGCGGACCCGGCGCGCCACGGTGGCCTCGGGCGGACGCTCGACCTCCTCGAGAACGGCCCTCATCCGAGGCGGGCGCCGCAGGTCATCGGGAACCTGATCCTGACTTCACACGCCGGGCTGATCGTCCTCTTCGGACTGGTGCTTCTCTACCTCAGCGGACTCGCCTTCACGCCGCTGCGACCAGTCCACTTCGCGCTCGGGTTTGCCTTGATCCCCATCCTGGTGGTGAAGCTCGCGAGCACGGCTTGGCGCGCGATCGGCTACTACTTTCACCGCGACGCGTACCGGGCCGCCGGGGCGCCCTGGTTGTTGCCGCGTGTGATCGCGCTGCCGCTCGCAGTCGCGGCGGTGCTGGCCACCGTCAGCGGCGTGGTGCTCTGGAGCGAGGGCACCGACCACGGCACCTGGGCGGCTATCCACACCGACTCGGTCATCGCGCTCGGCGTGATCGTCCTCGTGCACCTGGCCGTGTACCTCCGCAAAGCGGTCCGAGCGTCAGCGAAGAGCCTGGGTGCGACCGCGATCAACCGGCCGGAGCGCGTGATCGTCTGGGCTCTCCTGGCCGCGCTGGTCGCGGGCGCGATCGCCACCGGGCTGGAGCCCACCTGGAACCCGTCGGGGTCGCAGGCACCTCCGACGGCGAGCCAGCCCTAGTCGCCACCCCGGTCGCGTCACCGTCGCTGAGGTGCGGCGGCGTCGAAGACCTCCCACATCGCGGCGTAGCGACCGTGGACCGCGATCAGCTCGTCGTGGGTTCCGGTCTCGACCACCTGCCCGCCGTGCAGCACGACGATCCGGTCCGCGGCCCTGGCGGTCTGAAGCCGGTGCGCGATCACCACCGTGGTGCGACCGTGGGATACCTTCTGCATCGCGGCGGCGACGTGCGCCTCGGTCACGAGGTCGAGGTTCGAGGTTGCCTCGTCGAGCAGGAGGAGGACCGGGTCGACAAGCTCGGCACGAGCCAGGGCGATGAGCTGGCGCTGACCGGACGAGAGCGACCGGCCGCGCTCGGTCAGCTCGTGGTGGTACCCGCCTGAGAGGCGGGCGATGAACGCATGCGCGCCGACCGCTCGGGCAGCCGCCTCCACCTCGGCGTCGCCGGCCTCGGGGCGCCCGTACGCGATGTTGTCCCGGATCGTGCCCGAGAAGAGGAACGCCTCCTGCGGGACATAGCCGAGCTGGTGGCGGAAGTCATGCAGGTCGACGGTGCGCAGGTCGTGCCGGTCGACCTCGACGCTCCCATCATCGGGATCGTAGAAACGTGCCAGCAGCTTCATGACCGTGGATTTCCCGGCACCCGTCTCGCCGACGAGCGCGACGGTCTCCCCCGCCGCGACCTGCAGATCGATGCCGCGCAACGCCTCGAGTGGTTTGCGCCAGCCGGCGTCTCGGGATTGCGGCAACCGCGGATCCTGAGGCCCGCGCCGAGCAACCGGGCGCGCTCCTTCGAATCCGGGTCGATCGGCGGGCAGGGGGTACGAGAAACGCACGTGGTTCAGGCTGACATCCCCGCGCAGGCGGCCGATATCCTCCGGGCTGGCTGGATCGGGCGTGAGCGACTCGAGTTGCATGAGCTCGGCGATTCGACCCACCGACACGCGCGTCTGCTGCCAGGCATCGAATACCTGCGAGAGCTGCTGTATGGGTGAGAAGAACAGGTCGATGTAGAGCAGGAACGCGATGAGCGCTCCCGAGGTGAGATGTCCGGTCTGGATCAGCCGCGCACCGACCCCGAGCACGATCGCGTCGGCAACCGCCGCCATGAACTGCACGAACGGGAAGTAGGTTGCGACCAGACGCTGCGCGGCGACACGCGTGTCGAGATACGCGCGCCCCAGCCGGTGAAACTGCGCGATCGCAGCGCCTTCATGGACGAAGGCCTGCGACTCGCGAACACCGGAGAGGCTCTCCTGAAAATCCGCATTGACGATGGCAATCCGCTCGCGCGACAAGCTGTACAGGCGAGCCGCCTTCTGACGGAACGCGACGGTCGCCAGGGCAAGGGGGATTGCCACCGAGAGTGTCCAGAGCCCGAGCTCGGTGTTGATGATGATCAGCGCGACGCCAACACCGACGAAGGTCACGATCGAGACGAGAGCAGAGAGCAGACCGTTCTCGATCAACGATTCGAATTGATCGACGTCGGTCGTCATCCGGGTCATGATTCGACCAGCCATCTCGCGCTCGTAGTAGTCGAGGGAAAGGCGTTGCAGCTGTGCCCAGATGCGGATGCGAAGCGACAGCATGATTCGCTGCGCGGTGCGTCCGGTGACGAAGGTCTCACCAATCTCGTCGATGAGATCGACGAGCGTGACCACGAGAAAGACGCCCGCCGCGGCGAAGAGGACCACGGACGACCCCTTCGCCACTCCATCGTCGAGACCGGTCTTCACCAACACCGGTCCGAGCAGCGTCATCAACCCGTCGACGATCACGAACACCAGGCCGAGGAGCAGCGGCCGGTGGAACTCACGCAACAGCCGCAGCAGGCTGAAGTCCTTGTCTGGTCGCGTCTCGCGCTCGAGGTCGACGTTGGCGGCATCCCGAATGGGCCGGAGAAGCGCGACGCGGGCCAGCAGCTCGGGTGTCGGAGCCAGGTTGAGACGCCAGCCGGAGCCACCACCCCCGAGCCCCGGTCCGAGCGACGGAGCGCCGATCGTGCGACCCGCCATGCGATTGCCGGATCGCTCGCGGTTGCCGGCCCACGCCGACGCGGTGATGCCATCCAGTCCGGCGGTCGATGCGATGGTGGCGAGCGCTTCGATGGAATCGCCTATGGATGCGGCGTCGAGCTCTTCGAGCCCCGAGACGAGCGTCCTGTACAGGGCGCTACGGGCGATGAGCTCGTCGTGGGTGCCGGCTTCGACCACGCCGCCGCCATCGAGAACGATGATCCGGTCGGCAAGGTGCAGCGTCGACTGGCGGTGCGCGATCAGCAATGTGGTGCGACCGGCCATGACTCCACGCAGCGCCTCGTGCACCTCCGCCTCGATGCGCGCGTCGATCGCGCTCGTGGCATCGTCGAGGATGAGGATTCGCGGGTCGTAGAGAATCGCCCGCGCGAGCGCGATCCTCTGGCGCTGTCCACCCGAGAGGCTCAGCCCACGCTCGCCGATCGCCGTGTCGTATCCCCGTGGCAGCTCGAGGATGAAATCGTGCGCTTGGGCAGCGCGCGCGGCTGCCTCGATCTGCTCGTCGGTTGCATCCGGCCGTCCGTAGGCGATGTTCGCCCGGACCGAGTCGGAGAACAGGAAGCTGTCCTCGAAGACGACACCCACCTGTCGGCGCAGCGAGCGCAGCTTGACCGTGCGCACGTCGTACCCGTCGATGCGAACCGCTCCTTCGGTGGGGTCATAGAAGCGTGGAACGAGCATCGCGAGCGTGGTCTTCCCACTGCCGCTCGGCCCGACGATCGCGACGCGCTCTCCCGGAGCGATGTGCAGATCAACTCCTGTGAGCACCGCTTGACGGTCGCCGTAGTTGAAGTGGACGTTCGAGAACCGGATGTCACCGCGCAGCTCGGGGAGGTCGACCGCATCGGGTGGATCGGAGATTGCTGCCGGCAAATCGAGGAGTTGGAAGATGCGCTCCAGGCCTGCCCGGGCCTGCTGGCCGATGGTCAGGACCCCGGCGAGCTGGCGGGCCGGCGCCATCAGCTGCGTGACGTAGGTCGAGAAGGCGAGAAACGTGCCAAGGGTGATGTTGTGGTGGAGGGCGAGCCACCCGCCCAGCGCGAGGATCGCCACCTGCGCGAACAGAGGGATCGCCTCGAGGAGTGGCTGATATCGCGACTGCAGGCGCACCGCGCGCATCTGTGACCCGTACACGGCCTTCGACGCGCCGGCCACGCGTTCGACCTCACGCTGCTCCTGCCCAAACGCCTTGACCACGCGGACCCCATTGAGATCCTCGTCGACGATCTGAACCAGCTCGCCCTCTCGCTGCTGCCCGTCCCAGGTCGCCGGGAAGACGCGCCACCGCATGCGGTAGGAGACGATCAGCAGGCTCGGTGCGACCACGACGCTCACCAGCGCCAGGAGCGGCGAGAGATAGAGCATCACGCCGAGCGAAAGCAGCAACAGCAGGATGTTGCTGCTCATGATCGGGAAGAAGCTCAGCAGCCCCTGGACCAGTGTCGAGTCCGAGTTGGCACGTGCAACCAGCTGCCCGGTCGGCATGCGGCCGAGGTTGTCGAAGTCCAGGGACTGCAGGTGGTCGTGCATGTCGTTGCGGAGGTCGTACTGGACCTCGAGCGCGACGCGGCCACCACGGTAACGGCGGACATAGGCAAAGGCGAAGCTGGCGGCGGCGAGCCCGACAAGCAGGAGGAGCCACGGCCAGAGTGCCGAGGTCCTGGTGAGGATGACCGCGTCAACAATCTGGCGTGCGACCAGCGGGACCGCCGTCTGACACACGCTGCCGAGCACCGCGGCTCCCACCGACAGCACGACGTCCCGGCGGTGCCGGAGCATGTAACCCCAGAGACGCCGGATCCACCCGGGCTTGACGCGAGCTTCGCTCAACCGCGTTCGTTAGTCGTACGGAGATCCTCAGCGAGACAGACGGACGCCGTCAGCGTAGCGCGAGTTGGCCCGAGAGCGGCTCGCTACCAGGTGGCGGTCGAAACCGATGGGCTGACCCGGCGACGGATCGCTTCGAGGATCCGGACAGCAAGCTCGGGGCTGTCCTTGAGGGTCACGCGGTACATCCCGGTTTCATTCACCCGTGGCTCGATGCGAATCACGCGGAGGCCGGCGTCCTGCAGCGCGGCCAGCATGCGCGCGACGCCACCCTGGCGGTGCTGCGTTGTCTCCATGATGTCGCTGTCCCTGACGTCGATCGCGAGCATTGCTCATCCCCTATCGCGGTTGGATCACGGTGGCATCATGGGCGCGGCATCCTGTCGACTCCGTGAGCAACCTGTCTCGGAGGGATTCCATATGTACGTCGGTTCTGTGGTGATCGACTGCAACGACTTCGCCGCCATGTACGCGTTCTGGACCGCGGCGCTCGGCTACGCGCCTCGAGACCAGCCCGAGGAGGGGTGGGCCGTGCTCCGGGATCCCGAGGGAGCCCATGTGAACGTGTCGCTCCAGCGAGTGCCGGAGCCGCGGGTCGGGAAGAACCGTCTCCACCTCGACCTGTACACCGACGACCAGGCCGGCGAAGTTGCGCGTCTGCTTGGGCTCGGGGCTGTGCGGTCCTCGCGGACGCCCGAGCCCGGCGAGGACTTCGTGACCCTGCAGGATCCTGAGGGCAATGTCTTCGACGTGGTCGACACGGCGGGCTGAACGATCGCCTGCCCGCCATGGCTCATGACCCGGGCACCGTGAAGCTCGGTTGCAGGTGCCAGGTGACCCCCCCGTCGCTGGTGGTCCAGAGCCCGTACGACGCGAAGGTCCAGGCATGCAGCGCATCGACAAAGCCGATCCCTTCGGCGCCACCGCCGCCGCCGAAGTAGTCCGGCGGGAGTGCCGCGCCGGTCCAGGTGACGCCGTCGTCATGAGTCACGAGATTGTCCGCGCGATCATTCGCCATCCAGGCGGTCGTGTTGCTGAGCACGACCAGGCCGATCGGGGCGCCGCCGCTGTCGATGGACCCCACGTTGGGCTCGGGCGGCGAGAAGCCCGTGTTGTACCCGGAGCGGCTCCGCAGCACCCACGCCGAACCGCCGTCACTCGACGTCCACACCTCTTGCGGTGCCGGCCATCCTCCCGCATTCGAGCACGCGAGCATCAGGTGATCGGCCGATGAGGCCCCCACTATCGCCGTGGCGCCGGCAGGACATGGCAACGGCAATGACGCCCACGTACGTCCATTGTTCTCGCTTCGCACCAGCGCGGGACGCTGCTGGTTGGCATCGAGGATCCACGCCCGGTCGCCGACGCGGACAAGTTGCGCGAGTGGAATGCTGGAGTTGTTGTCGATCGCCCCCCGTACGGCCGCTGGCAGTTCGCCGAGATCCGTCCACGCTCCGCCGTGCACCGGCTGCGACAGCAGTCTCGCGCTGCATGGCGTGGCAGTCGAGCAGGTGGTGATCGCCCAGGCTGTTCCTCCCGCGACCTGAACGTCGGCGACGAGGGCGTTGCCGACGCTGACGGTCTGCCAGCTCACGCCGGCGTCATGGGTCACCGCGATGAAGCCGTTCCCATTCGACGTCCCCCAGATCCACGCGTCAGCGCCCGACGCGGCCTTGACGTCGAGGCTGAAGTTCGCTGCATCGACGGTGAACGGGAAGCGCACGCGCGTCCACCGCGCACCGCCATCGGTCGTCCTGTACACGCCAAAACTGCAGGCGTTCTGAGGATCGCAGGCGCTTCCGAGGGTCCACCCGTCGGATGCAGTCGCAAAGCTGAACGACGTCGAGCCGAAGTCCAGTGGAGTGCCCGGCGTGTTCGTCGGTGGGGCGACCACGGGAGGGGTCGCAGGAGGGCTGGTCGGATGCACCTGCGATGGCGTCTTCGCAGGCGCCGGCGTCCCCTGGTTGCGCAGGCTCAGGGTGACGCCGAGAGCGCCGCCAAGGACGGCGATGACCGCGAGGGCGACGGAGGCACCACCCAGCCCTCTCCGGAATGGCATCCAGGGGCTTCGCGCGACCGAGTCTCCGCGTTCGATGCGCTCCCGCGCGCCCTGGAGCACGCGTCCCTCGACGCCGGCGCGCGGCAGCGCCGGGTCGATCGCCTGGTGGACGAGGCCGCTCAGTCGCTCTTCGTCTGTGGTGAACGGCATCAGCGTGGCTCGCCGGACAGCGCGCGTTGGAGGTCGGTTGTCGCGCGCCGCGCCAGCGCCTTGGCGGCGTCAACCGAGCAACCAGCGGCGGCAGCGACATCCTCGAACGGAAGGTCGAGGTAGTAGCGGAGGACGACGACAAGGCGCCGCCGATGGGGCAGGCGCGCGAGCGCCGCGCGGAGGTCGATCAACGCCGCGGAGTCGCCCGTACGCGACTCACGCCTTCCCTCGGGTTCGGCGATCCGGAGGACCTGCCACCAGGGTCCCCGCAGTGCCTCACGACATTGATTGGCGACGATACCGAGAAACCACGGGCGCAGATCTGTCCCTTCGCGCCGATTCGCTCGACGCCGCCAGGCGCGAACACACGCGTCCTGGACCGCGTCCTCGGCCTCGACAGCGTTCAGGAGCATGCCCGTCGCCAGTCGCACGGCCTCATCGAGGAGCGGAGCGAGCTCCGCCTCGAACGCATCCGCTTCACGACCATGGGTCAAGACATCCACCGCGTCCGCGCGGCCTTCGAATGACGTCACTGACCCTCCTTGCCACCGTGGTCACGGCTTAATACGGGTCCGCGGCGAGGAAAGTGTCACCGGATCGAGGTGGCCGTACTACAGTGGCCTGTACCGGGATGGAAGGAGTGCAGCGACGGCGGCAGTTGACGACCGGGCTCCTCGCTGCTGTTGCGGCAGCCGCGAGCGACTGGGGCTACCTGGCCGTGATCCATAGCCAGAACGCGCAGCCGCCGTATCCCGGGGTCGTGCCGTTCATCACCGGCTACGTCGCCGCGATCGCGGCCGCCTCCTTCGTCGGCATGGCGTTCGTCGTCGCAGGCCGGCTCGCGGCTGCGAAGTCGGTGTTCCTGTCCGCAGCCGCGGGAAGCGCGGCACTCGGGTTCCTCGCGATCTTCAGCATCGGCGTGGCGCTCCTGATCACGGCGGCGCTGCTCACCGTCGCCGCCAAGATGATCCCGCCAGTCCGTCGACGCCGATCGTGGCTTTGGCCGGCGTCCGGTGCGTTCGTCGCCGTAGCGGCGTTGATAGCCGGTTTCGTGGTCGTCGGCACTTTCTAGCCTCACGGCGCGTGGCAGAACGTCCCGATGCCGGCGACGTTACATGAGGGATCGGCCCCGCAACTAGGGGGCGATCCACGTCCGTGCCGTATATGGGTTGGGATGAGCATGCGTACTGCGGTGATCTTTCCCGCGATGCGGATCAGTCGAGGCGACCCCGGAGTCGACCGCGTCGAGACCGCGGCCCCGGACCTGGATGCGGTGTACAGATCGGAGATCCGCAGGATGATCGGCCTCGGGAGCGTTCTCACGGGCAGTCGCTCTGCGGGCGAGGACCTGGCTCACGATGCACTCCTGCTCGTGCTGCGTCGTGCGGAGCGTGAGCCGGGATATGTCCGGTCACCCGCCTGGCCGCTCCTCCGGACTGTTCTGGTGCGGCTGGCAATCCAGCGCCGCAGATCGATCGCGCGCGAGTCGCGCAGGCTCGCCCATTTCTGGGAGCCACCCGACAGCGAGTGGTGGGATCCGGACCCGGCGCTCATCGATTGGCACGCTGCCCTCGGAGCACTGCCTCCGCGAACGCGAGCCTGCGCTGTCCTCTTCTACGGTGAGGACCTGAGCATCGCCGACGTGGCCCGCGAGCTCGGGTGCTCCCCGCGCACCGTCGAGCACAACCTGCACAGCGCTCGCGACAAGCTCTCCGCCGTACTGGGGTTGGCCGGCGACGGGGAGGCGGCGCCGTGACCGATGTCCGTGACGGCTTCGAAGCGTACGCGCGGTCGATGACGCGACGTTTGATCGCCGTGTCCGAGAAGGACCCGATACGAACGATGGAATCGCGGCGCGGCTCCGCCTGGCGCACGGTTGCGATGCTCATCGCCACCGCCGCGATCGTCGCCGCCGTGGGGTTGATCGGGACGGGCGCGCTCCGCGCCACGTCGTCTCGTCCGCCCGCGGCTTCGCCACCTCCGCAAGCCGTGACGACTCGCACGCCGTCGCCGGCACCAACTCCGGTTGCATCAGCGCGGCCGGCGCCCACTGTCTCGCCGAGCGACATCGTCGACAACCTCCGAATGTTCACGTCCACCACGGGATGGGCGCAACGTCAGCTCGACGGCGCGATACTGCGCACCACCAGCGGCGTGCAGCACTGGACCCTCAGGATGCCGCGGCTCGGCAGCGACCAGGTCGTCGCCGCCGCCTTCGTGGATGCCGACGCGGCCCGGCTCGTGACCGCAACGATCGCGGCGGTGTCGACTGGTATCAACACAGCCACGGTCCGCGCGTGGGCGACCGATGACGGCGGCCTGACGTGGATCAGAGAAGGCACCTTCACCTTGAACGGCGTCGCTGCAGACCTGCAGGCCGGAGCGCTCGACTTCGTTGGTCGAGAGGATGGATGGTTCTCGCTCAGCAACGCCGCACTCGGGTCCTCAACGATGGATGTCTTCCGTACGCAGAACGCGGGAGCCGGTTGGACACACGTGGTTGCGACGTCGTTCATGCCGGCGCCCGGTCAATCCAGCGATATCCCCCTGGGCTGCGACAAGAATCCGGCAGTGTTCAGCGACGCGAACACCGGCTGGATCACAGCGGTCTGCAACGGTGGATCACCGTTCCTGTATACGTCCCACGACGGGGGTGTCACCTGGACATCGGAGCCCCTGGGCATCAAGTACTCCGAGTACGGCTACACGACCAACCCACCCCAGTTCGTCAGCAGCAGCACCGGATTCATGATCGGAAGTGAGGACACCGCCACAACCCCGGTGATCACGTTGTTTGTGACCACCAACGGTGGTCGGACCTGGTCGCGTTGGCGCACGCCTGACAGCGCGCTCGACGCATCGGATTTCGTCGACGGCGGCAATGGCTGGCTGCTCATGTACAGCGCCGACGCCTCGGATCACAATTCATCGCTCTGGGTGACGCACAACGCGGGAATGACCTGGACGGATCTCGGCTTGAACCCGCGGCTCGGGGGTGTGTCCCTCGACTTTCTGACCACACAGATCGGCTGGGCATTCTTCAGCGAATGGCTGCAGCCCCCTGCCGGCCCGGAGCTCCTGAAAACGATCGATGGAGGCCGGACCTGGTCGGCGATAACCCCAATCATCAGTGCGCCGTGACAGCGGGATGAACGACGGTACCCCGGGAAACCCTGGTCGCTTCAAAGCCGTTATCCGATTGTCGATGTCAGGACATACCGAGGCCGCCCTACGCCCAGCGCGCTGCGTGCCGGTCGTTCTGGCGATCGCGCTGAGTGCGCTGCTCGCGTCCTGCACTGGCAGCCCCAGCCCTCCGTCGACCTCTGGGCTCGGCACACCAACTCCCACCGCTCCATCACCCGAGCCGAGCACCGCTCCCACCTCATCGCCAAGCGCAGCGCCAGCCGCGGCGCCCACACCATCACCGACCGCGCCGGTCGTCACTGCCGATGAGCCGGTGTGCGCAAGCTCTCAATTGCAGATCGCATACTCGCCGTCCCTCGGTGGAGGTGCCGCAGGTAACTTCATCGTGGCGCTCGGGATCTGGAATCGGGGCAGCAATCCGTGCAAGCTGCGCGGATGGGTGACGGTGCAATTCCTCAACCCAAACGGCGGTCTCGTACCCACCCACTGGGTGGAAACCACCGGAAATTTTTCGGGCAGCGCACAGCCCGTTGCGGTCAGCCTCCCTCCATGCGCAAGCTCAGGCGGGTGCGCGTCCGATTCCACTCCCGCGGCGTACATCAGCGTCGCTGGTGATGACGTCATCAACCCATGTGTGACGGCCGCGAGTGTCCGCGTCCTGACGCCAGGTGCGTCCACGGGGGTAGTGGTCAATCTGCGAGTTGATGGTTTCGCGGATGGTCAAGTCTTCTGTTCTGACGGGAAGGTGTGGGTGCTCCCGATCGTCTCAACGTACTCGGCGCTCGGACCCCCGTTCGCCTAACCGAGGACGCCGGCCGAATCCTGTCGCCAGGTGTTCCAGAGCTGAGCGTAGGCGCCACCGGCACGCAGCAGGTCGGCGTGAGTGCCGAATTCGCTGATACGGCCGTCCTCAACCACCACCACCAATTCCGCATCGTGTGCCGCGTGCAGGCGATGCGAGATGGCGATCACGGTGCGGCCCTCGAGCAGCACCGCGACGGAGCGCTCGAGGTGACGTGCGGCCCGCGAGTCGAGCAGTGAGGTCGCCTCGTCGAGCACGAGCGTATGCGGATCGGCGAGGAGCAGTCGCGCGATCGCGATCTGCTGCGCGACCCCGGGACTGATCGACGCTCCGCCGGAGCCAAGGACGGTGTCCAGCCCGGCGGGGAGCGACCGGACAGCCTGCATCGCATCGACGGTTTCGAGCACCGCGAGCAGCTGCTGGTCACTCGCGTCCGACCGAGCGAGCCGGAGGTTGTCGCGCAGCGAGCATGCGAAAAGGTGATGCTCCTGGGTCACGAGAGCGACCTCGCGCCGGAGGCGATCGGGTGGCAGCAGATGGGGTTCGACGCCGCCGACGTGCACGAACCCGATGCGCGGTGGGTGAACGCCGGCAAGCAACAGGGCGAGCGTGCTCTTCCCGGCTCCGCTGGGCCCGACGACGGCGAGTCTCGCACCGACCTCGGGCGAGAGATCGATGCCGTGCAGCACGTCGTCAGCATCGTCGTATGCGAAGTGCAGTCGCTCCGCCACGAGCCGCCGGTCGGATGGGAGCCGCTCGGTCATCTCGGCCGCCGGCACCTCGGAGACGCCGACCACCCGGGAAAGTGACGCGGATGCAAGTTGCACCTCGTCCTGCCACGCAAGTAGCGTGTCGACGGGCGATACCAGCTGCTGCGTGTAGAGCGCAGCGGCGGCGACGGCTCCGATGGTCAGCTGACCATGCATCACGAGCAGGCCGCCGAAGAGCAGACACAGCACCAGCGGAAGGATGTACGCAGCCTCGCAGGTGCCGAAGAATACGGTGCGCAGGCGAAGAGTCCGCCGTTCCAACGCGACCCAGTCGCGAATGTCCTCGTCGGTCTGTGCGATGCGTCGCGGACCGAGTCGCAGCGATTCGATGGTGCGCGCGGCATTCACCGTCTCCTGCAGGTCGGAGTTCACCACGGCTTCGGCCGCGGCCTGCAGCTGATACGCGGGCCGCGCGCGTCGCAGGTACCAGCGGGTGGCGATCACCAGCGGGGGGATCACCGGAACCACGACGAGACCCAGGACCGGTGCGGTCACCACCAGAGCGGCTACGGCGAGAACGCCGGTCACGCCGGCCACGAGCAACTCGGGAAGACCGCGGCGCACCGCCTGGGACATGTCGTCGATGTCGGTCGACGCGCGGGTCATGAGGTCGCCGGTTCCGGCGCGCTCGACAATGCCGATCGGCAGCGCGAGCACGGTGCTGATGAACCGTTCACGCAGTCGCGCGAGAACGTACTCGCCGGTGAGCGCGCCGCAGACACGGGCGCCCGCGGTGAAGATCGTCTGCACCACCAGGGCGGTCGTGAACAGCAGCGCCGTGCTGTCGATGGTGGCGTCGGTGAGCGCACCCGAGCCATTGATGATTCTCTCGAGCAGTTGCGGGCCGACCAAACCTGCCGCGCTGGCCGCCATCTGGAGCGCGACGGCCGCGGCAATCAGGCCGCGTCGCTCGGCAAGGCCCGACCGAAGGCTGCGCCATGCCGCGCGTCCGCCGGCAACCGGGAGGATGGACGCCATGTCGCGGCTCATTCGTTTCCCCGCGTGACGACCCGGCGGTATCGAGCGTCGGTGGCGATCAACCGCGCATGGGTCCCGAACACCACGGTGCCGCCATCGACGAACGCGACGCGATCAGCTCGCGCGAGGAGCAGCGGGCTGGTGGTGAAGATGACCGTGGTGCGTCCACGCCGAAGCGCACCGAGCCGCTCCCCGATCATCGCTTCCGTATGAGCGTCGACGGCGCTGGTCGGTTCATCGAGCACGAGGACGTCGGGATCCGCGCGGAGTGCGGCCGCGAGCGCGATGCGCTGGCGTTGACCACCCGAAAGCGATCGGCCCTGTTCCGAGACTGGCGACTCGAGGCCACGGCCAAGCCCGGTGACGATGTCAGCGCCGCACGCCGCAGCGATCGCCTCCTCCACGCTCGGCCGGGTATCCGTCTCGTTGGCCCGTGCGCTCGGGACGTCAACGGCATCGCGCAGAGTGCCGGCGAGCAGGTGTGGATCGCGATCGAGGACCAGGAGCCGGCGCCGCACCTCCCCGACCGGGACTCGGTCGAGCGCCACGCCCCCAAGGGTCACGCGCGCCGCGCCCGATGGATCGGTGAGGCGCCCGAGCCTCGCTGCGGTCGCGCTGGCGATGTCCGGATCCGCGATCACGACCGCGGTCATCAGCCCATCCACCGCGATCAGCCCCGACTCCTCGTCAACAAGGTCCCCAGCGACGGGCAGTGCTTCCGAGCCGGCCGGCGAGTCAAGGTCCGCGTCGAGGCGCAGCACCGAGAGCACGCGCCCCGCGGCGACCGTGGCCGCGGACCAGATGCTCGCCGCCTGGATCAGTGTTTGCACGGGCAGGGCGAGGAACGCCGCATATGCATAGTCCGCGACCAGCTCGCCGGGTGGGATGGAACCGGCGCGCACAAGCCGAGCGCCGAGAAACGTGATCGCGACCAGAATCGCGCCCGGCAACAGCACCTGAAGGCCATCCAGCAGCGACTGGATCAGCGATGTGCGCACGGTTGCGTGGCGTACCTCCTGTGAGGCGCGGGCATAGCGAGCCGAGAAATCAGCCTCGCCGCCGAGCCCGCGCAACACCCGGAGCCCGGCGACGGTGTCCGCTGCGACCGCCGATGCCGCACCGCGTTGCTGCCGTTCGGCGCGCTGCCGGCGTTCGAGCGGACCCATCGCCGGGAGGATCAGCAGGGCTGAGATCGGCGCTCCAACGAGCAGCACCAGGCCGAGCTGCGGTGAGGTGCTGAGCAGGATCACGGCCACGATCACGATCGACACCACAGCCCCGGTGCCGCGCGCGCTGATGTCGAGCAGCCTGGCGACGCGCACCATGTCGGTTGTGCCCAGGCTCGCCACCTCGCCCGCGCCGATCTGACGCGGCAGCCCGGTGCCGAGGCGGATCGCCGCACGGATCACGAGCTGCTGCACGCGCACGCAGGCCTCGAGAAAGTTGCTCACCGCGCGCCGATGGCGCAGCACCCCTGCGGCCGCCTGGAGGATCCCCAGGGCGAACACCACGCCAGTCCAGAGACTCAGCGCCAGCCCGTTGCGCTGAATGATGGCGTTGACGGCCTGCCCGAGTGCCGCGGGGATGACTCCCTGCGTTCCCATCCACAGGGCGCCGAAAAAGGCACCGCCGATGACGGTCCGCCGCTGAGCGCGTGCCATCCATAAGAGGAATCGGAGCGGCGAGCGAAGGTCCGGATCCCCGGGGTCGGCGAGCGGAATTCGAGAGAGCACGGCGGCGGGCAAGTCTAGTCGTGATTGAGAAATCGCCCGGAAACCTAGCGGCCGAAGTACGGTCGCGCCTCCGGCGCTACTCGCTGCCGAGCGGGATCGCAAGCGACGCTCGCCAGCCGGGACCGTGCAGGAACGCCTTGAAGGCAGCGGCCGCCGGGCTGAGCAGGCGATCGCGGGCCCAGGTGACGTGCCACATCCGTTCGACCGGGAACCCCTCGACGCGCAGCGGCCGCAACAACCCAAGTTGGAGTTCGAGGCGCACCGCGTATGTCGACAGCACGGTCACGCCCAGACCGCCGGCAACGGCGCGTTTGAGAGCGCCATTGCTGGCCATCTCCATGGCCGCAACCGGTTCAACATCCGCGGCTCGCAGGATCCGTTCCACGGATTCCCGGGTGCCTGAGCCTCGCTCGCGCAGCAGCAGCGGGCCGTCGAGCAGGTCGACCGGCCGCAGCGGCTCGCGATCCAGGAGCGGATGGCCGGGCGCGCAATAGCACATCAGGGAGTTCTCCAGGAACGGCTCGGCGGCAAGCACCTCGTCCTCCCACAGGGTCCCGACCACGGCGATATCTGCGCTCCCCTCGAGCAGCAGCTCGCGGACCCGGGCGCGGTTGACCACGTCGAGACTCAGAGCGACGCCGGGGTGCTCGCGATGGAACGCGGCCATCGCATCGGGAAGCACATAGATTCCCACCGTGGTGTCGCCGGCGACGCGGACTCGCCCGGCCCGCAGGCCGGCAACGTCCTCGATCGCCTCCTGAGCATCGCCGACCATCGCAAGGATCCTGCCGGCGCGCTCATGGAGCGCCTGGCCGACGGCGGTGAGCACCGGACCCCGGCTCCCGGGATCGAGCAACGGCTGGCCGACCGCCCGCGCCAGCGCCTGCATCTGATGGGTGATGGCCGGTTGCGTCAGGGAGAGGGCCTCGGCGGCGCGAGTGAAGCTGCGGTGCTCGATCACGCTGGTGAAGATGCGCAACTGGCGCAGGGTGATCCTTCGTTCGAGGTTCGTTTCCATTAGAGCATGTTATTGAAGTTATAAGAATCATGCATTGGACGTCAGGACGGCTGGCGACTTATGGTCCATCCGATGGTTGTTGTGCTTGCCGCAGGTCTTCCGCGTCGCGACGCCGAACGGCGGTCGGCATGCCGATGAGAGACCTGCGTACCGAGATGGCGCCGATCTTCGTGGGCATCGGCGGTGACAGCGGCAGCGGCAAGTCAACCCTGACAGCCGCGTTCTACGAACTCCTTGGCTCGGAGCGGATCACCAGCGTCTGCCTCGACGACTATCACTCACTCGATCGCCGTGAGCGCGCGCTGATCGGGGTGACACCGCTCAACCCCCGCGCCAACAATTTCGCGCTCATGGAGGAGCAGCTCTGGACCCTCAAGCGCGGAGAGGCAATCGCCAAGCCCGTGTACGACCACTCGGACGGCACCTTCAAGGCGCCCGAGCACGTCGAGCCGAACGAGGTGGTGATCATCCAGGGCCTGCATCCGTTCCTGCTGCCCGGGATTCGCGAGGCATTCGACCTGAAGGTCTGGCTGGATCCCGAGCCTGCGCTGCGGATCAGGTGGAAGCTCCAGCGAGATATCGCCAAGCGTGGCTACAACGAGGCGCAGGTGCTCGCCGAGATCGAGGCTCGCCGGCTCGACGCCGAGGCGCATATCGAGCCGCAGCGAGCGCTGGCAGACCTCGTGGTCCGCTTTTCCTCTCCCGGGGAGGACCAGTCGCCAGGTGTCGGCGATCACCTCAACGTGTGTTTGACCCAGCGGCACTCGCTTCCACAACTCGACCTCGAACACGGACTCGACAACGGGGCGACCGTCCGGCTGCGCAACGACATCTCTGACGAGGACGGGCGGCAATCCGACGTCATCGAGATCGACGGCCGCATCTCTGCCGAGGACGCCGCGCGAATCGAACGAGCCGTGTGGGAGCACGCGAGTGAGCGGCATCACCATCTTCACCACCTCCGGCAGAAGGAGTTCGGCAGCTACGAGGAACCTCACGGACGCCGCCACAGCGATCCGCTCGGCCTGACCCAGCTCATCCTCGCCCATCGCATCCTCAGCGCTCAGAAGTCATTGCTCGTCCGCGTCAAGGCCGAGGACTACGTCGCCATGGGCCATCAGCTGGCGTCATCACCCGTCCGCTCCACGGAGAGGCGCGAATGACAGCAATCGAGACCCCGCCGAGAGACGCAGCCACGGATCGCTGGTCCTCAGGCGTCATCCCCTATTCGCAGATGGGGTACTGGGAACCCGACTACGTGCCGAAGGACACCGATGTTCTCTGCGCGTTCCGCATCACGCCGCAGGACGGCGTTGCGCCCGAGGAGGCCGCCGCGGCGGTGGCGGGCGAGTCCTCGACAGCCACATGGACGGTGGTGTGGACCGACCGGCTCACTGCGCACGAGCATTACCAGGCGAAGGCCTACAAGGTCGATCCGGTTCCCGGCACGCCGGGTCAGTACATCGCGCTGATCGCCTATGCACTCGATCTTTTCGAGGAGGGATCGATAGCGAACCTCACCTCCTCGATCATCGGAAATGTCTTTGGTTTCAAGGCGTTGCGCGCCCTGCGGCTCGAGGACATGCGCATCCCGCTTCACTATGTGAACACCTTCCAGGGACCACCGCACGGCATCGTGATGGAGCGTGAATATCTCAACAAGTATGGCCGGCCGCTCCTCGGCGCCACCACCAAACCAAAGCTCGGTCTCTCCGCGCGCAACTACGGTCGCGTGGTATACGAGGCACTGCGCGGTGGGCTCGACTTCACCAAGGACGACGAGAACATCAACAGCCAGCCGTTCATGCGCTGGCGCGACCGCTTCCTCGCGTCGATGGAAGCGGTGAACAAGGCGATGGCCGAGACCGGCGAGATCAAGGGGCACTACCTCAACGTCACCGCGGGCGACATGGAGAGCATGTACGAGCGCGCCGAGTTCGCCAAAGAGATCGGCAGCGTCATCATCATGATGGACCTCACGGTGGGCTACACGGCGATGACGTCGATGTCCAAGTGGGCGCGGCGCAACGGCGTGCTCCTCCACCTCCACCGCGCCGGGCACGGGACGTACACGCGCCAGAAGACGCATGGCGTGAGCTTCCGCGTGATCGCAAAGTGGTGCCGGCTGCTCGGCGTCGACCACATGCACGCCGGGACGGTCGTCGGCAAGCTGGAGGGTGACCCGAATATGGTGCGGGGGTACTACGACACGCTCCGCGATGGGTTTATTCCGCGCGATCCCCTGCATGGGATCTACTTCGACCAGGACTGGGGTTCCATGCCGGGAGTGATGCCGGTTGCGTCGGGCGGTATCCACGCGGGGCAGACGCACCAACTTCTCCATTACCTCGGCGAGGATGCGGTCCTCCAGTTCGGTGGTGGCACCATCGGTCATCCCATGGGGGTCGCCGCGGGCGCGACCGCGAACCGCACCGCCGTCGAGTTGATCGTCCAGGCACGTAACGAGGGCCGTGATTACTTCACGGAGGGACCGGAGATCCTGCGTGCCGGCGGTCGCTGGTGTGCTCCGCTGCGGGCCGCACTCGACGTCTGGGGCGACATCAGCTTCAACTACGAATCCACGGACACGCCGGATGTCGCCACCACGGCAACGCCGGCATAGGGAGCATCGCAGTGCATGTCACCCAGGGGACGTTCTCGTACCTCCCTCCCCTTACGGAGGCGCAGCTGAAGGCGCAGGTGCAATACGCGCTCGACAACGGCTGGGCCCTGTCGGTGGAGTTCACCGACGATCCCCACCCGCGCAACTTTCTGTGGGACATGTGGGGTCTGCCCATGTTCGACATGCGCGATCCCGCTGCCATCCTGCTCGAGGTGCAGCGCTGTCGCGACGCGTACCCGGGTCGATACATCCGGGTCAACGCGTACGACCGGACCCTCGGACGCCAGACCACGGCACTGAGCTTCATCGTGCAGCGCCCAACGGACGAGACGGGTTTCCGCCTGGAACGGCAGGAGGGTCCTGATCGCCAGATCCGGTACACCCTGCACCCTTATGCGGCGGATCGGCCGTCCGGAGAGCGCTACGAGCGCTGACCGATGACGAAGGAGTCCCACCTCCCGTTCGGGATGCCGCCTCCTTCGGCGCTCGACCTCGCGGAGACGGTTCCGGAGACCGCGGCCAACGGTGTGCTCGCGTCCGACGCCGTCGAGCCTGAGGTAGTGGCTCCCAGCCGCATCAACGTCGAGGCCGAGGCTCGCGAGTCCGGCGTGTTCGAGGTCATCGAAGACCTCGATCGAGAGCTCGTCGGGCTCGAGCCTGTGAAGACCCGCATCCGCGAGGTGGCGGCGCTACTGGTCGTCGACCTGGCACGGCGGCGTTTCGGGCTCGAGGCGGAGCGTCCCAATCTGCACATGTGCTTCACGGGGAGCCCTGGCACCGGGAAGACAACTGTCGCGATGCGCATGGCGACCGTTCTCCACCGCCTCGGATATCTCGCCAAGGGACACCTGGTCGCGGTCACCCGCGACGAGCTCGTCGGGCAGTACATCGGTCACACGGCACCAAAGACCCGCGAGGTGCTGAAGCGCGCCATGGGCGGCGTCCTCTTCATCGACGAGGCGTACTACCTGCACCGCCAGGAGAACGAGCGCGACTACGGGCAGGAGGCGATCGAGATCCTCTTGCAGGTCATGGAGAACCAGCGCAACGACATCGTGGTGATCCTGGCCGGCTACAAAGACCGTATGGACCAGTTCTTCAGCAGCAATCCGGGGATGGGATCACGCATCGCGCACCACATCGACTTCCCCGACTACAGCCTGGATGAGCTGGTTGCGATCGCGCGGATCATGCTCGATCGCCAGGAGTACAAGTTCTCGACCGACGCCGAGCCGGCCTTCCGGGAGTTGATGGCTCGGCGCATGCCGCGGGCCCGATTCGCCAACGCCCGAAGCGTGCGCAACGCGCTTGAGCGCGCTCGGCTCCGGCAGGCCAACCGGCTGGTCTCGAACGGGAAGCCGGTGACCCGGGACGACCTGATGCGCATCGAAGCCGATGACATCTACAAGAGCCGGTGGTTCACCGAGGCCGGCCTCAACGAGACCCCCGAGGAGCGCGCCGCTTCCGCCTGCTAGTGCCGGCGGATCAGAAGATGACGTTGCGCTTGATCGACGGGTCGACGATGCCGGTGGTCATTCGATCGCACCACTGACACATGAAACGCAGGGTTCGCATCCCGCTCTGGATCCTGCACGCGTTGGGCCACCCACACCGGCCGCATGCGACCGCCTGGATGCGCACATCGGCCGCCGGCTTCGCACCGGTATCGTCTGGGTCGAGTGTCCCTCTCCAGGGCTCTGGGTCCATGAGGCGATCACGGCTCGTGTGGGGTTGTCCGCGAACAGACCATACGCCTGTTCCCGGCGAACGTCGGTGCGCTTGCGGACTGTCAGTCAGCAGATCCGGGGAAGGGGGTCTCCGATCAGCATGTCAACCACGCGCGTGCCGCCGAACCCGGTGTGGATGAAGACCATGCCCTCCGGTTCCGACATCACCTCTCCGATCAGGGCGGCCTCAGTCCCCTCCGGGCGGGAGCGCATGAGGTCGAGGGCGCGTGATGCGTGCTCGCGGGCCACCACCGCGACGAGCTTGCCTTCATTCGCGATGTAGAGCGGATCGATGCCGAGGATCTCGGCCACACCGCGCACCTCGTCGTGCACCGGGAGCGAGTCCTCGTCGATGGCCACCGCGACGCCGGCTGCCTGTGCGATCTCGTTGAGGACCGTCGCCACGCCGCCCCGGGTCGCGTCGCGCATGAAATGCACGTCGATACCGTCCGCGAGGAGCGCCGATGTCAACCCATGCAAGGGCATGGTGTCGCTGTGCAAGTTGTCGGCCTCGAGGTCGACGTCGCCACGAGCGAGCATGACCGTGGCGCCGTGGTCGCCCATGGCGCCACTCAGCACGACGACGTCGCCTGGCACGATCCGGTGGATCGCGACTCGCTGGGGCAGCGAGACGGTGCCGACCCCGGTGGTGGTGATGAAGAGTTGATCCGCCTTGCCGCGCGGCACGACCTTGGTGTCGCCGGTCACCACGTTGACGCCCGCGCGGTCCGCGGCACGGCGGATCGACTCCACCACCCGACGCAGGAGGGCGATGTCCAGCCCCTCCTCGAGGATGAACGCCGCCGAGATGCCGAGCGGCGTCGCGCCTCCGACCGCGAGGTCGTTGATCGTGCCGTTGATTGCGAGCTCGCCGATGTCGCCGCCTGGGAAGAAGAGCGGGCTGACCACGAACGAGTCGGTTGTCAGCGCGACGCCGACGTTGTCGACCCCCGGAAGCGGCAGCACCGCCTGGTCACCGAGCTGGTCGAGTACCGGGTTGCTGAGGATGTCACCGAACAGCGCCGTGGTCAGCGTGTGGCTGGCCTTCCCGCCCGCTCCGTGACTCATCGTGATCGCGTCTTCGCGGAGGGTGGGCTTGCGCTTGCGAATCTCGGCGATGCGTTCGAGCACGCGCTGCTCGGGGTCGGCGATGCGGGCCGATGCCGCTCTGATCGCCGCCCCGCTCCCAGGCCGGGCGACTGTCTCAGTCATCGCGCCTGCACCGGGATGGGTCGCAGGTCCTGCTCGGCGACAGCGACGTTGGAATGCCCGTTGCCGTTGCCGTT
>CABEDX010000054.1_pt1 | contig 74057 bp, 70 predicted proteins | sample 3132991 | NCBI WGS metagenome assembly CABEDX01 (sample SAMEA5534332, study PRJEB31848) | metagenome | biome: tundra; feature: field; material: soil | place: USA | collected 2013-05 | depth 0.15 m
GTACCACGCCGGAACCACGCCGGCGGCATGACCGGATGCCGCCAGCATCACCAGGGCGCCCGCGACCCAGAGGGGCAGGCTTCGCCACCCGCGCACGACCGCGATCAGCGCCAGCGCTTCAAAGGCGAGCCGGGCGATCAATGCTGCCCCGGACCACCCGTTGAAGAAGGCGAGGTAGTTGCTGAGGCTGTGCCCGCCGGATCCAACCGTCGCCTCGGACCAGACGGCCACGAGCCCGGCTGAAAGCGCGAGGCTCGAGGCACGGAACCTCGGCCTCACCCACTCGAGCGGCGGCGATCGCAGGGCGAGGTTGCTCACCAGCACCTGGCCGGCGAGGAACAGCAGCGCGAGTGCCTCGACCCACTTGACCACCCCGATCGCGATATCCGAAGGCTGGGGACCGGGAACGGCGTTGGCTGCGAGCACGGGCGACGGACCCGCGATCCCGACGTCGAAGGTGAAGCTGCTGCTGATGCGGTGGCCGTCGAAGTCGCTCACCGAGGTCCAGTCGACGGTGTAGATCCCCGAGACGTTCGTGGCCATCGGAATGCGGATCTCGTAGGCGCTGTCGACCTTCCCCGTCCAATCGCGTCCGGTCGGATCAATGACCGTGGCATGCGAGAGGGTGGCGTTGAGGGGCTGATCGAACTCGAGCGAGACGACCCCGGGGGCAGTGCCGAGGTGGCTGCCAGCAGGGGGTGACGACGCGCTCAGAAGCGCGTGAGCCGACGCAGCGACCGGGATGACGAGTGCCGCGAACGCCGCGATCACGACCCCCGCGAAGCGGCGAACCCCCGTTGTCACGTTCCCATGATGGAGCAGTGCATCCCGGCCACCGACGTGGTGCCATCGGCCCGTCCCCTCATAATCGGCCCGAGTGGCTCAGGTACTCCCACCCCCGGAAGCGACGAGCACGCACAGTCCCTGGTGGCGAGGATCATGGGTCCGAGACACCATCGAGGTGCTCCTGATCGCGGTCATCCTGTATGTGGCGATCGCGTTCGCGCTCCAGACCGTGCGCGTTGACGGCGAGAGCATGGTGGGGACACTGCAGAACCAGGACCTGCTCCTGGCCAGCAAGATCTCCTACGACTTCGGCGCCAACCCGGTACGCGGCGACATCGTGATCCTCATCCCGCCGACCGATCCCACGCAGGACTTCATCAAGCGCGTGATCGGGCTACCCGGCGATGTCCTCGAGATCGACGGCGACCACAACCCGACCGAGGTGCTCATCAAGCCGGACGGCAAAGGCCCGTTCCAGGTCCTGAACGAGCCCTACCTCCCGGAGCCGTGGACGACGCTCAACTTCTGCTGCACCTCGACCGGCATGGCCTCGTCGGCGCCGCAACCCGTCACCATCCCGTCCGGCGAGTACTTCGTGATGGGCGACAACCGCAACTTCTCGAGCGACTCGCGAGTCTTCGGCCTGGTCCCTCGCAAGAACATCCTCGCCAAGGCGATCCTGCGCATCTGGCCGATCGATCATTTCGGCAGTCTCGGAACGGGGCCCACCCTGGAGCCGGTGACCAGCACCGCGCTGGCGGTTCCCGCCCTTGGCATCGCCGCATTCGAAGCCTGGCGCTGGCGGCGCCGCAGGATGCGCAGGCCGGTCGCGGCGCACACCGAGTCTCTGAGCACCGATCCTCTCGACTAGGAGCCGGGAAAGGTCGTCCCTGGCTGGGAAACGAGGAGTGATGTATGGCCGAGCATGCGGTGGTGATCGCCGGAGGCGGTCCGACGGGGATGATGCTGGCGGCAGAGCTGACGTTGGCGGGGACAGGCGTTGTCATCGTCGAGCGACGCGCCAGCTTCGAGCTGGAAAGCCCGCGCTCGCGAGGTCTGCACTCCCGCACCATCGAAGTGCTCGATCAGCGTGGTGTCGTTGATCGCTTTCTCGCCGAGGGGAAGGCGATGCAGGTTCAGGCCTTCGCCGGGGTGCCGATGGACATCAGCGACTTCCCCACCCGCCACAACTACGGGATGGCGCTGCCGCAGAGCCACTTCGAGCGCATCCTGTCCGGCTGGCTCGACGAGCTGGGCGTTCCCATCCTGCGCGAACGCGAGGTGATCGGTTTCACGCAGGACGACAGCGGCGTTGACGTCGCGTTGTCCGACGGCACATCGCTCCGGGCGAAATTTCTGGTTGGGTGCGACGGGGGCCGCAGCGTCATTCGCAAGGCGGCCGGCATCGATTTCGCCGGCTGGGATGCAACAACGTGCTGGATCATTGCCGAGGTCGAGATGGAGGAGGTGCCGGAATTCGGCCTGCGCGGCGGTGGTGGCATCGGCCCCGCCGAGGAGGGACGCGTGGGCGTCACCCTGATCGAACCCGAGCCGAACCGCGCCGATGAGCCCACTCTGGAGGATCTCCGCGCAGCGCTCATCCGCGTCGACGGAACGGACCACGGGGCGCACAGCCCGCGCTTTATCTCTCGCTTTACCGACATGACACGTCAGGCGGTGGCCTATCGCAGCGGGCGCGTGCTGGTTGCGGGAGACGCGGCCCATGTGCACGCCCCGATGGGGGGCCAGGGGTTGAACATTGGCGTGCAGGATGCGGTCAACCTGGGCTGGAAGCTGGCCCAGGTGGTCGGCGGAACATCACCGGTGAGCCTCCTCGACACGTATCAGGCCGAACGCCACCCGGTTGGTGCGCGGGTGCTGCGGAACACCATGGCGCAGAGGGCGCTCGGCGCAACGGACGCCCGGTCCGTTGCACTGCGCGACACGGTGATCGAGTTGCTGCGCATGGACGAGCCGCGCAAGCACGTCGCCGCCATGATCGCGGGCCTCGACATTGCGTATGACCTCGGTGAGGGACATGCGCTGTTGGGGCGCCGCATGCCCGACCTGGATCTGGCGACTGCGGATGGCACCGTGCGAGCGTTCTCGTTGTTGCACGACGCCAAACCGGTGCTGCTCAACCTCGGTGCCGCCGGCGGCCTCGACATCGCACCCTGGGCCGACAGAGTTCAGCTCGTCGATGCCTCGTATGCCGGCACCTGGGAACTTCCGGTAGTCGGCGAGGTCGGTGCACCAACCGCGGTATTGGTGCGTCCCGATGGACACGTCGCCTGGGTTGGCGATGGCACTGACACGGGACTGCGCGAGGCGCTCACAACATGGTTCGGCAACGAGGTGTTGTAGCGGCCGTTATCAGCCGTGCACCCAGGGGCCGTCGACGCCGCTCCACTCGACGAGCTCGGCGGGTTGAAAGAAGAGCGCGACCTCCTCCGCACCGCGACCGGGCGAGTCGCTGCCGTGCACCACGTTATTGCCAATGCTGACTGCAAGGTCGCCGCGGATGCTCCCGGCGGCGGCCGATGAGGGGTTGGTGGCGCCCATCATGGAGCGCACCTGCGCGACCGCGTCGTCACCTTCCCACACCATGGCCACGACCGGCGCCGAGGTGATGAAGTCGACGAGACCCGCGAAGAACGGCTTGCCCTGATGCTCCGCGTAGTGACGTTCGGCGAGGTCGCGATCGATGCGCAGCAGCTTGAGCGCGACGAGGTGGAGTCCTCGGCGCTCGAAACGGCCGATCACCTCGCCGATGAGACGGCGCTGCACGCCGTCAGGCTTGACCAGGACGAGAGTTCGTTCCACGCTCACGGCGCGAAAGTCTGACAGGCCGACATCAGACCGCGATCGCCTTCTCGAAGCGCGTCTCACTGCGGAACGGTCCGACCACCGCGGCTCGCAGCCCGGCACTGAGCAATCGTCCCGCGAGCTCGCTGACCTGCACGGCATCGACCGATTCGAGGCGCGCCACCAGCTCATCGGGCTCCACGATCTTCCCCTGGAGCAGGAGTTGCTGACCGGCGTACTCGCAGAGGGCCGACGTGCCTTCGAGTTGGAGCAGGAGGCGGCCCTTCGCGTATTCGCGAGCCTTGGTCAGCTCCGCGTCACCGACCGGTTCCTCGGCGAGCTTGCGCAGCTCGACCACCGCGGCCTGGAGCGCCGTCGCCGCCTGGCGCGGCTCGCATGCCAGGCCGATGCCGAGCACACCGGTGTCGGCCATGCGGCTCATGAACGAGTGCACGTCGTACACCAGCCCGCGGTGCTCGCGGAGCTCGAGGAAAAGCCGGCTCGACATGCCCTCGCCGAGGATCACATTGAGAATCTCCGCGATGTGGCGATCGGGGTCGTTGTACGAGGGAGCGCGCGCCCCGACCAGGATGTTGGCCTGCTCGGCGCTCCGGCGGATCACGCGGAGCGGCGCCCCGGAAGGAGGCGTTGCCGGAGCCGGCGGCTCGGGAATCCCGCGGCGTCGGTCCGACCATGGGCCGATTGCTTCGTCGATCTCCGCAATGGCGGCGTCGGTCTCGAAACCGCCGGCGATGCTGACCACCAGCGTCGACGGGAGCATGTGCGTCTCGAGGTGACGCCGGCAGTCCTCGGCGGTGAAGGACAGGACGGTCTCCTCCCGCCCCGCGACATCCCAGCCGAGCGGGTGATCAGGCCACATCAGTGCATCGAAGGCGATCTGCACGTAGTCCTGAGGGTTGTCCTGGTACATGCGCAGCTCTTCGATCACCACCTGGCGTTCCTTGACGACCTCCTCGGGGTCGAGGGCGGGGCTGAGCAGCATGTCGCTGAGAACCGACACGGCCAGGCCGAGCTTCGCAATCGGCACGCGCGTCCAGAAGACTGTTGCCTCGCGATCGGTCGCCGCGTTGAGCACTCCGCCGACTCCCTCGATCGCCTCACTGACATCGCGCGCGGTCGGAAACCGACGGCCGCCCTTGAACACCATGTGCTCGACGAAGTGGCTGATCCCGCTCTCTGCCTCGGACTCGTAGCGCGACCCGACGCCGACCATGAACGCGATCGCCACCGAGGCACGGCCGGGCAGCGGGACGGCCGTGAGCCTCGTCCCCCCGGACAGTGACGTGACGCCGAATTCGGTCAGTAGGGGCGCCCGGACGACCGGCCCGGACGGGCTCCTTCGAAGCGCTCCGGCGGGCCGCCCTGGGCAGGACCGGTCGGATTGATGACCACGCGTCGCGCCGGCTCCCTGCCGGTGCTCTCGGTGGTCACATCGGGATCGTCGGCGAGCGTCATGTGAATGACGCGGCGCTCATACGCGTGCATGGGGTCGAGGGTGTACGGGTCGCCGGTGCGCTTGACGCGCAGCGCAAGGCGTTCGGCCAGCTCGCGGACCTGGTCTTCGCGGCGCGCCCGGTAGCGCTCGACGTCGAGGATGACCCGGCGGGTTTCCACGCCCTCCTCGCCGAGCATGAGGTTGAGCGCGGTCTGCAGCGAGCGCAGCGTCTCGCCGCGCCACCCGATGAGGAGGCCGAGGTCGTCGCCCGCGATGTCGAGGATCACCGGGCCGCCCGACGAGGACGTGACCGTTCCGGTTCCCCGGCGAACGCTGACCCGGCATGGCACCTCCATTCGGGTCAGCAACTCCTCGAGAAGCGCCCGCGCGTTGGCGGCGTGCTCGTCGATCCGGTACACGCGCACGCGTCGTTCGCCGGTGGACAGACGTTCACCGGGGAGCGCGCGGCTCTCCGGTGACAGCACCTGCACCTCGACCTGCTCGCGGTTGGCCCCGAGCTGACCGAGCGCGACGCTGACGGCCTCCTCGATGGTCGACCCGCGCGCCTCCACTCCATCCTCGGTCTGCGCTTCGACCTCGGTAACCCTGCTCTCGCTCACCACTTCTCCCTCGGCGCCGCGCTCAGCGCCGCCGCCTCCGTCTGTTCGGTCTGTTGGGTCGCGCGAGCGTGCGGCCCGTCGCGCTCGGCGACCGGACCGGTGGCTGTTCCTCGGCGGCATCCGGCTTGGTGCCGTTGGCACTCGCAGGCTTGGTGCCATTGGCACTCGCCAGCCTCGCGCCGCTGCTCCGCGCCGTCGACTTCTTGCCAGGTGTGACGACAACCGTCGTCTTGCTCGAGCCCGCACCGGTCTTGACCGGCGTTCGGGGAATCGTCAGAGCGGTCACGCGGTTGGCGCCGGGGAACCACGACGGAACCACCAGGCCGTTCCATCCCAGCAGGTGGTACTGCTGCGCAACCATGAACATCGTGCCCGTTGCCCAGTAGATGGCCAGCCCCTGCGGGAACAGGAAGCTGAACACGAAGATCATCACCGGGAAGATGAACGACATCTGCTTGGTGACGCCCTGCATCGACCGTTCCTGGTCGGACATATCCGGCCTCGAGGGGGGCATCATCATTCGCGACTGAGCGAAGGTGAACGCGCCGGCGATGATGGGAAGGATCAGCAGCTGCGGTTGCGTGAGCAGACCCGCGAGACCGTTATGGCCGTTGCAGCATGCCGCCTGTGCGGACTGGGTCACGTCGGGGATCCAGAGAAAATGCTTGTCCGCAGCGGCCAGCGTACCGGTCACCGTCCTGATCGACTGGTAGAGCCCGATCAGCACGGGCATCTGCACCAGCGCGGGGATGCAACCGGTGAGGCTGGAGAAGGGACTGATGCCGTGCTCCTTGTAGAGCGCGTTCATCTCCTGGCTCAGTCGTTGTGGCTCTTTCTTGTATTTCTTGCGCAGCTCCTGCAGCTGCGGAGCGACCAGCCGCTGCTCCGCCTGGATGCGTCGTGACGTCCGTAGCTGCCAGCCGAAGATCGGGAAGAGCACCGCGCGGATGCCGATCGTGAGGACGATCACCGCAAGCCCGAAGGCGCCGATCGCCCTCAGTGGCCCCAGACCGGTGAAGACCGTGACCAGCTCTCGCAGCACCCAGCTGAACGGGACCTGCAGGATCCCGAAGATCGAAAGCGGGTTGAACCCCGACGACGTGGTGGTCGTGGCTGCGGCGATCATGCTGCACTCCCGTGCTGGGTCGCTTCGCGATGCACCCGCCGCGCCGCGCGCCAGCTGATGTACGTCTCGGGCACCGGATCAATACCACCCTCATGGAAGGGATGGCAGCGCGCGATACGACGCACGGCGAGCCACCACCCGCGGCGGGCGCCGAAACGCTGAATCGCCTCGTAGCCATAGTGCGAGCACGTGGGCTCGTACCGGCAGGAGCTCATCATCCCGAAGAGCGGGCCGATGGTCACCTGGTAGATCCGGATGAACACCAGGCTGGCGCGTCTCACGTACGAACTCCCTGGCTGCTCGATCTGGCAGCCGCGGTCAGTGCCATCGAGAGGGCCGACCGCAGGGTCAGGAACGGCATCTCGGTGGCGCGGCCCGGAAGGCTCACGACCACGTCGAGTCCAGGGTGCTCCACCAGGATCGGAGCGATCGCCGCACGCAACCGGCGACGAGCGCGATTCCGGCTCACCGAGCCGGTGGCGCCGGGTACCGCAAAGGCGACTCGCGACACAGTCGACTCCCCGGGAAGAGCACGGACTCGAACCGCCCCCGAGCGTGCCTCGCTCCCGGACTCCCGCACCGCCGCAATCCGGCGTCGCCCGGGAAGGCGATGCCGCGGGTTCATCGCGTTGGAGCCGGAGTCAGGCGCTTGCGGCCCTTCCGACGGCGTGCCTTGAGCACCTGGCGTCCGCCGGGCGTCGCCATACGTATGCGAAAGCCGTGCGTCTTACGCCGGTAGCGCTTCTTGGGCTGGTACGTCCGCTTGATGGCCGTCTCTCCGAGACACTGATCGCGTCGGGGGCGCTCTGGGCACCGCTGAGCCCGACGGGGTTGCGTCGCGAGTATACCAAGGCGGCGGTCGACCGCCCTTCATCGGTCTGGAGTTGCCGTCGCGAGATCACAGGACCGTGGTGCGCTCGCTCCACTTGTGACCGGGGCTGCGCATTGTTAGACTCCCCAGGCTGCAGCGGGAGCGGGAAGCATTTCCACACGTCTCACCAAGCCCCCCGGCCACCAGCGGCGCATGCATTTATCCACTGATGTGCACAAGCTGTGGATAACTGCGCTGTAATCGGCAGGCCAAGGCGAGGAACCAGTGGATCGAACAGCCGGTGTGGGCGTCGTCGGTGACCAGGCGCCACGGGCCGAGCCCGTCCTGGAGAGCGGAAATTCGACTGCGAGCATGGATCCGCAGCAGCTCTGGCAGGTTGCGCAGGAAGAGCTCCGATTCCAGGTGGTCCGCCCCGGCTACGAGGCATGGCTTGCCAACGCCGTCCTCGTGGACTCCGACGGACACACGTTCACAGTAGGTGTGCCGACCATGTTCGCCCGCGACTGGGTCAGTGAGCGCTACGTCCCACTGATCCGCGAGACCCTGTCGGGGGTGCTCGGCCGTGACTGCGAGGTCATCATCACGGTCGACCCGGAACGGTCGCCACCGCCGGAGGTACCGCCCAACGTCCCGGATCCGACCTACGCGCACGTGAGCGAGCCCGAGGACGGTGCCAACGATTCACGGCTCAACCCCGCATTCACCTTCAGCACGTTCGTGGTCGGCAATTCGAGCCGGTTCGCACACGCTGCCTGCCGCGCAGTGGCCGAGGCGCCGGGCAAGGCGTACAACCCGCTCTTCCTCTACGGCGGCGTGGGTCTCGGCAAGACCCATCTGATGCATGCCATCGGTCACGCGGTCCGCGAGACGCATCGAAACGCGAAGGTGGCCTACGTCACCTCCGAGAAATTCATGAACGAGATGGTCGCCTCGATCGTCGAGAACCGGCCCGCCGAGTTCCGGATGCGCTACCGAGGTGTCGACGTCCTGCTCATCGACGACATCCAGTTCCTGGCGGGCAAGGACCACACCCGTGAGGAGTTCTTCCACACCTTCAACGCGTTGCAGGAATTCCAGAAGCAGATCGTGGTGAGCAGCGACCGGCCGCCCAAGGACATCCCCACCCTCGAGGACCGTTTGCGGAGCCGCTTCGAGGGCGGCCTGATGGCCGACATCCAGCCCCCGGACTTCGAGACCCGCCTGGCAATCCTCACCACCAAGCTCGGCCCCTACAGCAAGCTGGTGCCCGACGAGGTGTGCTCGTTCATCGCCCATCGAATTCAGAAGAACATCCGCGAGCTCGAGGGCGCGCTGATCCGCGTGCTCGCCCACGCGTCGATCAACGGCCAGCAGATCACCCTGGAGACGGCTCAGCAGATTCTCCGCGACGTGATCCCCGTCCAGGACTCGACGCCGGTGAGCATCGAGACCATTCAGCTGGCGGTCGCCGCCCACTACGCCATCTCGGTAGAGGAGATGAAGGGCAAGCGACGCGACAAGAACATCGTCTTCCCCCGCCAGGTCGCGATGTACCTGATTCGCGAGGCAACCGAGTCGTCCCTCCCGGTCATCGGGAGCGCGTTCGGCGGCCGGGACCACACCACGGCGTTGCATGCGATCGAAAAGATCACCGAGCTCATGCGGGAGGACGTACGCCTCCAGGGTGAGGTGCGCGCCATCCGCGAGCAGCTCCACAACCGTTGACAACCCTGTTGCCGGAGCGCGGGACGGCATGTGGACAAAGTGCGGAACCCCGCTGCCGGTGGACAACCGGTGCGGAACCGATGCCACTTGCGCACAGGCCGGCGACGCTCAGGAAGCCCCGATGAGATCGCTTTCCGGGTTGTCCCCCATATCCCCACTACTACATCGTCTACTGATCTCTAGACTCTGCAGGTCATACTCATTGAGTCTGGTGATAACGCAGCCTCCAGAGAGGAATCGTCCATGAAAGCGACCGTCTCGTCCTCGACACTCAGTGGTGCACTCGGGCTCGTTTCCCGCGCGGTATCGCCTCGATCAACGCTGCCTGTGCTGAGCAACGTCCTTCTCGAGACAGGTGCCGACGGTCTGCGGGTGACGGCCACAAATCTTGATCTCACCATCACCGTGGTCGTGCCGGCAACGGTTCTCGAGGAAGGCCGGATCACCGTGCCGGCGCGGTTGCTCGGAGAGTTTGTCTCGTCACTCGGCGATGCACCGTGCACCATGGAACTGGAGCCGACGACGCAGGTGCTCAAGCTCACCGGTGGGGTGCATCGTGCCAATGTCCACGGCATCGACGCGGTGGAATTTCCACCGCTCCCAGCGCGGGACGCCGAGACGTCCATCGAGGTCGACGCAGTCACATTGCAGAACGCGATCACCCAGACGGTGATGGCGGCAAGCTCCGACGAGGCTTCGCCGGTTCTCACCGGTGTGCTGCTGCAGATCGATGGCAATCGCCTCACGCTTGCGGCCACCGATCGTCACCGACTTGCGGTGAAGACCATCGATGTCACCGTGAACGGCACCCCGCCGGTCACGTCGGTGATCGTCCCGTCGCGCCATCTTTCGGAAGTCGCACGCGCGGTGAATCCCAACCGCCCGACGGTTGGCATCGCGTTCGCGCACGCCCGCAACCAGGTGTTCTTCACGCTGAAGGATGTCGAGATCTCGTCGCGGCTCATCGAAGGGACATATCCCAACTACACCCAGGTGATCCCGGGTGAGTCGACCACCACGGTGAGCCTGTCGACCGCATCGCTGTTGCGCGAGGCCAAGACGGCTGCGGTGCTCGCACGTGACGCTGCAAACCCGGTGCGGTTGCGCATCGGCGACGGTACGCTCACGCTGCTTGCGCAGACCGCGGAGGTGGGCGATGACGAGGCTCCGCTGACGGCGACGGTGAAGGGTGACGACGTGCAGATTGCGTTCAACGCGAGATACATGCTCGACGCACTGTCGGCCCTCGATTCCGATGAGGTGCAGCTGTCATTCAACGGATCACTGCAGCCTGGAGTCATCCGTCCTGTGGGAAGGGACGACTACCTCTGCATCATCATGCCTGTGCGGGTCGCCTGACCCACCGGATCACATCGCCTTGAATCGGATCCGGCGAACGAGATCCTGTCCGACGCGCTGATTCAGTGCATCGATGACTCGCGGTGCTTCCATCTGCAGCTGATGCGCGAGGGCGCTGTTGGCGGTCGCGATCACCAGCACGCCACGATCGAGTCGCTCAGCACGGCACAGTGACGCAAGGCCGTCGCCGACAACATCCGCGAGCGCGAGCCTCAGCCGCTCTTCGCGGACCTGGACACGGACGCCCAGGCCCCGGAGCGCAGGGTCGATGAGATCGGACAGGCGCTGCTCGGTCATCCGCGTTCATCCTTGGTGACCACGCCGCTCCGCACCGTGAAGTGGAGCACGTCGGCAAAATCTGCCACCTCGGTGAGGGGCTCGGTGGCGGTCACGAGCACCTGGTGCCGGCCCTCGGCCAGCAGCGCGAGCAGGCTCCCGCGACGCTGGGGGTCGAGCTCGCTGAGGACATCATCGAGCAGGATGACCGGAGCGACGCCCGCGGCGTCCTGAAGGTACCGGACCTCGGCGAGCTTGCATGCCAGGACGATGCTGCGCTGCTGGCCCTGTGACGCATTCCCGCGCGCTGCGCGACCGTCGAGGTCGAACGCGATGTCGTCGCGATGCGGGCCCGCCAGGGTGATCCCTCTGGCGACTTCCTCGGACGATCGGTCGCGCAGGCTTCCCAGGAGCAGTTGCTCCGCGGCGTCGACGGTGTCAGGGATCGAGGCGACGTGCGCCGGCGCGTAGCGCAGCGAGATCCGCTCGCGCTGACCGCTCAGGTCGTGCAGCGAGAGCGCCGTGAGCGGCGCCAGCGCTTCGACCAGCCGCGAACGGGCAACCCCGAGCCAGGCACCATGATGGGCGAGCTCACTGGTGAAACTGTTCAGGGAATCGCGCGCGCCGCCGCCGAGGCGGAGCTGATGCAGCAATGCGTTCCGCTGCTCGAGCACGCGGCGATACCGCGACATATGCGCGACCGCCTGCTGATCGGTCTGAGCAAGGATGACGTCAAGAAAGCGCCGCCGTCCGTCGGGTCCTCCGCGCACCAGCGCGAGATCCTCCGGCCAGAAGAGCACCACCGGACACACCCCGAGAACACCCCGGGCAGGCCGGGGCTTTCCATCAACCGCCGTGACTCTCGACACACGGCCTGTCGAGGGATCGCGCTGAAACCGGACCGAGAGCGTGACGTCCGCCGGCGGGCGCGCCACGTCCGCCTCCGCGAGCGCTGCGTCCTCGTTCCAGAGCAGGAGATCGCCGCTGCTGGTGGTCCGTGGTGAGCGCGTCAGCGCGAGGGTGGCGATCGCCTCGAGGAGGTTGGTCTTGCCCTGCGCGTTCTGGCCATGAATGACATTGAGCCCGGGGCCGAAACGCACCGTCGCCTCCGGGTAGTTGCGAAAGCAGTGCACACGGAGGCGGACGATGGCGCAGCGCGGCGCTGCGGTGCCGGCGGGCTCGGTTGGGGCGCTCACGGTCGGCGCGTCGACGCTCACGCGGGGCGACCGGCCATCGACGTGATCAACTCGGCGATGCGCCGCGTCGCATCCGGCCGGGCAGCCGCCTTCACCGCGGCACGCATGGTGGCGAGTGCCTCCGACCCGGGAGTCGCAAGCTCGGCCACGGCGTCGACGAGCTGCTCGTCGCGCGGCACGTAGCGCCCGGCACCGATGTCAACCACCCATTCCACGTTACCGCGCTCCTGCCCGGGCAGATACCAGACCAGGAGCAGGGGCAGCCCGCAGCAGAGCGCTTCGGCGATGGTCCCGGGTCCCGCCTTGGAGACCACGACGTCGCTGGAGCGCATCCATTCCGCCATGTTGTCCACATAGCCGAGCACGCGCACCGGGCGTCCCCTGCCGGTGTGCAAACCGGCGAGGGCCGATCGGGCGCGGTCGTTGCGCCCGCAGATCACCACGACATCGACATCGGAAGGGCCGGCGGCGATCGCTCTTGCGTGCCTGACGAGCCCGCCCGACCCATCGGCGCCGCCGCACACGAGCACGACGAAGGCGTCGGTTCGCTGGCCCAGCCGGCGGCGAATCGCGGCGATGCCCGCCGGGTCGCTGGGGAGCTCGGTGAATCGCCGGTCGACCGCGAGGCCGAAGTCGTGGCAGCGAGACGAAGGGATGCCTGCCCGGCGGCACTGGTCGAGCGCTCCCGGGGAGGGAACGATCAACGCGTCGACGCCCGGGCATGTCCAGGCGACATGGATGTCGACGAGGTCGGTGATCACGGTGATCACCGGGACCCGGCGAGCGCGGCTTCGCACAGCGCGCACGCTGATGTGGTTCAGGAGCGGGTGGAAGGAGACCACGCAGTCGGGATCGATGCGCTCCATCGCCTCGCTGACGGCAGCGGTCACGGACCTGAGCACGGTCGCCTCGAGCAGGCTCACCGCCGAGCGGCTGTTGGTCGAGTGATAGAGGCCGCCCCAGAGCCAGCGCGCGTGCCTGGTGATGGGCCCATACAACCCTGCGGTGCCGCCGATCACCTTTGGCGTGGCGCTGGTGAACGGGTCGAGGATCGTGATCTCGAACTCGCCGGGAAACTCAGCGGCAGCCTGCCGTTCGACGGCTGTCGCCGCGGCCCGGTGTCCGCCGCCGGTATCGGCGATGAGAAAGAGCAGCCGCTTCATCCGCTCACCGCCACCGACGCTGCCACCAGCGTGCGAGGGGCGAAGTCGGTGAGCGTCTGGACGTTGGTCCCGTCCGCGTTCTCGATGTAGGCCTGGACGATGCCGCCGGCGTCGGCGTTCAGATACACCAACTGACGTCCTGAGGGGGCGACCACCACGGTGCCGAGAGAGGCGGTCGCCGGACCTGACGCCACCGGGATCTGTTCATCACCGGCAACACTGACGAGCGCGAGGGTGGGAGTGCCGACCTGTGGCCGCCGGATCCCGAGGAGCGTCCCGGTCGCGGTGAAGCCGATGGGCTGGAGGAGGGGGTCGAGCAAGCGCGGTGCCGTGGACGATGGACCGATGCCGGCGATCCAGGTGCCCTGGGCTCCCGGCGCCGAGCGAAGGAATGCCAGTTGCGAGCCCTCCGGCGACATCGCCGGGTCGCTCGATGCGCCGGTCACGTCCGCGATCGGGTACCGGGCGAGCACCACCGAGTCCGCGAGCTCGAGGTGCTCGCCGTCGGACGCCCCGGCAACATCGAGGACGAGCTGCTCGCCGAGCGCGCTCCAGACTGCGGGTGCGACCAGCGGATCCCCCCTGGGGAGATTGGTGAGCACGCCGGTGGTCGGATTGAAGAACGAGATCCGGCCCACTCGCGAGAAGGCGAGGGTCGAACCGTCCGGTGACCACGACGGTAGTGATGAGTTCGCGAAGCTGGTGACCACGGTCCCGCTGGCCGGGTCGATCACCAGCAGGATCGGCGCGGCGGCGCTGACCGTGGTGTCGAGCTCGACGACCGCCAGCCACCCTCCGCCCGGCGAGAGGGCCGCGGCCGAGTACGTGTAGAGCGGCGTGCCGAACGCCGCCGCCCCGCAACCCGACGGGCGCGGGCAGCCGGGCGACTCCAGCACCGCCTCGGTCGAGATCGGCTCGCCCGAAACCGCCGGTGCCAGTGGCGACACGAGCACGGTGGTCGCGCCCTCCCCGGGCTTGCCGGCAAGCACCACAACGTGGGGACCGGACGACATCCCCGCGGTCGTGAAGGCTGCGGCGGCGCCGGCCAGGAGCGGTTGATGATCGATGTCGGTGGCTGTCCCGGCCACCGACAGCCGGTAGGTGATCCCGGCCTGCAGGATGGCCCCCGGCAGGACCACGAAGCGGCTCGGGTCGCGCGTGTTGCGCACCACTCGCGTTCCCGGCACCGGTGGATCGAGCGTGACCGCCGCCTCGGTTGCGGCGGCGGCCATGGCTGTTGAGAAGCTCACCGAGATCGACGTGTCCACCGGGACACCTTTGGAGCCATCCGGAGGCTGAATCGAGCGTATCGCCGGCGCCGACCCAGTGGTGATCGTCCATTGGTGGTCGACCGAGTTCACCACCCCGCTCGGGTCGCCGATGCCGCCGGCCAGCGTGAAGGTGTAGGAGGTGCTCGGGGCAAAGATCGCCCGGGGGTGGAGCAGCGTGAAACCGGTGTCCCCGGAGAGCCAGACGATACGGCAGGGGGCGAGTGGCCCCGCAGCGAAGGCCTGGTCAAGGTTGCACGAGGGGATTTGCCGATTCACGGAGAACCGACCCTTGACGGACGCCGTGACCACGGGACGGTCGAATTCCACGGTGACCGGTGCATCTGCGGCCACACCGACGGCGCCGCGGTTTGGAACGAGCTGGATGATCTGCGGCGGGCTGCTGAAACACCCCGCGAGCGAGGCGCAGATCAGCGCTGCAACCCCCCAGAGTGCGCCCCGGCCTCCGCCGGAGGCGAGCGCGCGCCCGGCTCGGCTAGTACGCGCGGTTGAGCGCGGCGTCGACGTCGATAGCTGCGATCTCGCCGTCGCCGCCCTTGACCTCGATGACCGACTGACGGTCGGTGGCGAGCGCAGCCACCGCCGTGGTCGCCTTGTCGAGGGATCGCTGCGACTCGGTATAGGTGCCGAGGATGTCGCCATCGCGAAGCAGGATGATCCCCGCCTCGTTCGGGGTTTGCACCACGACCGACCCGCTCACCTTCTCCTCGGCGAGGTATTCGAGCAGGGCCTCGAGGTTGACGAAGCGGCCGAGCAACCCGCTGTAGAGGTACGGCGAGGTGAACAGCTGTGCGAGAGCGGTCACCGTCTCGCCCTCGAGTTCGATGACGTCGATGACGCCATCCCCCGCGTCCATGTGCCTCCGGATCTGCAGGAAGGCCGCCTCGCCCTGGACGGCTGTGCCATTGCTGCACAGAGCCTGGAGCGCCTGACCGTCATTGAGCAGGATCACCCCGCTGTAGCCGTTGCCGCTCAGGTTGACGTACCCGGTATGTCGATCGGACCGCAGCGTACGGAGCAGGCGCGGGAAATCGACGAATGCGCTCTTCAGGCCCTCGTAGTGGGCGCGGCCCGAGGGGAGCGGATAGACGCGCACCGTCGGTGCGCTCGCGGCGGCCCCGCCGGGTGTCGCTCCAACCGGGCGATCCGGCGACGCCGCGGGCGCGGTGGCTGCGGGAGCCGGCTCGTACGACACGGGTTCCGGTGCCGCTGTGTAGCTGACGGGCTCGGGCGCCGGGGTCACCGGGGCCGGTGTGAACTCAGGCATCGGAGCAGGGGCCGGCTCGGCGGGTTCCGGCGAGTACGTCTCAATGGTGGACTCCGCAACCGGGGTACCCGCGACCGCGTAGGCAGGCTCCTCGATCGGCTCGGGGAGGCTTGCCGCTGGAGCCGGGGAGTACGTGTCGGGAGCCGAGTACGCCGGCGCGGCATCCGGCCACGTGGACGCGCCCGTCGATGAAGTGGCAGCAGGGGTGCGGCTCTCGGCGGCGGCGATCAACTCGGCGGGGGAGGCCTTGATGGTCTCCTCGGCGGGCAGCTTGGCTCGCGGGTCGAACTGATAGGAGCCGTCGTCCCAGCCAAGGGCATCGATGACCACCTCCTCGCCCTGCCCCCCCGGGCCACTCGCGTGGAACAGGTGTCCGAACAGGAAGTACAGCGAGGCGCTGTCGCCACCGTTGTCGATGGTCAGGGTGCCGGTGGCTCGCTCTGCTTGCATCGATTGGAGCAGCGTCGCGAGCCCGCCGTCATGAAGGGAACCCTGGGTCTGCACGAGTGCGGGTCTCCAGTTTTGTGAAGGAAGACCGTCCCGGAGGAGGCGGCCCGAATTGGAGTCGGCCCGTATAGTAGCAACCCTTCACCGTTCCGAACGAGGTTCGATACTCCAGAATGACCCGAGCTCACTTCGAGGAATTGGTGTGGATGGACAGCAGGTGCGGGTGCTCGTGGTCGATGACGACGCGCTCGTGCGCCGGGCCGTCCGCCTCACCTGCGAGACCGAGGGCTACACAGTCCAGGAGGCCGAGCGCGCCGGCGAGGCCCTAGCCCGCCTCGAAGTTTTCCACCCGGACATCGTGGTTCTCGACGTCGTGCTTCCCGATCTGTCCGGGTTCGACGTCTGTCGGGAGATCCGCCGTGCCGGACATCGCATGCCCGTGATCATCCTCAGCGCCAAACACGACGAGATCGACGTCGTCCTCGGCCTCGAGATCGGCGCCGACGACTACATTGCCAAGCCGTTCCGGGCCCGCGAGCTGCTGGCGCGCATCGGCGCACAGCTGCGCCGGGCCAAGGAGCTGCGCGGCGACGACAAGCCGGCCGATGGCCGCCTCGTCTTCCGGGACCTGGTCATCGACACCGCGGAGCGGCGAGTGACCCGCTCGGATCACGACATCGTCCTCACCCATACCGAGTTCGACCTTCTGTCGTACCTGGCCTCGAACGCCGGGAAGGTGCTCTCACGGGAGCGGATCCTCAGCGCGGTGTGGGGCTACGAGCACCCCATCGAGACCAGGGTGATCGACGTCCACGTGCGCAACCTGCGCCGCAAGATCGAGCCCGACCCGGCGCAACCGCGCCACATCCTCGCCGTCCCGGGCATCGGGTACCGCTTCGCGGGGCTCAGACGCTGAAGATCCTCGCGGATGTGAGGGGGCCGCAAAGTACACTCGGCATGGTGCGAACTCCCCCCATGCTCGATCCTCGCGAGCCGACCGTCCAGAGCCGGCAGACCGACCCACTCTCGGCGGTCACAGTCGGAGCGCTCTCGGTCATCGCGGTGGCCCTCTTCGCCGCAGCCTTCCTCGCCACGTATACGTACTCCACCCCAAAGGTCGAGCTGCCGCTGGTCATCGCCATCGCGCTGTTCTTCGTCGTCGTGATCGGCGCCAACATCCTCCGGCTGGCGGTTCGCCACCTGCGCCCGGGGCGCTGACCGATGTCTGAGCGGCCAGGCGCCGGCCAGGCGGGTTCTGAGCCGGCAGGAGCAGACCGTCCGACGTTTCCGTCCTACGAGGAGTTCGCGTCCGATCTTCTGGAGGCGATCGACGCCGCCGGGCTCGGCATCGAGGACGTGCGCCATCACCTCGAGCCAGGCCTCGGCGAACGCCGCTTCGAGTGCACCGTCCGGCTCAACGGCGACCCGCCGCCGCGTTATCACGTGCACGTGAGCTACACGTGGGACGCGCTCCTCACCTTCATCTCCGCATACGGTCCGGGAGCGGACTGCGAGCTGTACCACGACGACGACGAGGCGCAGGACTGCCCGCATCAACAGATCACCCCGCAGGCGTTCGTCGATGTCGAGGCCGAGTTCGTGCTTGGCGACGGTGGATACGAGCTCCACGATCTCGACGAGGTGGGCGGCTGGGTGGAAACCGTCCAGACGTTGCTGGGCAAGGCGTTTTCAGAGGACGACAAGCCGAGTGTGCACGTCGGTATCGCGGTGCTGGGCACGACGACACTCGTCGAGAAATTCACCGCTGAGCATTCGTGGTTCCTCGACTTCGAGAAGCAGCCTGACCTGGCGACCGTCGCCAAGCAGATCGACGCAGCGCTGAAGCTGGTGCCTCAGCTTGCCGACCGCCTTCCTATCTGAGGAAGGTTCCCTCCCGCTACGGCTTCGCTTGCCGGAAGCCGGCGGCCTCGAGCAGTTGCAGCTCGAATGGACGGTTGGCAATCTCGGGATGCGGCACGGTGAGGCCCGGTTCCTCGACGTGCACCTCGCCGTGCTCGCCCAGCATGAGGATGTCCGCGTCCGCGATCCGCGGCCCCCATCGGTAGGTCGTCCGCCGTCCCGCGACGACCTCGGCGGCCCTGCTGTGCTCGAGCCAGCGCCGGGCTGGCCATGGCTCCGGGCTGCGGAGCCGGAGCACCTGGTTGTGAAAGTCACCTTGTGCGGTCACTCCCAGCGGCCGCGTGAGGATCTCGGGCGACGCGGCGGTGATGGTCACGCCGCCGCTCGTGAGCGCCTGGCGTAGTCGCGCCAGGTTCCGGCCGCGATGACCCAGGTTGGTGCCCAGCGACAGCCATGCTGTGTCTGTCGAGACCGTCCCGGCGCTCACCCGGTCGGGCCGGGGATCGGCAGGTCTCGCAGCGCCTCTGGTGTCCCGCGAACCACGGCGTCGGCGGCGCGAAGCGCGCGCACCGTCTCGGCCACGTCGTGGACGCGGACCATGTGAGCGCCGGCCTGCACCGACAGCACGGCCAGCGCGAGACTGGGTTCGAGGCGGTGCGCCTGGTCCGTTTCACCGATGAGCATGCCGGTCGTGGACTTCCGCGATGGGCCGATCAGGACCGCCTGACCCAATCCCATCAGCTCGCCGAGACGGCGAACCAGCTCGAGGTTATGCGCAGGTGTCTTGGCGAAGCCGAAACCGGGGTCGACGATCACCTGTGACGGCGGGATACCGGCTCTCTCCGCGATGGCCAGGCTCTCGCGCAAACCGAGACAGATGTCCTCCATCAGGTCGCCGTACTCGGTGCCGTGCTGGTTGTGCATGGCAACGACGCCGGTGCCCGGACGCGCGGCCACCACCCCGGCCATGTCCGGATCGCCGCGCAGTCCCCAGACGTCGTTGACGATCACCGCCCCGGCCTCGAGCGCGGCTGCTGCCACGTTCGCCTTGCGCGTGTCGATGCTGATCGGGATCGGGAGGCGTGCCGTGAGCTCGCGGATCACGGGCAGGACGCGTGCCATCTCGACGTCGGCCGAGACCTCGTCCCTGGTCTTCGACGGCCGGGTGCTCTCCCCACCGACGTCAACGATGTCCGCGCCCTCCGCCGCCAGCGACTGTGCGCGGCTCAGGGCTGCGGTCACGTCGTCTCCCACCCCGTCACCGGAGAACGAGTCAGGGGTGACGTTGAGGATGCCCATCACCAATGTTCGCTTGCCGAACTCGAGGCGGTGTCCCGGCAACTCCAGCGGCGGTGGTGGCGCACCGCGAGCCATCAGCACGGCTGCGATCGCCGCGCCGACCTCGCCGGTGTTGTCACTCCATGCGGCGAGCTGCATCGGCAGGATCCCCGCGGTCATGAGCGGCATGAGCAGCACGGCGTGATCGCCGTTCGGGTTGCTGAGCACCTCACCGCCGCCGTCGGCCACAAGGCGCTCGATGACCCGGATCTGGTCCGAGCTCAGCCCGCGAATGGCGAGCGCCTCGACGGCGCCACGCTGGGCGAGGACGGTCAGCCTCTCGGGGGGCAGACCGAGCCGGAGCACCTCGTCGCGCAGCGCGTCCGCAGGCCCGGGCAGCAGCGGCCGAACGCTGTATCGCGCGGCGGCCTCAGCGCTCCCCGCGCTCACGTCAACTGCCGCCGGCCGGGATATCCGCCGGCTGCAGCTCGCCGGCCTCGCGTTTCGGGACCATCACGCGACGCTTGAAGATACAGACGCGCTCACCTCGCTGATTGAAGGCGCGCGTCTCGACGGTGATGATGCCGCGGTCCGGCTTGCTCGACGACTCGCGCTTGTCGAGCACGGTCGTCTCCGCGTAGATCGTGTCGCCGTGAAACGTCGGGTTCTCGTGCTTGAGGGACTCGACCTCGAGGTTGGCGATGGCCTTGCCGCTGATGTCCGCAACGCTCATCCCGAGCGCGAGGCTGTACACGAGGTTGCCCACCACGACATTGCGCTTGAAGTCGGTCTTCGTCTCCGCGTAGTGCGCGTCGCTGTGGAGCGGATGGTGATTCATCGTCAGCAGGCAGAAGAGATGATCGTCCGCCTCGGTGATGGTCTTTCCCGGCCAGTGCTTGTACGTTACCCCGACGTCGAATTCCTCGTAGTAGCGGCCGAATTGCATGCCGGTCAGGCCCCGACGGGGATCGCCCTGGCAGCCTCGAGTGCGGCGAGGACATCGGACACCGGCGCATGGTCCCCGGCGGCGCGGCTGATGTGCTGGTACAGCACCTTGTTCCCCGGCGCCATGACCACGATTCCGCCCTGCTGGTACGGGTGGCCCTTGGTCATGGTCTGCCGGGCCCCCGAACGGAACGCGCGGATGCCGGCGCCCCACGCGGTGGGCCCGAGGGTCGACACGAGCCCTGACCGCGCGCCGATCGCCCGGTAGGAGACGAGGTCGGGATCGGTCAGCACCGTCGAATCCGGCGCAAAGCGCTTCTGGAACCACGCGGCAGCTCGCGCGGTGCCATTGCCGATGAAAGCAATCCCGGCGCCGCGAGCCTCGATGTCGCCGCGTGAAGCGCGGATCTCGGCGACCTGCTCGCGACAGAAGACGCAGCCGAAGTGACGCAGCCACACGATCACCGCCGGGTGCTCGGACCATTGGTCAGCCAGGCGCACCTGCTCGCTCGCAGCGTCGAGCACGGTCGCCGCGCCGAGTGCCTTCGTGTCCATGGTGCAACCTACTGTACGTGGCAGCGAAGCGACTCCGCCCCGATTGGTCGAGCGATACGGCCACGATCGTCCAGGGCGAAGCGCTCGACGTGCTCCAGTCGCTTCCCGACGGGTGCGCCGGCCTTGTCTATATCGACCCGCCCTTCAACACCGGGGGACCGCGAACCGGGTTGAAGACCACCACGACCGCCGACGCGACCGCATCGCGCCTCGGGTTTGCGGGACGGCGCTATCGGGTGGAGCGCCGGAGCGGCGCGGGATATCACGACCGGTTCGACGATTACATCGGATGGCTGCGCCTGCGGCTCGAGGAGACCCGGAGAATCCTCGCCCAGCACGGGAGCCTCTACTTCCACATCGATCCGCGCGAATCCCACTACTGCAAGGTGCTGCTCGACGACATCTTCGGACGGGCGTGCTTCCTGAACGAGGTGGTGTGGGCGTATGACTACGGCGCGAGGGCCACACGCCGCTGGCCGGCGAAACACGACGTCATCCTCGTCTACGTGAAGGATCCACGCGGATATCACTTCGACGCGTCTCAGGTCGATCGGGAACCCTACATGGCACCGCGACTCCAGACGCCGGAGCGGGCCGCGCGCGGCAAGCTGCCGACCGATGTGTGGTGGCACACCATCGTGCCCACCTCGTCGCGCGAACGCACGGGATATCCAACCCAGAAACCGCTTGGGATCGTGCGCCGGATCGTGGCCGCGTCGTCGCGTCCCGGAGAACTCGTCGTCGACTGGTGCGCGGGGAGCGGAACCACCGGCGCCGCCGCCGCCGAGCTCGGGCGGCGGTTCCTGCTCGTCGACGATCAGCCGGCGGCGATCGAGGTCATGCGTTCGCGCCTTGCCGATGTGCCTGGACTGCGGGTGATCACCCCGTGATGCGGTGGCGTTCGAGCAAGCCCTTGGCGATGATCAGGCGCTGAATCTCGTTGGTGCCCTCGCCGATGATCAGCAGCGGGGCATCGCGGTAGAGGCGCTCGACCTCGTATTCCTTCGAGAAACCGTAGCCACCGTGAACGCGGAGCGCTTCGCTGACGACTTCGAAGCACGTCTCGCTGGCGAAGAGCTTGGCCATGCCGCACTCGACATCGGCGCGCTCCCCCGCATCCTTCTTGCGGGCTGCGTAGTTGGTGAGCAGCCGCGCCGCCTGGATCTTTGTCGCCATGTCGGCGAGCTTGAACTGGATGGCCTCGTGCTGCGCGATCGGCACGCCGAAGGCATGTCGTTGCTGTGCGTATGCGATCGACAGCTCGAACGCCCGCTGCGCGACGCCGACGCCACGCGCGGCGACGTTGACACGTCCAACTTCGATCGCGGCCATCATCTGCTTGAATCCCTGTCCTTCGATTTCGCCGAGCAGGTTTGCAGCCGGTTGACGGTTGTTCTCGAAGACGAGCTCCGTCGTCTCCACGCCCTTGTATCCGAGCTTCTCGATATGCCGCGATGAGGTGAACCCGGGGTACTGCTTCTCGGCGAGGATGCACGACATGCCGCGGTGCGGCGGCGTGGCGTCGGGGTCGGTCTTCACCAGGGTGGCGACGACTGTCGAGTGCTCGCCGTTGGTGGCCCACATCTTGGTGCCGTTGATGACGTATTCGCCGTTGTCGCGAATCGCGCGGGTCTGAATCGCCTGGACGTCCGAGCCGCAGTTGGGCTCGCTCATCGAGAAACCGCCGTGGAATTCGCCCGTCGCCATGCGGGGCAGGAAGCGCTGCTTCTGCTCGTCGGTCCCGAAGTTGTCGATGAGGAAGCTGACGATGAAATGCGTGTTGATGATCCCCGTGATCGACATCCATCCCCGCGCGATCTCCTCGCACACCATCGCGTATGTCGCGTAGTCGAGACCTGTGCCCCCGTACGCCTCGGGGATGGCGAAGCCGAAGAACCCCAGCTGCTTCATCTGGGCCACGATCTTGTCGGGATAGGTGTCGTCGTGGTCCAGGTCGTGGGCCACCGGGAGGATCTCGCGCTCCACGAAGTCGCGAACCATGCCGACGATCTCTCGCTGCTCGGTCGTCATGTCGATGGACACGGGCTGAGTCTAAACGCCGGGAGCGGCCCTCATGCTCGCGCCACGCCAAGGATGTGCACTCGCGCGCCGCGCAGCCGCGGCGCGTCGAGGACGCGTTCGATGCCGAAGGACGCTTCGAGCAGCAGCCGGTTGAAAGCGATGTATGACGGGTCGCCGTTGTAGGACAGGTCGGCGTGGCTGAAGCCGGCGGCATTGAGCAGCCGGTGCAGGGATGCGCTGCTGTTGGCGCGATAACGCACCGGGTAGCCGTCACCCTCACCGCGTCCATAGAGGCGCAGCGTCAGCCCGGCGTGCCACCGGTGCGGGATTGCCCTGATCATCCAGGCGTTGTAGTTCCACGCGTTCGGGGTGAGAAAGACGAGGTGGCCGCCCGGCGCGAGCACTCGGTGCACCTCGGAGAACACCAGACCGGGATGATCCAGGTGCTCCAGGACCCAGGCCGAAGCCACGATGTCGAACGCGCCGCTTGCGAACGGCAGGTCCTCGCCGGAGCCCACGACTCGGCGCGAGATCACCGTGTTGCCGGAGAGTGCCGCCGGGTCGGGATCGACGCCAGAGACAACCGCGCCGGGCGCGCACGAGAGGTCATCGCCGTGCAGGCCGTTACGCCCGCAACCGAGGTCGAGGATGCGAACTCCGTGCGTCGACACCTTCGCGATGAGCGAGCGATACAGGCTCACGCTGTCGACCCACGATGGGTTGCGGCGCTGGTACTCCTCGCGTGCGTGCACCTGCCGCTCGAAGCCGTGTGCCATGCGGGCGGCAGTGTAATCGGCGGTCGAACTGTCGGTCCCGCTGCTACAGTTGCGGCGATGAGCGAACGGCCGTTCGCGCGATGATCGCCCGCCCTGCCGACAACCCTTCAAGGGCAGCAGGCGCGGCGCCATCCATCCCTGCGCGCGGGAGCTTCGACATTCGCGCCCTGGACTGCATCGACTTCCTTCGCGGGCTTCCGGCCGAATCAGTCGACTTGATCGTCACCGACCCCGCGTACTCGGGGATGAACCGCCATCTGCGCCTCGGCCACGGCCGCATCGTCGGCCACTATGGCAAGCCCGACAACGCCCGCTGGTTCCACGAATTCTCGGACGATCCCGAGTCATATGCGGTGTTTCTCGGTGAGTGCCACCGAGTGCTCCGTCAGAACCGCCACATCTACATCATGTTCGACAGCTTCTCGATGCTCACCCTGGGCGCCCTGGTTCGCGACTGCTTCGACGTCAAAGGTGTTGTCGTCTGGGACAAGGTCCACCTCGGCATGGGTCATTACTTCCGGCGGCGACACGAACAGATCGTCTTCGCGAGCAAGGGCAGGCGGAAGCTCTCTCGTCGGGACCTTCCGGATGTGTGGTCGGTCCCCCGCATCCACCGTGCGGCGTATCCGACCCAGAAACCCGTGAGGCTGTTCGAGCTCATGGTGCAGGCCAGCGCCGAACCGGGCTTCGTGGTCTGTGATCCGTTCTGCGGGAGCGGGTCATCAGGCGTCGCGGCACTGCAGGGCGACTGCGATTTCATCGGCGCGGACATCGACGCACGGGCTGTCGACATCGCCGAGGATCGCCTGGCGAGATTCATGGCGACGGGGCAGGACCCGCTCGAACCGGTTCGCTAGCCCCCGTTCACACTCCGCTGTGGGTTCCCGAGGGTGTGATAGTCCTCCTATCAGGTTGGACGGGCGATGCCCTGCGCAGTGAACTGCGTCACGGAGAGCAGATTCCCGTCTGGATCCTCGAACCACGCGACGCGGTCACCTCCCGGAGCGGTCCAGATACCCGCCTCGTCGACCTCCATGCCTCGATAGCTCACGAATGCGACTCCCGCGGCGGTGAGCATGGCAACCGTCGACGCAATGTCGTCAACACCCCAGCCGAGCACGGTGTAGCGAACCTTCGAGAGTTTGCGCACCGGCGTCAGACGGAGAGTCGTGCCGTTGGCATCGAAAACGCACGCGTACGGGCTTTCGTCGGTCACCCGCAAGCCGAGCGTCTCCGCGTAAAACGAACGAGCACGTGGAAGGTCCGTCGTGGGGACAAACGCGATGAGCCGTGCGTCGTCGAGGGCGCCCACCTCAGCCTGCCGCGCTCTCCTCACCCTGCGCAGGCGACGTCGTCAGCCCGGCGGCGACTCCGCGTGCGTAGAACTGAACGGCGATCTTCCGCGACGCCTCGTCGATCATCTCGTCGCCGAGCATGACCGCACCCTTGCCTTCCACCTCGGTCGCCTGGCGGTAGGCCTCGAGGATGCGTGCGGCCTTGTCGAAGTCGGCCTGCGCGGGCGTGAACGTCTCGTTCGCCGGTTCGATCTGCACCGGGTGCAGCACCCATTTCCCGTCGTAACCGAGCGCGGCGGCGCGCGAGGCGGCGGCCCTGTATCCCTCCACGTCGTGGATGGCCAGATACGGCCCGTCGATGACCTGAATGCCGGCGGCACGCGCCGCGACCGCGAGCTTGAACAGCACGTAGTGAAAGACGTCGCCCGGGTACGTGGAGTCGTTGCGCACCGATAGCGACGGCAGCTGCATCGACGCGGAGAAATCCGCCGGCCCGAAGGTGAGGGTCTCGAGCCGGTTGCTCGAGAAGGCAATCTCGTCGGCGCGCATCAGGCCTTCAGCGTCCTCGATCTGCGCCTCGATACCGATGCGACCGACCTGGTAGCCCAACGCCTGCTCGAGCTGCAGGAGGGCTCGGTCGACGAAGGCGACATCGCCGGCGTTGCGCACCTTCGGAACCATGATGCAGTCGAGAACGTCGCCGGCACCGGTGATGACCTCGCGCAGGTCGTCGAACGCGAACCGACTGGTGACCTGGTTGATGCGCACGACGCGGGTCTTGCCGTGCCAGTCGTGAGTGCGCAACGCCTCGACCACCTTGGCCCGCGCCGCCGGCTTCTCGAGCGGGGCGCACGCGTCCTCGAGGTCGAGGAACACCTCGTCGGCGGCACTCGCCGCGGCCTTCTCCATCATCCGCGGGTTGCTGCCAGGGACGGCAAGAACCGATCGGCGAAGCCGGGTTGTCGACACGCTCGGCTACCCCTTCGAGGGGGTGGGCCGGTCGTCGGGCGGAGTCGGCCTGTCCTTCGGCGGTGACGGCCGGTCGTCAGGGGGGATCGGTCGATCGTCGGGAGGGACGTCGGTGCCGTCCTGCGTCATCCCTCCGAGCCCCCCCATGCCGCCGAACAGACCGCCGAGCATCTGCTGGAATTGCTCGGGTCCCCCGAGGTCGTCCTGCACTCGCTCGAACATGCGCGCCATCAGCTCCTGTAGCTGCGGATCCTCGGAGAGCTTCTCCTGAAGGCCGCCCAGCTGGCTCATGAGCTGTTCCATCTGCACCTCCTGGGCCACCTGCATCAGCACCGGCTGCGATGCGGCCGCGGCGACCACCTGCACCTGCTGGCGGATCACCTCGAACCCCTTGCAGGCCATGCACGTGCCCTGATGCTGGCACCGGCACAGCTGCGACTTCAGCCTGTCGAGCTCCTGGTGGATCCCACTGAGGTCAACCCCGGGTTGCGACGCATCGCCCATGAAGTGATCGTAGTTGACATTCGCTTTGGAACCGCGCACGTTGCATCCGCGCCGGGATCGGGTATAGTCATTCGCAGACGGGAGGCTTCGCGCATCCCCGCGGTTGACGTCGATTGGATCGTCGCCCCGCGTCAAAGAGCACCGCCCGAGGCCGTCCCGAAGTCCAGTAATTGCGCCGGTGGACAGGGCCACCGCGCAAACGAGGTTGACAGTCCGCTGATAGCCCCAGACCTCGCGCTCGATCGTCTGCACCTCATCGTGCCCGACGGCAGCGATGCCATGGTCGTCCTGGAAGCATGGGCGCATGGCTCGCAGCCCGGTGCCGATCCGCGCACCGTGTTTGCCGACCGCATCGGTGAGGTCGGCCACGTCTCCGTCTCATTCGGCGATGAGGATCCGATCCAGTTGCGCCTCGATCTTCCCGATCTCGTGCTGCAATGCGTCGCGCAGCCCGGACCGGAAGGAAGCCGCGACCACCTGGGTCTCCGGGTCCTGTCCATCCGTCCGACCGGCGGCCAGCCCGAGGGTGCGAAGCTCCTCACCATCACCGCCCGCGAGCCGGTCGTGACCGAGGCGAACGGCGTGGTCAGCGATACCTTCCGCCTGCTCGACTGGCGGATCTCGACGCAGCACGCCGCGAGGTCGGAGCAGCTCTACGCGACCCTGAAGCTCGTCGACAGCCTCGAACGAGCCGAGAAGCAGCGGGCCCAGTCCCAGCGCACCCGGTTCAACGGCGCGCGTGAGTTCTGGCGCTGCCGGACCTGCCGTGCGCTCTGGCGGCCGGACACCCATGAGCGATGCCCGTCCTGCGGACGCGAGTTCACCGATGCCGATCGCAAATCGCCCGAGGTCGGCAAGGTCGAGTTCCAGATCCCCGCGGGGGAGCCGATCAACCTGACCCCGGACGCCGCGGTGCTGATCGAGCCTGACGACGAGACCAATTTCGTCGGTCGGGTCGCCCGGATCGATCACCAGCGCCACGTGGTCGAGATCGTGACGCGCACCTTCGAACACTCGGGCAGCGAGGGGTACATCGCACCGTCCTTCAACAAGGCCCTCTACCAGGCGAAGCGATCGGTGCTGGCGGCCATCGCCACCAAGGACTTCGGCGTCGGGCTGCTCGCGCAACTCCTGGTCAGCCCCGAGACGATCATCGCCCCCAAGGACGAGTCGGACGCGGAATCCTCGTGGCTCACCAGCGGCATGCGGCCGAACCAGCCCCAGAACCGCGCGGTGGGGTTGCTCAGCCGTTTGAGCGCGGGCCAGGCGGTGTTCATCCAGGGACCTCCGGGCACCGGGAAGACGACGGTCATCGTTGAAGCCGTGAAGCGCCGCCTCGCCGCCAATCCGGATGAGCGGATCCTGGTGACGTCGCATAGCAACCTCGCCGTCGACAACGCGCTGGAGCGGCTCGCGGGGACGCCGGGCATGCGCGCCGTCCGCGTGGCACGCGCCGAGCGTGTGCATCCCGCGGTCGACAAGTTCCGCTGCGATGACGAGGACGACCCGCGTCTCCTCGAGGCCAACTGCTACTTCGCCACCTGCGCGACCGCCGCGACGTCGGGCATCACCGACATGAACTTTGACATCGTCATCCTCGACGAGGCGAACAAGGCACGAGCGGACGAGGCGCTGCCGGCGTTGCGTCTCGGTCGAAGCCTCGCGCTCGTCGGCGACCACAAGCAGCTGCCGCCGGTCGAAGACGATGCCCTCTACGGGATCGTCGAGATCGACCCGGCGCTCGAGGACCTGGTCAACCGGAGCCTGTTCGAGCAGTGCTGGGATGGTGGATTGCCGGCCGAGGCCCAGTGCCTGCTGACCATTCAGCACCGCATGCACCCGGACATCGCGGCGTACGTGTCGGCGGCCTCCTACGACAACCAGCTCGTGAACGCCCCCGAAGTCGAGGCGTATGACTACATCACCCGCAAGCCGTTCCCGGTGGCCCTGCACTTCGTCGACACCGAGGGAATGCGCGGCGTTCGCGAGCGGCGCGGCCCTGGCGGCGCGCTGCGCAATGAGGCCGAGGTGCGCGTTGCGGCACAGGTCGTCCGGCTCCTCGACGAGCGCGCTCCGCGCGAGATGAGCATGGCGGTCATCGCGATGTACGCCGAGCAGGTGGAGCGGCTCCGCCAGGCGCTCGGCCGGCGGCGTTTCAAGCGCACTGTGAAGATCGATACCGTCGACTCGTTCGAGGGCCGCGAGGAGGACATCGTGGTCATCTCGCTGGTGCGCTCCAACGAACGCGGGCGCATCGGCTTCCTCCGAGTTCCCAACCGCCTGAACGTCGCCATCTCGCGTGCCAAGCGGCTGGTCGCCTGCATCGGCGACAGCGCGACACTGCGCAGCGGCGATGAGTCGATGTACGGGATGCTCGTCGAGGCCTCGCGGTCGACCGGAGGCTGGCTGAGCGCCCTCGAGCTGGTGTCGCAGCCCAAGCCTCGTCGGGGCGAGCAGCGTCCACCCGGCCAGCCTTCCGGAGGCGAGGGCGGCGATGAGGTGGATCCGGAGCGTGCTGCCAAGCGCCGTCGCCGTCGCCGTCGCGGGCGTCGGGGCGCGCCGAACGCCATGACCGCAGGCGGGACGGTTGAACCAGGCACCGAAACCGGCGCTCAGCCACCGCCTGCCGTCGATGGCCAACCGCAGGAAGGCGCACAGCGCCGGCGCCGCAGACGCCGCCGTCGCGGACGTGGACGCGGCCCTGGGCTGGGCCAGCCGGCGGGTCAGTCGGGCGACAACCCGGAGAATCCCGTCACCCCTCCTGATGAGCAGCCGACCGTCGCTCCAGCCGCGGCCGGGGACACTCCTGAGGGCTGACCGACGTGAGCGACGCCGTTACGGTCTTCGTCCGTTCAGGGGATCCCGCTTCTGAAGCGACGCTCCGATACCTGGATCAGCGCGGGATCAAGTACGCCACGCGAGACGTCCTCAGTGACCCGTCCGCGACCGCGATCCTCTTCGGGCGTCTCGGCAGGGTCGTGGTCCCGGTCGTCCAGATAGGCGAGCGACTCCTGGTCGGTCACGACCCGGTGCAACTCGCCCGCTTCCTGCCGCGAGAGGACAGCGAGGATCAGCACGTCTCGTTCGGGGCGTCGGTGCGGACGGTGACCAGCGAGATCGCCGGGGCCAAGCATCTGCCCGCCGCCTATGGCGTGGAGGTCGGCCAGGTCAAGCCTGGCTCACCCGCGGAGGCCGCCGGGATTCTGCCCGGCGATGTGATCACCGGCATCGGCGCGTACACCGTCAATGGTGGCGCCGACCAGTTTCGCCGTGCGGTGGCGCTCCGCCAGCCCGGCGACACCATGATGCTCACCCTCTGGCGCGAGGGCGATGTCTCCGAGGTCGCGGTGGTCTTTCCCGTCGACACTCCCGCTGAGGTCCCGGCGCAAGATCCCGCCGCCGACACGTCTCCTGCCGGGGAAGCGAATCCCGCCTGACCGGCACAACCGGCTCACACCCGCGCCGGGCCCGGCGTTTGGTATGCAGTGAGCACTGTGAAAGCGACGGCGCTGCCTCCGTTCCAGTTCGTGTTCGAACAGCACGCCAATGCGGTGCTGAACTTTCTCAATGGTGCGGTCGGCGTGTCTGAGGCCGAGGACTGCTTCCAGGAGACGATGCTGAGCGCGCTCCGCGCCTATCCGAGGCTCGGGGACGGCTCCAACCTGCGCGGCTGGTTGCTGACCATCGCGCGGCGCAAGGCTATCGACGCCCACCGCGCCCGAGCTCGCCGGCCATCGCCCGTCGCCGATCCCGATCCCGGCGCAGTGGTCGACGCGCATGCCGAGCCGGACGATGGTCTCTGGGACCAGGTTCGAGGTCTCCCGAGCAAGCAGCGAAAGGCCGTCGTCCTGAGGTTCGCCGGAGACAAGAGCTATCCCGAGATCGCGGCGGCGATGTCGACCACCCAGGATTCGGCGCGCCAGAGCGTGCACGAGGGATTGAAGAAACTCAGGAGGGAGCTCCGATGACCGTCGACGTGGCCATGACCAACCGATTTCTCGAACGCGCGGAGGCGAGGGGGCTCGTCGATGTGGCGGTGGCAACCATGGACAGCCCGGTTGGCACCCTGCTGCTCATGGCAACGCCGCGGGGGCTGGTTCGAATTGCATTCGACTTCGAGAACCGCGACGAGGTCCTCGGCGAGGTCGCCGCGCGTCTGTCGCCGCGAATCCTCGACGCGCCGCGCCGCCTCGACGCCGTCCGCCGTCAGCTCGACAGGTACTTTGCCGGCCAGCTTCGCGACTTTGACGTGCCCATCGACTGGTCGCTCACCGGCGAGTTCGCCCGCAAGGTGCTCCGGCGCACCGCCAGGATCCCGTATGGCTCGGTGGAGAGCTACGCGGATGTCGCCGTGGGCGTCGGGACGCCACGAGGCTACCGTGCAGTCGGGAACGCGCTTGGGTCCAATCCGATCCCGGTCATCGTGCCCTGTCACCGCGTCGTCCGGACCGGTGGCGCGATCGGCGGCTATGGGGGCGGGTTGCCTCGCAAGCGCTGGCTCCTCGCGCTGGAGAAGGGCTGAGGCGTTACCAGCCGGGCGGCGGTTCGGAGCGGTTCAGCAGGCGAACGAAATCCTCCGCTCGCGCGACGGCTTCCCAACGCCTCGAGAAGAAATCCTGGGTGATCATCCGATTGTCGGCCAGCGAGGTCACAGTCACCGCCCACTGGTTGAGAGCCCGGGAAACCTCGACCTCGTGGGTGGCGGCTTCGTTGCGCATGACGACACCGCTGGCCGCCGGACGGCGCCCACGGTCGTTGCGTCGAGAGGACGCCATAGCCATCGCAAGACCTCCAACAGAATCCCGGCAGGCATACGCCTGGCCGCCCAACCCATTGTCCCCCAAATGGATGCCCTCAGAGCGAGAGGGTCAGCTGGTTTCCGGTTTCGCGTTCGACGGGCTTGTCGGGCTCGTCGCGACTCGGGGCGGCCACCGGCGTGGACGCCTCGACCCAGTCCGGGACGCGCCCGTCCCGCTCCCGCAGGGTCGCGATAACGGGCTCCGGCGGGCGTGGCAGCCCGAGCCCGAGCATCGCCCCGAAATCGAAGGCATTGACCACCGCGTAGTTGCTGCGGTTGTTGTTCAACAGGACGTGGAGAGGGACGCCGGAATCACTCGCGGCGCGCATCGCGGGAACCCACTCCTCGAGCTCCGCGGGCGTGTACAGGTAATTGAACCGGTCGCCGCTGGTGGGCCCGCTCGTGTACCAGGTCTCGCGGTTGCGGCCGTGGAAGCGGGCGATGCACAACCGCGGTGATGTGATCGCGAGCAGCGGCGGAGCCGTCGCCGAGCCGATCTGGGGAGCGTCGACGCCGACGTAAACGCACTCGAGCTCGCGGAGCAGGTCCTCGGTCGCCGGCCACGCATCGTGATCGAACCACGATCGGTGGCGGAATTCGATGGCGAGCAGGTCGTCCGGGTGGCGGTCCCGAGCGGCGAGAAGCCACTCGCGAGCCTCCGGCCGGTTGGTCAACCATGGCGGGAACTGGTAGTGGACGGCCACCAGCTTGCCGCTCGATCGCAGTGGCACGAGCGCGGCCATGAAGTCGCGCTCCTCTTCGGCGGTGGGCTTGCGGGGGATCCGGTCCTCACGCTCATGGCCGGTGAGGCTGCGATACGCCTTGATGTTGAAACGGAACTGCGGAGGGGTCCGCTCGACCCACCCTTCGACCACCTGCGGCCGCGGGATGCCATAGAAGGTCGTGTCGATCTCCACGATGGGAAAGAACTCCGCGTAGTAGGAGAGCTTGTCCCGCTGGCGGCGTCCATGCTCCAGCTCCGGGGGGTAGAAGTCAGTGTGGTCGGCCCAATTGCAGGTCCCGACCGCAATCGGCGCGCCCATATGAGCAAACAGTAACGAAGCCGTCACCAAAGCTGACGAGACTGGCGGCGCCGGTGGCCATACGATCCCGGCGGTGGTGGTTAACGCGGAGTCGTCCGAGAAGTGATGACGCCCGTGCAGCGTCGTCTGAGCGTCGGTTGGCACCGGCGAACGCGCCGAGACGCGCGACTGTGGATTCTCGCCGCCCTGCTGCTGGCGATCGCGGTGGTGGTGTGGACCGCCTACGCCGCGGCCCTGCCCGTCTTCTCGTCGCCGAGCCTGCCCTGGTGGGCATTCGCAATTGCATTCTTCATCACGGCTCGTCTGGCGTCGATGGACAGTCCCAGGCGGGGCACCCAGGCGATCACGCTCGCCGCCGCGCCATTTGTGGTCGGGCTGTTTCATGCGACGCCACCGGCGCTGCTCGGTGGATATGCGGTGGGCATCGCTCTCGCCGTGGCGACCCGGCGACCATGGGCCATCTGGCAGTCCGCGTTCGAGATCGTTCGCTTCGCGGTGTTCGTGGCGCTCGGCATCTGGGTCTTCCGCTTGATCTCGGGCCCCCCCAGCCTGCCGGTATGGCGAAGCGCGTTCGGCGCCATCGCGGCGACTGCCATCGTGGTGTTCCGACGGGCAATAACCGAACCCGTGGTCTTCCGCCCACGCGAGCGCGGCACCTGGACTGACCTCGCCAATCACCTGCGAGCGGCCTACGTGGCCGCCATCGTGTCGACGTGCATCGGGCTCATCGCCGTGCGCTTGATTCCCGTCGATCGTTACGCGCTCGTCCCGCTGGCGGTGGTCACCTTCACCGTGCTGATGACCCAGCGGGCCTGGGTGCGGGAACGCTATGACCACGAGGCTGCCGAGTTCCTGATCGGCGCAGTCGACGCCCTTGCAGGCCGTGAGCTCGAGCCGTCGATCGTGCTGCTTCTCAACCGGGCACGGGACATCTTCCACGCGGAGATCGCGCAGCTCACCGTGTTCCCATCGCAGCCCGCGGAGAAGGCCTTCCGCACCACGGTCCGTCACGGCCGGCCCGATGACGTCATGGTGGCGCTCGGTCTCGGGGAGCTCGACGACGTGCTCGAAGCGGAGACCGCCGGCGTGATCGTTCGTGCCGGCGAGGACGGCGATCCCAGCTCGGAGATGCTCAGCCGGCGCAACGTCGACGAGGCCATGGTGGCGCTGCTGCGCGGGGAGTCACGAATGATCGGCAGCCTGATGGTCGGCGGTCACCTCGACGCGCGCAGCTTCGACGAGCGCGACCTTCGCCTGTTCCGTACCCTCGCCACGCGTACCACCGCGATCCTCGAGAACAGCCGCATGGAGCGCTCCATCGCACGCCTGACCGAGCTCCAGGAGCAGCTGACCCACCAGGCGTACCACGACTCCCTCACGGATCTCGCCAACCGCTCGCTGTTCGGACAGCACATCGACCAGGCGCTGCGACGCAGCGCGGAGGGTGCCGCGAGCGTGGCCGTCATCTTCCTCGACATCGACGATTTCAAGGGCGTCAACGACACCCTCGGTCACGCGGCTGGTGACGCGCTCCTCGTCGAGGTCGCGGCGCGCATTCGCGGATGCCTCCGCCGTCCGGACACCGCCGCTCGCCTCGGGGGCGACGAGTTTGCGCTGCTCATCGAGGGAGTCGACAGTGCCGGCGAAGCTGAGCAGGTCGCGCGTCGCGTTCTTGCCGTGCTCAGCGAACCGTTCACCGTCTCGGGAACGTCGGTGACCGTTCGCGCGTCGCTGGGCATCGCAGTTGCAGACAACTCCGACGCAAACGCAACGAGCCTCATGCGCCATGCCGACGTGGCCATGTACGTCGCCAAGGGCGCGGGGAGGAACCGCTACGTGCTCTTCGCTCCCGGCATGGAGAGCGAGGTCGTGCACCGGCGCAAGCTCCGCGGCGAGCTCGAGCACGCGATGGAACTGAACCAGTTCATCCTGCACTACCAGCCGGTGGTCAATCTCATCACCGGTGAGATCACCGCCGTGGAGGCGCTGGTGCGCTGGCATCATCCGCTGCGCGGGATCGTCGCTCCAGGTGAGTTCATCGCGGTCGCCGAGGAAAGCGGACTGATCATGCAGCTCGGCGAGTTCGTCCTCCGCACGGCGTGCGCGACCACGCTCCAGTTCCAGCAGCTCCAGGCGACGCCCCTGGCCGTGTGCGTCAACGTCTCCGTGGTCCAGTTGAATTCGCCGACGTTCGTCGAGGACGTCCTCGCCATCGTCGAGGAGACCGGGCTCGCGCCGGACACGCTCATCCTCGAGTTGACCGAGTCGATGTTCGTCGAGGACACCGCGATCGTGACCGCGAAGCTCGAGGCACTGCGCAGTGCGGGGATTCGCGTTGCCATCGACGACTTCGGCACCGGCTACTCGTCGTTGAGCTACCTTCGCCGGCTTCCCGTCGACATCCTCAAGATCGCCAAGCCTTTCGTCGACGACCTGGCATTGGGTGAGGACGAGGACTTCACGCGCGCCATCGTCACCATCGCGGACGCGCTCCAGCTCCACGTCATCGCCGAGGGGATCGAAGCCGCGTCGCAGGTGACCCGCCTGCTCAGCCTCGGATGCCTGGCCGGTCAGGGCTATCACCTCTGCCATCCGCTTCCCGCCAACGAGATCGAGCAGCTGCTTCGACACGGGGGCATCGATCGCACTCGCCTGGAGGCAGACCCGGTTGTCTCCCGGCACGCCGCCCCACTCAGGTTGCTCGGGTAGCCGATGTTCTTCTGGCTCCTCGGAGTGGCGCTCGCTCTGGTTGCCCTTGCGATTGCGGGCATCTCCTGGACGGCGGTCCGCCGCGAGAAGGCGCGGCTCGGGTTCCTGCACGGCGCGGCACTTGGGCTGCTCGAGGCCCGGGACCTCGACGCCGCGTCGGTCGACGTGCTGCGGCGCGCGTGCCAGCGTTTTGGTGCTGATTGCGGCGAGCTGACGCTCATCCCCGAGACCGGCACCGCTGCCGCCTTCCGGACCACGGTCCGTGGTGGCGAGCCCGTCGACGTGATGCGATCGACCGATCTCGAGGACGACGAGGACGGCGCGCTGACTCCGGCGGTGTATGGCGTGGTGCACATCGCCGAAGCGGCAGCCGACCCGTGGGTCGCGCGGCTCTCCGGACGTCTCGCGACATCGCGAGGCGTCACCGTCACGCTGCGTCATGGGTCACGCACGGTCGGGTACATGGCGCTCGGGATGCGCGCGTCGGAGCGTCGTGAATCCCGATCCGACGATCGCCACTTCCAGGACCTCGCCAACCTGGTTGCCCTGACCGTCGAACGCAGCCGCCTTCACGATGCACTGCTGAGGCTGGCCGCGCTCCAGAGCGAGCTCGCCGATCGCGCCTTTCACGACCCGCTCACGCAGCTCGCCAACCGCGTCCTCTTCATCGACCGCATCGAGCGCGCGCTGCTCGAGCGCGACCCCGAACGCCACGTCGTCAGCGTCATCTCTGTCGACCTCGAGGACTTCAGGCGGATCAACGCCGAGCACGGACACGCGACTGGCGACGCAGTGCTCATCGAGGTCGCGCGTCGCCTTCACGAGTGCCTTCGCCGTACCGATACGGCGGCGCGGCTCGGTGGCGACGCATTCGCCCTCCTTCTCCCTGAGGTCCTCCACCCTCGTGAGGCGGAGCTGATCGCCCAGCGGGTGGTCGAGGCCCTCGCGGCCCCGATCGCCGGCGATGGGTTCGCGGTGTCGGTCCAGGCATCGGTCGGGCTCGCCTGCGCGAACGCCGATGACACGTCCGCCGCGGTCCTGCTCCGACATGCGACCACCGCAGCCCAGGACGCACGTGAGGCCGGCTCCTCCACCTACCGCATCCACGGGGGCGTGACCTCGAGTACCGCGGACCCCGACCTCGCCGAGGAGCTTGAATCCGCACTCAACAAGGGAGAGCTCGTCCTCCACTACCAGCCGATCATCGAGTTGCGGACCGGCAAGATCCTCGGGGCCGAGGCCCTGGTGCGCTGGCAGCACCCGGTCCGCGGCCTCATCGCGCCAATGCACTTCCTGCCCGTGGCGGTGGAGTCCGGGCTGATCGAGCGGATCGAGGAATACGTGATCCGCACCGCGTGCGAGCAGCTGCGTCGGTGGCAGACCGCCTACCCGGCAACCCCCGAGCTGGCGATGTCGGTGAACGTTGCCGCCGGCGAGCTCAGCCGCGGCGCGCTCGTCGGGCGGGTGACCAGGTGCCTGGCCAGGATCGACGTCGACCCCGCGTGCCTGATCCTCGAGGTGACCGAGAACGCCGTGCTCGAGAATCTTCAAGGGGCCATCACGATCTTCGACGCCCTCCAGCGAGCCGGCGTCCACGTGGCCATCGACGATGTCGGCACCGGCTACACCTCGCTTGCCTACCTGCGGCGCCTCCCCATCGACATCCTCAAGATCGCTCGCCCGCTGGTCGCGGAGCTCGGTGATCCCAACTCGAGCGGTGAGCTGGCCCGGACCGTGGTCCGCCACGGTGAGGCGCTCCGCCTTGCGCTGGTCGCCGAGGGGGTCGAGCTCCCGCTCCAGGTCGAGCGACTCAACGAGCTCGGTTGCGGGATGGCCCAGGGATTCCACCTCGCCCGCCCCTGCGAGGCCGACGCGATGGAGGCGCTGCTCCGACAGGGTGGGCTCGACCCGGCGCTCTTCACGCGCACCGCGCCGGCCGCACGCGCCGCCACCAAGCGCAAGCCTGCCCGGCCGCGGCGGGTACCCTCACCGGGTGCACCAGCGCGACACTCTGCGTGAGCTCGCGGTTGCCGCCGCGGCGGCGGCGGGGGACCTGGTCGTCAGGGCGCATGCCCGTCCGGGCACGCTGACCGCCGAGGTCAAGAGCGCGGGCGACTACGTCACCGAGGTCGACCGTTCCGCGGAGCAGGCCGCGATTCGCGTGCTTCAAGCGGGCGCGCCGGATATCGCGATCCTCGCCGAGGAGTCCGGCGGCACCCGCCGTGACCGCATGTGGGTGATCGATCCGGTCGACGGGACCACCAACTTCGTGCGCGGCTTCCCGGTCGTCGGGGTCAGCATCGCCCTGGTCGAGAACGGCCGCCCGGTGATCGGTGCCGTGACCGCCCCGCTGCTTGGTGAGGCGTGGAGCGCGGCCGAAGGCGAGGGTGCCTTTGACCGCGAGGGTCGCCGTCTCTCCGTGTCGACTCACCCGGGGGCGGGCGTGGTCGCCACCGGATTTCCATTCCGCCGCAAGGAGCGCCTCGCCCGGTATCTGCCGGTCATGACCAGGGCGCTCGAGCGCTTCGAGGACCTTCGCCGTGCCGGCGCGGCGAGTCTCGACCTCGCCTACGTCGGGGCAGGCGCGTTCGACGGATACTTCGAGCTCGGCCTCGGACTCTGGGACATCGCGGCAGGGGCGCTGCTGGTTCGCGAGGCAGGCGGCGTGGTCACCGACTGGGCCGGTGATCCCGAGGCGGTGTTCGTCAGCGGCGACATCCTTGCGGGCACGCCGGCGTGGCACACGGCGATGCTCGAGATCGTTGCTGCGTAACTGCGGATCCCGGTGCGAGCCTTATAAGGTACGACGCCTGTGAGTACCGAGAATCCGTCGACCCCACTGCACGATCTCCTCCGCGGCAAGCGAATCGTCGTCACCGGTGTGCTGACCCCCAGGAGCATCGCCTACGCCATTGCCGCAGCCGCGCAGGCGGCCGGCGCCGAGGTGGTGCTCACGTCATTCGGGAGGGCGATGAGCCTGACCCGGAAGAGCGCGCAGCGGCTCAAGCCGGTGCCCGACGTCCTCGAGATGGACGTCACCGACGTCGCCCAGGTGCAGGCGGTTGCCGAGCATGTTCGGGGGCTCTGGGGCGGCGTCGACGGGCTGGTCCACGCGGTCGGGTTCGCGCCTCCCGACTGTCTGGGCGGCGGGTTTCTCGAGGCACCGTGGAGCTCAGTGAGCACCGCGTTCCACGTGAGCAGCTACTCGCTGAAGACTCTCGCGGCGGCGTTCGCGCCTTTGATGCCCGAAACCGGCGGCTCGATCGTGACGCTCACCTTCGACGCCCGCGTCGCATGGCCGGTCTACGACTGGATGGGGCCGGCGAAAGCGGCCCTCGAGGCAATTGCCCGCTACCTCGCCCGAGAGCTGGGTCCTCGTCGGATCCGGGTGAACACCATCTCGGCGGGCCCTCTCGAGACCATCGCCGCACGATCGATCCCTGGATTCGAGACTCTGAAATCGTCGTGGGGGACCCGCGCCCCACTGGGGTGGGACAGCTCGGACAGCGGACCGGTCGCGGACACGACCGCATTCCTGCTGAGCGACCTCTCCCGCGCCATCACCGGCGAGATGATTCACGTCGACGGCGGGTACCACTCCCAGGGTGCGCCGTCCATCGAGACCGCGGAGGCGACGGTATGAGCGGCAGCAACGGCAGTCCGCGCGTGGCGATCACCGGCATCGGCGCAGTCACCCCACTCGGGCTCGACGCCGAATCGACCTGGCAGGCATGCCGTCGCGGCCAGGGAGGCATCGGGCCGATCACCGCATTCGACGCGTCCCACCTCACCACCCAGATCGCCGGGCAGGTGAAGGGATTCGACCCGGAAGCGGTGCTCGGCAAGAAGGAGGCGCGGCGCACCAGTCGCTGCACCCAGCTCGCGCTCTTTGCCGCGCGCCAGGCCCTGGAGGATTCCGGTCTGGAGATCGCACCGATGGCCGAGGACGTCGGCGTCCTCGTCGCCTCCGGCGTCGGTGGCATCGAGGTCATCGAGCGAAACGTCCTGGCGCTCTACAACCAGGGGCCGCGCCGGGTTTCCCCGTTCACCGTGCCCTCGATGATCATCGACATGCCGGCCGGCGCGATCGCCATCGACTGCGGCGCCAAGGGCGTGAACTACGCGATCGTCAGCGCCTGCTCGTCGTCAGGTCATGCGATCGGTGAAGCGGCCGAATGGATCCGGCGCGGTGAGGCGATCGCGATCATCACCGGCGGTACCGAGGCGTCGATCACCAACATCAGCGTTGCTGCTTTCGATGCCATGCAGGCGCTTTCGACGCGCAACGACGAGCCGGAGCGTGCCTCGCGGCCCTTCGACAAGGATCGCGACGGTTTCGTCATGGGCGAGGGCGCCGGGATGTTCGTGGTCGAAGACTGGGGACATGCGGTGGCACGTGGGGCGCACATATATGGCGAGGTGGCCGGCTACGGCGCCACCGCTGACGCGTATCACATCACGCAGCCGGACGAGCAGGGTGACGGCGCGCGTCGTTGCATCCTGCGCTCACTCAAGCGCGCCGGCCGCGAGCCTGACGAGGTCGACTATATCAACGCGCATGGCACCTCGACGCAGATGAACGACGCGGCCGAAACCCGTGCTGTGAAAGCCGCTTTCGGGCCTGCGGCAGGCACCATACCGATGTCGTCAACCAAGTCGATGCACGGCCACCTTCTCGGAGCGGCAGGCGCCGTCGAGGCGGTCATCACAGTTCTGGCCATTCGTGACCAGTTCGTACCGCCGACGATCAACCTCGATGAGCCCGACCCCGAATGCGACCTTGATTACGTGCCCAACCGCGGGCGCGATGCGCGGATCGACTTCGCCCTCAGCACCTCGTACGGGTTTGGCGGTCACAACGTGTGCCTTGCGCTGGCGCGTACGGATGGGGTCTGACCGCCTCATCCGTCCGGTGGGCGAGGGCCGGATCGCGCTCCTCCGCGCCGACATCACCACGCTGACGGTGGATGCGGTGGTCAATGCCGCCAACCAGTCGCTTGCCGGCGGAGGCGGTGTCGACGGGGCGATCCATCGAGCCGCCGGGCCGGAGTTGATGCGCGAGTTGCGCGAGCGGTACGAGCGCTGCCCGACGGGTTCGGCGGTGATCACCGGGGGCGGCAGGCTGGCGGCGCGCTACGTCATCCATGCAGTCGGCCCGCGATGGCGGGACGGGAACCACGGCGAGCCCGAGCTGCTCGCACAGGCCTATCGGAGCGCATTCACGCTGGCGTCGGAGCACTCGTGCACGACCTTGGCGGCACCGTCGATCAGTATCGGGATCTATGGATTCCCAATCGACCTGGCCGCCCCGATCGCGATGGGCGCCGCGGCGGCAGCGCTGGAGGCTCCGGGCACCAGCCTCCGCGAGATCACCTTCGCGCTCTTCTCGGACGCGGACCTCGAGGTGTTCGCGAGGACCCTGTGACGCCCGCTTGACGGTGGCGTGGGCGGCGTGGCCATAGAGTGGGCAGCGCCTTGTCCGAACGCCCACGGTGGTTCGCCGCCGTCCTCATCACCATCGCCTCGATCGTCCTTGCCCACTACGCGCAGGTTTGGACGGTGGTGCCGTCTTCGCTGGCGCCGACGAGCGACTTCGCCGGGACCTACGTCGCCTCGACCCTGATCCGCGCGGGGGAGGCGGCTGAGATCTACGACGTCGCTGCGGAACGGCCGGCGCTGGTCGCGAGTGGCGCGCCCGCGAGCCACGACAACATCCCCTTCGAGAACCCCCCTGCCGCCGCGGTCGTGACCGAGCCCCTGACCCTGCTCAGCTCCGGTGCCGCGTGGCGCACCTGGTCGCTGCTCCAACTCGTGCTGATGCTGCTCTCGCTCCTTCTGGTCGCCCGCGCGGCTCCCTGGCCGGCGTCGCTGCCGCGGCTGCCGCGCTTGGCCATCGTGCTCGTCGCGCTCGCGGGCTTCGGCACCGGGCTCCTCCTGGTGGAGGGTCAGTGGGACGGTGTCTCTGTCCTGGGGATGGCCGCCGCGTATGTCCTATGGCGGCGAGACCGGCCCGCGGCTGCCGGCTTCGCGCTCGGCTTCACGGCGGCGATCGCCAAACCGCAGCTGGTGATCGGGGTCGCGGCATACATGGTCGGGCGGCGCGACTGGCGCGCCGTCGGCGGCGCGCTCGCCGGTGCCGCCGTGACGGTCGTGATCGGGCTCATCGGCGCCGGACCTCATGCGCTCACCTCGTTCATCACAGCCATCGCAACCCCGAGCAATTCACCGACCGCGCAGATGCAGGGCACCAGCGGGCTGTTCGGCTCGCTCTTCGGTCATGCGCCCGGCGTGTTCCTGCTGGCGGTCGCCGCCGGGATCGCCGCTGCGGGAGTGGCGGGATGGCTGGGAACGGTCGCCCATCGCCGACCCGATCTTTTCGAGCCCTCGCTCTGCGGCGCGGTGGCGCTCTCGCTCTTCGCGTCGCCTCATCTGCTCGGGCACGACCTCACGCTGCTCGCACCGGTGCTGGTGGCAGGCCTAGCTTGGCTGGCCGGCCGACCAGGAGAACGCCTGTGGCCGGGCTCGGCGACCCTTGGGATCCTCGGCCTCTGGGTGTTGCTCTCATTCGCCAGTCTCGGCGATCTCTCTCAGAACAGCGTCGGCCTGCCGGGAAGAGCGACGCCATGGGTCCTCCTGCTCACCGCCACGGCGTGGTGCGCGGTTGTCACCGGGGCGGCGCGCCCTGAGGTGGCCGGCCGGCACCGGGTACCGCAATCAGCAGTGGCGTAGGGATCGAACCGTGGGGTGGACCAGTCGCCGCCGCCGACCTCAGGGCCCGGTCACCACCGGCTGGACCGCTGCGTGAATTTTGACCTTGTGATGGGTACGTTCATACAGATGAAAGGCCGTGGGCGCAGGATAAGAACAGCACCATGAACAGAGGCGGCGTCCCGATCGCTCGTATCGCTGGGATCAAGATCTCGGCGGACTGGAGCGTGCTGGTCATCGGTTCGCTCCTGGCCTGGGGGGTCGCCGGCGCGGCTGTACCCGCCTACGCTCCTGGGACGGCTCTCTGGCTGGCCTGGACGGTCGGGGTCATCTCGGCGCTCCTCTTGATTGCCTCGCTCGCGGCTCACGAGATGGGCCACGCGCTGCTCGCGCGTCATCGCGGCCTCACCGTCGACGGCATCAGGCTCTGGCTGTTCGGTGGCGTCGCCCAGATCAGCGGCGACTGGGTGACCGGCAGGACCGAGATGCTGGTCGCGGCGATCGGGCCGGCGGTGTCCTTCCTGCTGGTGGGCGTTTTCGTGGCAGCCTCATGGCTCCTCATCAGCTTTGGTGCCCCGACACTGGTGACCATCGTCCCCGAGTGGCTCGCCGGGCTCAACCTGCTTCTGCTCGTCTTCAACCTGATCCCCGCGTTCCCGCTCGACGGCGGCCGGATACTGCGCGGCTTTCTCTGGACGCGGACCAAGAACCGCATGACCGCGACCGTGGCCGCCTCGAAGGCCGGCAGCTTCTTCGCGGTTGTGCTGATGGGGGTCGGCGTGCTCGACCTCTTCTTCCTCGACCCGATCGGCGGTCTCTGGTTGATGATGATCGGCTGGTTCCTGCACACCGCCGCGCGTGGCGAGGCACACGGGGAGCAGACGCGCCATGCGCTCGAAGGCAGGCTCGTCGGTGACGTGATGTCGAAGAACCCGGTGATCGTCCCGTCCTGGATCACCGTCGAGCTGCTCGTCGATCAGTACGTCATGGGTCACGAGTTCACGTCGTTCCCGACCCATAGCATCGACGGTCGCATCGACGGCCTGGTCACGATGCGCGGCATCAAGCAGGTGCCGCCGCAGCAGCGAAGCACCCGGCGGGCGATCGACATCGCCATCCCGGCGGACCGGGTACCCATAGCGCGTCCCGATGAGCACATCACCGATCTGCTCAAGCGCGTCGGAGCGGCATCGGACGGGCGCGCAATGGTCTATGACGGGGGAACGCTGGTGGGCATCGTGTCGCCGAGCGACATCGCCAGGCTGTTCCAGACCGGACCGGGCCGCGTCACAGCTCGCGTCGCCGCCTAGCCGGTCTCGTCGCCCACGCTGAGGATCAACTTCCCGAAGTTCTCGCCGCTGTAGAGCTTCAGGAGCGTGTCCGGAAAGTGCTCCATCCCGTCGACCACGTGCTCGACGGATTTCAGCCGTCCGTCGGCGATCCAGCCGGCCATCTCACGTGCAGCCTCGGCGTAGCGCTTGGCGTAGTCGAAGACGACGAAGCCCTCCATCCGGGCTCGGTCGACGAGCAGTGCCATGTAGTTCGACGGCCCACGCGCCGGACCCTCGTTGTTGTATTGCGAGATCGAGCCGCAGAGGACGACGCGCGCGTGGAGCGCGAGGCGAGTGAGGACGATGTCGAGGATCTCGCCCCCGACATTGTCGAAGTACACGTGCACCCGGTCCGGACAGCGCTCGCGGAGCGCCGCACGGACATCCTCGTTCTTGTAGTCGATGGCGGCGTCGAAGCCGAGCTCTTCGACGATGAAGCGACACTTCTCGGCACCACCGGCGATCCCCACCACGCGGCAGCCGTTGATCCGGGCGATCTGGCCGACCAGCTGCCCAACGGCGCCCGAGGCGGCTGAGACGACCACGGTCTCGCCCGCGACCGGGTGGCCGATCTCGAGCAACCCGAAGTACGCGGTCATCCCCGGGATCCCGAGGGCGCTGAGGTGCTGAACCAGCGGAGCGGCGTCGCCTGCCACCCGGAGGACGCCGCGGCCGTCACTGATCGCGTAATCCTGCACGCCGAATGTTCCGACCACGTGCTCGCCTGCCATGAAGTCGGGATGCCTCGAGGCGACGACCCGCCCCAGGCCACCGGCGCGCATCACCTCGCCTACACCGACCGGCGGCACGTACGATCGCCCGTCGTTCATCCAGCCGCGCATGGCCGGGTCGAGCGAGATGTAGAGGATTCGCACCAGGAACTGACCGTCGCCGGGGTCCGGGACCGGCTCGCTGCGGTATTCCCAGTCCGTCATCACGGGAAGGCCCTTGGGGCGCGATGCGAGGCGCCACTGACGGTTGAACGAGGCGCCGGCGGGCGCCGTTGTGGAACTCATCGCATCAGACTACGCGGGAGGGGCTGGTAGGCTCTGGCCAATGCTGGGCGCCGGACTCATCCTCTTCCTCGCCGCGCTCCAGGGAGTCACCGAGCTCTTTCCGGTGTCCTCGCTGGGCCACGCGGTGGTCGTCCCGCGCCTGATCGGGCTCAATTTCAACGAAACCAGCCCGGCGTTCGTCCCGGTGCTCGCTCTTCTCCATATCGGGACCGCCGCAGCGCTCCTCTTCCTGTACCGCCGCGACTGGGTGCGGATCATCAGAGGATTCGTCCGCGCTGCGGTGAGGGGGCGCATCGACGATCCAGATCAGCGCCTCGCGATCATGCTCGTCGTCGGGACCATCCCCACGGGGATCATCGGCTTCCTGCTTCAGGATCCACTGAAGTCGCTGTTCGGCGATCCTCGAGCCGCGTCGGTCTTCCTCATCGTCAACGGAGGGATCCTCTTCGCGGCTGAGATGTTCCGGCGCCGGGACGAGCGCCGCCGGGCCGTCGGCAGTACGCAGGTCCTCGCTCACAAGGAGGACGACCCGGGCTATCAGGGCATCGACGGCCTCAGCCTGCGCACCGCCCTGATCGTCGGATTCTTCCAGGTGGGCGCGCTCCTGCCGGGAATCTCCCGCTCCGGGATCACCATGGCCGCAGGGCTCGTCGCCGGGCTCCGCCACGAGGAGGCGGCACGATTCGCGTTTCTGCTGGCCACCCCGATCATCCTCGCGGCCGGACTGCTCGAGGTGCCGAACCTCGGGGCCGATGCGCCGACTCTGGGAGTGGGGATCGGCGCCGCCGCGCTTGCCGGACTGGTGGCGTACGCAAGCGCCCGGTTCCTGCTTCGTTACCTTCGCTTAGGACGGCTGGACCCTTTCGCGTATTACTGTGCGGCTCTCGGGGCCGCGGGCCTCGTCTTCATCCACTGAAGGTCGCGAGCTGACGTGTTGAACTCAGAGAGGGGTTCGCAGGTGGCTCACGTCCAGACCCATCGGGAGATCTCTCATGCGGGGTAGCCGCCCACTTGCAATCGCTCTTCTTGCTCTGGCCGTGGTCTTCGCCCTTGCGGCGATCTTCTACTTCACCCAGAAGACCAACTTCCTCGCTTCCGGGCGTCCGGCGATTCACTGGAAGCACGCGATCGTCTTCACCGTGCTCACGCTGCTCGCCGTGGTCGCCGCGAACTTCGCACGGCCGAAGTCGATCAACGCCTGAGCTCGTCAGCCCCAAAACGACCGGCTGTCTTGACCCCCAACCGCGCGGCAGAGATCTACCGCCAGTCGTTCAGCGACGAGCGGCGGGAGCGGCTGTTTCTGTCGTCGGTGTCCTTTTTTACGACCTTCGCGGCAACCCGCGCGATCACGCACGCGATCCGTGATGGAGTGGGCCCGTTCCGCAACCTGACCGTGGGCGGCCGTCACTTCCATCACCTCGTGCTCGGCATCGCCGGGCTGCTGGGCACGGGCTACCTCTGGCTGATCGAGGTCAACACCGCGGGGAAGACCTCAGGCACCGACGATGCCCTCGCGAAGTTCACGTCGATCCTGTACGGAGGGGCCTCGGCGCTGACGCTTGACGAGTTCGCGCTCTGGCTCGACCTCGAGGACGTGTACTGGACCAAGCAGGGACGCGCAAGCGTTGACGCAGTTGTGCTGTTCGGCGGCGTGCTTTCGATCGGATTGTGGGGCCGTCCATTCTTCCGGGATGTATTCCGCGAGCTCTCACATCTCTAAGACTCGATAGCGCATCATTCGCGCGTGCAACGGCGGGGTCTCGCTGCAGCGCTGCTGAGCGTCGGCGCGCTGATCGCCTGTGCGGTCAACGTTTTCGCCGACGGATCGCAGAACCTCTATCCGAGCGGCGCGCCGGGTTTCCGTGCCAACACCGAGTGGCGCACCGGCTCGTACGGCGCAGGCGCGGTAACGCGGCGAACGCTGCTCCATGCATATGCGACCACCGGAGAATCACTGCTGGTCGGATCAACCGCGATCGGGAAGGGTGCTGCGGACATCCTCATCTGGAATCCCGGACTGGTCACCGGCACGCCGGGCAACGAGGTGATCCCCGCAACCCCGTCGTTCTCGTGCGCTGCACAACGCGCCATATCGCTCATACCCGCGCAGGGTGAGATCACCAGCCGCGCCGAGGAGCTGGCGGGGCCGGACACGGTGCCCGGTGGGGGCGTCGTCAACGGCTACACGCCGTGCGTGTACGCGGCGCCATCCACCGGGATCTACAGCATCGCCATGATCGGACCCGACGGCACGGCGTCGAACACCGACGGTGGAGTCAGCGCCGATGTCGCACTCGCCCAACCAGGTGACTTCAACGCAGGCCAGGGATCGTCCATCGCAGCGTGGGATGTCACCGTTCGCGACAGCCTGACCAATCCCGCCTCGACGCAGACCGGTCGCGTGTTCAGCTACGTGCTCTCGCTGTTCACCGGCAACAACGGGCTGCCGGTCAGCTCCACGACGTACGTGGTCACCACCGACGGGTTCCGCTACCGCGTCGACCAACGGGGCATGGATCCGAACGGCTGGGTGCAGTACGGCAGCCAGCTCGGCTTCATCGATCCGGATGGCACCACCCCGCTCTATCACGATGCGCTCGCCAACAACACGGGCAGCCCCGGACAGCTCACCTCGGTGGACGGCGGCGTCATCTTTGCGCCGCCCAGCTACCCGATCTTCTTCACGCCACCGGCGGACGTGACCCTGACCGCACTCGGCATTCCGCTGACGCCGGTCGCCTCGGTCGTCACCAACGTCGGCTTCACCGGTACGGTGATCGGCAGCACCACCCTCTTCCAGAGTGGCGGGACGTTCACGTACCACTCCAATGTCCCGGGCGTCTACCAGATCGTCATCAGTCGAGACGGCGTCAACTACGACCCGACCAATTCGCAGAACCGCGTCCTGAGCGGCCTCAAGGGAGCCGGCACCCAGACCGTGGCCTGGGACGGCAAGGACAATTCCGGCACCTACTTTCCCGCCAATTCCCCCGGCACGCACTACCCGTTCCAGGTCGACGTGCACGCGGGCGAGTACCACTTCCCATTCGTCGACGTCGAGAACGACACAGCGGGCGGCCCGACGATCACGATGCTCAATCCGCCGGGCGGCGCCTGCCCGCCGTTCACCGGCGGCTGCAGGGGTGGGTTCTACGACGACCGCGGCTACACCACCACCACGGGCATCACCGTCGGGACACCTGGATCGGTCCTCTGCGGCACTGCACCCCCGGCAGTCGACTTCAGCAACCCGATCACCGGGTACGACACGCTCGGGACGCAGCGCGCCTTTGGCACAGCGAGCGGCGGCAACACCAACGTGCCCTGCACCGGGAGCTTCGGCGACGCCAAGGGCCTCGACCTCTGGACGTACTACCCGAGTGACGAGGTCGCCGGCACCTTGACCATCGTCGCGCCCGGCTCATACGCCGACATCGCGGTCATCAAGCAGGTGAGCAACGCGACCCCGGTGATCGGTGACGAGGACGTCTACACGGTCACCGCGCACGACAACGGTCCGCTGGCCGCGACCGGCGTCACCGTGACCGACGTGCTCCCGAATGGGCTCGTCTACGTGAGCTCGACGGCTTCGCAGGGCTCCTACGACCCCGCGACCGGGCTGTGGACAGTCGGATCCCTTGCCGTTGGGGCGACCGCGACGCTGCACATCACCGTCCGGCTCGCGGCAACAGGGGTCATCTCCAACACCGCGACGAAATCGGGAGAGACGCAAACCGACCCGGTTCCCGGCAATGACGTGTCCTCGGTGAGGATCACGGTCGCCTCCGCACCGACGCCACCGGTCCCGGCCACCGGCGCGGCGTCGCGGTCATGGATCCCGGGCGGGCTCGGTCAGGGACTTGCACTTTTCGGCGTTCTGCTCTGCGCAGTTGCCATGCTCATGCGCCGCCAAACGCTGAGGCTCACCATGAGTCGACAAAGCGACGTCTCGGCGCCTCCGGCCCGCCGACCTCCGGACGGAGGATCACCCCGGCCACCAAGGAGCGCGTGGTTGCCGGGTCGACCACGTCATCGACCTCGAAATACGTTGCGGTGTTGAGCGCGGTCCCACGTTCGTACGCGTCCGAGACCATGGCGTCAAAGCGTTCCCTCCGCGCCTCTGCGTCCTCGATCGCCTCCAGCTCCTTCCGGTAGGCGAGCTTCACCGCACCCTCGAGTCCCATCCCGCCGAATTCGCCGGTGGGCCATGCCACCGTCATCAATGGCGCGCGGAAACTTCCTCCCGCCATGGCCTGGGCGCCGAGGCCATATCCCTTGCGCAGCACCACGGTCATGAAGGGAACCGTGAGCGCGGCTCCGGCGAGGAACAGCCGGCTCGCGTGCCGGACCAGTGCGGTGGCCTCGGCGTCGGGTCCGACCATGATCCCCGGCGTGTCGCAGAGGAAGAGGACGGGCAGCCGGAACGCCTCGCACAGTTGCAGAAAGCGTGCGGCCTTGTCGGCGCAGTCGCTGGTGATCGCCCCGGCGAGATGCATTGGATTGTTGGCGACGATCCCGACCGGGTGGCCCTCGATCCGCGCGAGGGTGGTGACCATGCCCCGCCCGAACCTCGGTCGCACCTCGAGCGACGAGCCGGTGTCGGCGATGATCTCGACCGCACGGTGCACGTCGTACGCGCGCCGACGGTTCTCGGGTACGAGGTTGCGCAGGGGCAGCTGATCCGGTGCCTCCCAGTCAACCACGGGTCCCTGAAAGAAGGACAGCGCGTGGCGGGCAAGCCGCACCGCGTCGGCCTCGTCGGCAGCGGCGATGTCGATCACGCCGTTCTTCACCTGCACGTCGAACGGCCCCACCTGGTCTGCGTCCACCACACCGAGGCCGCCGCCCTCGATCATCGCCGGGCCGCCCATGCCGATGCTCGCGTCCGGAGTCGCGATGATCAGATCTGAGCAGCCGAGCAGCGCCGCGTTGCCGGCGAAGCATCGACCCGACGCGATCCCGATACGGGGCACGAGGCCGGAGAGCCGCGCCCAGAGCGCGAATGCCATCACATCGAGTCCGGCGACCACGGCGTGATCGGTGTCGCCAGGCCGGCCGCCGCCGCCCTCGGCGAAGAGCACGACCGGCAGGCGGAGTCGCTCCACCACCTCGAAAAGGCGGTCCTTCTTCCGGTGCCCCATCACCCCCTGCGTTCCGGCGAGGACGGTGTAGTCGTAGGAGAGCACGGCGCACTGGGCGCGCTCCTCACCGACCAGCGTGCTGTTCACACGCGCTGTCCCGGCGATCAGCCCGTCGGCCGGTGTTCGGCGCACGAGATCGTCGACACTGCGGCGTCCGCGCTGTGCCGCGATCGCCAGCCCGCCGTACTCGATGAAGCTGCCCGGGTCACAGAGGTCGTCGAGATTCTCGCGTGCTGTCCTGCGTCCGGACGCGTGCCGCGCGGCGACGACCTCGCCGCGGCTCTCGTCGCGAGTCAGGTTGCGGCGACGCAGCGCTTCCGCGAGGTCGGGACGCGTGCTGGGTTGCTCCGGTTCGGGCATCCCATGAGCTTAGGGGCGCCGGTAAGCTGTCGGCAGGGCGTCAGCCCGACAAGCTGATCGACCGGTTGCGTTGCGAGGGGCGCTTCTCCCGCGGGAGGAACGTGAAGAGGTGAAGGTCGGGCTCGAACGCGTGCGGTGGAGCCGTCAGGCGGTTGGCCCCCACCCCAGCGGTCGTGTTCGGGATCGCCACGAAGTCGAGCTCGGCGAAGCCGGCCTCCATGAACCAGACCCGGATGGTTGGTGTCAAATCTGGCGCGAACGTCCCGCGTGTCCAGATGACCGTCGCATTCGGTGCGCAGAGCGATGGCAGGTGGGCAATCGTGTAGTGGATGTCGTCGTCGCTGACGTTTCCGAAGATGCCGCATGCCAGCGCGATGTCCGCCGGAACAGCACCCGCGAAGCTGCTGGTGCGGGATGCGTCACCGGTGACGACCTCGATCGCCGGTGAGATCTCGGCGGCGCGTTCACGGGCCCGTCGGGCAAGCTCGGGATCGAGATCGACCAGGCGCGCGCGAACATCGGCCCGGCGTGGATGCCCTGACAGCACGCCCAGGACATCGCGCCCGTCTCCCGCGCAGATGCTGATCACGCGGATGGGACCGGGCGGTGCTGTGTTCAACGCTTCGCGGACGTGGCCCTGGACGACGGCGAGACGCCGCGCCAGCGGCGAACCCGGCGCGTAGCCCTCGTGCCACGTGGTCCACTCGCTCATGTTTGGCTGTCCCCGTCTGCACGGACGACATTCCGCGCGTAGAGAAGCTCGCTGCATTCAACGCATTTCATGATCGGACGCGCGGGTAGCTCGGAGACGCGATCGCCGTTGTCCGAATCGCCGAACGTAAGGGGGATCAGACGCTCCGAGCCGCACCGCGCGCAAAGGATGTTCAAGGCTCCATCCTGACCACGCCGACGCGCGTCGTCGGTGCGGTTCAAGACCGAGACTGACCGCGAGACCCGCACCAGCCGAAGCCGTTGGGACATCTCAGCCGAAGGTGTGCGACACATCAGCCGGAGGAATACACACACGGCGTGCCCGCTCAGGGATTCGAACCCTGGACCTTGGGATTAAGAGTCCCCTGCTCTACCAACTGAGCTAAACGGGCCAGGGCCCGATTCTAACCGGGGGTCACCGCCCCTCCGGACGGACCCGCTCCGCCCCCGACCCTTCCTGCGCGGCGCTCGCCGCCGAGCCACACCATCGATCGGTACTGCTGGGCGAGGCGCATCCGGAGTGGCGGGGCCGTCGGCACCACCGCGCCGGACATCGGCGACGTGGTCCGATCCTCGATGGCTCTGCGCAGGTCCGCCGCCCCGTTTCCCGGGAACACGGTCAGCACCCGCCCCAGGTCGTGCGCCCCGAAGTGGCTGTCCCCGGCACCGAGCGCTGCCCCAAGCCCGTCCCGGTGCTCAGCGTAGAAGGTGTCGAGCAGCCCCCAGGTCCGCGGGAGCACCGGCGCCGTGTGGCGCAGCTCGATGCCGTCCACCCGGTGGGTGTCGAGCAGGCTCCGCGCCCGGCCGGGAGTCATCGAGGCGAACCACGTCGGCATGAACGGATGCGCGATCACGGCGAGCCCGCCCGCATCGTGGATCGCGTCAACCGTGTCCTCAACCGACATGTGCATGCGTATCTGCCGATCCAGGAACAACCCAACGATATGGATGCCGGGCGGAAACGACGCCGTGACCTCCTCGCCGCGCACGACGTCGACGCCCAGCGCGCCGCCCACCTCGATCGCCGGACCGAGCTCGGAGATCGTGTCGTGGTCGGTGATGCAGAGCACCCTGAGTCCGACCGCGGCCGCCGCGCGGACCAGCTCGACAGCGCTGACCATCCCGTCACTCGCGAGCGTGTGCGCATGAATCTCGGCGGCGGCGAGGCCGTCGGCGATGCGCACGCGAGCAGTGGATCTCTGGCTCATCGATCCAGTGTAGTGGGCTGCTGAGAGTGCGCTGAGAAGGGCTCTTTGCGATCATCTCGTGGCGGAGATGTCGCGAGTCGACTCATATACTCGAGGCAATGAGTGGGCCGACCCGCCTCCTCGTCGTGGACGACGAGCAGAGCATCACCGACTTCATCGCGCTCGGGTTGCGCCATGAGGGCTACGACGTCCGGACCGCGCCCGACGGCCACGTCGCGCTGCGTGTGGTCGACGAGTTCAAGCCACACCTGGTCGTGCTCGACCTGATGATGCCGCGTGTCGACGGCTGGCAGCTCTGCCGCGCTCTGTCCGGCGACCGCTCGCGCGGCATCATCATCCTCAGTGCGCGCGACGAGACCAGCGATCGCATCCAGGGGCTCGAGCTCGGCGCCGACGACTACCTCGTCAAGCCGTTTGACTTCGCCGAGTTGCTCGCCCGGATCCGTGCGGTGCTGCGACGTCGCAACCCGGATCTCAGCCGCGTCATCCACGCCGGCGACCTGAGCATCGACACGGCGACTCGCGAGGTTCGTGCCGGAGATCGCACCGTGGACCTCTCCGTGCGGGAATACGATCTCCTCCTCTACCTTGCGAGCAATGCCGACCAGGTGCTGCCACGCCAGCGAATTCTCGATGAGGTGTGGGGGTACAACTTCTTCGGCGACGAGAACAACATCGAGGTCTACATCCGCTACCTGCGCACCAAGCTTGGCGACACGGCTCACGAGCGGATCCAGACGGTGCGCGGGGTTGGCTACCGGCTGCGTAGCACGGTGATCGGGAGCGACGCCGCGGCGCGGTAGAAGGTGCGGCGCATCGGACACGCCCTCGCGTCGTTGCGATGGCGGTTGACACTCACCTTCATCGCACTGCTGCTGCCGTTGCTGGTGCTGCTCGCGGGATACCAGTACGTCACGTTGCGGGCGAGCCTGATCAGCAATCGAGTCGGTGAGCTGCAGGCCGACCTCAACTCCGCGCGACGCCTCATCACGGCCAAGGAGAAGGCATTGGGGGCGGCCACGACCGGCACCCAGGCTCTCTGCAGAGGCCATCCAGCACTCGTCGCACGGGCTGTGGCAAACGCCGTGTCGACGGTCACCGGGCAGACGGTCCAGGTGGCCGTCTATGACAGCTCCCTCGCTGAGGAGGCAGTTGCGCCGGTCGGAGCCAGCCCACCCAACCTCGACGCCAGTGCGCTCCAGCAGGTGATGACCAGGGGGACGCGCTCCGGCGTGGAGCAGATCACCACCGGCAACGGTGATCAGCTTGTCGTCGGCTTTCCCGTGGCCGTCGGTACCGGTGCCTGCGGCGTCGTGCAGCTCTCCGTGTCGATGACGCCGATCACCGATGTCCTGAACGCCGAGATCCTGCTGATCACCGCCGGAGGACTGGTGATGGTGGTCCTCGCGACCGTTCTCGGCGTCATCCTCACCGGCCGGACGCTCCGTCCGATGCGGCGTCTCGCCACGACTGCCGAGCAGCTTGCCGCCGGCGATCTCGCGGCGCGAAGCCGGCTCACGCCGAGCAGGGACGAGGTCGGTCAGCTCGCGGGCAGCTTCGACCACATGGCCGACCGTATCCAGGAAGCCTTCACTGCGCAGCAGGATTCCGAGGCGCAGGTGCGCCGCTTCATCGCCGACGCATCGCACGAGCTGCGCACCCCGCTGACGGCGCTGAAGGGGTACATCGACGTCCTGCGGAGGGGTGCCGGCCGCGAGCCCGCCGCGCTCGACGCCGCCCTCGAGGCGATGAGCAACGAGTCGGAGCGCATGCGGGTGCTCGTCCTCGACCTGCTGACCCTCGCTCGGCTCGATGCCCAGCGCGAGTCGCATCCCGAGGAGTTCGACGTCAACGCCACCGTCAGCGCGCTGCTCAACGAAGGCGTGCCGGGTATGCCCGCCGTCGTGCAATGCAACTTCACGCCGGGACCACTGTTCGTACGCGCCGACCGCGGCGCGGTCAGCACCATCGTGCGCAACCTGCTGGTCAACGCCTGCAAATACGCGCATGGGGCAGCGCAGCATTGGAGCACGGTCGTCGATGCCGGATGGGCCAAGCTCGAGGTACGTGACGAGGGGCCCGGCATCCCCGCCACCGATCTGCCCCATGTCTTCGAGCGCTTCTACCGAGGCGAGAAGACTCGAGCTCGAGAGGAGGGCGGCAGTGGACTCGGTCTCAGCATCGTGCAGGGTCTGGCACGGGCCCAGGGAGGTGACGTGGCCATCCGAAGCGCCGAAGGTGTCGGGACGACCGTGACCATCTGGCTGCCACTCGCGCCGGTTCCGCCTCCGCCCCCTACAGATTGAACGGCGACTGAAACGAGAGGCCGCTCAACACCGTCAGCTGCCCCGTTGCCATGAGCAGGCCGAACCCGAACAGGATCACTCCGGCGACGATGCTGATCACGCGGAGGTGGCGGTTGATGCTGCGCAGCACCCCCTGGAGCCTGTCGGCGAGCACCGCGACCAGCAGGAACGGGACCGCCAGCCCGAGGCAGTAGATGACCATGAACGGCAGTCCGCCGAATTCGCGGTTCTGCGCCAGGGTGAGAATGGCGCCGAGCTGCGGGCCGAGGCAGGGGAGCCATCCCGCCGCGAAGGTCAGTCCCAGGAGCAACCCGCCCGCCGCGCCACTCGACACCCGAAGATGGAAGCGCCGCTCCCGCTCGAGCCAGCCGAAGCGCAGCACGCCCATGGTCTGCAGCGCGAGCACCATGATGATCGCGCCCGCGATGCGGTTGACGAGGTCGAGGTTGCGCTGGAACACCGTGATCGCGAGCACTCCCTCGAGCAGGTAGTACTCGGCGATAAACACCACGCTGAAACCGACGACAAACGCGATACCGGTGGTGATCGCGGTGCTGCGGAAGGCTGATGTGGAGACGGTCCCGCCAGAGGCGACCGCCAGAGCCGGTTGCCCGGCGCGCCCGCTCAGATAGGCCGCATATGCGGGCATGAGCGGGAACACGCACGGGGACAGGAACGACACCAGTCCGGCGAGAAACGCGAGCGGAATCGACGGACCCGCGGTCACCCCAATCACCGCCCTAGCGTAGGTCGGCGAGTGCTAGGGAGGCCCTTCCACGTAGTACCGCTGCCGCCAGCGGATGAAGACGTAGAGCGCGAGCAGTACGAAGAAGACCTCGTACACCAGCGGTGTCGGCCAGTGGAAGGCTGCCTGAGCGAAGCGCTGGATGCCGCTGACGGCGGGCGGCGTTGCCACCGGTTTGGCCGGCTGGGCGACCGGCGTCGCGGTCGGCACAGGCGTCGGGACCGACGATGGGACCAGCGCTCCCGGGGCTTCGGGGACGAGCGGCGGCGGCGCCGGGGCGCTCGCGTCGCTCTCGAGGTACAGGTGGCTGCCGCCGGTGGGCGGATTCAATGCGACCACCACCTCCGGCGGCGTGGTGTTGGCGATCGCGATGGCGTCGACGTTCTTGCTCCCGCTGGGCAGACCGGTATCGGCCTTGTGATAGGTGAGGCCGCCGTCAGTTGATCGATAGAAGTCGCCACCAGAGCTCCCGCCCGAGTCGGCGCCGGCGTAGGCGAGGTTCGGGTCGAGAGGACCGAACTGGGCCACGGTCAGCGTGAGCGCCTGCGGGACGCCCGTTCCGGCGGTCCAGGTGGCGCCGCCGTCGCCGCTCCGGAAGATTCCCTGGGAGGTCGCCACAATCAGCGGCCGCTTGGGGACGGCGCGGTCGATCTGGCCGGCGGTGATCGATGACACGTCAGCCCCGGTGGGCAGCCCCGATTGCAGGACCTCCCAGGCGCCGCCACCCGTGCTGCTGAAGAGGTACCCGGACGCGAGCGTGCCACTGGTGGTCCCGTCGGCACCCGCGAGCACCGTGAATTGGGGGTAGTTCGCCGCCACGGCGACGGCGGCGATGGAATACCGATCGAGGCCGCCGTCGTGCCAGATCCGCCCGTTGGGGCTCAGCGCGACGCCGGCGTTGGTGCCTGCGGCAACGCCGTCATGCCCGAAGGCGAAAGCCCGAACGTCGAGGTTGCCGAGTCCGCTCGAGGCATCCGCCCAGGTGGCGCCCGCGTCGGCACTCGCCAGGATGCCCTTCCCATCGGTCCCCGCGAACGCGTTGGGTGGCGTGTGGGTGTCGAACCCGACCGTCCAGACGCGGATGCCGCTCAGCGTCCGGGTCCAGGTGGCCCCCGTGTCCCGGGAGACGTAGACCCCTAGGTCGGTGCCGGCGAGGATGGTGCTCGGTACCGACGGCTCGATCGCGAGGCTCCAGATCTTTCCCGTTCCCAGGCCGGGAAGCGGTGCCATCACCGAGAACGCTCCCTGCGCAGCCGAGGCGGGGGTGCTGAACGATGCCAACCCGCCAACGAGCGCCAGGGCGAACAGGGCGGTGCCGAGGGACCGCCGCCTCCGGCGAGTTGGGGGCGTGGCGGGCGGACAGGTGCGGGTGGGGTGATTTCTCACTGATGGGCGCTTGAGTGGGTCGAGTTGGAGTGACGGCGCCGCGAGGTCTCGCGCCGCAATCGGGGAGACGGCCCAAGAATACCGCGCGTTCCGGGTTTCGCGGCCGCCCTGTCGCGGTATCTGCGATCCAGATGGCAACCACCTTCAAGGACTATTACGCGATCCTGGGCGTTCCGCGGACAGCCACCGAGAAGGACATCCGCACCGCCTTCCGCAAGCTCGCGCGCAAGCATCACCCGGACGTCAACCAGGGCGACAAGGCGGCCGAGGACCGTTTCAAGGAGATCAACGAGGCCAACGAGGTCCTCGGCGACCCGGAGAAGCGGAAGAAGTACGACGAGCTTGGTCCGCGCTGGCAGGAGTACGAGCAGTGGGAGCGGGCCGGCCGCCCTGGACCCAACCCCTTCCAGAACAACAACGAGCGGTTCGGGTACCGGACGGTGTCGCCGGACGAGCTCGAGGGCATGTTCGGCGACAGCGCCCCGTTCAGTGATTTCTTCCAGCAGTTCTTCGGAGGTGGTGAGGCGCCGTCGGGCTTCAACTCGGGCCGCAGCCGCCGAAGGGTGGCTCGGCGCGGCCAGGACGTCGAGGGCGATGCCGAGATCAGCCTCGAGGACGCGTACGCCGGCTCGACCCTGACCGTCGACCTCAGCTCATCAGACGGTCCACGCAGGGTGGAGGTCAAGATCCCCGCCGGGATCCATGAGGGTGCACGCATCCGCGCCGGCGGCCAGGGTGGCGAGGGTCGGAACGGCGGCCCCCGAGGCGACCTCTTCATCCGCGTCCATATCCGGCCACACACGGTCTTCACTCGTCACGGCGACGATCTCAGGGTCCGCGTCCCCACGCGGCTTTCCATTGCGATCGCCGGTGGCACCGAGGGCGTGCCGACGCTGCGCGGCACGACAGCACAGCTGTCGGTTCCCGCCGGGACGCAGAACGGTGCCCGCCTCCGGCTTCGTGGGCTCGGGATGCCTCATCTCAAGGGGGGCGGCGCAGGCGACCTGATCGCCACCATCGACGTGCGGCTGCCCCACCCGACGCCGGAATCGCTGCTGGAGTGGGCACAGTCCGAGGACAAGCCCTCCCCCTGACGCGGGTCTAGGAGACCGTGAGGCTGTGCTCGCGGGTGCTCCGTTTGATGGTGCAGATGTCGCCTTCGCAGGTCGAAGCGATCACGTCGACGGTGAGGACGCCGCTGCCCGGTGTGCCCAACCGGAGATCGACGCGCACCGGAAGGCTGTCCACCGCCCAGGATCGCGGCCCGGCCCCGAGGAGCGTCTGAGGGTCGACGCTCACGCTCACGTGCACGGGCGGACCCTGACGAACGTCGAGATCGAGCCCACTAAGCTCGACGTCCGACTCGACCACGAGCCCGTCGCCGGCGCGTCCGGCGAGCGCGGATCCGGCGGGCTCCGTGGCGCCATCCACGTCGTGGACGTGGACCTCAGCCACCTCGCCGGTGCTCACGTCGACGGTGATGACGCGGTGATGGTTGGTGTCCGCGACCAGCAGGCGGCCGTCCGGCAGCACGTCCAGACCCCCGGGCTCGTCGAGGCCCTCGAGCTCGCCGACGGGGCCTCGCAGCGGTATCGTCCCGAGCGCCCCGGCTTCCCAGACCCGTACGAGTGAGTTGAACGTGTCCGCGACGGCGATCGTGCCGCCGGGGAGAGCCACGACGCCAAGCGGATGCTGCAGCCTCGCCGTCGCCCGGTCGCCGTCCTCGCGCCCCCAGTCGAAGAGTCCGCTGCCGACAAGGGTCTCGACCCGGCCGTCGCGAAGCACCCGGAGCGCGGAGACCTCGGAGTCGGCGAATGCGAGGGCGCCGTCGCCAAGCAGGGTGAGACCGCTCGGTTGCGCGAGGTGCGCATCGCGCGCCGGACCGTCGCGGAGTCCCTCCGCCCGGCTTCCAGCCAGCACCTCCGCCCGACCACCGTTCGCTGGAATCGCGACGATGCGGTGCAGGCCCGCCTCGGCCACCGCGATCGTGCCGTCGGGCAGCACCAGGGCGTCCCAGGGCGAGCGCAGCCCTGCGGCGAGCACCCGGCGTTCGCCGCCGGGAAGGGAGACTGCGACCAGCTCCCCCGGCACCGTGTCGCAGACCAGCAACCGATCGGCGTCGAAGCGCACCCCCTGGGGCTGGTGGAAGCCGCGGAACTCATGGCGGATGCTCCCATCGAGGTCGCAGACGAGAACGCGATCGTGGCCGGTGTCGGCGATTGCGAACCGGACGCCGCGATCCGAGATCACCTTGCCGGGAAAGGCCAGCGCTCCGGCGCCACCGAGCGGCACCGGGGTGAACGCAGGTCCGGCGGCGAGATCGGTCCGGCCCTCGAGGAGCTCGGCGACCACCCTCTCGAGCGCGGGACCGTTGCCCTCGCCGGAGGCCATCGCGACCACGTATCCGTCGGGGTCGATCACCACCAGCGTCGGCCAGGCGCGCACGCCGTACTGCTGCCACGTCTCGAGCTCCGGGTCGTCGAGCACCGGGTGACTGATCCGGTGCCTGCCGGCAGCCCGAACCACGGCAGCATGGTCGGCCTCGTGAGGGAACTTCGGCGAATGCACGCCGATGACCGCGAGGCGATCACCAAAACGGGCTTCGAGCGGGCGCAGCTCCTCGATGACGCGAAGGCAGTTGATGCAGCAGAACGTCCAGAAATCGAGCAGCACCACGCGACCGCGAAGATCCCGCAGCGCCAGCGGTCGGTCGGTGTTGATCCATCCGCCCGCGCCACGGAGTTCCGGGGCGCGGACGCGTCCGAGCGTTGTCGTCATTGGTGTCCATCATCGCGCGCGGCGACGGCACGAGGGCCTTCGCAGGGGGCCGCCAGATTAGGGCAGTTGGTATAATGCCAACAGAGGTAGGTTGGTGCACCGGCCAATGGCGCCAGGGGTAGCGCCGCCGGACGTCGACGCTCTTTTCGAAACTCTCCCTATCCCTTCCTGACCGGCAGGGGGTGGCCCTCCGCCCCCTGCCACTTTTCCAGAGAGCTTGAGGGCTGCTCGCGTTGTCAGTCGAGCAAGGGGGTGCGCACCAGGGTGTGCTCCCGATCCGGCCCGACCGACACGACGCTGACCTTCGCGCCGCACAGCTCACCGACGCGCTCGATGTAGGCACGACAGGCTGCGGGGAGGTCCTCGTAGCGCCGGCATTCCCGAGTTGGTGACCTCCACCCGGGGAACTCCTCATAGATCGGCTCGACATGCTTGAGGTGCGAGATGTTGGCCATCGGATGGTCCCAGTACTCGCCCTTGCTCAGGTAGCCGGTGCAGATCTTCAGGGTCTCGAACTCGTCGAGGACGTCGACCTTGGTCAGGACCATCGCATCGATGCCGTTGGTGGCGACGGCGTAGCGGGAGACCGCCGCGTCGAACCAGCCGACCCGGCGCGCCCGGCCCGTCGTGGTGCCGTACTCGACGCCGACCTCGCGGAGCTGGTCACCGAGCGAGTCGGTCAGCTCAGTGGGGAAGGGGCCGTAGCCGACCCGCGTCGTGTACGCCTTGAAGACCCCCACGGTTCGGGTGACGCGAGAAGGCGGTATCCCGCTCCCGGTGCACGCCCCGCCCGCAGTTGGTGACGACGATGTCACATACGGGTAGGTGCCGAGGTCGATGTCGAGCATCACACCCTGGGCGCCCTCGAGGAGGATTCTCTTGCCGGCGTTGAGCGCGTCCTGGATGAGCGGATAGATGTCGCGGATGTACGGGTCGATGCGCTCCGCGTAGCCGAGGTACTCGTCGAGGATCTCCCTCTCGTTGAAGGGCTCGGCGCCGTACAGGCGCGTCAGGCTCTCATTCTTGAGGCGGAGCACGAAGCGGAGCTTCTTCTCGAGGAACGCGGGCTTCTGCAGGTCGCCGATGCGAAACCCGATGCGGCGCACCTTGTCCTCGTACGCCGGTCCGATGCCGCGCCAGGTGGTGCCGAGGCGATCGTCACCACGCATCTCTTCGCCGAGCTGGTCGAGCACGGGGTGATACGGCATCACCATGTGAGCTCGCTCACTGATCACGAGGTTGCGCGCCGGGATCCCGCCCGACTGAAGCTCGTCCAGCTCCTGGAGAAACGCCTTCGGATCGACGACCACCCCGTGGCCGATGACGCAGGTGGTCTCGGGGTAGAGGATGCCGCTCGGGATCAGGTGGAAGCGGTGCTCCTTGCCCCCCGTGACGACCGTGTGGCCGGCGTTGTTGCCGCCCTGCGAGCGGATGACCATGTTGACCGAGTCGGCGAGCAGGTCGATGACCTTGCCCTTGCCTTCATCGCCCCACTGACCCCCGACCAGAACTGTGACGCTCATCGCGGCGGGAAGCGTACTGGACAGGACAGGTTCGAGCGGTTGTTTAGCCGGAGGCCCGTGTGGAAAACCTCTTCAGTGCCGGGATTTGGACCGGCAGGAACGAGAGAGAACATGGCAGACAAGAGCCCGTTGACCGAGTTGACCGCCCAGCTTCCGCCCGAGTGGAAATGGGCCGCGTTGTTCCAGGCGCCCGAAGGCTTCGAGCGCGAATGGCGTGCATGGCTGGGTGCCGCGGCGCACGAAGAAGAGATGTCCCTGTTGCGCTGGTGGGGTCAGCGGGCCGACCGAGCCGCCTAGCGCATGGGTCCCGGGGTCAAGCCGCAAAGATGCGGACCCCGTCAGTAGCGCCGGGTACGATGCGGAGACGATGCCGACATCGAGTCAGACGGCAGACTGCATCTTCTGCGCCATAGTCGTCGGCGACGCGCCGGCGACTTTCGTATACCGGGACGACGTGGTCATGGCCTTCATGGACATCCGCCCGGTGCAGCCGGGGCACCTGTTGGTCGTGCCGCGAGTCCACGCGACGCTGATACCCGAGTTGGATGACGCAGTCCTTGCCAAGATGTGGTCGGTCGCGACCCGCCTCAACCGCGCTTTGAGAGCCGGTGCGCCTTCCGTCGAGGCGGTGAGCGTCTACGTGGCTGACGGCGAAGCCGCCGGCCAGGAGATTGCGCACGCGCACATCCATCTGATCCCGCGCCACGCGCACGACGGGTTCGGCTTTCGCTTCCCGCCCGGCTACGGCGCGGAGCCGGGGCACGCCGAACTCCAGGCGATTGCCGATCAGATTCGAGCTGGGATCCAGTCGACGGACACGTCGGAGCTCAGTGGGAGCTGAGGCAGCGGGCGCACGCCTTCAACGCTATCGCGCCGCTCCCTGGTGGCCGACCGCGGCGACACTGGTCGTAGCCGAGCTGGGTCTCGGCGCGGCGCTGCTGGTCCCGATCACGTTCAGCGACCCGAATGGCGTCGACCCGTACCTGGCGCGACTCAGCGTCGCATCGGTCCTGATAGCGCTCCCGTCGCTCCTGACACGACGTCTCGAGCCGGCCCGCCCGATTCTGTTTGCCCTGGTGGCGGTCGCCGCCACCTACACGCTGCTGTCAGCCGGACCGCAGATCCTCTTCGACCTGTTCGGTCAGCGCTCCGGCAGCTTCGACGCTCAGGTCTTCTGGTCATCGGTCGCTCAGGCAGTGGGAACCCTGTTGATAGCGCTGGGGGCCTGGCGGACGGTCGCGCCGGCGTGGCGCCCGTCGCTCCGCATGCGCCACCTCGGTCTCGGAGGACTTGCGGCCGGCGTGATCGGCAGTGCAGTGCTCGTCGGCGTCGGCCTGGCATTGCCGGCGGGTCTGCTCGGACGCGTTGCGCTGCAACCGGTCGCGTTCGGGCGGGACTTCCCGTTGCTGGGACCCGCGAACGCGCTGCAGGCCTTCTCCCAGGAGGTGCAGTTCCGCGGTCTGCTCCTCGGCGCGCTGGAGCGAACCATGAGCCCGCGCTGGGCCAACGTCTGCCAGGCCGCGGTGTTCGGCCTTGCCCACCTGGCGATCAGCTATGGCGGACCGGAAGCGCCGTTCGTGCCCATCACCTTCCTCGTCGGTCTCGCCTTCGGCTGGCTGGTGCGCCGCACCAACTCGCTCTGGCCTGCGGTGATCATCCACGCGGTCGCGGACATCGCGCTGCAGTTCGGCATCGTCCAGGGTCTGTATGGGTTCTGATCGCCGCCGGCGGGCGCTCACCGCGACCGTGGCCGCATGCATCGCGCTGACCATCGTGCTGATCGGCAGCGCACCGGCTCGTGCGTCCGACGCCTGGTGGAGCCCGGTGGCCCTGCCTGGCATCGCGATCACGCGTGTTTCTGCCATAGGCGACACGATCATGGTGCGCACCGCGACGGGGGCGACGCTGCTGTCGACGGACGGCGGGAAGACCTTCGCGACCGCTTCCGCCACGGCGACCTTCCCGCCGACCGATGAGGTGACCCTCGGCACCGAGCGCTGGGAGATCGATCCGGCCGGACGGGTGCTGCGCGTAGCCGATACCTCGGTGAGCAGCGCTCCGCGGGTTGACCCGGGCTCGCCGGACCTGGGCCCTGGGGCCGGCCTGATCGCGGCACCGGGCGCGCTCCCCGGTGTCGTGGTTGCGGTGAGCGGCAGTGGCGCGGTGTGGCGCCGAGGCCAGGACGGCGACTGGAAGGAGGCGCTCCTCCTGCTCCCGGCGAGCCTGGTTCAGGGCGTCCCGCGCATCACCTCGATCACCGCGTTCACCGAGCCGCCCAGCGACGCGATCTATCTCGCCACCGACGCATATGCCGTCCTGATCAGCACCGACGGCGGCGACGACTGGATCCGCGCCGGCCCCGGTCTTCCCGACTCGGTGTCCTCGTTGTCAGCGGACTCGGGAAGTAAAGCCGTCTACGCGGGCACGTCCGACGGGCTCTGGGAGCACGTCCTCCAGAACCTGCCCGCTCCTCCCGCATACCACGATGCGGCGCTCGTCTGGCGCTGGCTCGGGATCGGTGCGGTGACCCTGGTCGCGTCAGCGCTGGCACTGCTGGCCATGATCCGCCTGGTGCCGCGTCGCCTCGAAGCCTGAGGCGGGACACGCGGCTACTACCGCTTCGGCTAGCGTGGCCGCATGGCCAATCGCCTCGCGGCTGAATCAAGTCCGTACCTGCTGCAGCACGCTGAGAACCCGGTCGACTGGTACCCGTGGGGGGATGCCGCCTTCGAGCGCGCGCGCAGCGAGGACCGCCCGGTGCTGCTCTCAATCGGATACAGCGCATGCCACTGGTGCCATGTGATGGCGCACGAATCCTTCGAGAACCCCGGGATCGCGTCGCTCATGAACGAGCTTTTCGTCAGCATCAAGGTCGATCGCGAGGAGCGTCCGGACGTCGACTCGGTATACATGGGCGCGGCGCAGGCGATGGGCGTCCATGGGGGCTGGCCGCTGACTGTTTTCCTGACGCCGGCGGGCCTGCCCTTCTACAGCGGGACGTACTTTCCACCCGAGGACCGGCAGGGCATGCACGGCTTTCCGGCCGTGCTCCAGGCCGCCGCGGCCGCCTATCACGGGCAGCGCGATGAGATCGGTGCGATGGGCGAGAAGGTGCGCGATGCAGTTGCGCCACGCGCGCTTCCGGCGCTGGGCGAGCCGACTGCCGCGCTGCTCGATGACGCGGCGAAGAAGCTCGCAAGCGAAACCGATCGCGCGCACGGCGGTTTCGGCGCGGCGCCGAAATTCCCGCACCCGCAGGCGCTCGACCTGATGCTGCGCAGGTCGCGGGTGACCGGCGATGTCGCGGTCCGGGACGCGGCGACTCTCACGCTGGACGCGATGGCGCGCGGGGGTATCCACGACCAGGTCGGCGGCGGCTTCCATCGCTACAGCGTCGACGCGCGCTGGGCGGTGCCGCACTTCGAGAAGATGCTGTACGACAACGCGCAGCTGGCTCCCGTGTATCTGCACGCGTACCAGGTGAGCGGGCGTGACGACCTGCTCGAGGTCTGCACGCGAACGCTCGACTACATGGCGCGTGAGCTGCTGCTCCCCGGAGGCGCATTCGCGGCGTCGCAGGATGCGGACAGCCCGGGCGGTGAGGGAGCCTTCTTCGTGTGGACACCGGCTCAGCTGCGCGACGCTCTCGGCGCCGAGGACGGCGGGCTCGCCGCGCGGGTGTTCGGCGTTGTCGACGGGGGCAACTTCGAGCACGGGACGACGGTGCTCTCGATGCCGTATCCGCTGGCGCACGTCGCACGATCGATGTCGATCGACGAGCCGGCGTTGCGTGCTCGCCTCGACGGCATCCGCACGAGACTCCGCACCGTGCGCTCGTCGCGTCCCGCGCCGGAGCGCGACGGCAAGGTGATCACCGCGTGGAATGCGCTCGCCATCCGCGCGTTCGCCGAAGCGGGAGCCGCACTCGAGCGGGCGGACTACATCGCAGTCGCGTCGGCGTGCGCGGATTTCGTGCTCGTGCACCTGGTGCGCGATGGCGTCGTCCATCGCATCTGGAACGGAGCCGAGGGGCGGATCACCGGATTTCTCGATGACGTCGCCAACCTCGGCGATGGCTTGCTCACTCTCTACGAGGCGACCGGCCGGCCGCGGTATTTCACGGCGGCGCTCGAGCTGTGCGAACGCATCGTCGACCAGCATCGCGACGCCGAGGGCAACTATTTCGACACCGCGGGAGACTCCGAGCCGCTGATCGTGCGGCCCCGCACCATCGACGACAATCCGGTGAGCGCCGGACAGTCGGTGGCCGCGACGCTGTTCTGCCGGATGCACGCATTCACGGGCGATGAGCGATGGCGCTCGTACGCCATGGAGATCATCGCCCCGCTGGCGACGGTGGTCGCCCGCGCGCCGCTGGCGGTCGCCGGGCTCGCGGCGGCGATGGAGCTTGCGGTCGGGCCCATGCGTGAGCTCGCGATCGCCGGCGACGCCGACGACGCGCGGACCCGCGCGCTCCTCGAGGTCGCGCAGCGGCGATTCGACCCGATGACCGTGCTTGCATGGGGACCGCCCGGCGACGTACCCCTGCTCGAGGGCCGAAATCCCGTGGACGGCATCCCGGCCGCCTACGTGTGCCGGGGGTTCGTCTGCGATGCGCCGGTGACCGCCGTGTCCGAGCTCGAGGGCCAGCTCGCCGCTGGCGGCTGAAGGGTCAGAACTGACCGCAGCCTGACGGGGTCGCCATCGCCTCCAGCGGCGGAAGGAATTCGAAGACGGGCAGACGTCGCTGGTCACCGGCGGGCAGGTAATCGCCGGTATGCGGATCCTCGATGTACTCGAGGTGCGGCCCCCGCGTGGTGATCTCGCGGAGCGCGGCCACCAGGCGGTCGATGTGCTCGACCGAGGTCCCGATCCCGAAGGACGCGCGGATCGCTCCGGGGATCTCCTGGTGCTCGCCGCGCCGGAGCCGCTCGCGAATCGTGTGCGCGTCGGCGATGCTCACGCCGAGCAGGTGGGTGATGTACGGGTGCGCGCAGAAACAGCCGTGTCGAACGCCGATGGCGTACTCCGCGCTCAGCACCGAGGCGACCAGCGCATGGTGCATGCCGTCGACGGTGAACGTGCTCACCCCGAGACGATCCACGTCGGGGCCGTCCCACAACCGGAGTCGATGCAGGTTCGGCAGGTCGTCGATCTGTCCGTCGAGATATGCGAGCAGGCGCTTCTCGTGCGCGCCGATGTGGTTCATCCCAGTGCGGTCGAGAACTGTGCACGCCGCGCCCAGCGCGATCGCGCCCACAACGTTGGGGCTGCCTGCCTCATGCCGGTCGGGTATCGGCGCCCACTGCACGTCATCGGTGGTCACGTAGGTCACCGCGCCTCCACCAGCCAGCATCGGTTCGGCATCACCGAGCACCGCCGAGGGCCCGATCAGCACGCCGCCCCCGAATGGCGCGTACATCTTGTGGCCGGAGAGCGCCAGGAAGTCGATCCCCATCGCGACCATGTCGATCGTCCGATGCGGCGCCAGCTGAGCCGCGTCGAGCGCGAGGAGCGCGCCGTGCTCGTGCGCCAGCCGCCCGATCTCCGCGACCGGGAAGACTTCGCCGGTGACGTTGCTCGCTCCGGTGATGGCGACGATGCCGATGGGGCGATGGCGATCCTCGAGGGCGCGGCGCAGATCGGCGAGCAGCTGTTCCGGGGACTGGGGCGCATCGAGCAGCTCCACCCGCGCGAGACGCCGCCAGGGCAGCATGTTCGCGTGATGCTCGACGATGGTGCTGAGCACCGCATGGCCGGGGCGCAGCACCACGCAGTGGGTCAGGAGGTTGATCGCCTCGGTGGTGTTTCTGACAAAGATGACTGCATCAGACGACCGGGCGCCGGCGAACGCCGCCACCGCGGAGCGTGCCGCCTCGTACGCCCGGGTCGATACCTGTGAGGCGAATCCGGCGCCGCGGTGCACGCTCGAGTACCAGGGGAGGAATTCGATCACCGCGTCGGCGACAGCCTCCATCGCTGGCGTGCTCGCCGCCATGTCGAGGTTCACGTAGGTGCGCGTCTCGCCGCCGGCGAGTTGCACCTCGAGGTCCTGACCCACGAGGCGGGGGAGGACCGCGCCGCCGCGGCGCCCGGGACGGGTGCGTCGGGACGATTCGGTGATCATCAGTCCTTCGAGGGTACTGCCAACCGTCCCTCGAGGATCACGCTGGCCACGATGTCTCCGCCGAGGTGATACCCGACATCGATCCAGCTCGGCGTCCTGAGGATCACCGCGTCGCAGCGCATGCCGGCACGCAGGATGCCTCGATCGGCCAGGCCGAGGGCGGCGGCGCCGCTCGCCGTGGCCGCCACCAGCGCCTGGGCCGGTGTGAGGCCGCCGAGCGCGACCGCCAGCGAGATCATCAGTGGCATCGACTCGCTGTAGCAGGTTCCCGGGTTGCAATCCGTGGCCACTGCCACGGTGCACCCGGCATCGAGCAGGCGCCGCCCCGGCGGGGGTGGGCCACCCAGGATCAGCGACGCACCCGGCAGGATCACGCCGACCACGCCTGCTTTGCCGAGCGCCTCGAGATCGGTGTTGGTTGCGTGCTCGAGGTGGTCTGCGCTCACCGCGCCCACCTCCGCCGCGAGCAGCGCCCCGCCGCTGCGCGAGCGCTGCTCCGCGTGGATCTTCGGGCGCAGCCGGTGCGCAGCGGCCGCGGTGAAGAGCCGCTCGCATTCGGCGACCGAGTACGCCCCCGCCTCGCAGAACGCGTCGACGAACGTTGCACGCCTGGCCGCGCCGTCGACCCCGCGGGTGCACACATCGTCGAGGTATGCCTCGCGCGATCCATCCGGGGTCGCGTGCAGCGGAAGGTAGGTGGCCACGACATCGGGCAGGTCCTGCCACCGACGCAATTGGTCCGCAGCGTCGAGCTGGCGCATCTCGGCCTCATGCTCCAATCCGTAGCCGCTCTTGACCTCGACGGTGGTGGTGCCGTTGGCGAGCATGCGCAGCGCTCGTTCCCGACCCGCGACCGCGAGATCCTCGACGGTCCCGGCTGCGGTGGAGCGCACTGTCGCGCGGATGCCGCCGCCCGCGGCGGCGATCTCCTCGTAGGTCGCGCCCGATGCGCGCTGCGCGTACTCATCGCCGCGGTCGCCAAGCCAGACGATGTGCGTGTGCGCGTCGACGAACCCGGGCACGACCGCCGCGCCGCGAGCGTGCACTTCGAGCGCTCCTCGCGGGACGTCGGATCGGTCAAGCCCCGCCTCGGGACCCGCATACACGATGACCCCGTCGCGCGCGACCAGAGCGGCATCGCGCACCACGCCAGGACCTTCGCCGAGCATCGGATCACACGTGCAGAGCGCGCCGATGCCGTGGACGACGATCGCACTCATGCCTTGGACCGGTTGTGGGCTCGGGTCACCAGCCCACTGCAGAACTTCAGGAATGTCGCGGCCATGAGACGCACGGTCATGCCGTTGACGTCGGCGTTCGCGTCCACCTCGCACAGGTCAGCCGCGACCACGTGAGGATCGGCGCCGAGCAGAAAGGCGGCGCGCAGCAGGTCATCCGGTTGCATGCCACCCGGGAGGCTCGCGGGGCACGCCGGCGCGAAGGCGCGATCCACGACGTCGATGTCGAAGTCGACGTAGACATGCTCGGCCCCGTGTGCCAGGAGCTGTGCGACCGAGGACGCGATGACGGCGTCCATCCCATCGCGCTGCACGGTGTGCAGCGAGACGATGTGAATCCCCTGCGCGCGTGCCCAGTCCGCGTGCTCCCGGGCGTTGCCGAGCGGATGGATCCCGATCTGTGCCACCCGCTCTCCGGGCAGCCCGGCTTCGATCAGCTCGCGGACCGGGGTTCCATTCCGCGACCCGTCGGTCGCCGGACGGCAGTCGTGGTGCGCGTCGATGGTGAGCAGCGCCCATGCACCGGGTTTCGCGCTCATCATCCCGAGCAGTGCCGGACGGGTGAGCGAGTTGTCGCCACCGACGACCACAACATGCTCGGCCGTTCGTGCAGCCGTGTAGGCGGCCTCCTGGATGCGCTCGTGCGCTGCGCGCGCATCGACGTCATCACGATCACCTTCGACGTCGCCGAGGTCTTTCACGCGCAGCTCCGCAAGGTCGACGTACCTTTCCGCGTCCCAGGTCGGGAAGCGTTGCAGCGCCGCGCGGAACGCCGGCGGTGTCGACCATGACTCGACCGGTGTGATCGATGCCCTGGCGATCGGCGCGCCCAGCACCAACAGGTCGGGCATGGCCGGTTCGGTCGCGAGCCACTCGCGAGCGTTCACGCGCCCGGCGCACCCACGTCAAGCATGGGCACGCGCACCCCCCGCTCACGAGCCGCGTCCCGAGCTTCGGGATATCCCGCGTCGGCGTGACGCATGACACCGGTCGACGGGTCGTTGGTCAGAACCAGCTCGCATCGACGCGCCGAGAGCTCGGTGCCGTCGGCGCACACCTGCGCACCCGCGTGAATCGAGAGCCCCATGCCGACGCCGCCACCGTGATGCACCGCGACCCATGTCGCCCCGCTCGCGGTGTTCAGCAGCGCGTTGAGCACCGGCCAGTCGGCGATCGCGTCGCTGCCGTCGCGCATCGCCTCGGTCTCGCGCATCGGGGAAGCGACCGAGCCACTGTCGAGATGGTCGCGCCCGATGACCACAGGTGCCGAGAGCTCGCCACTGCGCACCATGTCGTTGAATCGGAGGCCGGCGAGGTGTCGCTCCCCGGCGCCGAGCCAGCAGATCCGCGCGGGAAGCCCCTGGAACTGCACGCGCTCCCTGGCCAGGCTGAGCCAGCGGTGCAACCCGTCGTGATCCGGAAACAGCTCGAGCATCGCCGCATCGGTCCGCGCGATGTCCTCGGGATCGCCGCTCAACGCGACCCATCGGAACGGGCCCCGTCCCTCGCAGAACTGATCGCGGATGTATGCGGGGACGAACCCCGGATATGCGAACGCGCCGGCGAAGCCACCGATACGCGCCTGGTCGCGTAGTGAGTTGCCGTAGTCGAACACTTCGGCGCCGCGCTGCTGATACTCGACCATCGCCTCGCAGTGGCGCGCCATCGACTCGCGCGACCGTCGCATGTATTCGTCCGGATCGCTCGCGCGCAGCGCCGCCGCCGCCTCGAGGCTCAGCCCGGCTGGGACGTACCCGTTGAGCGGGTCGTGCGCGCTGGTCTGGTCGGTGACGACGTCGATCGCCAGCGACGACTCGAGCAGCGCGGGCAGCGCTTCCGCCGCATTGGCGCACACCGCCACCGACAGGGCCCGGCCCTCCTCGCGCGCGAGGTCACAGCGGCGCACCGCCGCGTCGAGCGTGTCGGCAACCTCGTCGACGTAACCGGTGTCCAGCCGCCGCTGGATGTGAGCGGGATCCACGTCGATGCAGAGCGCGACGCCGCCACTCATGGTGACGGCGAGCGGTTGGGCGCCTCCCATGCCGCCAAGTCCGGAGGTCACCACGAGGCGGCCCCTCAGGCTGCCGCCGAATCGCTTCCGCGCCACCGCCTCGAAGGTCTCGAAGGTGCCCTGGAGGATGCCCTGGGTGCCGATGTAGATCCACGAGCCCGCGGTCATCTGCCCGTACATGGTCAGGCCCAGTGCCTCGAGCCGCCAGAACTCCTCCCACGTTGCCCAGCGGGGCACCAGGAGCGAGTTCGCGATCAGCACGCGCGGCGCCATCTCGTGAGTGCGAGCGACGCCCACCGGCTTTCCCGACTGCACCAGAAGGGTCTCGTCGTCGCGCAGCGATCGAAGCGTTGCGACGATCGCATCGAAGCACTCCCAGGAGCGCGCCGCGCGCCCGGTGCCGCCGTAGACGACCAGCGAATCCGGGTCCTCGGCGACCGCCGGGTCGAGGTTGTTCATCAGGCAGCGAAGCGGTGCCTCGGTCTGCCAGCTGCCGCAGGTGAGCGCATTCCCGTGCGGCGCGCGCACCGGTCGAGCCCCCGCGGTCACCGCAAGGTCACCCCGGCGCCGGCGAGCGCGCCCTGCCATTCGCCGTCGCGTGCCCACGCTTCGGCAGCCTCGAGGTCGCCGCTCAGGATGCGATCGGCGCCGAGCGGCGACGTGCGAGTCCGCAGCGCCGCGATCACCGCGCCGGTGGCGGATGCCGGGCGGAGCGGCTGGCGCATCTCGATCGCCTGGGAAGCCCCGAGCACCTCGATGGCGAGCACGGCGCGAAGCAGTGCGACCGAGCGACGTGTGCGCAGCGCCGCCTCGTAGCCCATCGAGACATGGTCCTCCTGACCGGCGCTGGTGGCGGCGCTCTGCACCGCGAAGGGAGTGGCGGCGTGGCGGAGCGAGGCGACCATCGCCGCGGCCGTGTACTGGGTGATCATCAGGCCGCTGTTGAGCCCCGGTTCGGGACTCAGGAAGGCCGGGAGGCCACGGGAGCGGGCTGGATCGAGCAGCCTGTCGATGCGGCGCTCACTGATGGCGGCGACGTCGGCGCACGCCGACGCGAGCATGTCGGCGGCGTACGCAAGAGCCTGTCCGTGGAAGTTCCCGGCACTGACGACATCCTCGCCGAGAACCACCGGGTTATCGACAACACTGGCTAGTTCGTGCTCGACGGTCTGACGGCAGAAGCCGACCACGTCGCGGGCGGCGCCGTGGACCTGGGGCGCGCAGCGCAGCGAGTACGCGTCCTGCACGGCGTGTCGCGAGGGGCGATGGGACGCGACGATCGGGCTGCCCTCGAGGAGCAGCCGGAGGTTCGCCGCGGAGTCGGCCTGCCCCGCCGCCGGGCGGAGCGCGACCACCCGCTCGTCGTACGCCACCGTTGTGCCGAGCAACGCCTCGACGCTGAGCGCGCAGGCGATGTCGGCGAGGCGAAGCAGGTCCTCGATGTCGTGCACGGCAAGCGCGAGCAGGCTGGTCATCCCATCGGTGCCGTTGATGAGCGCAAGACCCTCCTTCGGCTCGACGTCAATCGGCGTCAGTCGGTGTTCGCGCAGCACCGACGCCCCGTCGACGCGACCGCCACCGTCGGTCACAGCCCATCCCTGCCCGAGCAACACGGTCGCGATCGCGGCGAGCGGCGCGAGGTCACCGGAGGCGCCGAGGGATCCGTGCTCGGGGACCCACGGGATGATGCCCGCCTCGAGCAACCCGAGGAGCGCCTCGACCAGCTCGACGCGGACTCCGGAGAGCCCGGCGGCGAGGGTTCGCGCGCGGAGCAGGATCATCGCGCGGACCACCTCGTCGTCGAGGCGGGGACCCGATCCGGCGGCATGGCTTAGCACGACCGACCGCTGGAGGAGAGCCCGGTCGGCGGGATCGACAGCGCGATCCGCGAGCGCCCCGAACCCGGTGGTGACGCCGTAGACCACGGCGCCTTCGCGGTCGAGCCGGTTGACGACCTCGCGCGCCGGCAGCATCCTGGCCCGAACCCCGGGATCCAGGGTCACGCGCTCGCGCCTTCGAGCCGCGCGCACCACGGCATCGATGGTCAGCGCTCCTCCATCCACGGTGATCATTCGGCGAGCAGCCTACTCGTCCGGCAGAACCCTGCTCTGTGGGCGAGCCGGGCAGCGAGACCGCACCCGCGTGCCGGTGGTACACGCACGTACGTTATGCGTACGTGGATCCGCACCCGGCTCCCCCGATGTCTCCCGTCTCCGAAGCTGTGCCGCCGCCTCCTGCGGCGCCACCGGTGTGGCCGGAGCCCGTGGTCCACCCCGCTCGGCGCTGGCCGATCGTGCTGCTCGTCATCGCCGGGATGGTCACGGCCGTGGCCGGGGTCGCGGTGGGAGCGGCCACCGGCACTGCGGCGGCGGCATCGACGGCTTCGACACTGGCCGCCGGCGGCGACTATGCCCGAGCCATGGCCATCGATGTAGCGATCTCGATGCACTCCGGGCCGCTCTACCTGCTCGATCCGGGCGCGGCGGCGTCCGCCTCGAGTGCCGCAGAGCAGACGCTCATGGCCTGGGCGGCGGCACTCGGCCGCAGGGGCAAGGTCGACCAGGCGGTCGCCCTCTACCGATCGGTCAACGCCACGTCGCTCCGGAAGCAGGCGCTCGACGACCTGGCGGCGCTCCTCTTCAAGACTTCGGCGAATGACGCGGCCGGAGCGGACTACCCGAGCGCCATCCTGAGGCTGGACGAGATCGCCAGGCTTGCGCCGGCAACGCCGGGTGGTCTCCAGGCGGCGCGGCAGCTCCCTGTCGACCAGGCCGGCGAGGCGGGACTGCTGATCATCGCGGGCCGGGCCACCGACGCCGTCTCGATCTTGAACAGCGTGGTCGGTGAGCACTCGGCGCAGGCGACCAGGACCGCCGACAGTCTTTTTCCGTCGGCCCTGCTCGCAGCCGGCGAGGAGGACGTCGCCCACGACTTCTACAGCGAGGCGATCATCGAGCTGCAGAAGCTGGTGACCGATTTCGCGGCAAGCGCCGAGGCAGCGCAGGCGCAGGCGCTGCTCGCGGCACCTCAGGCCGTCTCCGGCACGCTGGTCACCCGCATCGGCGCCCCGGTGTCCGGCCGGGTCCGGCTCAGCTCGAACTACAAGGCGGAGCCCAACGGGATGTACCAGACCAGCGCGCCCTTTTTCTACACGACCTCCGACGCCTCGGGGGATTTCACGTTTACCAATGTGCCGATCGGGGGTCCGTACGTCCTCGAGGTCTTCTCCGGAGGCAACTGGACGACGCTCATCAACCCGGCAAGCAACCAGCCCGCGGACCCGGTGCGGGTGACGGCCCTGATGCCGGTCGTGCTGACGTTCGTGGTGCTTCCCTCGTAAGGACCCCGCTCCCGGCTAGGATGACGAGACGATGGGAGGGGATGAAGAGGGAGTGGTGCGTCTTCGACGCATGCCACGGCGCAGACGCGGTCAGGCGATCGTCGAGTTCGCCGTGGTCCTGCCGCTGTTCCTCTTCTGCCTGATCGGCGCACTCGATGCCGGCCTCTGGGCGGTGCAGTCCTCCGCCGAAGTGTCAGCAGTGGAGGAGGCGGCGATGATCGCCTCATCCGCCGGGTCGAGCCCCGTCTCGGAGACGGCGCCGGATGCTCGAGCGGTCACCGCGGCGATATCCGGCCGCCTGCGCAGCTCGATGTTCGGGACCACCGTCGAAAGCTGGTGCGAGGTGGACGCGAGCGGCGCCTGCGCGCCGGACAGCACGCAGCAGTGCCCGTCGACGCCGGCGGAGGTGCAGGCTGCGGACGGCCCGCGGGTGGTCGTGGTCTGCGTCAGCGAGGCCGACCCGCCGGCCTGCACAACTCCACCCCCAGGGCAGCCGTCGCCCTATCCGCTCGGGTGTAACGACTCGCCGTTGATCACGGTGCGCATCATCGGTTTCGCCGCGTCGTTGGTGCCGCCGGGGTTCGGTCCCGGCGCCGGCGGATTCGAGCTCCCGACCAACATCTCGGCAACGACCCACACGCTTCGCTTCGCACCGTGAGGCGCACGAGGCGCCGTGGCGACGACGCTCAGGCAGTCGTCGAAACCGCACTGGTCATCCCGATCCTCCTGTTCCTGGTCTGCAATTTCGTCGCCGTGATGGTGCAGGTGACCGTGCAGCAGCAGCTGAATTCAGCCACAGCGCTGGCTGCGCAGTCACGGTTCCAGGCGCCCGAGAACGCGGTGGATCCCGCGGGGAGCCAATGCTGCGGCGCGCACGGCCACACCCTCGTGACCGCCGGCCTTCCAACCGGCTGTCGATACGCCGCAGAAACCTTCTACGGAACCATGACCACAGACACGGGCCTGCTCCACTGGCAGACGGCGGCGCTCTGCACTTCCGGCGGTGACAGCGGCAACGGCGCGACTCCGCCGGTGCAACCGGTCGCAT
>CABEDX010000085.1_pt1 | contig 72558 bp, 69 predicted proteins | sample 3132991 | NCBI WGS metagenome assembly CABEDX01 (sample SAMEA5534332, study PRJEB31848) | metagenome | biome: tundra; feature: field; material: soil | place: USA | collected 2013-05 | depth 0.15 m
GCAGCTTCACCGCACCCTCGCTCTTCCCGAGGATCTCGCCGATCTGGGCGAGCTTCATGTCCTCACCGAGCTTCAGGGTCATCGCTGCCCTCTGCTGCGCCGGGAGATCGTCGATCGCGGCCCAGACGCGCGCAGCTTCGGCGCTGTCCACGACGCGGTCGTCGACAGGGCGTGCCGGGTCGGCGACAGCGATGGCGCTGTCGAGGCTCGTGGTCGGTTTACGGCTGCGGTAATGATCATTTATGGCGTTGACGCTGATTTGATAGAGCCAGGCGCTGAAGGGATGGCCCGAGGGTTTGTATCGTCCGATTGCGCGGAGTGCCTTGAAGAACACTTCTGAGGTAACGTCCTCAGCTGCCTCCTGGTCTCGGAGTCGGCTGAAAACGAACCGGTAGATCTGCCCGAAGTAGTGGTCGTACAGTTCCCCAAAGGCGTCGGCGTCTTGTTTGGCACGCTCGACAAGCTGGTCCTCATACGCCCGAGGTAGCGTCATCTCGGGGTCACCGGGCGCACTTGTCCATGCAACGGGGGCCGAGTTGGTCCGGTTACGTGCGGTGGCATGGAATCGTCCTGATCTCCGCGTTGCGGACCCCGACGGACCTTCGTCCCTTCCCGATTGGCCCCGGACTGCAGCTCGTGGCGGGTCTCGACCGCGAGCCCAGGCAGGTCAGTGATTATCCCCGCCACTCGCCCATCTGCGAGATATGCGCGCAATCGCTGGGGCCCGTCGACCGTCCAGACCATGATCGGGAACCCTCGTGCTTGCGCCTCAGCGAGCAGGTCGGGGGAGGCCGCCCGTCGGACGCGCCGCCGCACCGGCGCCAGCCACTGGTGGACGGCAAGAATGTCGGCGCCACAGCGTTCGGCGAGATCGAATGGCAACCCCTCGTATCGCTGGGTCCGGCTTCTCAGCCGGCCGGGCCCGAGTAGCAGGCCGCACCGCGCGTCCGGGTCCAGGCGCTTGATGGTGCTGACCACGGCCTCCTCGAAGGAGGTGTACAGAAGCCGATCACGAGGAAACCGCCTCGACGCCTCCTCGATCACCTCGGCCTCGTAGCCCACCTCCTTGACCTCGATATCGACCGCAATCCTGCCCGCGCAGAGATCGAGGACCGTGTCCAGCCTTGGCGGCTCGTGGCGGCTCAAGCGCACCAGGCCGGAGTAGGTCAGCATCACCAGCGGCACACCGCGGCGTGACGCGTTGTGGTGCACCACGAGGACGCCGTCGGACGTCCGGCGCACGTCGAGCTCCACAGCGTCGGCGCCCATCGCGATCGCGGCTTCGAAGGCGGCTGGCGTGTTCTCTGGTGCCTCGCGTGAGGCGCCTCGGTGCGCGATCACGAGGGGGAGGGAGGTCCCAACGGTCACCCCGATAGAATGAACGTACGTGATCCCCCGGTACGCCCCGCAGCAGATCGCGAAGATCTTCAGTGACTCATCGCGCCTGCAGCGCTGGCTGGATGTCGAGTTGCTCGCATGCGAAGGCTGGGCGGAGATCGGCCGCATCCCCGTCGAGGCACTCTCCACGCTGCAGGGGGCCACGATCGACGCCGAGCGGATCGCCGAGCTCGAGGCCGAACAGGGACACGACATCGCAGCCTTCGTCGCCGCGGTGCAGGAGACGGTCGGCGACGCCGGCCGCTATTTCCACCTCGGGTTGACGTCGTCCGATGTTGTCGACACAGCCCTCGCCACCCAGCTTCGCGATGCCGCCGGCGTGATCGATGGCGATGTCGACTCGCTGGTGGGGGCCCTGATCGAGCAGGCGGAACGCCACCGCCTCACCGTGATGATGGGCCGCACCCACGGTGTCCACGCGGAGCCGCTGACCCTCGGGGTCAAGCTTGCCAACTTCGTCGACGAGGTGCGTCGATCCCGTGAGCGGCTCGCCGCTGCGACTGCCGAGATCGCAGTGGGACAGATCACCGGCGCGGTGGGTACGCATGCGAGCGTTCCTCCCGAGGTCGAGGAACACGTGTGCCAGGGTCTGCAGCTCACCACCGCCCCGGTGGCGACGCAGGTGCTGGCGCGCGACCGCCATGCGTCGTTCATCACCGCGCTGGCGCTGCTCGGCGCGGTCCTCGAGCGGCTGGCGACGACGATCCGGCTGCTCCAGATCACCGAGGTCGACGAGGCCGAGGAACCCTTCGGTCAGCGTCAGAAGGGCTCATCGGCGATGCCGCACAAGCGCAATCCCATCCTGTGCGAGCGCATCTGCGGCCTCGCGCGCGTGCTCCGCGGGTACGCGATGACGGCGATGGAGGACGTCGCCCTCTGGCACGAGCGTGACATCTCGCATTCATCGGCGGAGCGCGTGATCCTTCCCGACGCGTGCGCGCTCAGCGACTACATCGTGCGTCTCTCCACAGGCATCGTCGAGGGGCTTCGCGTCAAGCCCGAACACATGGCGGCGAACATCGAGCTGCACGGCGGCGTCGTGTTCTCGCAACAGGTGCTCACCGCGTTGATCGTCGAAGCGGAGTGGCCGCGCGAGCGTGCATACCGTGCCGTGCAGGCCCTCGCGGCACGGGCACGTGACGATGAAGGGTCATTCCGTGACCTGGTGTCCGTCGATGCCGACATCTCCGCCGCGCTTTCCGAGCAGACCATCGCGCACTGTTTCGACGTCGAGCCGTACCTGGCCCACATTGATGAGACATACCGTCGTCTCGGTCTGTCGACCACAACACCGCAGCGAGCCGAGCCCGATGCTTCAACGCCCGTGCTCGCCATCGAGGCCGGTCTTGCCGGCGGGAGGATGAGTTGATGCAAGTGATGAGTGCCGCCGATGTCGGTGACCTAAACCTCTTCCGGCGCGGCAAGGTCCGTGACACCTTCCAGCTCGCCGACGGCACCCTGTTGATGATCGCAACCGACCGGTTGAGCGTGTTCGACGTGGTGCTGCCGACAGCGATTCCGCGAAAGGGCACCGTGCTCACGCAGATGTCGCGGTGGTGGTTCGCGCAGAGCGCAGGGATCATGCCGAACCACCTGCTCCCCGATATGGAGGAGGCGATTCCCGAGGCGGTACGAGACGACTGGCTGCCGCGGTCCATGCACGTCGCTCGTGCGCAGCGCATCGACGTCGAGTGCGTGGTACGCGGCTTCATCAGCGGGTCGGGCTGGAAGGAATATCGCGACAAGGGCACGCTGGCCGGCGAGTCCATGCCACCCGGATTGCGCGACTCCTCGCGGTTGCCGTCGCCGCGGTTCACACCGGCGATCAAGAAGGACGACGGCCACGACATCAACATCTCGCGTGTCGAGCTTCGTGCGCTTCTCGGTCAGTCACTTGCCGACCAGCTCGAGTCCGCCTCGCTGCGTCTCTTCGACTTCGCCACCGCGCGCTGCGAGAGCGTGGGCATCTATCTGGCCGATACCAAGTTCGAGTTTGGTTTCATCAACGGGAAGCTCACCCTCATCGACGAGATCTTCACCCCAGATTCGTCACGTTTCTGGGAGATCTCGGAGTGGCGCGAGGGCGAGCCCGCGGTCTCGTTCGACAAGCAGTTCGTCCGTGATTACGTCGAAACCCTCGGATGGGACAAGACCGATCCCGGTCCCGCGCTCCCCGACGAGGTCGTCCGCGGCACCACCCAGCGCTACATCGAGGCCGCCCGGCGCATCTGCGGCATCGAGATCGAAGGAGTCACCGCCGAATGACCTTTGCGGTCGAGGTCATCGTGGCGCTCAAGCCCGTGGTCAACGATCCGCAGGGCCTCGTTGTTCGCGACGGGCTGCACCGGCTCGGGTTCGCCGGCGTGCGCTCCGTACGCGTCGGCAAACATCTCGAGCTTGAGGTCGAGGGCGATGACGAGCAGTCCGTGCGCGCGCAGGTCGAGGCCATGTGCGAACAGCTGCTGCGCAATACGGTGATCGAGGACTCGACAATCGGGTCCATTCGAGTTCTGACCGAGAACGCGCGGTGAGGGGTGGGGAGGGCATGAGCTGCGGCGGGCACGCGGTCGGAACGCCTTTGGCGTCCCGCCGTTCACTCTCGCCGGGGGGGGTAGCCCCGGCTGCGAGATGGCCCTCCTCCGCTCATGCCCTCCCCACCCTTGCACGCGTAGTGCACTGATGCGGTTCGGGATCGCCGTGTTTCCGGGGACTTGGTCGGATCGCGATTGCAAGCATGCTGTTGAGCTGGCGGGTGATGAGGCCGTGATGCTCTGGCACAAGGATCGCGACCTGCACGGCGTTGACTGCGTGATTCTGCCGGGTGGGTTTTCATATGGCGACTACCTGCGGGCGGGGGCTGTGGCTCGGTTTGCGCCGCTGATGGAGTCGGTTGCCGAATTTGCCAGCGCCGGTGGACTGGTCTGGGGGATCTGCAACGGGTTTCAGATCTTGTGCGAGGCCCATCTCCTTCCCGGGGCGCTGACGCGGAACAGCTCGCTGGAGTTTCGGTGTGCACCGACATGGTTGCGCGTTGAGACTGGTGACAATGCGTTCACCGCCGGATGCGCGCGCGGGGATGTCTTGCAGATTCCGGTGTCGCATGGGGAAGGGCGTTACGTCGCTGATGAGGAGACGCTCGACATGCTCGAGCGCGAGCAGCGGGTGGCGTTTCGCTATGTGCGGCGGGACGGTTCGGCGGTCGAGGGCGACACACCGAATGGGTCGATGCACGACATCGCCGGCATCGTCAATGAGCGCCGCAACGTGCTGGGGATGATGCCGCACCCCGAGCGGGCGTGCGAGCCGTTGCTCGGATCGTCGGATGGGATGCAGCTGTTCAGCAGCGTTGCGAAGTCGGTCAGCCGCAACGGTGTGATGCCGGTCGCGGCGGTGTCGTGACCAGCGTCGAGTTGGCGGTGGCGAGTGATGCGGAGCTGGCTGAAGTTGCGCTGACGCGTGCCGAGTACGTCCACCTCGTCGGGTCGCTGGGGCGTGAGCCGAATCGCCTCGAGCTCGGCATCGTCGGTGCGCTGTGGAGCGAGCACTGCAGTTACAAGACGAGCAAGGCGCTGCTCGGAACGCTTCCCACCAAGGGGCCACGCGTGCTCCAGGGACCAGGCGAGAACGCCGGAGCCGTCGACATCGGCAACGGGCTTGCCTGCGTTTTCAAGATCGAGTCGCACAATCATCCGAGCGCGATCGAGCCGTACCAGGGCGCGGCGACGGGTGTCGGCGGCATCCTGCGGGACATCTTCACGATGGGAGCGCGCCCGATTGCGCTCCTCGATTCACTGCGGTTCGGCCCGATCCACGAACCCCATCAGCGCCATCTGTTCGACGGCGTGGTCGCGGGGATTGGCGGATATGGCAATTGCATCGGTGTCCCGACCGTCGGCGGCGAACTGTATTTCGACGAGTCGTACCGGACCAATTGCCTCGTCAACGCGATGTGCGTCGGGGTGGTGCAGCACGGCAAGCTGACCCGGGCGACCGCGAGCGGCGCCGGCAACCTCGTCCTCCTGGTCGGCGCTGACACCGGGCGTGACGGGATTCATGGTGCGAGCTTCGCCTCGGTCGTTCTCGATGCCGACAGCGCCGCACGCCGGCCCGCGGTCCAGGTCGGCAATCCATTCCTCGAGAAATGCCTGATGGAGGCGTGCCTGGAGCTTGCCGGCGATCCGCGCGTGATCGCCATGCAGGACCTTGGCGCCGCCGGACTATGCGGCAGCACCGCCGAACTCGCTCATCGAGGCGGTTGCGGCATCGAGGTCGATGTCGCGCGTGCCTCACGTCGCGAAACCGGCATGACCCCGTACGAGGTGATGCTCAGCGAGTCGCAGGAACGGATGCTCATCGTCGCGAGGCCTGGGGATGTGCGGTCGCTGCAGGAGGTGTTCGAGCGGTGGGACCTGCACTCCGACGTGATCGCGGTGATCCTTCCCGACCACCGATTCGTGGTTCGCGACGGCGCCGAACAGGTCTGCGATCTGCCCCTCGACCTGCTCGTCGACGGTGCGCCGCTGCGCGGGGCACCCGGACCGCGCCCGGATCGCCCGAAGCCCCCGGTCGCGACCAGAGGGCCGGCGCCAGCCTGGACGTCAGACGAGGCACTCCTGGCGCTGATGGGCAGTCCCAACCTCGGGAGCCGCAGCTCCGTCTACCGCCGGTATGACCATCAGGTGGGCGATGCAACCGTGATCCTCCCGGGCGGCGATGCCGCACTGGTTCGCGTCGACGGCACCACGCTCGGGCTCGCGCTGTCCACCGACGGGAACTCGCGCTATACCGCACTCGATGCTCGCCAGGGGGCGATGATCGCCGTCTGCGAAGCCGCACGCAATGTGGTCGCCACCGGCGCGAAGCCGGCAGCGGTCACCAACTGTCTCAATTTCGCCAATCCTGAGCACGCCGACGTCTGGTGGGACTTGCACGACGCCATCGAGGGCATCGGCGATGCGTGCCGGGCGCTGGACATCCCGGTGGTGAGCGGCAATGTCAGCCTCTACAACGACACCGGCGGCACCGGAATCGATCCCACGGTCGTCATCGGCATGGTGGGCGTCATCGATGATGTCGCGCGGCGTTGCACCGCCGGGTTTCGCGATGAGGGCGACCTCGTCGCGCTGGTGGGACCTGTCGCGTCCGAGCTCGACGGCAGCGAGTATCAGCGACTTGCCGGCGGGGGCAACGCGGGCACGCCGCCCACCCTGGACATCGATCTCGAGCGACGCGTCCACGCCTTCGTCCTCGAGGCCATCGAGGCAGGCTTGCTCCATTCCGCGCACGACTGCGCTGAGGGCGGTCTTGCAGTGGCAATCGCGGAGTCATGTCTGCTGGGCGACATAGGCGCCTGGGTGGGTATCGACGAGCTCGGAGACGGTGAAGGGTTGATTAAGGGGGCTGCCGGTATACTCTTTGGTGAGAGTCAATCTCGATTCGTCATCAGCTTCGCCAGGGAGGCACTTGTGCGATTGCACGAGCTGGCAGGGCGGCACTCGGTCCCCTTCCGTGGTCTCGGCTCCGTCGGAGGCGAGAGGGTCGGCGTGACCCGGTGCATCGACGTGTCACTCGCCGACGTACGGCGGGTGCACGGAGGAGCGTTGATCGAGCGTGAGTGACCAGGCCGGAATGGACGCCTTCGACGACGACCACCTTCACGAGGAATGTGGCGTTTTCGGGGTGTTCCACCCGGGCGAGGACGTTGCCAATCTGACGTACTTCGGCCTGTACTCGTTGCAGCATCGCGGACAGGAGTCCGCAGGAATCGCGGTCAGTGACGGCCGCGAGATTCGCATCCGCAAGGAGATGGGTCTCGTCTCGCAGGTGTTCGACCAGGAGATCATCGACGGTCTCAAGGGCAACATCGCGATCGGGCACACGCGATACAGCACCACCGGAAGTGCACGGCTGCTCAACGCGCAGCCGATAGCGGTCGACCATCCGACCATCGGTCCCGTGGTGATCGCCCACAACGGCAACCTCGTCAACGCCACCAAGCTGCGCGACGAGCTCATCGCCAAGGGGTTCGACTTCGAGACCACGAGCGATACAGAGGTGCTCGGAGCGCTCCTCTCGCAGACGAAGGCTGACTCGCTGGAGCAGGCGCTCGCCGAAGCTCTGCCTCGCGTCGAGGGTGCGTACTGCCTCGTCTTCCTCACCAAGGACTCGCTGGTCGCCGCACGCGATCCCCTTGGTATCCGCCCACTATGTCTCGGCCGCTTCGGCGACGTCGACGCACCGGGTGGCACCGGGTACGTGATGGCGAGCGAGACCTGCGCGCTCGACGTCGTCGGCGCCACGTTCATCTGCGAGATCGAGCCGGGTGAGATCGTCACTGTCGATGCATCGGGGATGCGCAGCACCAGGATTCAGCGCACCGCCGCGCACCGCGCGATGTGCTCGTTCGAGTTCATCTACTTCGCGCGGCCCGACAGCGTGATGATGGGCAAGTCGCTCTACGAATCGCGCCGTCAGATGGGTCGGGAGCTGGCGCGCGAAGCGCCTGCCGACGCGGACATCGTGATCACCCTTCCGGACAGCGGTACCCCGGCTGCAATCGGCTATGCCGAGCAGTCGGGCCTGGCATTTGCCGAAGGCATGATCAAGTCGCGCTACATCACCCGCACCTTCATCCAGCCCACGCAGCGCTTGCGCGAGGCGGGCATTCGCCTGAAGTTCAACCCGATGCGCCATGTGCTCGAAGGCCGCCGCGTGGTGCTCGTCGACGACTCGATCGTTCGCGGGACGACGTCGCGTCGCATCATCGATGAGTTGCGCCGAGCCGGCGCGAGCGAGGTGCACATGCGCATCGCATCGCCGCCGATCGCATGGCCGTGTTTCATGGGCATCGACATCGCGTCGCGACGCGAGCTCATCGCAGCCGGTCATACCGAGCGTGAGATCGGTGCGATGCTCGGAGCCGATTCGCTGCGATACCTCAGCCTGGCAGGCCTGCGCCGCGCCATGGGGCAACCGGACGGCAACGGGTTCTGCTTTGCCTGCTTCACCGGGTCGTACCCCGTTGATGTCCCCGCGCAACTCGAGATGGACAAGCTGGCGCTGGAGATTCCGGTAGCCGTCTCGTCCTGAGGACACATGGCACAGGTCGCGCAGGTGAGTGAGCACCTCGCGGAGATCCAGCGAGCGGCGGTGCGAATCCGGGGTCACGTTCGCCGGACGCCATTGCTCAAGGCTGACCTCGCTCCGGGGTTGAGGGTCAAGCCCGAGTCGCTCCAACTCACCGGGTCCTTCAAGGCTCGGGGCGCCTTCAATGCCGTGCTCAGCCTCGTCGAACGTGAGCCGGACGTCGCCGGCGTGGTGACTCACAGCTCGGGAAACCACGGACAGGCGCTCGCCTGCGCGGCTCGTGCAGCAGGACTTCGTGCGACCATCGTGGTGCCCGAAGGCGTGACACCCGCGAAGATTGCCGGCATCAGGTCGTATGGAGCCACCGTCGTGACCGAGGGGGTCACCTACGACAACCGCGAAGCGATTGCCGAGGCGATCGCGCGAGCCGAGGGGCTGCGGTTGATTCATCCCTACGACGACTGGGATGTCATTCACGGCGCCGGCACCACCGGGCTCGAGATCACCGAGGATGTGCTCTCGCCCGGAGCTGTGGTGGTGCCGATCGGTGGCGGTGGGCAGATCTCCGGGATCGCGCTCGCAATCGCCGGGCTATCGCCCGAGACCGCGTTGATCGGCGTCGAGCCCGAGGCTGCCGATGATGCGGCGCAGAGTCTTCGGACCGGGACCCTGCAGACGCTCCCGTCGGATCCGGCAACCCTTGCCGAGGGCGTGAAGTCCAAATCCGTGGGTGATCGGAATTTCGGCGTCATCGTCGGCGATGCTCTCGTCAGGGAGATCGTGACGGTGTCAGAGGATGAGCTGACGAACGCGCTGCGGGTTGCCTGGATGCGGCTGAAGCTTGCCATCGAGCCAACCGGCGCGCTGGCGCTGGCCGCGTATGTCACCGGCCGCGTTCCCGCGGGGACCGCGGAGCATCCAACCGTGATCGTCCTCAGCGGCGGTAATTTCGATCCCGCCACGGTGGCCGCGCTCTTATCCGCATAGGCGGACCGCAAGCTACTCGGGGGTCGATGCCGCCAGGTGATAGGTGTTGATGATGATCGTCGCATTCCACGTCGCCGTTTCCAGCGTGAGCGAGGCGACGTGCTTGGGCATGCTGTTCATCTTCTCGCCGAACTCGCCTCACCGCGCTCGCTCCTTCCCGGTGGCGTGGCGAGCGCATCCTACGCCAGGTGTTCCGACCCTTTGGAGGGGTACCCGATCAGTATCGGGTGCCCTCCGGCTGCGGCAGGGCGTCGAGCTCGGCCAGGTCCGCTGCGCTGAGTTGCAGTTCGGCCGAGCCGGCGTTCTCCACCAGGTACTTCGGGGTCTTGGTACCCGGGATCGGCACCACGTGGTTGCCGCGTGCGAGAACCCAGGCGAGCGCCACCTGAGCCGGCGTTGCCCCGGCACGTTCGGCGATCTCGCGCACGCGGCCGACGATGGCGAGGTTGCTGCGCAACGCGTCCTGCTGGAAGCGCGGCAGGTCGCGCCGGAAGTCGTCCTGCGGCAGGTCGTCGAATGACGCGAACCGTCCAGTGAGAAAACCCCGTCCCAGCGGCGAAAAGGGCAGGAACGCGATGCCCTGCTCCTCGCAGTACGGCAGCACCTCAGGCAGGGCGTCGCGAGTCCAGAGGGAGAGCTCGGACTGCACAGACGTGACCGGATAGACCGACTGCGCGCGCTTGATCTCACCAACCGACACCTCGGACAAGCCGATGTGGCGCGCCTTTCCTGCGGCGACCGCGTCGGCCATCGCACCCCAGGTCTCCTCGATGGGCACCTCCGGGTCCACCCGGTGTAACTGGTAGAGGTCGACATGATCGGTGCCGAGCCGCTTGAGGCTGCCATCGATCGACGTCCGCACATGCTCGGGTCGGCCGTTGCGGCCCGCGCCCGGCGACGCCGTGCCAGGTCCGTAGGACGGCCCCGATACACCCATCACCAGACCCACCTTCGTGGCCAGCACGGCTCGCTCGCGCTGGCCACCGGACAACGCCTCCCCGACCAGTTCCTCGTTGGTGTACGGGCCGTATGCATCGGCAGTATCGATAAGCGTCATGCCGAGGTCGAGCGCCGAGTGGATCACTGCGATCGACGTGGCGTCATCGCGGGGTGCGGCCAGATCGTACGAGGCGGTCATACCCATGCACCCGAGGCCGATGATGCCAACCTCGGGGCCGTTGCTACCAAGTCTCGTGGTTCGCACTTTGCTTCACTTCCTCACGCCGTCGCGCCTCATCGGTGCGAGCCTCAGTTCCTCTGCTGCCCCGATCCTCTCGAAGTCCTGGCTGGTCCACGTGCTCATCGGCTGGGCTCCTGTCCGTTGGGATATGAGCACCATGGTGCCCGAGGCGCGCCGGCTGATGCGGGATTGGAACCGAGTGCCTTCAGGCAGGTCTCAGGCCGCGCAGCATCCAAACCCGGGCGCTGCCTCGAGGAGCCGGACCCAGAACCAGCTCATAGACATCGAACGCCGCAAACGTTATTGTTGTCAGCAGGGGCACCTATTGGGGGAACGGGGAATGAAGGTACTGCTGTCGCCGACGGATCAGAAGCGCGCCCGGCAGTGGCTTGCCGACGTGAACGAGGATCTCGACCTCATCCGCTATCCGACCCGCGTGCAGCTGTTGCGCGCAATCGATGAGGCGGCGCGCCGGGCGGAAAGTCTTGCTCGTCTCGACTACGCGCTGGAGCATCTGCCCAGGCTCTGACCGGACCGGTCACACCCTCGGTTCAACTTAAGGGTTGCCTCGCCCGTCGTCGCTACCTCCAACACGCGGTATGCGTCGCACGGCACCTGGCGGGATGACGTCACCCCCACCTGCTTGCGCCCGTTGGGCCCCAGCGCCGGTGATGAGTCGCTCGCGGTCGAACAACGTCGAGACAATCCGAAACAGAACGATGTCGGCAATGAGCAGGATCACTGCGAACACCACCGCGAGCGTGACGCTTGGAGTGAAGACATTGAAGGACACCAAGGCCACCACCGCGAGCGGTGGCAGGCTCGAGAGCGTCCCCAGTTGCTGAGCAACTCGGACGTCGCTCGCTCGCGCTGAGATCCCGATCCCCACCCAGATCGACCATCCGGCCAGGAGGGGCGCGAAGAGGATCTCGGCGATGATGTGGGGCCCCTGTCCGAGCGCCGAGACCACCAGCGCGTTGCTCGCGAAAAGGCGGGCGCAGACCTGGATCAGTGCGAATAGGATGTATCCCATCCCGACCGCCGGGACCACGACGCCGAGCGCCTTGCCGAGCAGCAGCTCCTCGCGTCGAAGCGGTGTCGTGAGTAGGGGCTCGAGGGTGCCCTGCTCGCGTTCCCCGACCACCGAGTACGCGGCAATGACCGCGGGGAGCAACGCGGGCGCAACCAGCAGGAGCAGGAACGTGGAGCCGACCGCCTTGTCGACCGCAGCCGCCCCAACCGTCGGACCGATCCGGAAGATGATGACCAGGGGCTCGACCAGAAAGACGAGCGGCAGCACCGCCATGGTTCCGATGATGAACGGGCTGCGCCGATATTCACGAAGCTCCTTGCGGAGTACCGCGGTCATACGGCCGACGCTGAACTTCATCGCGCGGCTGCCTCAGGATCGTCGTCGATCAGCTGCAGGTAGACGTCCTCGAGCGAGTGACGGGACTCCGTGATCGAGACCACGTCCGCACCCGCGCTCACCAGCGCCCGGGCGACGTGCGGAGCGATATTCCGCGGATCGGCGACAGTCAACACGTAGCTGCTCGGCCCCTCGGGTCGCCAGCTCTCCACGCCGGTGGTGGTGCCGAAGACCGCATCAGGCGCTGGGAGCGGAGCCAATGTCTCCACCACCAATGATCGGCTGAACAATCGCTCGCGGAGCTCGTCAGGGCGGCCCACCGACCGCAGCGTGGTGTTGAGGATGGCGACGCGATCACAGAGGCGCTCGGCCTCGTCGAGGCGGTGGGTCGTCAGGAAGACGGTGACCCCGCGCTTGCGCAATCCGTTGATGAGGTCAAGGACTTCATGCGCGGCGACCGGATCCAACCCTGACGTCGGCTCGTCGAGGAACATGACGGCAGGCTCGTTGAGCAGCGCCCGGGCGAGCCCGACCCGCTGGCGCAGTCCCTTCGACAGATTGCCGCACAGGTCCCGTGCTCGAGCGGTGAGGTTGACGGATTCGAGCGCCTCAGCGATGCGTGGGCCAGGATTCCGCTGACCGTACAGACCGGCGAAGAGCTGCAGGTTCTCGGCAACCGTGAGCCGTTTGTAGAGGCCGGGATTCTCCGGCATGATCGCGATGCGCTGACGGATCTCGGGCCCGTTGTTCGACGTCAGCGGGATGCCGGCGACGCTCGCGGAGCCCGAGGTCGGCGCTATGAGCGTTCCCAGAGTCCGCACCGTGGTCGTCTTCCCGGCCCCGTTGGGTCCGAGGAACCCAAACACCTCACCCGGAGCGACGGTGAACGACACGTCCTCGAACGCCAGGCGCTCGCCGAAACGCTTGGTGAGGTGATCGACGACCAGGGCTGGATTTCCGCCGGCGGGCGGATCTTCCCCACGGGTGGTGCTCACCATTTCGACCACGATTATCGCGGTGTTGGTTGGCCGGCCCTTGCGCTCTTCGTTTTCACACGCCGCTCGATGAGCTTCGTGATCGCCGCGAGCGGCAACGGCTGATCAAGGGGAAACTGCAGCGTTGCCTTGGCGGCGATGTGCTGCTCCAACCCGACAGCACGCGCCTCGTCCGGCGTGAAGGGATACAGACCGATGTGATGTGCATGTTTCTGGAAGTAGGCGAGACGTCCGTTGACGTGGTAGCACGGCATGGCATAGCTGATGCGCTCATCGGCGTCCGGCGCCGCCGCACGGATGGTTGCGCGCAGCTCGGCGAGCATCGGACGCGTCTCCGCGGGTGTGCCGGCGATGTACTCGTCGACATTTTTGGGTGCGCCCACGGGACTTACCTTAGCGCCGAGATCTGCTGGCCGCCACCCGATCGTCGGGCCGTTTGTCGCCGCCTAAATAAGCGGCTCGGCCTCCGGGCGTGTCGAGGCGAGGGCCGCGGCCAGCTGGTGGACGGCCTGCTCGCCTACGCCGGATTGAGTCGTGCGACTCTGGCCCCAGCCTCCGGGGTGGTGGATCTCGAGTACCACGGCTTCCCTGGGGAATCGAATGATCCGGGCCTCAATGGGCCCCGCGGAGGTCTGGAGCGTTGCACTGCCGGCACGCATCAACTCTGCGACGGTGTTGCGTATGACCTCGCCATGTCGCTGCTCCATCTCCTGGACCGTGGCGATGTGGAGCCGGGCGCCAGCTTCGGCCTGAGCCTGAAGCTCGGCGATCTCCTCATCGGTTAGCTGCGGCATGGGTGTGCCCACGGGCGCATAGCCCGTGGAGAAGGGTTTCGGCCGGCGCCAGGGAAGGGGAGCGCGCGGCCGCCGGAACCCACTGCTCCGCAGCATGTATGCGTAGGCGGGGTCGCGGATGGCGACGACCCAGACCGGAAAAGGCATCAGACGTCAGCTATTGTGCGACGAATCGTGGACCAGCGTTCGGCGGGCGGTCGGCCCAACTTTCCGGGTACGAGCGGGTCTATTCTGTCCAGATGAGCGGCCTGACTGGTCTTCTGGTCCTGGCCGCCTCAATCGCCGCGACCGTCTACTGGTGGTGGTCGTTGATCGAGATTGCGCGGATTCCCGGATGGCAATTCGCCGCCGCCGGGTCGAACAAAGCCTTGTGGATCTGCGTTGTCCTCTTCCTGCAGATCATCGGGGCATTGCTCTGGCTGGTCATCAGACGAGGCGGCGTCGTTGACGCGGAGGACTGGCCAGATCCTGCCGCGGCCGCCGACTGGTATGTGGACGACGAGGCGGGCACGCTGCGGTGGTGGGACGGTTGGCAGTGGACGGATCGCTACGACACCTGGTCCGGAACGCGACCGGTGCAAACGATCACCTGGAGGTCGCCGTACCGGACCACCTGAAGAAGGAGAGCTGATGCGACTCTGGCGGGCACCTCCGAGGCTGATCAGCGAGGCATGCGAAGCCTCCAATAGGCAGGTGAGGGTCCCAGGCGGCTCAACGACGAATCAAGGGGCTAACGCGAGGAGAGCGCCACCTACCGGGCGGCGGCGCCGGGGCCGCCGATTGGGGTGGTACCCGATAGGTCTTTGAAAAGCCAACGCTGCAGCATCCGAGCCGCGCGGAGGTTGGTGCGGCGGAAGTCCGAACTCACGATGCCACCAACCACGAGGATGAGCGTCAGCGTCGCCGCACCGATCACAGCACTCTGCCAGGTTGCGAAGCGCTGCGCGCTCAAGATGAGACAGAGTGCCCGGGGCCCGCAGGGTGGGTAAATGTACGTCATCAGCGACGTCCAAACACCAAGAGCGATCCCGGCTGCTGCGGCAGCCAAATCAAAGATCGCGACTCTTGAGACGTGGGGGCTCACAGCGATGGAGACCAGTAGCACCAAGGCCGCTGCGGCTCCGCCACACAAGACGCACAGCCTCGGCTCGAAACTGGGCCGCGCTGCGCAGAGTGCAACGGTTCCCAAGCCTCTGACGGGACACGATGGAAGGTAGGTGAGGAGCGCCGTCCACAGACCAACTCCAACCCCCACCGGGACGGACGCCACCCCAAGGGCATACGCGAGGATGCGCCTCATCCGGTAGATGCTAGCGCGGGCATCAGTTCGGCGAGGCGCGTTCTGGCCACCGGCAGGGGTAGGCCTCAATTGGGCGATACGTCTGCCGCCGAACTTTGAGTGGCTGAGATAGGTGATGGTCGCTCAGGCGAGCATCCACCAATGTCGGCAGAGAAGCTTGGTCAACCTGCTTCTGGACTAGGTGATGCTCGGCGCTGTGTCGTCAATAACGATTTGGCTACGAACGGCGTCTAGGTTCCGCGATGCCACTGGGCGGGAACGAGTGACAGGCATTTCACCCATGCGAGCATCCGCCAATGTCGCCAGACGGATCGAATCGGCCAGCGACGCTGCACCCCACGACGCAATCATGCTTCACGTCGAGGTCGTCTTCCGTGGGCGGGCTAGGAGTTATGGGCCTGCCTGACCAGAGCCTTCTGGTAACGAGGCGGAATCGGTCCGTGGACAGCTTCGCCATCGTGCCATCCTGGGCAGGCGGTGAGCTCCGACAGTCCCGAGAACGTCACCAGGCAGGACGCGGATCCCGACGAGTCGCCGGCCTTGTGGCCAACGCGCCGTGCTTATCTGATGTTTCTCGTTGGAGCCGCCGCCGTGGTGGCCACCCTTGCGGCTGCACGGGTGAGCGCAGCCTTCCTGATAGTCGGTGCTGTCGGGGCTGCGATTTTCGCCGATGGCCTTGAACCCTTCGACGGCGGATGGATCGGATTCCAGCGACCCGTTGATTTGCGGCGGGTGCTCTTGTTCCTGGCGTACTTCGTGGTTGCCTTGGTTGCCCTCGGCGGCATCGCCGTCGTCTTCCAACAGCATGTGCTTCTCGGCCCGTAAGCAGTTCCGATGCTGGCGTAAGGACGCTGGCCGAACACCGAGATTCGGACAGCCAGCGCTTCGGGCAAACGCCGGGGAAGCGGCACGCGGACCACTCCAGCATCCGTGAATGTCTACTTGAGCAGGCTGCCCAATTAGGCGTGCCTTCCCGCTAGGCGCCTTAGGGCTGCCTCTGTCATGGCAAGTTGAGCAGGCCGTGCGATCGGACGGCCGAGACGGGTTAGTAGAGTTCCGGCCTGCGATCGGGCGTCCAGTGTCAGGCGCACCACGCCTGAGTCGTCTCGGTGAACGGCGAACGAGGCCACGCCACGCTCTGGGTGTCCTGCAAGGGTGACGTAACGAAACCCTGCATCACGCTCGCCATCTGTATCTCTATCCCACACGTCGACGACCCGAACTGCAGACTCCAGCCTGAGCGGACCGATGCCGACCTGCTGAACGATCAGCGTGCCGCGCTCGATCGCGGGTCCCGGGCAGATGGCGTGGCGAATAAGTTTCGGTGGAAAGATGTCGTACGCAAACAGGCGATCGCGTATACGCTCGAATGCGGCTTCGGCATCCTCACCCTGCTGGTGCTGCACCGCGGCCTGGTGTACGTCAAAGACGCCGGTCGGAAGACCTTCAGGAGGTGACGTCGGCTCCACCGCATTCCACTTGGCGCACGCCTCCGGGCCGGGAGGCCGCAGAGCCAGCACGATTCCCATGCCTGGCATCGTAGGAGCACCATTCTGCGAGGAGGCTGGTCAGCGCCCCTTTGCGGCATTCGGGTCCGATGACCGACGCCGAGGCCAGCACGCTGTCCCTCAATGCTCGGCAACCGTCGGGCCAAGCCCGGATTTACCGGAAGCCGACCCCGGCCAGCGCGGCCGACCCCGGACAGAGCTTCTCATACGGCACCTGTGTGAGCGGCGCCTCCGTCGTGTTGCTGAGCTCGTGCAGGTCTGACGACTGCTCGTCGATGTAGAGCAGACCGGTCACGATCTCACCCCGGCCGCGCGCCGACATGAGGTGTTCCATGACCGCCATGCGATTCGTCGGGTCGTACCCGTCCGGCACGGTGCGGAAGCGGAGCGACGCGCCGTCATGCATCGGGATACTCACCACGCCTTCACTGGGAATCGTCGCGGAGATCTCTTCGGCCGGCGGCACGAAGTCGGTGACCGTCATCTGCACATCGTGCTGGCGCGTGAAGAGGTAGCTCTTTGTCGAACCCTCGTGGTCATTGAAGGTGACGCACGGCGAGATCACGTCGATGATCGAGAGACCACGATGCGCCATCGCGGCGCGGAAGATCGGCACCAGCTGGCGCTTGTCGCCGGAGAACCCGCGTGCGAGGAAGGTTGCGCCCACCGACAATCCCAGAAAGATGGGATCGATCGGCTGCAGGTGGTTGGCCTCGCCGCGTTTGGTCGTCGAACCGACATCCGCGGACGCCGAGAACTGGCCCTTGGTCAGTCCGTACACGCCGTTGTTCTCGATGACATACACCATGCGCACGTTGCGGCGGACCAGGTGTGCGAGGTGTCCGAGTCCGATCGACAGCGAATCACCGTCACCGGAGATGCCGATGCAGAGCAGGTCGCGGTTCGCGGCACTCGCTCCGGTCGCGATCGGTGGCATGCGTCCATGACAGCCGTTGAACCCGTGCGCACCGCGCGCGAAGTATGCGGCTGTCTTCGCCGAGCAGCCGATGCCGCTCAGCTTCGCGATCATGTGCGGCGGTGTATCGCTCTCCCACAACGCGTGCGTGATCGCGGCGGTCACCGAGTCGTGGCCACACCCCGCGCACAGCGTTGACATGCCACCCTCGTAGTCGCGGATGCTCAACCCGAGCGCGTTGCGTTCGAGGCCGGGATGCGTGATGATCGGTTTGACGATGGATGGCACCGCTCAGGTCTCCAGGATTTTCGTGACGCCATCGACGACATCTTCGGCGCTCAGCGGATATCCGCCGTAGGCGAGCACCGAGCGAAGCTTCTCCTTCGACACCGGCGTCTCGAGGGTGAGCAACGTGCGCAGCTGACCGTCGCGGTTCTGCTCGACGACAACGATGGTCTCGTGGCTCTCGAGGAACGCGCGCACGCCCGCGCCGAATGGGAAGCCCCGGATGCGCATGTAGTCGGCGATGACATCGCGCTCCGCGAGCAGCTCGATCGCCTCCAGCACGGCGAGCTCGCAGCTGCCCAGCGTCACGATGGCGAGCGGCGAGTGGGCGCGCTCGTCGACAAGCGGAGCCGGCGTGTGCTCGGCGGCAGATGTGTGCTTGCGCGCGAGGCGATCAAGCACCGCCTGGTATTCCTCGGGATATTCGGTGTACCCACCCTCGATGGTGTGGCCGGAACCGCGCGTGAAGTAGGCGCCGAGCTCACTCACACCCGGGAGTGTGCGCGCGGCGACCGACTCCGCATCCGCCGGTTCGTAGCGGTGGTACACCTCGAGCTCGCGCAGCTCCGCAGCGTCGAGCACCCGGCCCCGGTCGGGCACGTAGGAGTCGTCCCAGGTCAGCGCCGGGCTCACCCAGTCGTTCATGCCGATGTCGAGGTCGGACAGCACGAACACCGGGGTCTGGAAACGCTCGGCGAGGTCGAAGGCGGTCGCCGCCATCTCGAAGCATTCCGACGGGTGCGCGGGGAACAGCAGGATGTGCTTGGTGTCGCCATGCGACGCATACGCGCAGGCCAGGATGTCCGCCTGCTGCACGCGCGTGGGCATCCCCGTGGACGGGCCGACGCGTTGCACGTCGAACACTACTGCGGGAATCTCGGCGTAGTAGCCCATGCCGAGCAGCTCCTGCATCAACGAGATGCCCGGTCCCGACGTCGAGGTGAAGGCACGTGCCCCGGCCCACGAGGCGCCGAGCACCATGCCGATCGCCGCCAGCTCGTCCTCAGCCTGCAGGACCAGGTAGTTGTTGCGTCCGGTCTTGGGGTCGCGGCGGAACTTGGCGCAGTACTTGGCAAACGCGTCCATGAGCGACGTCGACGGTGTGATCGGGTACCAGGCCGCAACCGTCGCTCCGGCGTAAACGCAGCCGAGCGCCGCCGCGGTATTGCCGTCGATGAGGATCGACCCGCGGGTCGCGTCCATCGCCTCGATCCTGCAGGGCAGCGGATGGTCGAAATGCGAGGTCGCGTAATCGTGGCCCAGCCGGAGCGCGCGCTGGTTCGACTCGCGAAGCCGTTCCTTGCCGGCGAACTGCTCGGTGAGGAGCTGCTTGATCACCTCCATGTCGATCCCGAGCATGGCCACAAGCGCACCCGCGCAGGCGATGTTCTTCATGAGGATGCGCTCGCGCGGTCCGCGGAACTCGTCGTTGCACATCTCGGCAAGCGGCACGCCGAGGTAGGTCACGTCCTCACGGATGAGGTCGCGATCCAGCGGCCACGAGGAGTCGTACATCGTGAATCCGCCGCTGGTCACCTCGGCGATGTCGCGCACGTACGTCTGCCCGTTCATCGCCACCATGAGGTCGTACTCGCGCGCCCGGGCGACGTGTCCGTCCTTGTTGACGCGGATCTCGTACCAGGTGGGCAGCCCCTGGATGTTCGATGGAAAGAGGTTCTTGCCCGAGACCGGCACGCCCATCCGGAAGATGGCGCGCATCAACAGGTTGTTGGCGCTCGACGAGCCCGTGCCGTTGACGTTGGCGAGCTTCAGCGCGAAGTCGTTCACCTTCGAGCGGGTCTGCGCAACGCGCTGCTCTGTCATGTCAGGTGGGCACCGGAACAGGGGTGGACACTGCAAGCGGGATCAGCAGCTCGAACTTCTGCATGTCCCATGCGGCAGTCGGGCAGCGCTCGGCGCAGAGCCCGCAATGAACGCAGAGATCCTCGTCCTTGACCATCACACGCCCGGTCTGCGGCAGCGCCGCAGAGACATAGAGCGCCTGGTCGAGGTTCTTGGCCGGCGCCGACAACCGTGTCCGGAGGTCGGCCTCCTCACCGTTCTCGGTGATCGTCAGGCACTGCACGGGGCAGATGTCGATGCACGCGTCGCACTCGATGCAGAGCGGCGCCTGGAAGACGGTCTGGATGTCGCAGTTCAGGCAGCGCTGCACCTCGCGCGCCGTCTGCTCGGCGGAGAACCCGACCTCGACCTCGGTGCCGATGCTCTGGAAGCGCCGGGTCAGCTCGACGTGCTGCATCCGCTGGCGCGCCGACGGGTTGTAGTCGTTGTGGTAGCTCCACTCGGTGAGCCCCATCTTCTGGCTGACCAGGTTGGATCCCTGGGGTGGCCGCACGCTCACCGGGATGCCTTCGCAATGGTTGTGAATCGAGATCGCAGCCTGGTGACCGTGCTCGACGGCCCAGATGATGTTCTTCGGACCCATCGCCGAGTCGCCGCCGAAGAAGACCCCCGGCAGTGAGGACTGGAAGGTGACCGGGTCGACCACCGGCATGTCCCAGTCGCCGACCTCGAGACCGAGGTCGCGCTCGATCCAGGGAAACGCGTTCTCCTGGCCGATCGCGAGGATGACGTCATCGCAGGGGATCACGACTGTGTCGGCAACCGTGGAGTGGCGCGCCTGCTCGTCCCATTCGAGGCGCTGGAACTCCATGCCAACCAGCGTGCCGTTCTCGATGACGAAGCGGGTCGGTGCGTGGTTGACGACGATCTCGACACCCTCCTCCTCCGCATCCTCGAGCTCCCAGGACGAAGCTTTGAAGAACTCGCGAGGACGCCGCGCCATCACCTTGATGCCGGTGCCTCCGAGGCGGAGCGACGAGCGGCAGCAGTCCATCGCTGTGTTGCCGACGCCGATGATCAGCACGCGCTCGCCGATGGAATCGGTGTGCCCGAAGGCGACCGACTCGAGCCAGTCGATGCCGATGTGTATCCGGTCGCTCTCGTGGCGTCCGGGAATGTCGAGGTCCTTGCCTCGCGGCGCGCCGGTCCCGATGAAGACCGCGTCGAAGTCCTGCGCCAGCAGCGATCTGAGGCTCGACACCGGCGTGTCGAGGCGCAGGTCGACGCCCATGTCGACGATCGTCGCAATCTCCTCGTCCATGACCTCGGCCGGCAGCCGGAACGCCGGGATATTGGTCCGCATGAGGCCGCCCGCCTGGTCGTGCTGCTCGAGGATGACCACCTCGTAGCCGAGCGGCATCAGGTCGTTGGCCACCGTCAGCGACGCCGGGCCCGCACCGATGCAGACCACGCGCCGCCCGGTCTTGCTGGCGGGGATCACGGGCAGACGGTCGGCGATGTCGCCGCGGAGGTCGGAGGCGACTCGCTTCAGCCGGCAGATGGCCACCGGGGCGCCGTCGATCCGGGTGCGCCGGCACGCGGGCTCGCAGGGCCGATCGCAGGTGCGTCCGAGGATCCCCGGGAACACGTTCGACTCGCGGTTGGACATGTACGCGTCCGTGTACCGCCCCTGGGCGATGAGACGGATGTACTCGGGGACGTTGGTGTGGGCCGGGCAGGCCCACTGGCAGTCAACGACCCGATGGAAATAATTCGGGTCCGACGTGTCAGTTGGGTTCACGAGGTGGGTCTGGATTCCTGGACTTGGGGCCGTGGTCTCTACATGGTGACACCGCGGCGGCGGCGTGCGATGGTCGTCGCCATTCCGCGTCCGGTGTGAGACCGCCGATACACTCTCAGCAGATGGGTGATCTTCGCTACGCGGACGCCGGCGTCGACATTGATGAGGGCAACCGCGCCGTCAGCCTGATCCGGCGCACCATCGCATCGACCCACAACGCCCAGGTCCTTGGTGGGATCGGCGCGTTCAGCGGCTTGTTCGCCCTGGAGCCGGGTTCACCGAACGGCCGCGTGCTCGCCTCGAGCACCGATTCGGTCGGCACCAAGGTCAAGGTCGCGATCGCGACCGGGCGTCACCGCGGCATCGGCATCGACCTGGTCAACCACTGTGTCAACGACATCCTCTGCTGCGGCGCCGATCCGCTCTTCTTTCTCGACTACTACGCAACCGGCAAGCTCGTGCCCGAGCACCTGGCCGAACTCATCGAGGGGATCGCCGAGGCCTGCCGGGCCGCGGGCTGCGCGCTGATCGGTGGCGAGACCGCGGAGATGCCGGGGGTGTACGCGCTCGGCGACTACGACATCGCCGGCTTCATCGTCGGCTCGGTCGAGGCGTCGGCGATCATCGACGGCAGCCGTGTGCGGGCCGGCGACGTGCTGCTCGCCCTGCCCAGCAGCGGGCTGCACACCAACGGCTACTCACTCGTGCGCCACATCGTCGCCGAGCACGAGCTGCAATGGGCCGACGTCCTGCCGGGCACCGACCGCCCTCTCGTCGACCTCCTGCTCGAGCCGCACCGCAGCTACCTGCATGCGATTCGCGAGCTGCGCATCCTCACCGAGATACGCGCCATGGCCCACATCACCGGCGGCGGTGTGATCGACAACGTGCCGCGGGTGCTCCCGGAGGGGCTCGCCGCGACCATCGAGCGATCGACCTGGACCGTTCCGCCGATCTTCGCAGCCATCCAGCGGGAGGGCGGCGTCCACCTCGAGGAGATGTGGCGCACCTTCAACATGGGGGTCGGGATGGTGGTGATCGTTCCCGCCGACGTCCCCTCGATCGCATCCGCTGCGGGCGTCCCGGTGTGGCGCATCGGCGAGGTGATTCCGCAATCGGGGACACGGCGGGTCGTCCTCAGGTGAGCGAACGTACCCCTATCGGGGTGCTGGTGTCGGGAGCGGGAACCAACCTCGATGCCCTGTTGCAGGCATCCCGGGAGCCTGACTTTCCGGGTCGGGTCGCACTCGTGGTCTCCAACCGGCGCAGCGCGCACGCACTCGAGGTCGCACTCGGCTGGGGAGTGCCTGCGGTCGCGCTGCCGCAGGCGGAGTTCGGCGGCGATGCCGCCGCACGCGACCGCGAGATCCACGAGCGCTTTCAGGCGGCCGGGGTGCGCCTCGTGGTCTGTGCTGGATACGACCGGATCCTGAGCGACGAGTTCGTCGACGCGTACCCCGACGCCATCCTCAACGTGCATCCGTCGCTGCTCCCGGCCTTCGCCGGGGGCATGGACGCGGTCGAGCGAGCGCTGGCGCGGGGCGTCCGTATCACCGGCTGCACGGTGCAGTTGCTCGAACGAGGTGAGGCGGACGGCGGACCGATCGTCCTGCAGGCCGCGGTGCCGGTCGAGACCGACGACGACGCGGCAGCCCTGCGCCGGCGGATCCACGAACGCGAATGGGAGCTGCTCCCGCGCGCGGTGGCGCTCTGGTGCACCAGCAGGCTGCAGCGCGACGGCACCCGCATCCGGGTGCTCCCAGCGCCTGCGCCGGCCTCGGTCTGAGCATGCGCGCGCTGCTCTCGGTGAGCGACAAGACCGGTCTCGTCGAATTCGCGCGCGGCCTGATCCAGCACGGCTACGACCTGGTCGCCACCAGCAGCACCAGCCGCGCGCTCGACGACGCCGGCATCGAGGTGCAGTCGGTCGCCGACGTCACCGGCTTCCCCGAGATGCTCGACGGTCGCGTCCGGACGCTGCATCCTGCGATCCACGCGGGCATCCTCGCCCGTCGCGACAATCCCGACCACATGCGCCAGCTCGCAGAGAGCCGGTTCGACCCCATCGACATGGTGGTGTCGTCGCTGTACCCGTTCTCGGACACGCTGGCGAGCGGAGCAGATGAGGACACGATTGTCGAGAACATCGACATCGGCGGCCCGACGCTCATCCGCGCCGCGGCCAAGAACCGCGACTCGGTTGCGGTGGTCGTCTCGCCGTCGCAGTACGAGCCCATCCTCAGCGAGTTGCGCGAGCACCGCTCGCTGTCGCCCGCGACCCTGCACCGGCTGGCGTCGGAGGCGTTCACCCACGTCGCCGCGTACGACACGCAGGTTGCCGCCTGGATGCGCGCCGGCTCCCTTGAGGAGGCCCTGCCTCGGGAGCTGACCATCGGCGGCCCGCGATTGCACGAGCTTCGCTATGGCGAGAACCCGCATCAGCGAGGCGCCCTCTATGCCATCCCGGGACCACCCGGTGGCATGGCCCACGCGCGCCAGCTGCAGGGGGCGGCGCTCTCCTTCACCAACTGGCTCGATGTCGACGCGGCGCGTGCGCTGGTGGCCGAGTTCGAGGAGCCTGCCGCGTGCGTCATCAAGCACACCAACCCCTGCGGCTTCGCCGTCGGCGAGACGCCGGTGGACGCGTACCGGCGCGCCTACGAATGCGATCCGCGGTCAGCGTATGGCGGCATCGTCGGGGTCAACCGGCCGATCGACGTTGCCACCGCGATGGCGCTCACCGAGACCTTCCTCGAAGCGGTGATGTGCCCGGGTCTCGACGACGAGGCTGCGGCGCACCTCGCCACCAAGCCCCGGATCCGCGTGCTCGTCGTGGACCAGCCGTCCCATGCGGAGCCGCTCGACGTTCGCAGCATCGACGGCGGGTTGCTCGTCCAGACCCGCGACCGCGTCATCACCGATCGCACCACGATGACGGTCGCGAGCGCTCGTCAGCCCGACGAGGCGGAGTGGCGCGAGCTGCTCATCGCCTGGCGGGTCTGCCGGCACGTCAAGTCCAACGCCGTGGTCGTGGTCCGTGACGGCATGGCGGTCGGCGTCGGCGCCGGCCAGATGTCTCGCGTCGAGTCGGCGGAGCTTGCGGTGGCTCGCGCCGGCGACCGCGCCCTCGGGGCCGTCTCCGCGTCCGATGCGTTCTTCCCGATGCCAGACGGCCTCGAGACCCTCGGCAATGCCGGGGTGCGCTCGGTCATCCATCCGGGCGGGAGCAAGAACGACTCGAAGGTGACCGAGGCCGCCGATGCCCTGGGGATGGCGGTCGTCCTCACCGGGGAGCGTCACTTCCGCCACTGACGACTTGCGCCACTGACCCCGCGACCCGAGAGACGGACCTCCTGAAGCGCTGCCGTCCCGGCTAGCGCCCGTTGCGCCGCCCGTTCTTGTCGTGCTTCGCCTGGTCCTCGATGCAGAACCTCGTCGTGGGGATCGCCTCCAGCCTTGCCTCGCTGATCGGCTGGCCGCAGGCCTCGCAGTTCCCGTACGACCCGATGTCGACCCGGATGACTGCAGCCTCAAGCTCGGCGAGCTCGAGGTCGGCGTGCTGGGCAACGCTATGGTCGATCTCGAGTCCGATGGTCTCGCTGGCGAGCTCAGCCGGGTGCTGTTCGGCCGACGACAGCTCACGCTCCGTGGCCTCCTGGGCGTCGGCGGTCAGCCGGTTCGCCGCGTGGCGCAGCTCCTCGATGCGGGCCCGCTCGGTCGACAGGCGGGTGCGGGCCTCTTCGGTGTTCACGGTCGTGAGTCAATCCCCATATCTGCTCAGAGCGGTCTGGCCCGGGTGCGGCGCACTCGCAATGCGATCAGTTCCTGATCGATCGCGGCTCGTCCACTCTCGGCCCGCAGGTTTTCACTCATTCTCACGATTGGGGCCTAGTTAAGCAATGGGTCAGATGGCTCTTGGGGGAGCGAGCCAGAGGACGGCGAGCGGCGGCAGGGTGATCTCGGCCGAATGCGAGAACGCATGCATGGGCTCGGCCTTGGCTTCCACCGCGCCCAGGTTGCCGATGCCGCTGCCGCCGTAATGGTCCGAATCCGTGTTGAGCACTTCGGTCCAGTGCCCCGGGATCGGGAGGCCCACCCGGAAGTCGTAGCGGACCACTGGGGCGAAGTTGGCGATGCATGCGATGCCCGGGTTCCCGTGGGCATCGCGCCGGACGAAGCTGAGCACGTTCTGATCGGCGTTGCCGGCATCGATCCACTGGAAGCCATTCGGGCTCTCGTCGAGCTCCCAGAGCGCCGGAACGGACGCGTAGAGCGCACCCAGGTCGACCATCAGGCGTTGGACGCCGGCGTGTGCCGGGTCCTCGAGGAGCCTCCAGTCGAGCTCGGCGTCGTGCGCCCACTCGCGTTCGTCGGCGAGCTCGCCGCCCATGAAGAGGAGCTTCTTGCCCGGGTGCGCCCACATCCAGCCGTACAGGGCGCGCAGGTTGGCGAAGCGTCTCCAGGGATCGCCGGACATCTTGCCGAGGAGCGATCCCTTGAGGTGCACGACCTCGTCGTGGGAGAGCGGCAGGACGAATCGCTCCGACCATGCGTACATCAGCCCAAAGGTCATCTGATGATGCGCATACCGCCGGTAGACGGGGTCCTTGTGCAGGTAGTCGAGGGTGTCGTGCATCCATCCCATGTTCCATTTGAAGTCGAAGCCGAGCCCGCCGCTCGCGGTGGATCGGGTCACCCCGGGCCAGGTGGTCGACTCCTCGGCGATGGTCAGCACGCCCGCTTTGCGAGCGTGGAGCGCGTCGTTCACCTCGCGGAGCAGCGCGATCGCCTCGAGGTTCTCCTTGCCGCCGTAGATGTTCGGCACCCACGCGCCCGGCTGCCGCGAGTAGTCGAGGTAGAGCATCGACGCGACGGCATCGACGCGGAGCCCGTCGATGTGGAATTCCTCGGCCCAGTAGTGGGCGTTGGCCACCAGGAAGTTGCGCACCTCGTTGCGCCCGTAGTTGAAGACGTAGGTGCCCCAGTCGGGCTGCTCGCCCCGGCGCGGGTCTCCGTGCTCGTAGAGCGGGGTGCCATCGAACCTGGCGAGTGCCCACCCGTCCCGCGGAAAGTGGGCGGGCACCCAGTCGAGGATCACCCCGATGCCCTTGCGGTGCAGGACATCGACGAAGTGGCGGAAGTCGTCGGGAGAGCCGTGCCGGGCCGTCGGGGCGTAGTAGCCGGTGACCTGGTAGCCCCACGATCCGCCGAAGGGGTGCTCCATGATCGGGAGCAGCTCGACGTGGGTGAACCCCATCGCCAGGCAATGCTCCGCCAGCGGCTCGGCGATCTCGCGGTAGTTGAGGATGCGCCCGTCCGGACCGCGCCGCCAGGAGGCGAGATGGACCTCGTACACGGCGAAGGGGGCGTTGAACACCGATGCCCGGGCGCGCTGGCGCATCCATGCTCCGTCGCGCCAGCGATGCCGGCTCAGCTCGACCACGCTCGCAGTCCCGGGCGGGTGGTCCGACGCACGCGCGAGGGGATCGGCCTTGAAGATGCGCATCCCATCGCCCCGCGTGACCAGGAACTTGTAGCGAATGCCGGGCCCGACCCCGGGTGTGAACAGCTCCCAGACCCCCGAGGCGCCGAGCGTCCGCATCGGCCAGGTGCGCGCGTCCCAGAAGTTCGCGTCGCTGACCACGCTGACACCCAGCGCATTCGGCGCCCAGACGCTGAAGGCGGTTCCGGCGACGCCCTGGTGCTCGATGACGCGAGCGCCGAGGACTCGCCAGAGTTGCGTGTGCGTGCCTTCGCCGATCAGGTGGAGGTCGAGGTCGCCGAGGGTCGGCCAGAACCGGTAGGGATCCTCCTGCTCCCATTCGCGCTCGTCGTTGCGGAAGCGGATTCGATAGCCCGGCTCGCCGGCCGGGACGCTCGCCTCGAACAGGCCGGCGGCATGCAGACGGCGCATGGGTGTGATCCCGTCGGGGCGCGCCACGCTCGCGCTGGTCGCCTCCGGGTGGAACGCCCGGATGCGCAGGACGTCTCCGATGGTGCGCGGTCCGAGGAGTTCGTGGGGATCGTGCAGGCGGCCGGCGAGCATCTGCTCCACCGCCGATTCGAGCTCGGTCGGGCTCGGATCCTGGATGGTCACGAGTTGGCACCCCGGAGGAGGAAGCGAAGCGGGATGGGCACCCAGGCCGGCCGGTGCCCGAGCTCGTAGCCGATCTCGTAGACAGCCTTCTGCACCTCGAAGGCGCGCCGGAGCACGAGCGACGGTCCCGGTGCGGGCAGGATCGGCTGGGAGCCGATGGCCTCGAGGTACGAGCTCCAGAACGCGTCACGGTTGGCGTCCGCCCAGGCCTCGCCGTAGCCGCGAAGGATCTCCGCCTCGGCGCTGTCCGGCGCGGTTCGCTCGATGATGGCCGCAGCGGCGGCGTAGTCGAAGGACCGCAGCATGGCTGCGACATCACGGAGCGGCGAGCTCAGCTGCCGGCGCTCCGCGGCGGTCCGGTCCGGCTCGCCCTCGAAGTCGAGGATCACCCACCCCGTGTCGATGCGCAGGAGCTGGCCGAGGTGCAGGTCGCCGTGGATCCGGGTGAGCAGGCCGCCGGGTGAGAGCCCGCGAATCTGGTCGAAGCGGGCGACCACCGCGTCCCTGACGTCACGCAGGGGATCGAGCGCCGGTTCGTCTCGGGCGAGGAGCCGATCGAGCTCGCCGGTCATGGTGTTCGCCCAGTTGTTCAGCGACTCCTCGGTCAGCGGAGCGGGAGACATGGCCGTCCCGGGCGCACCCGCCGCGAGCGCGAGATGCATCTCGGCGATCACCCTCCCGAGCCGCATCGACTCGGCGAGGAATGCCGCATCCTGCTCGTCGACCATGGCCCGGCGCTCCGCGGGATCCGCGTGGCCGATCGACTCGGCGTTGGCGTAGAGATCACGCAGGGACGTCAGCGCGAGCGCCCAGCCCTCGGTGCTGTTGTGAAGGAAACGCTGCACGAGCACCAATGGCGCCGCCGGGTCCACCACTGCGCGTCCGAGCATCGGCGCGAGGTGTTTGAAGCCCGCAGCCTCGAGGGCGTCGGACATCTCGAGCTCCTGCGACGCTCCCGTCTCGACGCGGCGCAGATGTTTCAGAAAGATGGCGTCACCCACCTCGACCGAGGTGTTGCTCTGCTCGACTCTCAGGTGGCGCACCGAGGACAGGGTGCCGGTGTCGAGTGCCTCGGGATTCGGGGACGAGAATCGCACCGTCCCGCTCGTGGTCGGGAGCACTCGCTGTTCGCGCACGGCGTCGAGCAGCCACTCGATGTACGTCGAATCGCCGACTGCGTCGTAGAGCACGATCGGGTGGGCCGCCTCCGGCCACGGGATTATGAAATCGGGCATGCGCTCTGCGATGGGGTCACCCACCCGGCGGATGCCGAGCGGGAGCGCGTATCGCGTCGTCTGCCCGTCGGTGAAGGTGACCGCGGTCAGCGTGTGGATGAGGACCGGTGCACTCTCGCTGATCACCGCCGCGTCCACGATCGCGATCATGCTCATGGTGCGGCCCTGCGCCCCACCCCATCGCTGCCGCGCGATGTACGCGCCGAGCGCTTCCTCGCAGCCTTCGATGCGATGGTGGCGAAGGATGCCGGTAACCGCCGCGTCGTGCGCGCCTATCACGCCGGCACGTCGAGCGTGAACCAGTAGAAGCCATGCGGACCCATGGTCAGCAGGTAGGGCAGCTCGCCGATGTTCGGGAAGTGCACGCGCCCGAGCATCTCGACAGGCGTCATCCCCGCGTACTTGCGCAGGTCGAGCTCAACCGGCTGAGCGAAGCGCGAGAGGTTGTTGACGCAGAGCACGATCTGGCCGTTCATGCTCCGCAGAAATGCGAACACCGACGGGTTGGCTGCGTCGAGGCCCTCGAAGCTGCCTTCGCCGAACACCGGAAAACGCTTGCGCACCGCAATGAACCGGCGCAGCCAGTGCAGCATCGACGACTCATTGCGTCGCTGCGCGCTGACGTTGCACGCCTGGTACCCGTAGACCGGGTCCATGAGTGGAGGCAGGTAGAGTTGCGCGAAATCAGCCTGGCTGAAGCCACCGTTGCTGTCGGCGGTCCATTGCATGGGGGTGCGCACGCCGTCTCGATCGCCGAGGTAGACGTTGTCGCCCATGCCGATCTCGTCGCCGTAGTAGAGGATCGGACTGCCCGGCAGCGACAGGATGAGCCCGTGAAACAGCTCCATCTGGCGCCGTCCGTTGTTGAGCAACGGTGCGAGCCGGCGCCGGATACCGAGGTTCAGCTTGGCGCGCGGATCCTTGGCATATTCGCCCCACATGTAGTCGCGCTCCTCGTCGGTCACCATCTCGAGCGTGAGCTCGTCGTGGTTGCGAAGGAAGATGCCCCACTGGCTGTTGGGTGGCAGCAACGGGGTCCGATCGAGGATCTCGGTGATCGGGTAACGTTGCTCGCGACGGAGGCCCATGAACATGCGCGGCATCAAGGGAAAGTTGAAGCACATGTGGCACTCCGGGTCCTCGGGCGAACCGAAGTAATCCACCACGTCCTCGGGCCACTGGTTGGCCTCGGCGAGGAGCACCTTGCCTGAATATTCGGCGTCGATCGTGGCGCGCAGCTCGGCGAGAAAGGCATGCGCCTCAGGGAGGTTCTCGCAGTTGGTTCCGTCGCGCTTGAAGAGATAGGGAACGGCATCGAGCCGGAACCCGTCCATGCCGATGTCGAGCCAGAACCTGCAGACGTCGACGATCTCCGCGCGCACCTCCGGGTTGTCGTAGTTCAGGTCGGGTTGATGGCTGAAGAAGCGATGAAAGTAGTACGCGCCCGCGTCATCGTCCCACGTCCAGTTCGATGTCTCGGTATCGAGGAAGATGATCCGCGCTTCGGTGAACTTGTTCTTCGTGTTCGACCAGATGTACCAGTTGCGGTACTCGCTGTCCGGCGCCGAGCGGGCATCCCTGAACCATGGGTGCTGGTCGCTGGTGTGGTTGATGACCAGGTCCATGATCACCCGGATGCCGCGGTGGTGTGCCTCCTTGACGAGCGCCGCGACATCCTCGACATCGCCGTAGTCAGCGAGCACCGTCCGGTAATCGGAGATGTCGTAACCGCCGTCGCGCAGCGGGCTCTGCTGGAACGGCAGGAGCCAGATGCAGTCGACGCCGAGCCACTCGAGGTACTCGAGCTTGCCGATCAACCCGGCGAAGTCGCCGATGCCGTCGTTGTTCCCGTCGTAAAACGCGCGGACCGACAGCTCATAGAAGACCGCCTTCTGGAACCAGAGTGGATCTGCAATGAGCGGTGGGTGCGCGATCATCGAGGTTGACGCACGTGCATGACGTGCGCGGGCAGCCATACCGGGTCGAGCCGAACGTAGTTCACCGCCCCGTGCCACGTGTAGGTTTCACCTCCGAGCTCATCGTGTACTTCGAACGGCCGGTCCGCGGCAAGGCCCAGTGCTCCGAGATCCAGCCATGTGCTGGCCTCGCGTGGATGATGAGGGTCCAGGTTGACGACGAGGATGATCACATCCTCCTTGTCAGGGGTGGAGCGCGAGACACAGAGCATCGAGTCGTCAGTCATGTGGTGGAGCCGGAGGGTGCTCATCTGTGCGATGGCGTCGCGATGGGCGTTGCGGATCTCGTTGAGCCGCGTGATGAAGGGTGCGATGGACGCAGGGCTCGACCAGTCCCGGGGTCGGAGCTGATATTTCTCCGAATCGAGGTATTCCTCGCTGCCCTCGCGGACCGCGGCGCCCTCGGAGAGCTCGTACCCGCTATACATCCCCCACGACGGACAGGTGATCGCGGCCAGGGCGGCGCGCAGCCTGAAGGCGGGCGGGCCGCCCTGCTGAAGCGTCGCGTGGAGGATGTCGGGCGTATTGACCCAGAAGTTCGGGCGGAACCAGTCGACCACCTCAGTCTGTGACAGCTCTGTCAGATACTGGCTCAGCTCCCAGACGGTGTTGCGCCAGGTGAAGTACGTGTACGACTGGGAGAAACCGATCTTGGCGAGGCGCTGCATCACCGCGGGGCGAACGAATGCCTCGGCGAGCATGACCACGTCGGGGGACTCGCGACGGATCTCGGCGATCAACCATTCCCAGAAGGGAAACGCCTTGGTGTGCGGGTTGTCGACCCGGAAGATGCGGACGCCGTGGCCGATCCAGAATCGCATGACGTCGCGAAGCGCGAGCCAGAGCCCCGCCGCGTCGTCACTGTCGAAGTCGAGCGGGTAGATGTCCTGGTACTGCTTGGGCGGATTCTCCGCATACCGGATCGATCCGTCGGAGCGATGCCGGAGCCACTCCGGGTGCTCGGTGACCCAGGGATGGTCGGGGCTGCACTGCAGCGCATAGTCGAGCGCGACCTCGAGCCCGACCGCCTGGGCGGCGGCGACGAACTCGTCGAAGTCGTCGATGGTGCCGAGACCGGGGTCGATCGCGGTGTGACCACCGGCGGCCGAGCCGATCGCCCACGGGCTCCCCGGGTCGCCCGGGGAGGACTCGGTCACGTTGTTCGGCCCCTTGCGATGGGTCACCCCGATCGGGTGGATCGGCGGCAGGTAGAGGACCGAGAAGCCCATCGCGGCAATCGCCGGGAGACGCCGTTGGGCGAGCTTGAAGGTGCCACTCCGGGGCGGCTCCGCCCCCTCCGACCTCGGGAACATCTCGTACCAGGCTGAATACCCTGCAATCTCACGCTCGACCCAGAGCTGGAAGGGCCCGGCGATGGTGGCATGACTCAGATCTGCGGTGCGCCGCAGCAAGCCCATGGTCGCCTCGCGCGTCGCCAGCTGGACCCTCGTTTCGGGCGTTGCGGTGGCGCTGAGCTTGGCCGCGAGCGCGGTGAGGGCGCGGCGGTCGGACTTGGAGATGGCGGGCAGCTCCGCCCGGGCGGCCGCGAGCGCTGCGCCGTCGGCGAGGTCGAGCTCCACGTCGACGTCTGCCTCGAACCTGATGGTGAGGTCTCGGGCGAAGCCTCCCCAGACGTCGAGGATGCCGACCACCGCGAAGCTCCACGGACCCAGCCGCCGGGGCTTGATCCAGGCGCTGAACATGTCCTGGGGCTCGGCCTCCATCGGCACCTCGGCCATCCCCGACGGCGGCGCGTCGGGAGCCAGGGGCTTGGCGCCGGGCCAGTGCCAGACCCATGCGAGTAGCGGATCGTGCCCGTCCGCGAAGGCGCGCGCGGATACCCGCAACGGCAATCCGCGAGTGGCTTTTGCCGGGAACTCACCGCCGTCGACACTTGGTCGGACGTGCTCGACGACCACTCGCCTCCGATCGCCGAGCAGCCGGTCAGGGACGGGGTTGCTCATCGAATTCATGTGCGACTGGTGGCCGCGTCACAAGCTAGCAGACACGGACCGGGGTCGTAATGGTTCCTCAACAAGGAGGCCGTACAGTCTCGTCGAGACCAGGTGACCCGATACCGCGCCGCCCTCGCAACCATCGCCGCGCTCATCGTGGCCGCGGTGCTCTTCACCGTGGTGCACGATCCGACGCCCCCAGCCACAGCGTCGAGCACCGGCGGGGAGGTGCTCCCGGTCAGCCAGCGCGTCGTTGCGCCGGACTTCACGGGTATCGACGGGTGGCTCAACACCACGCCGCTGACCCTTGCCGACCTCCGCGGCAAGGTCGTGCTCATCGACTTCTGGACCTTCTCGTGCGTCAACTGCGTGCGTACCATCCCGCATCTCAAGGTCCTTTACGACGCCTACCAGAGCCGCGGCTTCGTGATCGTGGGGGTTCATTCCCCGGAGTTCGATTTCGAGAAGGTCCCAGCCAATGTCGCGGCCGCCGTGAAGCGCCTCGGGGTCACCTGGCCGGTCGCAATCGACAGCCAGATGGCCACCTGGAATGCGTATCAGAATCAGTACTGGCCGGCCGAGTACCTCCTCGACCAGCAGGGACGCGTCGCGTACACGAGCTTCGGCGAGGGTGACTATCCGCAGACCGACGCGGCGGTGGCGGAACTCCTCAACGTGCACACTGCGCCGCTGCCGTCGTCAACGCCGGTGCCCAGCAACACCACGCCCGAGCTCTACGCGGGGAGCTTCCGCATGGAGCCACTCGCCGACAACGAGCCCTACGGAACCCTCGGCGCGCCCCAGAACCACCCCGATCCCGGGCCGCCGCAACAGCAGGATGCGATCCAGGTGACCGGCACCTGGACCGACGAGGGCCAGTATCTCCAGGCCGACGGCACCGGCCACGTCCGGCTCAACTTCGTCGCCGACACCGTGTATATCGTCGCCGGCACGCCCGGGACCGTCCTGCCTGTTTCAGTCAAACTTGACGGAAAGGCGGTGCCCGCGGGCACCGCCGGCTCCGCCCTGACCGCGTCCGCGTTCATGGTGACCCGCCAGGACCTGTTCCAGCTGCTGTCCGGCGTCTCTCCCGGATACCATCTCATCGACCTGACCGTGCCCGCGGGCTTCCGTATCTATACCTTCACGTTCGGCTGATGCTCTCGATTGCGACGGTGCTCGCGACCTTTGTCGCGGGGCTCGGATCTTTCCTTGCACCGTGCACGGTTCCGCTCCTCCCCGCGTATCTCGCCTGCGTCTCGGGGGTGAGCGCGGCCGAGCTGAGCAATCCCGACCGGCACAGCTTCCGGCTCCGCCTCCTGGCGGGGTCGCTGCTCTACGTCGCGGGCTTCACGGTCGTCTTCGTGTTGCTCGGGCTCACCGCCGGCGGGATCGCCCGGGTCGCCAACGGCGCCGTCAGCGGCCGGATCATCGAGATCGCCGGCGGTGTCGCCGTGATCCTCTTCGGCCTGGCCATCATCGGCGTGGTCAGGGTTGGCCTGCTCGAGCGAACGCGCGGCTTCAAACTCCCCGAGCGGCTGCGCCGGCGCGGCGTGTTCGGCGCTTTCCTGGTAGGCATCGTTTTCGGCCTCGGCTGGACCCCATGCGTCGGGCCATACCTCGCAGCCGCGCTGACCCTCGCAGCGCTCAGCTCGCACGCGGTGACCGGCGCGCTGCTCCTGGTCGTCTACTCGCTCGGGCTCGGGATCCCGTTCATCGCGGTGGCGCTGCTCTGGGCATCACTCCCGGGGCTCCCCGCCCGGCTCAACCGCTTCGTCCGCCCGCTCACCCTGGCGGGTGGCGTCATCACGGTCGCGCTGGGCGTGCTGCTCGCGACCGGGGCGTACAGCCACCTCACGTCCTACCTGGCCCAGCTCTCCACCCCGAGCTGATCAATCAATCGAACCGGCGGCAGACCACCACGTCGAGGGTGACGTTGCGCTGGATATGCCGCGCGAGCCTGAGGTAGACCCTGAAGTCACGATAGTGCTGGTCGCCGACCATCTCCTTGAGCTGGTCGGCGTGCTTGTGCATGTTCGACAGCCAGTGGTCGATCGTCGTCTCGTAGTGGCGGCGCTCGATGTGGTGCACCCGCTCGATGTCGAAGCCGGCTTCGTTGGCGAGGCGCGTCTCCTCGGCAAGGGTTCGGTAGTTGCCGGTGTCCCCGTAGATCTGGCTCACGAACTCGCCGCCGCGGTCGAGCTTGGCATGGCGCGGATGCTTGAGATGCAGCTCCTTGTTGATCATCACGCCACCGGTCTTGAGCCAGTCGTGGCACTTGGTGAAGAACCCGTCGAGGTTGAAGAAATGGACGATCACCTCATCGGTGTAGATCGCATCCACCTGCTCCGGGGGTGTGTAGTCTTCCCAGTGGCTGAGCACGATTTTCGCGTCGGTGCCGCGGCGGGCGATCCGCTGCTCGGCGTAGCCCTTCTGGGTCGGTGAGAGTGTCAGCCCGGTGCCGGTGAGCCCGTAGGAGTCGCAGAGGTAGGTCAGTGGGCCTGCCCAGCCACAGCCGACGTCGATGAGGCGCATGCCCTTCTCGAGGCCGGCGAGCCGGGCGATGAGGTCGAGCTTGGCCTGCTGCGACGCGGTGTCATCCTCGGTCCCGGGGTCCCACAGATTGGCCGAGTAGACGTTCCACTCCCCGCCGGTGATCAGCAGGAAGAATTCCGGCGGCTGCTCGTAGTGGACATTGGTCCGAGCCTGGTCGACGTCCGTCGTGTACTCGTGGTAGAGCTGATGCTCGGGGCGCACGTCGGTTCTATGGCTGCTTGCCACTGGTGAAATCCCTCTGAGGAGCCGTTGTCAGGACACGAACAATAGCCGCGCGCGTCGAGGTGTTGGGGTCAGGTCGACTGTTTCGGGTGCGAAGATGGATTGGACATGGCTGGCACCGATCCCTACGGCACCAGGGCGGAACTGCTGCCGGGAGTTTCCTACCACCGCCTGGCCGCACTCGCCGAGCGGGGCATCGGCGACGTCTCGCGGCTTCCGGTCACGCTGAAGATCCTGCTCGAGAACAGCGTGCGCAACGCTGCCGCGCCGTCGGTCCGGGAGGGTGATGTCGAGGCGATCGCGAGCTGGGACGGGACCGGCTCGGGTGCCGACCGCGAGCGTGCCTTCATGCCCGCACGCGTCCTCCTCCAGGATTTCACCGGCGTCCCCGCGGTCGTCGACCTCGCCGCTATGCGGTCGGCGGTGGCCCGCGAGGGTGGCGACCCGATGCGCATCGATCCACTCGTCCCTGTCGACCTGGTCATCGACCACTCGGTGCAGGTCGACGCGTTCGGCAACGGCGAGGCGTACGAACGGAACATCGCGCGCGAGTACGAGCGCAACCGGGAGCGCTACTCACTGCTCCGCTGGGCGCAGCAGGCGTTCAAGGGCTTCCGGGTGGTCCCGCCGGGCATGGGGATCGTTCACCAGATCAACCTCGAGTACCTCGCCCAGGTCGTCCAGGTCCGCGAGATCGACGGGGTGCGCACGGCCCTGCCGGACACGCTGGTCGGGACGGATTCCCACACACCGATGGTGAATGGCATCGGCGTGCTCGGGTGGGGGGTCGGCGGCATCGAGGCCGAGGCCTGCATGCTCGGCCAGCCGCTGTTCCTGCTCGCCCCGGTGGTGGTCGGGGTGCGATTCCACAACGCGTTGCCCGCCGGCACGACCGCGACCGACCTGGTGCTCACCCTGACCGAGTTGCTCCGCAAGCACGGCGTCGTGAACAAATTCGTCGAGTTCTGCGGCACCGGCCTCAGCTCGATGTCGGTACCCGACAGGGCGACCCTCTCCAACATGTCGCCGGAGTTCGGTGCCACCGCGTCGCTGTTTCCCGTCGACGCGCGCACGCTCGAATACCTGCGCGCGTCGGGGCGCGACGCCGAGCACATCGATCTCATCGAGCGCTATGCGCGGGAACAGGGGATGTTTCGCACCGACGATTCGGAGATCCCGACCTTCAGCGAGATGGTCGAGCTGGATCTTGCGAGCGTGGTACCGAGCGTTGCCGGTCCGAAGCGGCCCCAGGACCGTGTCGCGCTGCCGAACGTGTGGGAGTCCTTCACCAATGTCTGGGAGCAGCCTGCCCGCCGCAACCCGGGCGACGGCACCGCCGAAGGCGACGAGGTGTCGCGTCTCGAGGAGGAGGGGGGCATCGATCCTGAAGGCATGGTCGAGGATCCCGTGCCGAACGGTCCTCCTGATTCGGCGCTGGTCCGCGACGGATCGATCGTGATCGCCGCCATCACGTCCTGCACGAACACATCGAACCCGGCGGTGATGGTGGCCGCCGGGCTGCTCGCACGCAACGCCGTCGCGCGCGGGTTGATGCCTCCCGATTACGTCAAGACATCGCTTGCACCGGGATCCCGCGTGGTCACGGACTACCTCGAGCGCGCCGGCCTGCTGGGCTCCCTCGAGCAGCTGCGCTTCAACCTCGTCGGCTACGGCTGCACCACCTGCATCGGCAACAGCGGACCGCTCACCGAAGTGGTGGCCGAACGCATCGAGACCGAGGATCTCACCGTCGCGGCCGTGCTCAGTGGCAACCGCAATTTCGAGGGCCGGATCCACCCGCAGGTGCGTGCCGCCTACCTCGCGTCGCCGCCGCTCGTGGTGGCGTATGCGCTTGCCGGGCGCCTCGACATCGACCTCACCACCGACTCGCTCGGGACCGGTCATGACGGGAACCCGGTGTACCTCAGCGACATCTGGCCGAGCCCGGACGAGGTGACCGAGACGGTGCGCGCAGCCATCGGGAGCGACCTGTACACGCGCGAGTACGCGCGAATCTTCGACGGTGACGAGCACTGGCAGCAGCTCCCGTCGCCGTCCGGTGCGCTCTTCGACTGGGATTCGGACTCAACCTACGTCCGCGAGCCACCGTACTTCGTCGGCATGGCACGCGAGCCGGAACGCCCCGCTGACGTGATCGATGCGCGTGTTCTCGCCCTCCTCGGCGATTCGATCACCACCGACCACATCTCGCCGGCGGGGAGCATCGCGGGCACCAGCCCGGCGGCGGCGTATCTTCGTGAGCACGGTGTGGAACCGCGCGACTTCAACACCTACGGCGCGCGCCGGGGCAACCACGACGTGATGGTTCGCGGCACCTTCGCCAACATCCGCCTGCACAACATGCTCGCCGACGGCAAGGAGGGCGGCTGGACGGTGCATCTTCCAGATGGCGCGGTCATGACCATCTTCGACGCGTCGGCGCTGTATCAGCAGGAGGGCATCTCACTGATCGTCATCGCGGGACGCGAGTACGGGTCCGGGTCGTCGCGCGACTGGGCAGCGAAGGGGCCGCTGCTCCAGGGTGTTCGCGCCGTGATCGCCGAGTCGTACGAGCGGATTCATCGCAGCAACCTTGTGGGCATGGGCATCCTGCCGCTGCAGTTCCGCGGAGGCGAGAGTGCCGAAAAACTGCATCTGGACGGGACCGAGCTCTACACGATTCGCGGTGTTGCGGACGCGGCGCCGGGAGCGACCGTGCACGTCAGCGCGCGTCGCGCCGGACAGGCGGACATCGAGTTCGACACCGTGTGCCGTCTGGACAGCGAGACCGACGTGGAGTACCTGCGCAACGGCGGAATCCTGCCGCTCGTGTTGCGTCAACTCATGAACGGCTGAGCACTGGCTCCTACGTGTTGCCGGCGCCGCGCAGCTGATGGTTCTTTTCGTCCTCTTCTTCATCTTCGTAGTGGTCGTCGGGGTCGTCTCGTATGTCGTCGGGCAGCAGCGAATACGCGACATCGCGACCTTTGCACGAACGCACGGTCTCACGGTCATCGGCAATGACTGGGATCTCGGGGATTGCGGGTACTCGCTCTTCCGTGCAGGAAATCGCCGGTACTGGCACAACGTGTTGCGTGGTCAGTGGAGCAGTGTTCCGGTCACCTACTGCGATTACTCGTATGTCGTATCCGATGGAAAGAACCAGAACACCGTGTCCTTCTCCAATGTGCTCGCCTCGCTCGGGACGCAGATGCCCCAGGTCACGGTTTCACCTCGCAGCGCGCTCGGTGCTCTCGCCGAGAAGTCGATCGGCGCTCCTGGCATCCGATTCGAGTCGATCGCCTTCAACGACAGGTTCAGTGTGGAATCGAGCGACGATGCATTCGCGGTGGAGTTGATCGACGCGCAGATGATCGAGACGCTGCTCGCCCTCGACGGTACATACCACGTGGTCTTTGGACCGGGGGAGCTGATGGTGTATGCGCACCGGAAGCCGGTCGCGGAGATCGGTGCGCTCTTCGACGCCGCGATCGTGGTCATGCAGCGGATACCTGCTCTGGTGCGCGCGCGGCCGTAGCTTGACCTCCGACACGTCGCCGCTCGCCGCCCCGCCGCCCGATCGCCGGCCCGCCGCCGGATCGCCGGCGCGCCGCCCGATCTCCGAGCAGGTGTTTGGTCGCCTCTCGCGGCGCGGTACCCTAAGACCCGCACTTGATCCCCCGCTCCGAAGGAGACGTCCGTGATAGCCCTCATCGTGGTCCTGGTCATCATCGTGGTCATCGCGCTTGCGCTGGTGGCCTCGTACAACCGGTTCGTCTCCCAGCGCAATGCGGTGCAGAACGCGTGGAGTGACATCGACACCGAGCTCAAGCGCCGGTACGACCTCATCCCCAACCTCGTCTCGACCGTGCAGGGCTACGCGGCCCACGAACGCGGAGTCTTCGAGGAGGTCGCCCAGGCCCGCTCCGTCGGTCTCCAGGCGCAGGGCCCGGCCGCAGCGTCTGCCGCGGAAGGCCCGTTCCAGATGGCCCTCGGTCACCTCTTCGCAGTCGCGGAGAACTACCCCGAGCTCAAGGCGAATCAGAACTTCCTGCAACTCCAGGCAACGCTCGCGGACACCGAGGATCGCATCCAGGCTGCACGGCAGATCTACAACTCCAACGTCCAGCAGTTCAACACTCGCATCCAGGCGTTCCCGTCGAACGTCATCGCCAACATGTTCCATTTCCAGGCTGCGGAGTTCTTCCAGATCGACGCCGCGCAGCGCGCTGTGGTCGCCGAGGCCCCGAAGGTGGATTTCAGCGCCATCACCAACGCCACCTACGGTCAGGCCCCTGGGACAGCTCCTGCGGCCTCACCTGCCCCAGGGACCCCGCCGGCGCCGCCGACCTCCGGCGCCTGAGGCTCGCCGGTGCAGCCGGCGCCACGCCACTGGCGCCTGAGCGACGCCGAACCGCTGCCCGGGCTGCATCCGGTCATCGGCCAGGTGCTTGCGGCCAGGGGGCTCGACCAAGCGGCAGCAGCCGCCTTCCTTGACGTCAGCGGCGGTTACCACGACCCGTTCGGCCTGCCGGCGATGGAGGCTGCTGTCGCAGCTGTCCAGTCGACGGTCGCCGAGGGCGGGGCAATTGCTATCTACGGCGACTACGACGCCGACGGCGTGACCGCCTGCGCCATGCTCACGCGCTGCCTGCGCGCCGCTGGGGCTACGGTCATCCCCTACATCCCCAACCGGATGACCGAGGGCTACGGGCTGCACGCCGCAGCTCTCGCCGAACTGGCGGCCCAAGGTGCGCGCTGCGTCATCACGGTTGACTGCGGCACCAGCAGCGTCGATGTCGCGCTCGGCCGCCCCGCGAACATGCGCCTGGTGGTCACCGATCACCACCTGGCGCTTGCTCCCGGCGGCTCGGCGCCCCAACTCGCACCGGCGGACGCGCTGGTCAACCCCAAGCTCCCGGGTTCGACATACGCCTTCGACGGGCTCGCCGGCGCCGGGGTCGCGTTCAAGCTCATCGAAGCACTCGAATCACGTGGCGTCGTGCCGGCAGGGAGCTCAGAGGCTTCACTCGGACTCGCCGCACTTGGAACGATCGCCGACATGATGCCGCTGCGCGGCGAGAACCGCGTGATCGTTCGCGACGGACTGCCGCGACTTGCCGACCTGCCGGGGTTGCGGGCACTGTGCGACGTCGCCGGAATCACCCTGCCGCCTCGGGGCACCGACATCGCCTTCGCGGTCGGGCCACGCATCAACGCGGCAGGCCGGATGGAGGACGCTCGCCTCGCCCTCGAACTCTGCCTCTGCGACGACCCGGACGAAGCGATGCGGCTGGCGATCGACCTCGACATCCAGAACCGGTTGCGGCAGCAAGCGGTCGCCGTCGCGCTTGCCGAGGCCGAGGAGCAGGTCGCGGCCATCGATGACGGTGCCGCGGCGATCGTGCTCGGTGATCCCGGATGGCCGATGGGCATCGTCGGGCTCGTCGCCGGACGGCTCGCGGAACGGTATGCGCGGCCGGCGTTCATCGCCTGCCTGGACCCGGCGGAAGCAAAGGGCTCCGCACGGTCCGCCGGTGGTGTCCACATCGTCAAGGCCCTCGACGGCGCCGCGATCTCGCTCCTCCGCTACGGCGGGCATGCGGCCGCTGCCGGCTTCAGCCTCGAGGCCGCGCGCTTCGATGAGTTCCGCGAGCTGATCACCGCCTCGGTGGGCCAGCAGAACGCGGAGGTCGAGCGCATGCGCGACTTCACCATCGACTGCGAGATCTCCGGGATCGACGTCACCCCGGAACTCTGCCAGGTGCTGGATCAGCTCGAGCCCAGTGGTCAGGGCAACCCGGCACCGCTCCTCGCTGTCTGTAGCGCGAGGGTGCTCGGCACGTCAACCTTCGGATCGGAGAGCCAGCACATCAGAGTGACGCTTGCCACCGGGTCCGGCATTGTTGAGGCGATCGCGTTCAACAAGCCGAACCTCGCCGACCACCTCCCCAGGAACAGGCTCGTCGACGCGTGCTTCGGGCTCGAAGTGGACAGCTTCCAGGGCTTGCAGCGCGTGCGCGCCCGGCTGCGCGACCTGCGCCCAGCGCGGGCGGTGACGCTGAGCGGCCAGCCCGCAGCTTCGGCGGCGAGTATGGCTGCCGGTTAGAGCCTCCCGGCCAGGATCGCGACCCCATCGCCGGTTAGATCGGCGAGGCCTGCCTTGCGTCCCGTGAGTGCCAGGATGATCGACGCGAGTGGGCCGCGGACCTCGGGCCCGGAGCCCCGAGTCCAGTCGACGTCGGTGGCCACCAGCGTCAGCCCGGTCGACCGGCGTTTGCCGCCGAGCAGTAGGTTGCCGCGGATGACGAAGTCACCGACCAGGGTGAGCGCTTCCGGCTGGTAGGTGTGCGCGATCCCGAGCGGACGGCGGATGTCCTGGCTGTGGATCACGATCTCGCCGACCATCGCGTCGAGTGGACCCGGAGGCGCGGTGGTGCGATCGAGTTGCGCCTTGAAGCGGGCGAGCGTGTCGGCGGGCGTCGCGCCAAGCTCCTGTTTGACGCCCTTCTCGTTCATCGCATTGAACTGAAATCCGGTACCGGCGAACTTGCCGAAGAATCGGCCGGGCGTCATCTTCGCGGTGGTGGTCATGTGCGCAAGCACGTCACGGACGGTCCACGCGGAGCACAGCGACTGCGTCGACCACTGCGGGTCGGATACGTCCTCGAGATCCGCGATCAGCGCCACACGCTCAGCCCGAATGAGCGGCCATTGGTTTCCAGCCACCTCGTTCCTCCACAAGTCCCGCTGCCGCCCGCCGTGCCCGTCGGGCGGTGCCTGCGACTGTACAGCGGCGCGCAAAGCAAGTACGGAGCGTCGTTACGACCTTGAACTTACTGCGGCGCCTTCTGCCACGGCTCCTGGCAAGCCCCACATGCGCATATCGCGTGTCAGCAAAATCGCCCCCGGAGGCGTTAGTAAGGTTCCGCAGGCAAACCTCGCTCGGATCACGAGGCCGGCGTTGCGTTCAGGCCGAAAGGCGCTGGGTCGTGTCGCCGGCGTTGTCGGAATCGCGGTGATCGCGGCGGGAATCGTGGTGTTCGCGACTGAGTTGCATGCACACCGCGTGAGCACTCCGACGCCGGCCAAGCACTCGGTGTCGCCCCGGAGCCCCGTGTGGTCGCCGAGCCCCCTGCCGTCGCCACATCCGCGGCTCGCTCTTCCGAGTAGCTTGCCGAATCAAGCCGAGTTGCCCGTATTGGCGCCCGTCCTGGTGCCGGAGACGCAGGGCATGGGCACCGCAAGCGTGACGATCGTCCCCGAAGGGGAGCTCTACATTCAGTACGCGTGCGTCGGCGACAGCTCGTTGGTTGTCACGGCAACGGACGTCCTCGGACCCGAGGTGCGCCCGGGCTGCTCATCCTCTGCCGCCGATGCCGCCATCGTTGCCACGTCGTTGCCCTCATACCCGAATCAGGTGCTGAAGGCGGCCGACCTCGGGAAGCCTGTGACCATCGAGATCTCGACCTCGCCGTCGACGACCTGGGAGATCTTCATCGCGGAGAGTCCTCCGCCCGTGCCACCCTCCGTCGCTTCTCAGGGGTCGATCGCAGCCTCCGCGGACCCTTGGACCTTCGGCGGAGGTGAGAACGGCGACATCTACCTCTTGAGTCCAGGCGCCTCTCCGCGGCGGGTTATCGGGTCCGACGGCGACGGCATCGCCCAGGACTGCCCGGCCTTCTCACCTGACGGACAGCGGCTCGCCTACGGCGAGGCCCGCGCCTCAGGCGCCGTCACGCCAGGTCGAGGGGTATGGCCCGTTTCGGATCGAGCCGTGGTGGTCGTCGCACTGAGCGACCCATCCCATCCGCTCATGCGTCTCACCCTTCCAATGGCTACGGGGGAGATCGCATGCCCGCAGTGGTCGCCCGACGGCAGGCACGTCGCCTACCGCGTGGGAGCTGATCTGTGGGTCGCCGACACCACGTCAGGGAAGACGACCCTGTTCCAGGTCCTGGCCACGCCGTGGGGCCAGAACGGATTCGCATGGTCTCGCGACGGTAAGCGAATCGCGGTGGCGGAGCCGGGCCAGATCCGCGTCGTCCCGATCGACGGCAGCACCGCCACCGTGGTCCCGGTAACCGGAGACGTTCCCGGTCCTATGCGGGATCCCTGGGTTGGACGGCCGACGACGGCATCATCTACACGAGCACGGACCCGGTCAGTGATTCGCTGGTCGTGAACCGCGTAGACGCCGACGGCAGCAACGACACACAGCTCGCGTACGGTGGTGGCGCCACGGTTTCCCCGGACGGCAACCGAGTGGCATACATCGATAGCTCTCAACACGTGGTGACCATGGACACCCGCGGCGGGAGGGTCGTTGAGGTGCCTGTCCCGCCCAACTTCTTGGTGTCCGGGCTCCTGTGGTCGCCCGATGGCAAACGCCTGCTCCTCAGCTCGATCGATGGGGTGGTTTCGGTCGCGGTGGCGCCTGGGTCACCGCCAATCGCCTACGCGGATGGGCAGTACAACTCGGGACTCAACCTCGAGTGGTCGTGGCCAGAGGTGACGTGGCAACCGGCGACGGGTCAAAAACGATGATGAGAGGTCCAAAAAGACGAGTTGTCACTCGCGCGCGAACGGCACCCATAGCCGGGACCCACGCGCTGAAGGTGGAGGGGGCGGGCGGCTACCCCTACAGCGTTGTCCTGCCCGTGGGCTGGTACGACCTGGGCGGTCAGTTCATCGACAAGCACGATGAGACCGGAGCGCCCAGGCCGGTGCTGGGCCTGCGACCTCGACTCTGACGGTTTCGAGCACGATTTCCTCAGCTGGCTTGGCAAAAGCGGGGGTGACCGATACGAGCAGGTCCCGGGCCAGGTCGACCGGTTGTGGGTCCTCGGTGTCAAAGGGCAGCGACTGGTCGTTGACGCCACCTACTCACCGGGCACCTCGTCAGGTGACCAGGCGGAATTGGAGCAAGTCGTGGACTCGCTCCGTTTCGGCGCTCCCTAGGCGCGGCCACGCCCGGTCGTTGCCGGCGCCCGTGGGCTTGGGTCCGTTACAACTTCGAACTTGCTCCGGCCGGCGCCCGGTGCTAGCGTCGAGTGCGCGAGCCCCGCGATCGCCGCCGAGCCCGCCGACGAGAGAGAGCAAGCCCAGGACCTGCCTGCGCTGATGGGTCCGGAGGGCATATCCGGAGGCACCTCATGCTCGAGGAGGTCGGGATTCCTCGGCTCGTGGTCGGAGGCCTGGGTTCGGGTTCCGGGAAAACCTCGATCAGCCTGGGTCTCACCGCCGCGCTCCGCACGCGGGGCCGCACCGTCCAAACCTTCAAGGTGGGCGCCGATTTCATCGACACCGCCTACCTGGCACACGCGAGTCGCAGGCCCTGTCGCAACCTCGATTCCTGGGTGCTCGGGGCCGAAGGGGTGCGACGCTCGCTCATGCACGGGGAGATCGGAGCCGATCGCGTGATCGTCGAGGGCGCGATGGGCCTGCTCGACGGCCACGGGATGCCGGCGGATCGTGCGGCCAGCCCGACCGACTTCCCCGGAAGCACGCTCGAGGTCGCACGCATCATCGCCGCGCCGGTGGTGCTCGTGGTCGACGCCTGGGCGATGGGTGAGACCGCGGCCGCGGCAGCGCTCGGGATCAAGCAACTGGACAGCACCGGCAGCGTCATCGGCGTCATCCTCAACAACGTCCCCAACGACTACCGGCGCCGGGTCATCGAAGACGCCATCTGGTCGCTCGCCCGCATGCCCGTGCTCGGCGCACTCCCCCACATCCAGTCGGTCCACATCCCCGAGCTGCGCACGGGGCTGCTGCCGCTCCTCCAGAACCCCCACGTCGACGAGGCGATCGCAGAGCTCGGTGAGGCGGTGACACGACACTGCGACCTCGACCTCATCGAGCGGCTCATGGCGGGAGCCCACCCGGTTCACCCGGCGGCGCGGCGGCGTATCACACCGAGCAGCGCTGAACCGGTGCGAATCGGGGTCGCCTTCGACGACGCCTTCTGCTTCTACTACTCCGAGAATCTCGAGCTGCTCGAGGATGCCGGTGCGGAGATCGTCACCTTCTCCCCGCTCGAGGACGCCACCCTGCCCCGCGACCTCGGCCTCATCTACATGGGCGGCGGCATCTCCGAGGCGTTCGTGCCGAAGCTCGCGAGCAACCACGCGTTCCTCGAATCATTCCGGCGAGCGCACGCCCACGGCGTCCCGGTCTACGCCGAGGGCTGCGGGCTGCAGTACTCCGCTCGATCCCTCCGCACCAGCGACGGCGCCACTCATCAGATGGCCGGGCTCATCCCCATCGATATCGCGCTGGAAGCGGGGACACTGCACAGCGGCTATCGCGATCTGAGCATCGCCACCCCGTCAATGCTCGGTCCAGTCGGCACCCGGCTCCGCGGGCACGAGTTCCACTTCAGCCACCTGCTCTCCGGCGGTGACTGCCTGAATCCCGCATACACGATGCACGACTGCGACGGCGAGCCACTCGGCTGCGAGGGCTGGACCGATCCACTCATGCTTGCCTCCTTCATCCACCTCCACTTCGGCCAGGAGCAGGAGCTTGCCGGCCGCCTCGTCGCCGCAGCGCGTGAGTCCCTCGACCAGAGGATGCACGCCACGCTGGCAGGGCGCGACAGTCGATCCACCGCCCCGGTGTAGGCTTTGGGATGCGATGTCCCAGGCCCCGTCCACGATCGGTGAGTTGCGTCGCGCGGAATACCGCGTCCTGCCGGTCAGGACCGAGCTTCGACGCAACCTGATCCGCAAGCTCAGCAACAACGAGGAGCTGTTCGGCGGCATCCGCGGCTACGACGATTCGGTCATCCCGCAGATCGAGAACGCGATCCTCGCCGGCCAGGACATGGTCCTGCTCGGTGAGCGCGGGCAGGCGAAGTCACGCTTGATCCGCTCGATGGTGTCGCTCCTCGACGACGCGGTGCCGGCGATCGCGGGCTGCGAGATCAACGACGACCCCTACGCGCCGATCTGCCGCCGCTGCCGCGACCTCGTCACGGAACACGGCGACGCCACCGAGCTCGCGTGGCTCAGCCCCGAGGAGCGCTACTCGGAGAAGCTCGCGACCCCGGACACCTCGATCGCCGACCTCATCGGTGAGGTCGATCCCATCCGGGTGGCCGAAGGCCGCTACCTCAGCGACGAGCTCACCATCCACTACGGCCTGATCCCGCGCACCAACCGGGGGATCTTCGCGATCAACGAGCTCCCCGACCTCGCCGAGCGAATCCAGGTGGGCCTGCTCAACATCATCGAGGAGCGCGACGTGCAGATCCGCGGCTACCGGCTGCGCCTGCCACTCGACGTGTTCGTGGTTGCGACCGCGAACCCGGAGGACTACACCAACCGCGGACGCATCATCACGCCGCTCAAGGACCGCTTCGGCGCCCAGGTCCGCACGCATTACCCGCGCACGCTCGATGACGAGATCGCCATTGCGGAGCAGGAGCGCATGACCTTCGATGACATGCCTGTCCCGGTCACCGTGCCCGGCTTCATGCAGGAGATCGTCGCCGAGCTCTCGCACGTGGCCCGCCGCCATCCGCAGGTGAATCAGCGCAGCGGCGTGTCGGTCCGGCTCACCACCGCCAACTACGAAAATCTCGCCGCCGGCGCCCTGCGCCGCGCGCTGCGCACCGGTGAGCGGGAGGCGGTCGCCCGCATCAGCGACCTGCCCGCACTGATGTCTTCCACCGCCGGGAAGATCGAGCTTGAGACCTGGGAGGACGGCGACGACGGCGCAGTCCTCGAGAAGCTGATGCGCACCGCATGCAACAACGTGTTCCGCCGCCACTTCACCGTCCAGGAGTTCAGCGACCTGGTGCAGCGTTTCGACCGCGGCGGCTTCACCGTCGAGGTCGGCGACCAGCACACCATCGCGCACTACGCGCAGGCGCTCACCGAGCTCGGCGGCGTCGAACGCGCGCGCCAGCGACTCGGCGAGCCGGATACCGACGCGATGCGGGTTGCCGTCCTCGAGTTCGTGCTCGAAGGCCTCCACCTCGGCAAGCGCCTCAACAAGACCGCACTCGAAGGAAGCGCGGTCTATGGAGGATGACGCACCGGGGGAAACGCCCCGCGTTCCCGCACCCGCTGACGACTCTCCGGAATCCGAAGAAGGGGGCTCGCGAGGGATTCCCCCGCGCGTGCATCGCTTCAGCGTCTGGGATGGCACCCAGGACCCGCTCGGCGACGACGCCGACGCGCTCTTCGACCGCCTGAGCGAGGACGTCTTTCACGGCTGGGACTTTGAGACGGCACTGCGCCGCCTGCTGAGCCAGGGCTGGCGCGACCGGGACGGGCGAAAGTTCGCGGGCCTCGAGGAGCTGATGGACCGGCTCCGCAAGCAGCGTCAGAAGCAGCTCGAGCGCTACAGCCTCGACAACGTCTTCAAGGACATCGAGGAGAAGCTCGACAACGTGCTCCGGCTCGAACGCCAGGGAATCGACGAGCGACTCAAGAACGCAACCGATGGCAGCGCGCAGCGCATCCTCGAACGCGTCGCCAGGAAGCGCCGCGAACACCTCGACAACCTACCCCAGGAGCCGGGCGGCGCCATCCGTGAGCTGCAGGGCTACGAGTTCATGGAGCAGCGCGCCGAGCAGGCGTTCCAGAAGCTGCTCGAGGAGATCAAGCAGAACGTCGTCAACACATATTTCAAGCAGATGGCCGAGCAGATGGGCCAGATGTCGCAGCAGGACATCAGCGCGCTGCGCGAGATGGCCCGCGACCTCAACGCACTGGTGCGCCAGAAGCTCGAGGGCGTGCCCGACGCGCAGCTGCAGCACAACTACGAGGACTTCCTGAAGAAGTGGGGCTCGATGTTCCCCGATGCGCCGGCGACCTTCGACGAGTTTCTCGCGCAACTCGCTGCGCAGATGGCCCGCATGGACTCCCTCATGCAGTCGCTGTCGCCGGAACAGCGCCATGAGCTCGAGGAGATGATCTCCGCGACCTTCGGCGACCCCGACCTGCAGGCACAGCTCGCCGAACTGATGGGCGGCCTCGAGCTGCTGTCCGATCGCCGCCACCTCGGCCAGCGATACTCGTTTTTCGGGAACGAACAGCTCCCCTACGATGAGGCGATGGGCGTCATGGATCGCCTCCAGTCCATCGAGGAGCTGGAACGCGGTCTGCGCGGGATGTACCGCGGTGAGCCGCTCGACAGCACCACCGAGGAGGCTCTCCGCGACGTCCTCGGTGACAACGCCGCGCGTGACCTCTCGCGCCTCCAGCGCATGACCGATCAGCTCGAGCAACGCGGCCTCGTCGAGCGCGATGAGGAAGGCATGCGATTGACCGCCCGCGGGCTCAGGCGCATCGGACAGAAGGCCCTCGGCGACCTTTTCGCGCGCTTGCGACACGACCGCTTCGGAGACCATCCGATATCCCGGCACGGCCAAGGGGGCGAACGCGAAGAGGACACGAAGAATTACGAGTTCGGGGACGTGTTCGACTTGGACGTACGCGAGACGCTCATGAACGCGGTACGGCGCGATGCCGAGTCAGGGGATGCGAGTGACTTGCGGCCGGACGAGACCCCGGCTCCGGGGCGGCCGGCAGGGATTCCGGCTCGGGGGCGGTCGGACGAGACCCCCGCTCCGGCTTCAAACCGGACTATTCAGCCTCCGCGGGGGTCCCGTCCGACCTCGGCTCAGTCTCCTTTGCGGCGCGCTGTTCCTCGGCTTTCGCCAGAGGATTTCGTCGTGCATCGGTCCGATACGCTGACGCGGTCGGCTACGGTTCTTATGCTCGACATGAGTCGGTCTATGCCACTTCGTGGCTACTTCTATGCCGCCAAGAAAGTTGCACTTGCACTCGACTCATTGATTCGCAGTGCTTATCCTCGGGACACGCTTCACATCATTGGGTTCAGTGATCTGGCGCGGGAGATCAAGCCTGCGGCGCTGCCGCATCTCTCGGTGAATGAGTACGTGTATGGGACGAATATGCAGCATGGGTTGATGCTGGCCCGCCGGCTGCTCGCGAGGGATCCGGGGGAGAACAAGCAGATCATCATCGTGAGCGATGGCGAACCGACTGCGCATATCGAGAACGGGCGTCCGGTGTTCTTCTATCCGCCGCTGCCGGAGACGTTTCACAAGACGTTGCTCGAAGTAAAGCGGTGCACACGGGAGAACATCGTCATCAACACGTTCATGCTCGAGTCGAATCATCACCTTGTGCAGTTCGTCAATCAGATGACGCGGCTCAATCGCGGGCGGGCGTTCTTCATCAGCCCGGACCGGTTGGGGGACTATGTCCTCGTCGACTACGTGAGCTCCAAACGGGGAGCGGCTTAGGCGGGTGGAGTTCAGGGGGTATCTGGATCACATTCGCGCCGACGGCGATCTGATCGCTGCGCTCGCACCGCGCGGGTTGCATCTGCCCGTGCCGGTCTGTCAGCCGTGGGAGGTGCGCGGGGTCGTTGCACACCTGGCGGCGGTGTACGACCACAAGGTGATGGCGATGCGGCTCGGGCGCAAACCCAGTCAGGGCGAGTGGGCGACCGACGAACCCTACGGCAAGGACACCGTTGAATGGTTCGAGGACGAGCACGCGAAGTTGCTCGCCGAGCTCGTTGCGCACTCGCCGAGGGAGCAGGCGTGGTCGTGGTGGGAGGCCGACCAGACCGTCGGGTTCTGGTACCGGCGAATGGCGCTCGAAACCGTGGTGCATCGCGTCGACGTGGAGACGCAGTTCGGGCCACTGAGCGCGATCGACTCGGCGCTCGCGGTCGACGGTATCGACGAGGTGCTGACGATCATGCTGGCCGGTGAGGATGACGCGGCGGCCGCGATTCCAGGCACGGGGACCGTCGAAGTGCTCGCGGACGACGGTGCGTGGTCGGTGGTGCTCGAGGACACGCGCACCGTGGTGACGCCCGGTCGGAGGACATCCCCAAACGCGACTCTCTCCGGCGATCCCGCCGAGTTGTTCCTCTATCTGTGGGGACGTGTCCCGGTCGACGGGCTCGTGCGTCGCGGCGACGAGACCCGCATCGCGTTGCTGCGATCCCGGCTCGCTGCGGCAACGCAGTAGGTCGCATGGAACGCGCAGCGTTCGCGGAGCGGATCCGCCTGCAGTTGATGTCGCGATACCGCGGCGCGAACGTCGAGGTGGACTCAGCGCGATTCGCGTTGCACGTCACCGGTTCAGGGCTCGACCTCATGCTGCCGCTCGCACCCCTCTCTCACGCGTGTGACCGTCAGCCGGACCGGGTGCCGGCGTTGATCGGTGAGTACATCGCGTCCGTCGAGCACCAGCTCACGCCGCAACCCGCGATTGCGCTGTCGACATCGCGGCTGCTCTGGTGCGTGCGCAACGACCGCTTCCTCGGCAGTCATGGCCGGGTCGGCGACCTGCTGCGCGCGCCGGTCGGCGCCGACATGAGCGCGTTCGTCGCCGAGGAGCTCCCAGGCTCCATCATGCGCGGCGTTCCGCGCGACGAGTGGACGTCGATCGGGATGAGCGACGAGGACACGCGAAGCATTGCCGGCGCGAACACCGCGGAGCGCTTCGAGCCGCTGGTGGCGCGCATCGCACGGACGGACCGCATCCCCGCCGACGGGTGGCGGGTAGCATCGGATCCGCTCTTCCAGGGCAGCGTGTTGCTGGCGCCGCGCGTGCTCGCGGCATTCGCCGAGCGCGCGGGCGGCGACGTCCTGCTCGGCGTGCCCGACCGCGGCGCCCTCCTCGCGCTGCCTGCGGCGCTCCCCTCCGCGGATCGATTTCAGCGCCGGGTGCTCAAGGAATGGCGCGAGGCGATGAACCCGTGCTCGCGCGAGGTGCTGATCACTGACGGGCGACAGCTCCGCGCAGTGTCCCGCCGGTCGCGGACGTCAGGGCCGGTGGTGCTGCCCTGGCTCGCCGAGTAGCAATCGAGAGGCGGTCCCGACGCGGTTCGCCTCCTGGCGAGCCACGAATGCGCTCGCGGCGCCCAGCGCAACAGCGGCTGCGACTCCGGCCAGTGTCCTGGCGGCGACCCGGGTCGCGCGACCCCGAACCGATATCCCGGACAGACCGGGCCCCTCGCCAAACCACATCGTCACCGCAGTCTGGTCTGCGACGACGCCGTCCTCGCCGTGAATCCGGCTTCGCTCGATGCGCACCGCGGCAGGCCGAGCGCCACGCCACCGCTTCTGATCGAGGAGCGCGGGGGCTGCGCGCAGGGCCCCGCTGCTTGCAATCGCACGGACAACGGCCACAGCACGTTCCGACGTCGGCATCGCTGGACAGGATAGCGTTCTGCCTATGACGCTGATCGACGAACTCCCCGGCCGGATCGATGCGAGCTTCATCGGCGCGCTCGCCGGTGAGCATGCCGCCGGAACCGCGGCGGGCACAGCCGACCTGGTCGGCGTCGCCGAGTCGGCGGCAGCGTGCGGCGGGTTTGACGACGCGGATCTCCGCCAGCGCGGCCTCGAACGGCCGTCGCGCGCCGGTGCCGCCGGACTGCTGCTGCGTGCCCTGCCGTTCGGTCTCCTGAGCCCGCTCGACAGGCCGAGGCTGCGGCGCGACGCGTACCGCTGCGTCGCCATGGCCGGGGCCGATGAGGGCACTGCGGTGACCGCGGTCGCCGCGGCGCTGCTGATCGCCGATCTCCTGAGATTCGACCTGGAGACGTCACTGGTCCGAGTTCGTCAGTCGCTGCTCGAGGACGCCCCGATGGCGCTGCTCGACCGGCTCCGCGTGGTCGACGAGGGACCACCGATGGACATCTCCGATCCGGACCCCGGCCTCACCCTCCAGCGCGCCATCTGCGCCCTCGCGACCGCCAACCCGTTCGACGACGTGCTCGCCGCCGCGGCCAGCGGAACGGCTGTCGCAGCAAGCCTCGCGGGTGCGCTGGTCGGAGCTCGAGACGGCGTCGCTGCGGTATCCGGGATCGACCGCGACCATCTTCCGCATGCGGACCGCGCCCTCAGCGTTGCACGCCATCTCGCCGAAGCAGCGGTCGCGACCCTCCCTCGCGATGAGGCGAACGCCTTCAGGCTCTAACATCAGGAACGTCATGGAAGCCACCGCCGCGCCGTCCTCGACGCGAAAGATCAGGATCCTCACGGCCAAGGTCGGCCTGGACGGCCACGACCGCGGGGTCAAGGTCATCTCGCGCGCGCTCCGCGATGCCGGTGTCGAGGTGATCTACACGGGGCTGCACCAGACCCCTGCCATGGTCGTCGAGGCCGCCATCCAGGAGGACGTCGACGGCATCGGCATCAGCCTCCTGAGCGGCGCCCACATGACGCTGTTCCCCGAGATCATCCGGCTCCTCAAGGAGCGCGACGCCTCAGACATCGTCGTCTTCGGCGGCGGGATCATCCCCGACTCCGACGTCACGGCACTCGAGAAGCTCGGCGTCGACAAGGTGTTCACCCCCGGGACGTCGCTCGATGAGGCGGTCTCGTACGTCAAGGAGCGATTCGGCGCGGGGGCGGCGGCCTGACCCCGGGGCTGCTCTGCCTCTCGGTGGCGACCGCGCGCGCAGGGCGGTTCGTCAATGATCCGGGAGATGCGAGGGCAGGTGTCGCTCCGCCGCATCCGGCATTCGCCACCTTTCGGAAGATGTCCTATGTCTGGGTCGACGGGCAGGCGTTCGAACCGATCGGGGACAGCCTCGACCTCTGGCTCGCCTTCCTTCGGGGCAACGGCGCCCGCCAGGCGTGGATGGACGTGAGTGGTGGCGAGGAGGTCTGCCGGGTGATCCGCGGCGACGGCGAGGAGACCTGGCGGGCGATCTGGAATGGCGGCATCTTCATTCTCCACGGCGCTGAGGAGACCGGACCGCCGAGGCGCCACGAAACCGATGTGGCCGCGATGGCGCAGCGGCTCCACGATGCCGTCCATGCGGAGATCGAGGCCGGGGCGGCCGACGTCCGCCGAGCGGCGCTGGAGCGGGCGCTCGAAATCCTGGCCTCGCCTGGCGATGGTGAGGAGGTCTCCGATGTTGCCTGGCCATATTTCGTTCTCCCGGACGGGAGTCCGACTGCCGCCCGGCGCCTGGTCGCGGCCGCATCAGCGGCCTGGCCCGAGACCCCGGCGACCGCCGATCCTGATGCCAAGCCGGCCCGTGGGGAGGGTTCCGTCGACGCCGCCCTCGAGGCGATCGCGGCGGCGGTGAATTCGGCAGCGACTGCAGAGCCGGTAGAGTAGCCAGGCGGATATGGCAGTTTCCCTCGAGCTCAGCGCATCGCTCCGATCCGAGACCGGACGCCACGTGCACGCCGTCAGACGTCGCGGCGATGTGCCCGCGGTGCTGTACGGCCACAACGTCGAGCCGCAGGCACTATCGATCGAAGCGCGCAGCCTGCAGCGGGTCTGGCATCACGCCGGCCACAGTCACCTGGTGGACCTGGCGCTCGAGGGCGGACGCGCGCGCAAGGTGCTGATCCGGGAATTGCAGGTCAATCCGCGCACGACTCAGCTCATGCACGTCGATCTCTTCGCGGTCAACCTCCGCGAGAAGCTGACCGTTGAGATTCCGCTCATCCCGGTCGGCGAGTCCCCGGCAGTCACCGAGCTGAAGCTGGGCGTGCTCCAGCAGATCATCACCTCGATCAAGGTCGAGTGCATGCCGGGGGACATCCCCGCGCAGCTCAACGTCGACATCTCCGGCCTGACCGAGATCGACCAGGGTATTCGCCTCGCCGAGGTGCCTCTCCCCGAGCGGGTGACCCTCGCAACCGGCGTTGATCCCGACGAGCTCGTCCTCAAAGTCGCACAGGTGCGGGTTGCCGCCGAGGCCGAAGAGGCCGAGGCTGTGCCTGCCGAAGGCGAGGCTGAGGCGGCTGAGACCGCCGACGACGACACCGGGTCGTCCTAGCGGCCCCGATCCCGATCCTGATGCCGGCGATGATGATCGCCAGTACCGCGTCGTGCGACCAGAGCAACTGGTTCTCATTCGTCTGCAATTCGATCCAGTCGCACGATCACAGCGGCCTGGTCGGTCCGCTGGTGCAGAACCTGCTCTCGGCGATCGCGATCTTCATCGTCCTCTACCTGGTCGGGCGGTTGATACGCGTGCTCGTGCTCTGGGCGATGAGCAGGGGCAAGGCGGATCGCCAGGTGCGGACGCTGGTTCGCAACCTCATCACGGTCACGACCTATGTCGTCGCAGTGATCAGCGCACTGGTCGTCTACGGCGTCAACGTCGCCGTCATCCTCACCGCCGCCGGGGTTGGCACGGTTGCGATCGGCCTCGCGTTCCAGGACCTATTGCGCAACGTGCTCGCGGGGATCTGGCTGCTCCTCGAGCAGCCATTCCGGCTCGGGGACACGATCACGGTTTTGGATCAGACCGGCGCGGTGCAGAACATCACGTTGCGCACCACGACACTTCGCACCGGCGTCGGCGAACTGGCGATCCTGCCCAACCTCACGGTGTTCACCGGGATCGTCGTCAACACGACGCATTTCGACACGCGCCGGCTCACCGTCGGCGTGCGGATCCTTCCGAACGTCGATCTTGCTGAGTTGATGCGCCGCGCACGCACCGCGGTCGAGGAGCTACCCGGCATCGAGGCCAAGCCGGCAATCGTCCTCGAGCCGACGCTCGACCGTGACGTGCCCCTGCTTCGCTGCCACTTCTGGGTGGACCAGCGCGAGCAGGATCCGGATGCGATCACCGCGGCGGTCGCTGAGCGCCTGTGGGATGTGGTCGGTGCGAAGCCCGAGGCGGAGCCCGCCGAGCCCAAGGCCGAGAGCTAGAGCCGCCGCCCGTGGAAACTTCCCAGCCCAACACCTCGCAGCGGATCATCGTGGTGCGCCACGGCGAGACCGAGTGGAGCCGCGAAAAACGGCACACCGGACGCACCGACCTTCCGCTCACCGCCGAGGGCCGCGCGCAGGCGGGTTCCCTGGTCGCGCGACTCGCAGGCCTGACCTTCGCCGCGGTATTCGTGAGCCCCCTGCAGCGCGCACGCGAGACGTGCGCGATCGCCGGCTTCGGGGATCGCGCGGTCGTCGATCCGGATCTGATCGAGTGGGACTACGGCGAGTTCGACGGACTCACGGGCACGGAGATTCAGGAGCGAATCCCGGGATGGACGCTGTTCGACGATGGCGTCATCGGCGGAGAGACGATCGACGATGTTGCAGCCCGCGCACAGCGGGCGATCGCACGCGCACGAGAGGTGGACGGTGACGTGCTGCTTTTCGGCCACGGTCACCAGCTGCGCATCCTCACGGCGTTGTGGCTCGACTACCCGGCGCGCGCGGCGCAGCGTCTGCAACTCGCGACCGCCTCACCATCGATGCTCGGCTATGAGAACTCATGGACGGCGCTGCTCAGCTGGAACGGCTTGCCCGCGAGCTGAGCGTGCGCGGACAGCTCAGCCCTTGGGGAGGTCGGCCTTCTCCTGAAGGGCGGAGATGCGGCCGCGCCAGTACACGAGGCGCCGTTCGAAGCGAAGCGCCTCGGCGTGCAGCGCCTTGAGATCGGTCTTCTGCACCTCGCTACTGGCGTCAGCGTCCATGGTCCCGACGTGCTCCTCGGTCGTTGCCAGCACCGAGCGCTTGAACTCGAGCAACTCCATATAGACCTTGACCCAGTGCTCGGCGTCGTCGAGATGCTGGCTGCTCTCGTCCTCGCCATCGAGAAGCCGGTCCGGCTCCACCTGCTCGAGTGCAGCCTTCTCGTCGCTCGGGGTGGCCGTCGTCTCGGATGGATCGTGGTTCATTGCTGCCCGGCTCCCGTGTTGTTCCAGCGCGCCAGCCTGCTCTTGAAGGCTTCTATCTCCTCCTCGAGGATGGCGATGTTCTCGCGGCTCAGGTATTGCCGTATCGCATCGGGGGCGCGTGTCGCGAAGACGCGGGTCTCCCCGAGTTGACGCTCCATCATGGCCACGAGCTCCCGGTACAGCTGTACCCATCTGGCGGCGTCGGGCGACGTGGACTCGACTGGGTCTGCCGCAAACAGCTCCTGGAAGGCCTGCGGATCGTGTTGTCCCATTTGATGATCTCCCGGGTTTGCGGCTTGCTCTCACTAACGATGCTACAACTGACGGTATCACTATAGCTGTGATCATGGCTATCAGCATGGCAAGGTGGCGCGCAGCTTCCGCGTCGCAGCGCGTGGAGGACCCGAAGGGGTCTTCGCAGGGTCGTCACCGCCGCGCAGGACAACCTCCAAGAGGCAACTCCCAGCCGCGGTCCTTAGAACAGCTAGCGCGTCACCGTGCTCTCAGAGACGGACGTGGTCGAGGTCGATCTCGGCCAGTTCAGGTGGCCGCGGGATGCCGTGGGCATCGAGGAGTTGCAGACACTTGATGACATAACGCGCGCCGGCGATGTTCAGCCCGCGCTGCCGGGTGAGGCGTTGAATCGCGCTCAAAGTCAGGATGTCGCGCTGCGTGTAGCGGCGGCGATTGGTCGCGGTTCGCGCCGGAACGCCGAGACCCATGGTCTCGTACATCATCAGCGTGCGCGGGTGCGACGCGAGGATCTCAGCCGCGACGCTGATCGTGTACAGCGGCTTGTCGAGGTCGAGCATTCGTTCCGACATCGGAGCCAATGCTTCAACAGCCACAGCTGACTCCGCAGAAGCTGCATGCACCGCGGGTGCGCCCCGTCGGTCGCTTGGTGGTCATGGTTTCGATTCTAGTCGCGTGCACCCTGAATGGGGCCATGAATCGTGCGATTGCGCCATACCCGTTACGCGCCCAAGGTGCTTGACTCCCGCCAGTCTATAGTGATAGTGCTACTGTAATAGTTACCGATAGCCCTGACTCCACATCGATGGCCATCGCCGGGGCCATCCACGCCGGGAGCGCCTCCGGTCCGCCCGGCTGAGCGGTCGGCGACGAGCCTGTGAGCGGCACGCGCCCGGCCCACTGGGTGACACGAAATCTGCTACAGCGGCTATACGCTTTCAACAGCTTTATCCACCCAAACGCACACGAGGAGACCGCAATGCGAATCCGAGCCCGAACGGTCGCCACGCTTGCGCTCGCTGGTACCTCCAGGCATCATTCTTGGTTATAGGTTCACTATAACTACTGGAGGTCATCCGGGTGGTCGAGGTCAGGGGGTGGCGTCAGCTCATAGCCCGCAGAAGGTCATGACTGCTCCGGCCCAACTGCGGCCACCGGTACTACACGCAAACAACTGCTGGTGAGTGGCGGAAGGGGCCGCCGGGCTGAGCATGAGCGGCCCGGCCGGCCCCGACCGCCTCTGTTCTTTTCCGTCCACGGAAGGGGGTGCGGGGCAGGCGTTCCGTGAGCGCCTGCCCTTTTGCCAACGTGGGATGGTTGAGCGATGCAAACGCTCTTCTCCGCCGACGGTCATAACCGCGAGGTCGACGTCGCCACCGTCGAGCAACTGCTCGCATCGCATGAGACGTTCTGGCTCGACATTCAAGCGCCGGACGACGACGACTACAAGCTGTTGAGCGACACGTTCAAGTTTCACCAGCTCACCATCGAGGACGTCAAGCATCAGAACCAGCGACCGAAGCTGGATGGGTACGACGGCTATGTCTTCGCCGTGGTCTTCGTTATCGCGTTGAACGGAGAGGATGTGTCATTCCGCGAGCACCATCTCTACATCTCCCCCAACTTCCTGGTCACGGTCCACCAACCGCCCGAGCCGTCCTTCGACAACCTCAACTTGCGAATCGCGGAGTCGCCGGTGAGCGTGTGTCACAAGTCGTCGTTCTTGACCTACCTGGTGATGGATGCCATCGTGGACACCACCTTCTCGGCGCTGGAGACCTTCGATGAGTCCGTCGACCGGCTGCAGGACGAGGTCCTGCGCGACGCCAACAGCGCCCAGCTCGCGCTCCTCCAGCAGATGAAGCACTCGGCGGTCGAGATGCGACGTGTGCTGGGCGCACAGCGGGACATGTTCCAGCGTCTGGTGACGCTGTCGCTCGAGGCGGACCGCGAGACGACCGCGTACTACCGCGACGTCTACGACCACATCATCCGTCAGTACGAGACCGTCGATTCGCTTCGCGACCTGCTGACCGGCGCGATGGACGTCTACCTGTCGACCGTCTCGAACCGGCTCAACATGACCGTCAAGGCGCTCACCGTGGTGGCGAGTCTCTTTCTCCCGCTGACATTTCTCACCGGGTTCTTCGGCATGAACTTCGCCTGGCTGGTCACGCGCATCAACACCGGTTCGGCGTTCGCCATCGGCCTGTCACTCATGGCGATATCGATCATCACCCAGCTGGTGTTCTTCCGGCGGCGCGGTTGGATCTGATCTGCGGCCTAGCCGTAGAGGTCTGAAGGCGCGGTGGATGATGTGCGGGCTCGGCGGCCAACCATCAGCGCCAGCGCGGTTCCATACACCAGATGGCCGGCGAGCATGACGATCTGTCGATCTCGGCGATCCCGATCCGCCGCCGGCATGATGCCGAAAGCGGGCACCCAGCCCATGTAGCTCACTCCCCAGATCGCCGCGGCGTAGGCCATGCCCGACGGGACGCGCGCGATCAGCCGTCTCGGCGCGATGACCCCAAAGACGGCTCCGGCTCCGGTGCCGAATCCAAGGTGGAAGACAGTCGCGAGCGCATCCTGCTGCGCTTTGCTGGGCCGGATGCCACTGCGTCTCAGAACGCGCGAGGTGACCTTCTCGGGCGGCATGCCGCCCACGAGCCCGACTTGCTTCCCACCCATCATCACCGCACTCATCGGCGCTGTCGCCAGCGCCCCGGCGACGGCACCGCGCAGGATCCGGTTCACCGGGCGGTCCTCGTGCCTCTCACCGCGCACGCCACAAGTAGCCGCCGCCTCCGAGAAGAAGCACGACGAGCACGATGACCAGAATCAGTGTCAACACAGCCTCGACCTCCTAATCTTCATTCTAACTATCGCATTCTATGATAGTTATACTGTCAGGTGGGATGGCTGGATCAGCCAGATCGGCGCGACGGCTGCATCGGAGACAATCCGAGATCGTGCAACCCAATACTGACGATGCGTCCTGATGGCTGAACAGCGCGCCGTCGTGGTCGTGTCGGGTGGTCTCGATTCCACGACGATGGCCTACTCGCTTCGAGCCCAGGGGTACGTCCTGGTTGCGATCTCCTTCGACTACGGACAGCGTCATCGCAAGGAACTCGCCTTTGCGGAGCAGATGGCGGCGGACCTGGAAGCGCCCTGGACGATGATCGACCTCCATGCGGCAGGGCTCACCAGCTTCCTCACCGGGTCGGCGCTAACGGATGAGAGCGTGACCGTCCCCGACGGCCACTACGCCGACGAGAGCATGAAGATCACCGTGGTGCCCAATCGCAACGCGATCATGCTCAGCATCGCTTGCGCGCTTGCGGTCACACGCGAAGCCGGCACCGTTGCATTCGGCGCGCACACCGGTGACCACTTCATCTACCCGGACTGCCGTCCTGAATTCGTGCGCGCGTTCGAGGCGATGGTGAACATCGCCGTCGAGGGGCTCGCGAGCATCGAGATCCTGACGCCGTTCCTGTCGATGACCAAGGCCGACATCGTCAAGGTCGGTGCTGAGCTGCATGTTCCGTTCGAGCGAACCTGGTCCTGCTACAAGGGTGGTGCGTTGCACTGCGGCACATGCGGGACGTGCTATGAGCGCCGTGAGGCTTTTGCGCTCGCGGACGTGGCCGATCCGACGGTGTATGAGAGCGAATCCGCGATCGTGCTCTAGTGTCGAATAAACGCTGAGGGAAATCCCAGAAAGCTCCAAGAACCAGTGGAGGGCGAGCCCCTAGCGTCGTCAGTGTCGAATCAACAACCGCTGACACAGGAGCACTGACATGAACACCACGGAAATCCTTCTGAACATCGACCTCGCGGCCGGCACCACCGCACTCGTAGCACTCGGAATGGTTGCGGTGCCAAACCTCGACCGCATTCGCGCATTCAAGCGCGCGCTCACTCGTCGCCCTCTGCGTCATGCGCGCGAACGGCGTCTCGTGGTGAACGGCCTCAGCAGGTCGTAGCGCGCAGCCGCGCGACAGAATGCACCTCTATCCCCTCATGAGAAAGGGCCGGCTCCAGGCGTTGGAGGCGGCCCTTTCGAGTCTCTGAGCAGCCGGGGGCGGGTCAGGCGAGGGCGGTGGGCAACGGTCCGGTCGTCCGCTCAACAGCTTCGGCGTCGTCCTCGATGACAAGGACCTTCACAGTCTCCTCCACCCTGGTGCCCTCCTCATAACTCATATCTACAGCGCCGCCCTGGGCCGATCGCAGATTCATCAGGAGTTCTCGGCTCGGTACGCTAGCGTACCGAGGGCCCTAGAATCAAGCGCCATTGGCTGCGTCTGTGCGAGGCGAGCCGCCGAAGGAGACGCCCCTGCTCCGGCGCGCCGAGCATCACTCCAGAGTCATCAGGAAGTCCGCCGGGTTTGCGTAACTCGAACTCGTGACCGCGCCGGCGCCCGCAACTTCGGGGTGCGTACGACGCGCGTTGACCAGCACGCTGTCGGGGAAGGCGCGTGTGTCGTAGCTGCAAACAATGGTTGTCGGAGATGATGCAAACGAGAGATTGATCACGGACTCGTAGCGGAACCATTCCGCCAGCTGCGTCTCGGATCGCCCGGTCCACACCGGCTCTGCGATGATGCGAACCCAGGGAGCACCACGTTCGAAGCGCTCCCGCACGAACGTGCGGTATCCGCTCGCCGCATCGCGGAGGGACCTGTACCACTCCGCCGCGTCCAGGAACTCGACGTGCCGAGCATCGTCCCCAAGCGCGCCACGTACAAGGCTCATGTGACGCTTCGCCGTGACCATCAGGAGACAGTCAGCGCGCGCGATCCCCTCCGTGAGAAACGGAATCGCGGTCGCCAGATACTCGTCGTCGGACCCATACTCGAGGATCCGGTGTCTCAGGAGCGCCGGAGAGACCGTGGATGCGCTGCCGACGAGATAGTCGACGCTGACCCCGAGTGCACTCGCGAGAGCAACCAGGCTGCTGGCACGGACCTCCTGGCGGCGGCCGGATTCAATCTGCGTGATCGCCGCGACGCTGAGGCCCGAGTGATAGGCGAGCGCTTCGCGGTTCCAGCCCAAACGCTGGCGCGCTGACTTGAGCGACTGCCCGACTCGCGACGACCCCATGTCCTTATTTCTCCACTCAATGTACGAGCGCACTTGCAAACTCGGATTCTGATATTATGTCATATGACACTGTCAATTGACTAGAACGGAGCAAACCGAGCCGTGGGCGACTCGCGCAAGGAAGGAGCTGTGGACCACGCCAGCCAATCCACAGAGAGGGCCGATCGCCACGCGCGCTGGGTCGCGATGTGGCGGGAGGCGGTTCGCACGAGCCCCCTGGCGATTGGCCTCGTCCAACTCTCCACGACACGCTTCGTCGAGATATCGGATAAGGCAGCGGAGCTTTTCGGGACAACGCCCGAAGGGGGAGTCGGCCTCGACTACCTGTCGGTCTCGGAACGCCCGCAGGAGGCCGCTCAGACCTTCCGGTTGGTCGGGGAGCGGATGCTCGACGGGATCCGGGGCCGACGCCGCTTCAGGAGATCGGATGGCTCCAGCGTCGAACTGCAGATCTCGGGTTGGGCCGTCCGTTCCAGTAGCGGTCTCGACCTCGGGCTCCTGATCGCCTCCGACGTTTCAGAAGCCGAGGACGCAGCCCTCCCTGGAGACGTCGCCCCCAACTCTCGGAGCAGGGCCGGCTTCGACTTTGACGACGTGCAGATCACCCTGAATGACCGCTGGTGCATCGCGTACGTCAGCGCGAACGCCGGCACGGTCCTTGGTCGACCCTCTCGCGAGCTGCTCGCGTCGTCCATCCTGGAGCTGACGCACCGGGATGACCTGGCCGCCCTGCTCCTGGCGTTCGCACGGGCAACCACCGACACGAGCGCCGATGTTCGAATTCGGTTGCGCAAAGACCGCAGCTGGCGAGCGGTGCAGGCTGTGATCACCGCTCTGGAGGGCGACGGCACGTTGCCCTTCTCATTGATCGCCATGCCGTCCGTCGAGCCCTACTCACACGACTCCACCGGGACCAGCCAGCTCGCCGGGCACCTCCGGCGAATTGCAGCGCAGATCGAGGCAGCGGGCGCCCTCGCCCCTCTGATAGAGACAGCCGCACATCTGGCGATTCCGGCCGCTCCCGAGCTGTCGCCGCGTCAGTGGGAGATCGCGTCTCGCCTGCTCGGCGGAGAGCGTGTGCCGACCATCGCCGCGGAGATGTACCTGAGCCAGGCCACGGTGCGGAACCACCTGAGTGCGATCTTTCAGAAGTTCGGAGTGCATTCCCAGCGGGAGCTCCTCGCTCTGTGGCGCGGCGGGGTGAGAAGACCCATCCCACCAGGAGATACGCCAATTCGTCACCGGATGTGATCGGCGAAGGGCAATGGGAATCACGCCGTCGCCGTGACACTCCGTCTATACCGGCGTGATACGTCGTCTACGCCGATGCGACCAGTGGGGGGCCACACTGGTTTGGATGACGACTGTCAGCGAGTCGCATCGGTTCACACCAACTCCCTCGCGACTCGACTTCGGGCTCCATGACTGACGTGGTACGAAGGCTCAACCCAAGCAGATTGGCCGCTCATGCCGCGGCCCTGCAGGAAGGGAAGCATCTCTACGAGTCGCTCTTCGAGCGCAGCGCAGTCGGGCAACTCGTCATCGATGTCCCGTCCCTCCGAATCGACGTCGTCAACAACGCGTTCTGCGCGATGGTGGGATACGGCGTCGACGAACTGGTCGGCCAGGACATCGCCGTGATATTTCCGCTCGGACAGAGCCCGGCCAACGATATCCTCGAGCGGGTCAGCGACGCAGCGTCCGAAGGATATGTCGCGCAACGATTTCTCCAGCGCCGGGACGGCACCATCCTTCCAGCGCTCGCCACCACCGCGGTGATGCGCGATGACGATGGTCGAGCCTTTCGACTTCTCGTCAGCCTTCAGGATCAAACCCAGCAGCGGGCTTCCGACAACCTGGAGTGGCGCAGCCAGGCGCTGATCGATGGCGCGATCGCCGCACTGCCCATGACCTTCACGGCTTTCGACACCAACCTCCGGTTCACGTATGTTGCCGGCGGCCTGTCGCAACACGGAACGGTTCCCGAGGTATTCATCGGGAGACACGTGCGCGAATTCACGTCGCACCGACCAACGCTTGTGGCCCTTCGAAATGCTCTCCTGGGATACGAGTCGACCACGCGGACGGTTGTGGATGGTGAGACCTACCTCAGCCTCCACGGACCCATACGCGACGACGCCTCCACGGTGATCGGGGTCATCTCCGTCTCGACCAACGTCACCGCCGAGGTATCCGCTGAGGCAACGCGCCATCAAGCTGAAGACCTTCGGCTGTTCATCGCGCAACACGATCCTCTCACCGGGCTTCCCGGCCGTTCGGCGCTCATCGAGCACCTCAACACGATGGCCTTCACCGAGCAAGGCCCAGGATCGCTGCTTCTTGTCGACATTGACGATTTCAAGCTCATCAACGAAGGCATGGGACTGCCTGCGGGCGATGCAGTGATTCTGGAGGTGGCCAGTCGCCTGTCGAAAGTATTTCCGGGGGCGATGGTCTCGCGAAACGGCGGCGACGAGTTCGCGGTGGTCCTTCCTGCTGACTCCGTGCCGGCCGATGCCACGGCCGCAGCTGAAGTCATCCGCACCGTGCTCGGCGCCGATATGGATGTGGACGGCCGTCTGCTCAGGGTGACCGCAGGGGTGGGGGTTGCAATCAGACAGATGGTTGGAGCGTCGTCGACGCTCATCGGCAACGCTGACTGGGCGCTGTCCCGGGCCAAGGATGCGGGCATCGACCAGTGCCGCGTGTATGACCGAGCCATGCGTCTCGAGGCGGAGAATCGACTCGTCATCCAGGCCGGACTGCGCGTTGCGCTCATGGCCGGCCAGCTCAGCGTCGCGTATCAGCCCATCGTCGATCTCGGTCGCCGCATGACGGTCGGATCCGAAGCCCTGCTCCGGTGGACGCATCCGGATCGTGGGGCAGTCGCACCGGGGGACTTCATCCCGATCGCCGAGCAGAGCGGGCTGATCATTCAGATCGGACAGTGGGTGATGACCACCGCCTGCGGGGATGCTCGATCGCTCCAGCTCGAGCACGGAATCCAGCTCTCGGTGAACATCTCGGTGCGACAGTTGACGGGTGGCATGTTCTGGGATTGGCTCGAACAGGTTCTCGAGCAAACCATGTTGCCGCCGACCGCGCTGACGGTCGAAGTGACTGAGAGCGTGCTCATGGATGATGTCCCGCACATTCGACAGACGTTCGAGCGGTTGCACTCCGCCGGGGTCAAGGTGGCGCTCGACGATTTCGGCACGGGGTACTCGTCGCTCGCGCGTCTGAGCAGAGTCCCTGTCGATGTGATCAAGCTCGATCGTGCCTTCGTCATCGACATCGACAAGCGGATGGAATCGCGCCACATGGCATCCGCAATACTGGGGTTGAGCTCCGCAATCGGAGCGACCATGATCGCCGAGGGCATTGAAACTGAGGCTGAGGCCGCAGCGCTGCGCGACCTCGGCTGCATGCTCGGCCAGGGGTTTCTCTTCGCCCGCGCCATGTCCATTGCTGATCTCACCGATCGCGTTGCACTGGAGGCTGCCACTGAACGGGCTCGTGACGTTCCGCCTAGGTCCGCGTGATAAGACGTCTATTCCGTTGATGCCACATAGCGCCCAAACTGGTGGTCGATGGCGCCCGCACGTACAGACGACAGCCGCTGCGACGCGGTGATAAGACGGATCTGCCGCCGAACCGTCCTCGGCTGCTGCTTGTAGTCCGGAATCCGCGCTCTCTATTTGGCAGGCTGAACATAACAGGCACTGACGGCATACCCCAGCGCGAGAATCGCATTCTCGCCGCCCTTCCCGTGGTGGAACGACTGCAATTGTTGGAGGCGGCGAGCACCGTCACTCTCGAGGTTCGAACCGTGCTGTTCGAACCGGGTGGCCCGATTGACGCTGTCTACTTCCCGACCGACGGGGTCATCTCACTGGTCACTCCGCTCTACGGCGGTGCAGTCGTCGAGGTGGCCACCATCGGCAACGAGGGAATCGTCGGAGTTCCTCTCGTCCTGCCGGTCGGCGGCTTTGCGGTGCGAGCCATCACGCAGGTTGCCGGCCATGGCCTTCGGCTCGAGGCCGGTGTCTTCGTCGAATGGCTCGGGCACAGCCGCGCCTTTCAGACGCTGGTCGAACGGTATACACAGGCGCTGTTCGGTCAGATCGCGCAGGCGGCGGCGTGCAATCGGCTCCACTCGAGTGAGGAGCGCCTCAGCCGCTGGCTCCTGATGAGCCACGACCGTGTCGAGGCGGATGACTTCATGATCACGCAGGAATTGCTTGGGCAGATGCTCGGGGCCCGGCGCTCAACGGTGTCGGTATCCGCTGGCATCCTTCAGCGCGCCGGCCTCATCAGGTACACACGAGGACACGTGACCATCGTCGACCGGGATGGACTGGAGAGCGTGTCATGCGAGTGCTATGCGGTGATCAAGCGGGAGCTCGATGGGGTCTCGCTGAGACCGCTGCACCCTGACGCCTGACGGTCGACGTACTCTTTGCGGCGTCGTCCACTCGCCCTACCCAGGGGACTGCCATGAACACTGATCAACTGAGAGCCGCTCTCGACGCCGCAGTGGCCGACCGCCAGCTGCTCACGCATCCCTTCTACCTACGCTGGGAGGCGGGAACGCTGCAGCCCGGCGAGCTCGGCGCGTACGCCGCGCAGTATCGCTACTTCGAAACGGCGCTGCCCAGCCTGCTCCGAGCCCTGCTGAGCGGCCTCGAGCCGGGTCCAGCCTCCGAGCTCGTGTCGCAGAACCTCGCCGATGAGGAAGGCAACCCGGAGCCGCACGTCGCTGCGTTCGCGCGGTTCGCGGACGCGGTCGGCGCGGAAAACGCGCCGGCCACGGTGGGCACCGAGAGACTTCTCGACACCTATCAATCGCTCACCGCGTCGAGCGGCGCCGAAGGATTGGCCGCGGTTGTCGCGTATGAGATGCAGGCACCCGGGATCGCCTCGTCCAAGGCGAGCGGACTGCGCAGGCATTACGGGATCGATGAGACCGGCACGTATTTCTGGGATATCCACGCGACCATGGACGTGGACCATGCGCAGTGGGGGATCGAGGCGCTGGCAGCCCTCGACCTCCCGGAGCGCCGGGTGGTCGGGGCTGCGCGCGCCGCCGCCGATGCCTGGTGGTCCTTCCTCGACGATCGGGAGTCAGCGGCACCGCAGGCGTAAAAGTGGGCCGCCGCCAGTCGAGCGGCAGTTACTTCGCCAGGACGTCGGCGAATCGGCGGAGATAGAGCGGCCATCCGGACTCGCTGTCCACGCCGTCGCGGACTACGTCCCAACCGTTGCCGTGGCGGTCGAGGTTCCGGTGCTCGAGTTCGACGCGTGTGCGGTTCGGCGTCTCGGCGATGAATCGCACATCGACCTCGCTGGTCTTCTCGATGTCCGTCTCGATCTGCCACTGCGGGCTGATGTCCCAGCTGATCACGACTCGATTCGGCGGCTCGTACGCGAGCACCCGGGCCCAGCGACACTCGCTGCCGTCGACACCCCTGTCGTAGACATGGCCGCCCTCACGCGGCTCGAAGATCGTCTCCGCGATATCCACGCCAAGGATGTTGTGCTCGGGCGGCTTGAAGCTCCCGAAGCCGGTTGTGAAGACCGAGAACGCGCGCTCGATAGGCGCCTCGACGACGATCTCGTGGCGGATGGACGTTGCTGCTGGCGTGGTCATGTCTTCTCCTCCTCTGGTTGTTCGACGGCGGACTTGTACGCCGTCATTGCACTGGTCCAAAACCGGTCGAGCTCTGCACGCAGTTCGCTGAGACCGTCCGGGTTGATCGCGTAGATGCGACGGTTGCCGGCGGGCTGGTCGACGACCAGCCCCGCCTCCTTGAGCACTCTCAGGTGCTGAGAGACGGCCGGACGGCTGACGGGCAGGCCCTTGGCGAGATCGCCGACTGCATAGGGGCGTTTGGTGAGCCGCTCGAAGATCGTCCGCCTGGTGCGATCTCCCAGGGCGGACCATCCGGCAAGTTGGTTAGTCGCCACGCACCGTAAGCTACTACTTACGATCCTCGGGTGTCAACGCTTACCCAATAAAGAGGGCCGCCTCCAAGCGTTTCGGAGGCGGCCCGGGCGAGAGGGGAGGAGGTGCTAAGACGTCAGCTGCAGCCGCTCGTCGCTCCGCAGTTGTGGCACTTGTAGCAGGCGCCGTTGCGCACCATGAGGCTGCCGCAGTCGCTGCAGGTTGGTGCGTCTTCCTGGTTGATGAAGGCGCCGGCGCTGATTGTCGGAATGGCGGTCACGGGCTTGCGCGCCGTCGCCGCAGGAGTTATCGGAATCGTTGCCATGGCTTCGATCTCCGCGTCAGCGGCCGACACCGGTTCGGTCACGCTGCCGTCTGGTTCGCGGCGAATGATGCCGAGGCGATCGCGCTCTTCCTGCGGCAGGAAGCGGGACGCGAGCCAGCGGAAGATGTAGTCCATCACCGACTTGGCGATGGGGATCTCCGGGTTGCGCGTGAAACCCTGCGGGTCGAAGCGCGTGTGCGAGAACTTGTCGACGAGCGCGGGAAGGGGCACGCCGTATTGGAGCGCGAGCGACACCGCGGTGGCGAACGAGTCCATCAGCCCGCTGACCGTGGAACCCTCCTTGGCCATGCGCAGGAAGATCTCGCCGGGGGTGCCGTCCTCGTAGAGGCCGACGGTGATGTAGCCCTCGTGGCCACCCACCTCGAACTTGTGCGTGATTGCGGTGCGCTCGGCGGGGAGGCGCTTGCGCAGCGGACGCTCGACAACCTGGACGCGATGCCCGGTGGTCTTGTCGATGCTCGTTGCGAGCGGCTGGCTTCTCTTGCTGCCGTCGCGGTAGATCGCGACCGCCTTGAGCCCGAGCTTCCAGCCATCGGTGTACGCGCGCTCGATGTCCTCGACGGTTGCCTCGTTGGGCATGTTCACCGTCTTGGAGATCGCGCCGCTGATGAACGGCTGCACTGCGGCCATCATCCGGAGGTGGCCCTGCCACGTGATCGAGCGCTTGCCGTTCTGCGGCGTGAACGCGCAGTCGAAGACCGCAACGTCCTCATCGCGAAGCGTGGGCGCACCTTCGATGGTGTCGTTGGCGTCGATGAACGCGATGATGTCGCCGATCGCGGTCTCACCATAGCCAAGCCGGCGCAGTGCTGCCGGCACGGTGCCGTTGACCATCTTCAGCATCCCGCCGCCGACGAGCTTCTTGTACTTGACAAGCGCGATATCGGGCTCGACGCCGGTGGTGTCGCAGTCGAGCATGAAGCTGATCGTCCCGGTGGGCGCCAGCACCGTCGCCTGCGAGTTGCGATACCCGTGGCGCGCGCCGAGCTCATGGGCTTCGTCCCATGCATGCCGCGCTGCGCCGACGAGGTCGGGCTCGATGTTGTCGGTGGGGATGTTGTACGCAGCCTCGCGATGCTTGCCGACCACGCGCAGCATCGGCTGGCGGTTGAGCGCGTAGCCGCTGAACGGACCGATCTCGCGCGCGATGCGCGACGACTGCGCGTACGCCTCGCCGGTGAGGATCGAGGTGAGGCAGGCGGCCAGGTCGCGACCCTGCGGCGAGTCGTAAGGAACACCGCGAGCCATGAGCAGCGCGCCGAGATTCGCGTAGCCGAGCCCGAGCGGACGGAACTCCTCGCTGTTCCTGGTGATCTTCTCGGTCGGGTACGAGGCGTTGCTGACCAGGATCTCCTGCGCCGTGATCGTGATGTGGATCGCGTGCTTGTACGCCTCGATGTCGATCGAGCCGTCGTCGTTCAGGAACCGGGTGAGGTTGATCGACGCCAGGTTGCAGCTGGTGTCGTCGAGGAACATGAACTCGCTGCAGGGGTTGCTGGCGTTGATGCGCCCGGTGACGGCACTGGTATGCCAGTCGTTGATGGTGGTGTCGTACTGCATGCCGGGATCGCCGCACTGCCACGCGGACTCGGCGATGAGCCGCATCAGCTCGCGCGCTTTCACGGTCTTGAGAATCCGGTTGGAGTCGGTCACCGCGCGAAGATGCCAGTCACGGTCGTCCTGCACCGCGCGCATGAACTCGTCGGTGACGCGGACGGAGTTGTTGCTGTTCTGGAAGAACACCGACGAGTAGGCCTCGCCGGTGAACGCGCTGTCATAGCCGGCCTCGATGAGCGCCCACGCCTTGCGCTCCTCGCTCACCTTGCAGGTGATGAACTCCTCGACGTCGGGATGGTCGATGTTGAGAATGACCATCTTGGCGGCGCGACGCGTGGTCCCACCACTCTTGATGACGCCGGCGAACGCATCGAAGCCCTTCATGAAGGACACCGGGCCGCTCGCGGTCCCGCCGCCGGCCAGCGACTCGTTCGCCGACCTGATCGTCGACAGGTTGGTCCCCGTCCCGCTGCCGTACTTGAAGAGCATGCCCTCGGTCTTGGCCAGCGTCAGGATCGACTCCATCGTGTCCTCGACCGAGTTGATGAAGCACGCCGAAGCTTGATTCTTGCTGCCGGGGACGCCGATGTTGAACCACACCGGGCTGTTGAAGCTCATCTTCTGATGGAGCAACAGGTGGGTCAGCTCGTCCTGGAACGCCTGGGCATCGGTCTCGGTTGCGAAGTACCCGCCTTCACGGCCCCACGTGCCGATGGTGTCGGCAACCCGCGAGATCATCTGCTTGACGCTGGTCTCGCGCCCGGGCGTGCCCAGCTTGCCGCGGAAGTACTTGCTGACCACGACGTTTGTGGCCATCTGTGACCAGAACGTCGGGATCTCACAGTCCTTCTGCTCGAAGACGCTCTCCCCCTTCTCGTTGCCGATCGCAGCGGTCCGGGTTTCCCAGGTGACCTCGTCGAAGGGGTGCACACCCTCGTGGGTGAAGCGCCGCTCGACGTGAATTCCGCCGCCCTCAACTTCAACTTTGGCACTCACGCGTGCCTGTGCCGTCCCATTCCTGCGGCCTGGACGACGGCCGCTCGGCGGCTCCATCGAGATGCTGTGGGAGTCGTCTGGGACGGGTTTGGAGGCGGATCGATCCACGGTCTTTCCTCTTCTAGCTGATGGGCGCTTCATTGTGCAGAGACGTGTGCTGGACCGCGCCCTGGCGACCTCGAACCCCAATCTCCGCGTACTGAGATCACTCTAATGATCCCATATCTTGGGGCTCAGCCGTCCGGGAGCCCCCATATCTTGCGAGTCGAGAGGGCTGGCGTCAAGGGGGTATGCGCTTCCAGTTTCGTCCGTGAGTATGGACCGGTGCAGCTCCGGGACCTCGATGCGCATGGCCACTCTCCGATCGCCGGCGAGAAGCAGGAACTCGCCCCGAGATGCGGTTTCGAGGAAGCGTCGCTGTGCTTCGGTGAGACCGAACGCACCCTCCATTCGGGCTGTTTCCGCGGCTCGATGACCGCCGAGGAGAACGACCGCGCAATTGGTCGCGATCACGCTGCCCTCGTCGGTGCCGAGGAGGTCCTGTGCGTTCTGGGTCGCCACCACCAGTGAGGCGCTGTATTTGCGGCAGCGCCGCGCGAGCTGCACGAGCAGGTCGCGGAGCGGCCGGTGTACGCAGAGCGCACCAACCTCGTCGAAGACGATGTGGCGGCGCCGGCGGTCGCGTCGCACGAGCTCCCACAGCCATCGCGCGACGATGAGCGTCGCTGCGGCCACGTGTTCGGGGGGCATGTCGCGCAGCGAGATGGCGCAGACGCCCGAATCGACCTCGAGCGATGTGGGCCGGTCGAAGAGTGCGCCGAGTCCTCCGGTGCAGAAGCGACGCACCACGATGGCGACGGGCCGTGCTTCGACGTCGAGCATGGGAAGGCAGTCCTCGAGCAGCGGCGCGCGATGCTCGCTGAGCGCACGCTCCAGGGCATCGCGGGCTGCCGCATCGACCACGGCACGCTCGACATCGCCGAGGCCGTCGCCGCAGAGCACGGTGACGAGATCGACGACTGCGGCGACCGTCTCCTCGGGGTCGTCGGTGGCTCCTTCGAACACGTTGACGGCGGCGTCGGTGCCGGGCGCAAGCTCGAGGTAACGACCACCGAGCGCCGTCACCAGGCCGCGGTATTCGCCCTCGGGGTCGATGATCACCGAGTTCACTCCAGCGACCGCGGCCTCGAGCACGAGCGTGCCGATGGCGAAGCTCTTTCCGTGGCCGGACGCCGCAAAGACGGCGATGTTCGGGTTGGGATGACGCGATGTGTCAAACGGCGCCACGCGAACCGGAAGCCCGGAACGCGTGGCGGCGCCAAGGCGGTAGCCGTCCGGATCCGAGCACCCTGCCTCGATCCACGGGATGCAGGTTGCCGCGGCGGTTGAATCGACGAGCTTGGACGAGCGCAACGCGTTGATCCCGAGCGCCAGCGTGCTGACATGGGCGGCCAGATGCCGGAAATGCGTGACCTCCACGCCGATCAATGCGGACGCGAACCCGAGGCGCAAGGCATCGCTGCGCGCCTGCAGCTCATCGATCGAGTGCGCCCGTGCGGTGGCGATGACGGCGAGATGCAGCGGCCGTCCGAGGTTGCGAGCCAGGCGTTCGCGAAGTGCGGTCGCGGCGTCGAGCCCGATGTCGACGTGCACATCGCCAAGCGCTCCTCGCTCGACCTCGAGCATTCGGTGCGCCGAGAAATCGCGCAGGCGACGGTTGAGGCGCCCCAGCGCATCCCCGAGTGGCGCCGGCTCGAGGTGGATGGCGATGTCCGCTTCGGCCTGCACGCCGAGGAGCGGCGCGAGCCATCCCGGGCTGACGGGATGCCCCGGAAGTCGTTGCAGCGCATGGCCGCAGACCACGTGGTCTCCGACGGCGGCGTGTTCTCGATGTTCGGACCAGGTGGTCGCGTCGTTGATGTCGAACCCGTCGGTTATCGCCGCGATGAGAGCATCGCCAGCGAGGCGATGCGCGCGCACGCCGAGCGCGCCCAATCGATCGCAAGCTTGTGCACAAACCGATTCGAGGGCCGCCGGCGTCGGCGCGGAGAGGATCACGAAGACCTGACGCGTGTGCCGCTCGCCATCGCGGATCTGTTCGGCCCAATACCGGCGCATCGCCTCGTCGAGGCGCGCGTGCTGACCCTCCGAGGCCGGCACGTCAGACTCGGTCAACCGGCGCACGCGGATGAGCAATTGCATCGGGCGTTCGAGGGTGTGGCACATGCGTGC
>CABEDX010000114.1_pt1 | contig 72481 bp, 73 predicted proteins | sample 3132991 | NCBI WGS metagenome assembly CABEDX01 (sample SAMEA5534332, study PRJEB31848) | metagenome | biome: tundra; feature: field; material: soil | place: USA | collected 2013-05 | depth 0.15 m
TTCGAGGCTGCCTTTGGGCGCGCCTCCGGAGGTCTGGTCCGGCCGTATCGAACCGAGGACGCCGAGACCATCGTTGTGGCGCTCGGGTCCGTGCTGGGCACGATCAAGGACACCGTTGACGAGTTGCGTGCTGAGGGCGAGCTCGTCGGTGCGCTCGGTATCACGACATTCCGGCCGTGGCCGAGAGAAGAGGTGCATCGAGCCCTGCGCGGAGCCAAACGGATCGTGGTGATCGAGAAGGCGCTGGCCGTGGGCATCGGTGGCGTCGTGTCGCTCGACGTGCGGGTTGCGCTCTCAGGATTGGATCAGTCGGTGCACACGGTCATCGCTGGGCTCGGTGGACGGCCGATCACCACGACATCGCTGCACCGGCTCTTGCGAAGTGCGGTCGCTGGTGCGTTGCCGGAGGTCACCTTCCTGGACCTCGATCGCGGCCTGGTCGAGCGCGAACTCGCCCGCCGTGACGCCACGCGGAAGTCTGGGCCCCACGCGGAGAACTTGCTCCGTGACCTCGGCGTGGTCGCCGCAGGTCCCGTCTGAGGAGGCGGGAGATGCCCTTTCAGCCAATCAAGTTCTACCAGGCCGGGAGCTTCGTCGCCGGCAACCGCCTGCTCGACCCGGAGCAGCGCTCGGTGCAGTCCGATGCTGATCGTTCGAACACGCTGACCTCGGGACACCGTGCCTGCCAGGGCTGTGGTGAAGCCCTCGGAGCGCGCTATGCGCTCGACGCCGCCATGCGCGCCACCAGCAATCGGCTCATCGCCGCCAACGCCACGGGATGCCTCGAGGTGTTCTCCACGCCGTATCCCGAGTCCTCGTGGCAGCTGCCCTGGATGCACTCGCTCTTCGGCAACGCGCCGGCAGTGGCCACCGGTATCGCCGCCGCGCTTCGGGTCAAGGGACGCCACGACGTTCGCGTCGTCGGACAGGCGGGTGACGGCGGGACGGTGGATATCGGCCTCGGCTGCCTCTCCGGAATGTTCGAGCGCAACGACGATGTCCTCTTCATCTGCTACGACAACGAGGCGTACATGAACACCGGCGTACAGCGGTCCGGTGCGACGCCGGCGGCCGCTCGCACCGCGACCACCGAGGCGATCGGACCGGAGCCCGGCAATCGATTCGGCCAGGGAAAGAACGTGCCGATGATCGCGATGGCGCACGAGATCCCCTACGTCGCCACGGCCACGGTCGCCGACCTCCGGGACATCGAGTACAAGGTCGAGCGGGCCATGTCGTTTCACGGCGCCCGTTATCTGCACATCCTGGTTACCTGCCCGCTCGGGTGGGGATGCGACTCGGCCGACACCATCAAGGTCGCGCGCCTGGCCACGCAGAGTGGGCTCTTCACCGTTTTCGAGGCCGAGGAGGGCGAGATCACCGCGGTTACGAAGATCCGCCGCCAGGTGCCGGTGGAGGAGTACCTGAAGCTCCAGAAGCGCTACGCGCACCTCTTTGGGAGGTCGCCACGACCCGACATCGTCGCGCGGTTGCAGGCTCAGGCCGATCACAACATCGCCCGATTCGGCCTGCTCGAGAGCCAGCCGGTCGGAGCGTACTGATGGACAAGCCGTTCGCGATCACGCTGAAGGTGGGCTCCAGCCTGGCAAACAAGACGGGTTCCTGGCGCACGGAGCGGGCTGTGTACGTGCATCGGCTGCCTCCGTGCGCGAATGCGTGCCCCGCCGGAGAGAACGTGCAGCAATGGCTGTATCAGGCCGAGGGACCCGACTACGAGGCCGCGTGGCGGCAGATCATGGAGAACAACCCGTTCCCGGCGGTCATGGGTCGCGTGTGCTACCACCCGTGTGAGACGGCTTGCAATCGCGCCGAGCTTGACCAGACCGTTGGCATCAACTCAGTCGAGCGCTTCCTCGGCGATGAGGCGATCAAGCAGGGCTGGACCGTCGAAGTGTCCGCTGGGCCGACGGGCAAGCGGGTGCTCGTGGTCGGCGCTGGTCCTTCGGGGCTGTCCGCCGCGTACCACCTCACCCTCCTTGGCCACGCGGTGACCATCATCGACTCGGGTCCCGCTGCCGGGGGCATGATGCGCTTCGGCATCCCGAAGTACCGGCTGCCGCGCGACGTGCTCGACGCCGAAGTGCAGCGCATCCTCGACATGGGTGTCGTCCTTGAGCTCAACCGCAAGGTCACCAACGTCCTCGCGACCATGCACGACGGAGGCTTCGACGCCGTCTTCCTGGCGACCGGCGCCCACATCGGTAAGCGCGCCTACCTTCCGGCAGGCGACTCGACGCACATCCTCGACGCGGTGTCGCTGCTGCGCAGCATGGAGGGCGAGCAGCCTCCGATGCTCGGCAGGCGCGTGGTCGTCTACGGCGGCGGTAACACCGCCATGGATGCGGCGCGCACCGCCAAGCGGCTCGGCGCCACAGACGCGGTCGTCGTTTACCGGCGAACCCGCGATCGCATGCCAGCTCACGACTTCGAGGTCGAGGAGGCGCTCGACGAAGGCGTGACCATGAAGTGGCTCTCGACCATCACCCATGCCGAGGGCGGCAGGCTGCAGCTGGAGAAGATGGGGCTGGATGCATCGGGTTTCCCCCAGCCGACCGGCGAATTCGAGGAGCTCGAAGCCGACTCCCTCGTCCTGGCGCTGGGTCAGGAGGCCGACCTGTCGCTGCTCGACGGCATCCCGGGCATCAAGATCGATGACCATGTCGTCACCGTCGGCGCGAACATGATGACCGGCCATCCAGGGATCTTCGCCGGCGGCGACATGGTGCCTGCCGAACGTACCGTCACGGTGGGAATTGGCCACGGCAAGAAGGCTGCGCGTCACATCGATGCGTGGCTGCGCGGCGCGCAACACGTGCCACTTCCGAAGCACGAGCTGGCAACGTTCGACAAGCTCAATCCCTGGTATTACAGCGATGCGCCTGCAACCGTCCGCCCGCAACTCGACGCGGCACGACGCCAGTCAACATTCGATGAGGTCATCGGCGGCCTCGATGAATCCAATGCATTGTTCGAGGCGCGCCGGTGCCTGTCGTGTGGCAACTGCTTCGCGTGCGACAACTGTTACGGCGTCTGTCCCGACAACGCTGTGGTCAAGCTCGCGCCAGGGGTTGCATACGGCTACGCGATCGACCTCGATTACTGCAAGGGTTGCGGCATGTGCGTCGCCGAGTGTCCCTGTGGCGCGTTGGAGATGGTCCCCGAGACGATCTGAGCGGGGCCGTAATGCCCAATCCGACCCGGGTGGCGCATGACTGAGGTGTGCAGCTGACGGGCCGGACGCGCGAATCACCGCAGCAGGCCACCTGAACTCAAGACGTCCCCGGCAGCCATGCTGGCGGATCGATGCTGGTGGTGCCCATCTACCTTCGAGAATGAGGCCCTTCGACACTGGGCGGGCCCTTCTCGATGGCCGAAGATGGCGTCATGCGCGTCGGCGCCCCTTTCTTCAAAAGCATCGAGCACAGGTCGCATCGTGCACCCAGGAGGTAGCCCGGAAATGACTGTTCGAGTTGGCATCAACGGCTTTGGGCGGATCGGGCGCAACGTCTTGCGCGCAGCCAGCGAGCGCTCTGGAAACATTGAGATTGTCGCCGTCAACGACATCACGACACCGGAGTCCCTGGCGCATCTGCTCAAGTACGACAGCGTCTTCGGCCGCTTCCCCGGGACAATTGCCGCGGGGACCGACAGCATCACCGTCGACGGCCACGTCATCAAGGTGCTCGCCGAGCGGGATCCACGTGCGTTGCCCTGGGGAGATCTTGGCGTGGACGTCGTCGTCGAATCGACGGGCCACTTCAATGACGGACCGGCGGCCCGCGCTCACATCGAAGCGGGAGCGCGGAAGGTCGTCATTACCGCACCCGCCAAGAATGAGGACGTGACCATCTGCATGGGCGTCAATGACTCCGCGTACAACGCCGCCGAGCACCATGTGATCTCCAACGCGTCGTGCACCACCAACTGCCTCGCTCCGGTCGCCAAGGTCCTCAACGACTCCTTCGGCATCGACACCGGTTTCATGACCACCGTGCACGCGTACACCAAGGATCAGATGCTCCTCGATGCCCCCCACAAGGATCAGCGCCGGGGACGCGCCGCGGCTCTCTCGATCATTCCCACGACGACAGGTGCTGCGAAAGCGGTGTCGCTGGTGCTACCTGAGCTTAAGGGCAAGTTTCACGGCATGGCCCTGCGGGTGCCAACACCGGATGTCAGCCTCGTCGATCTGACCGCGACGCTGACGAGGACCGCGACGGCCGACGGCGTGAACGACGCCATGCGAGAGGCCGCCGCGGGACCGCTCAAGGGCATCCTCGCCGTTAGTGAAGAGCAGCTCGTGTCGATGGACTTTCTTCACGACTCGCACTCGTCAATCCTGGACGCGCCCCTGACGATGGTGCTCGGCGATCGCACGGTGAAGGTCATCGCCTGGTACGACAACGAGTGGGGGTACTCCTGCCGTGTGATCGATCTCATCGACCTGATCGCGTCGCGCCTGTAGAACGTCGAGCAATCATGAAAGTCGTCGAGAAGGTCACCGGGTAAGCCGCGCTGCGCGACCGCGAGGCAGCTCACCGTTGACAATAGACGCCGACGGTGAAGCCACCTCTGTTGGATGGCGGGCCAGGCACTGGACGCTGAAGACCGCCGCCGTCGACGGCGCAAGCCCTCGGTCCCCAAGGATCGGGACGTTCGGCACTTGTCAGCACCACAGCTGTTTGTGATGCTGAGAGTCACCCGAAACGAAATCGTGTCAGCGTCGGAGGCGTGACCATGGACGAAATTCTCGCGGTCGAGCGCCGGCCCGGACGCCCTCATGTGACCGGCGGTCATCAGTGGTTCCGCCGCATTCTCGTTGGTTCGGCAAGTCTCATCGTGGTGCTGGTCGTCGGAACATTCTTCGGCCTTCACTTCATGGTCGCGGCTGCTCCGACGCCGTTTGCGCTACCGGCGCTCAGTGCCTCTCAGGCGCCTGTGAGCGGTCTCTCGGCAGATGGGATCTGGACCGTACACAGCGGGTCGATCGCAGGCTTCCGGTCTCAGATGTCCCTGCTTGGACAGGGCGGGACGATCGTGGGACGTTCCACGGCTCTCGGCGGCACGATCGTCATGGCCAACGGTGACGTCGCATCGGCATCTATCAGGATCGACCTCACGGCAATCGAGATCTACGGCAAACCGAACGCCGGATTCGGCAAGATGGTGAATACCGCGACGTACCCAGCCGCGACGTTCATCCTCGCCAAGCCAATCCTCCTGATGGCGCATCCCTTGGTGAACACGACGTATCGTGCGAGGGCCACCGGCTCGCTGACCATGCATGGCGTCACCCGCTCAACGACATTTACATTCACCGCGCGCTATACGGGATCATCGCTGGAGGCGACTGGGTCGGTGCCAGTCACCTTTTCTGCATGGAATCTCAAGACTCCATTCGGGATCCAGAACAACGGCGTGATCGAGTTCGTGCTCGAAATGAGCCGCTGACGCTGGCGTGCAGCGGTGGCGATGTGATCCCGAGCATGGATATCTTCTGTGGTGATGAACGGTTCATCCACTTGGAGGACGATTGGCGTCGCGGTCCGGGGTGGTGGCTCGTGGATGGTACTGTGCGGTCGCGACTCAGCGTGTCCGCCGCCATGCGATTGGTGCCTCACATGGCACTTGAAGTGCTCATCGAAGTGCAAGAGCTGGTGTGGCGACTCGAGAACAACGCCGGGTATGAGTTGACGTCTCAGCGGTTCCACGGCGCCGTCGATGAGCTGCGCAACGAGCTGGCCGCCGCGCGCGCGGAGCATCGGAACGATCCCGAGACATCGGTCCGTCGGTTTCCGATGGTCGCAGCGCTGGCTCACCAGCATGCGATCTGAGCGTTCAGCCGACCTTCAACGTGGGTTGGGTTACTGGTTCGTACCCCACTCAGTCCGAGGGTGGGCCATTTGCGCCTCAGACTCTGGCGCGTCCCTCGCGGAGCGATCGCCGGCAGCAGCCGGTATGCTCTGTCGGTCCATCCGGCGCGGCGAAGGAGGAGCTTCATCGCAGCGATCCGAGGTGTCGGGTCGATCCGAGACTGGTGCAACGCCTCTCCGGCGCATGACCCGAAGACAGATGTATTCGAAGTCCCTGACGCGGCATTACTTCGACCGTGCCGAGTACGCCGGCGCGAATCTGGTTTGCTCCCGTAGTCTCGCGTGATCCGCTGGTGGTGTTTCGGTGCGCATACTTGCGTAGTGCTGACGCCAGACCAGCTTGTGGAGATGAATGTCTGGCTCGCGGGAGGTGCGGTGATGACGGTGCTCTTTGCGTTACGGGCGATAGCCACTGGCTGAGCCCGTCGCCATGCCTTACGGAGGCCGCCGGGCGTTCGTGATCGGGTGCGGTGGTGAACCTCAGGCGCATCTCAAGGCGCCGGACATGAACGCACCCTTCCTGGCGCCGTGACGAATAGAGCCTTTGTCCGCCATAGGTCCCGACATTTGAGTGGCGTCCGACACTGGCGATGCGAAGTGGCACACGTACAGAATCGCTCGTATGGAACTGCATGTTGCTCGGGCGCAGCTCGGTGCTCTTATCAACCACCCTGCCTCCTCGTTGGGGGCGACGAGTGGCTCTGAAGCCTCTCAGGGTGACGTCGCTACTGACGGGGCATGGACGATCGGGAGTGGGTCGATGGCTGGCTTCCGGTCTCAGTTGTCTGTGCTTGGACGCATGACCTCGATCGCTGGGCATTCAACTGCGCTTATCGGCAGCATCCACGTGGTGGGCGGCTGCGTCGCAGCGGGATCGTTTCGAATCGACCTAGCGAGCCTCCAGATATTCGGCAATTCGAACGCGGGACTCAACCGCATGATCGATACGACGAGATATCCAGCCGCCACCTTCATCCTCAAGAAGCCGATCTCTCTGAAGGCCAACCCTCGGATCAACGTTACGTATCGCGCTCCGGCAACCGGCTCCCTCACGATGCACGGTATAACTCGACCCGTGACCTTCACGTTTACCGCTCGGTACACTGGACCAGCGCTGGAAGCTGCGGGATCGATCGCAGTCCGTTTTTCGGATTGGAACCTGAAGGCTCCTTTCGGGATCCAGAACGTTGGAGCGATCGAATTCACACTCCGGATGAGCCGGGCACCCGGGCGTTTCCCAGCCCTTCGAAGTCTCGGCACTGGTACCCCGCATAGCGTGGCTTGGTCGTAGATCGATTATGGATATTGGCTGTCGGCGGACAGCCCTTTGTATGCCAATGGGCTGGCGGGCACGCGAGATGTGCCAGGTGCGATACGGAGCTGGAGCACTTTGCCTATTCAGGAATACCGGGAGGGGATGTGCGCAAGCGCGTGCAGGGGACGGGACCGGCAATCTGGTATTGAGAGAGCTGCGTCCGTGGCCCTTTGGACCGCGCGTCGATGTAGCGGCGCCGAAGTGGATGGTCAAGTTTGCCGACTCGTCCCTTGCATGACTCCCAGTAGCCGGCGCCGAATCGGGTACATCGAAGCGTCTCAGGATTTAGCGCGGTCCGTGCCCTTCCGATCCAGTTTACAAACTGAGTTGGGAGAAAACACGCCGAACATCCTTCCGAATCAGGACGTTGTCCCCTAGGCACCGGTGCTGGGCTAGGTCGAACATGAGGGCGTCACCTGCGTACGGGAGGAACGCCCAAAGGGAATATGCGTCGAGGGCTCACGGCTCTGCTGACGAGTTCGGTCGCGGTTGCTCTGATGTCCTGCGGTTCGGCCTCCCCGGTCACTGGCTCGAGCGCGTCACCCACTGTCGCGAGCGCGTCACCCACCGTCGCACCGGAACTCTCGCAGTCGTCATTGCACACGCTGCTGGTCACCGGCACGGGCATGGTCTCGGCGCCTCCAACCAAGTCGTCATCTGTCTAGGAGCCAACGCCGAGGCAGCGAGCGCTCCGCTGGCCATGACGCAGGCGAACGCCGACATGGCACGTCTCCTCGCCTCACTGCGGCGTCAGGGTGTCCAGCCTGCCGACATTTCCACCACGGAACTCTCCCTCTACCGCGGCTACAACGAGCCGTACCAGGCCAGTCAGAGCGTCGACGTGACCGTCCACCACATCGCCAATGCCGGCACCGTCATCGCCGCAGCGATGAATGTAGTCGGCAATGACGCGACCGTCTCCGGAGTGACGTATTCGATCCACGATCCTTCGTCGGAGATCGCTGCAGCTCGCCAGGCTGCGATGGCGAACTCGCGCTTGGAGGCACTCCAGTTGGCGCAACTCTCTGGGCATTCGCTCGGAGCAGTGTTATCTGTTTCCGATGAGCTCGTCTCTTCGGGATCGTCGGGCGGCTGCAGCGAAGGATGCGGCGGCGCTGGAGGCTCGGTGCCACTCTCCCCAGGCGTGGATCAGGTCTCGGTCACTATCTACGTGACGTACGCGATGAGCTGACCACGTCCTGTGGCAACGGCTCGTGGCTTGCGGGTCCGATGTCGCGGACGAGGTGCCCTTAGTGACGAGGGCTCAGCCGCGCTGGTCCAGGGGCTGGTAGGGACGCCGAGGACTGCCTGCGTAGATCTGCCGCGGTCGCGAGATCTTCTGCTCCGGATCGAGCAGCGACTCCTCCCACTGCGAGAGCCACCCTGCGGTACGCGCGACCGCGAAGAGCACAGGAAACATCTCCACCGGGATGCCGAGCGCGCGGTAGATGAAGCCGCTGTAGAAGTCGACGTTGGGATACAGCTTGCGGCTGACGAAATACTCGTCCTCGAGCGCGATCTTCTCGAGCTCTGAGGCCACGTCGAGCAGCGGCGATGAGCCGGTGACGCCAAGCACCTGGTCGGCCATGCGCTTGATGACCTTGGCGCGCGGGTCGTAGTTCTTGTAGATGCGGTGGCCGAAGCCCATGAGCCGTTCCTTCCCCGCCTTTACACCCGCAACGAATTCGGGGATGTGGTCCACGGAGCCGATGCGCTCAATCATGCGCACCACGGCCTCGTTGGCGCCGCCGTGCAGCGGACCGTAGAGTGCGGCGACCGCGGCAGCAGTCGCCGAGTAGGGATCGGGGTGCGATGAACCCACGGTGCGCATGGCGCTCGTCGAGCAGTTCTGCTCGTGGTCGGCGTGCAAGATGAAAAGCACGTCGAGGGCATGCTCGATCTCCGGCGCGGCGGCGTAGCGTGGCTCCACCATTTTGAACATCATGCTCAGGAAATTGGCGGCGAAGGAGAGGTCATTGTCCGGGTAGTTGTAGGGGAGTCCCAGTGAGTGGCGATAGGCGAGCGCGGCTAGGGTCGGCATTTTGGCGATGAGGCGGTAGATGGAGATGCGCCGCTGCTCTTCGTCGTAGATGCGTGCCGAGTCCGGATAGAACGTCGACAATGCGCCCACGGTGGACACCAGAATGCCCATGGGGTGGGCGTCGTGGTGGAAGCCGTCGATGAATTTCTTCACGTTCTCGTGCACTAGTGTGTGGATCGTGATGTCGTGCACCCACGCCTCCGCCTGCGTGCGCGTGGGTAGCTCGCCGTGGACGAGTAGATACGCGGTCTCCAGGTAGCTGCTGTGTTCCGCAAGCTCCTCAATCGGATAGCCCCGGTAGAGGAGAATCCCTCGATCGCCGTCGATGTAGGTGACGTGGCTGGTGCACGACGCGGTGTTCATGAACGCCGGGTCGTAGACCAGGAGCCCGTGGTCGTCGCCCGCGGCGCGCATCTGCTCGAAGGCGGTCGCGCGGATGGCGCCCTGTTCGACGGGGATCTCGTACGTCGCGCCGGTGCGGTTGTCAGTGACGGTGAGGGTGTCTGGCATGGCGGGGTCAGTCTGCCACGCTTATGCGGCTGCCATCCTGGGACCGCACTGGGCGCGGACAGGCTCGGGCGGCTGATCGCGCTCAGGCAGGACGCAGAGCGCGGTAGGCAGGCCGCCCACATCGCCCGCGGACCCGCGCTACTGCGCCCGCCGCGCCTTTCGCCTCCCGCTTAACAGCTAGGGGTGAGTGGCCGCGTCCTCGGGTGGGTGCTCATCGATCCACGCGAATGGACAGCGGCCATCGGGTGCGGCCGTGACCGTAAACGGGAGGCCATCAGCATCGCGCCCCCCGGAGAGGATGACACGCAACCCAACGCAGTCGAACGGCGGCTCCGCTGCTCGCGGACACTTACCCTCGGAATCTGGTCCGGTACACATGCCGACCAACTTGCGCGTCGCCGGGTCGGTCATCAGGAACAACCGCTCGTGCTGGTCCATCTCCTCAGCATGGTCTCGCGGTCAACCCCGCGCTAGGGCCGAAAGTCCCGATCCGGCTCGTCGAGGGACGTGAAGGTGTCATCGTCATCCGAGGGCGCCGAGGGCGGCGTTCTCTTGCCGGGTAGTAACGCCTGGTGGTCCGGAGCGCCCAGCTCCTCGCTGTCGCTCCCCTCTTCGGGCGCACTGATGACAGGCCTGGTTGCTATCGCGTGCACCTGGACACCTTGGGGGGCCACCGGCCCCTTCGTCGCACGTCGGCTCGCCACCCCAACCCGAGCGCTTTGGGGTGGGCTCGAGGTAGGGTCGTTGGACCCTGGACGCGGGGCCGCCAGCTACAACACCCGCACGGGCTCCAATCGAGCCGTGAAGTGGCGCAGGGTGGGCGGTTCCTCGGCGATCCGATATCCGGGCAGGTCGCGAGCGTGTGTCGCCACCACGCCGCACACTGCGACGATGAAGTCGATGTGGCTTTGTCGGTCATAGGTCCCTGTGAATCGGCGACGTTCGGCACTGTTTGCCGACGTGACTGGGAGCCATGCTCCCGCTATGAATACTCATGGATCGTTGGTGATGCTGGACCCGGCGACCGACGAGGTGCTCGCCGAGTGCGGCGGGCCGACCGTCAACGGCTGCTGTCCGATGAGCGATGCCCCGCCCTATACGTGCGCGGGATTGCACCTTGTCGGCACGACGGAAACCGATGGCCACCGCGTCTCGCTCACGGTGACGAGCATGCAGCCTGGACGTTGCCCGCTCGCGGTCGCCGGCGGCTAGGCAGCTGACCGCCCGTACGGGCACCCCCAGCAACAGTTTCAAAACACCAGGAGGTGCACTCAGAGAGCTGGCTGCCATGTCGTGGTCTGTCGCCGATCCGGATCGCCTGGATGCGATGCGGGGGAGCGTCTCCCGGCTCTGCAAAGCGTCGTACTCCGGAACCGATCCCCCGTCGGCGGGCGTGGGCGGCCGGCCAACGGGCCTTCGAACTCATGACCTTCGCCTCTGTCGCAGATGGACGCCGGGTTACACGATTGCCCTGTTCCAATCGAATGAATCGTTCGGCTATTGCGAACCGTCTATCCAGCGAACCAAGTGCTCACGGTGGAGGCAACGATGATCAACCAGAGAAATATCGCCGAAATCCTTCCCAGTGAGGACAGCCTGCGGAAGGACATCAAGCTCACGCTGAAGGTTCACCCGTTCCATACGGATTCCCTTACATACTCGCAGAGAGAACGGGCCGTCTATCACGATCGGAGTGACTGCATCCATGGCCAAAGGATCAAGCAAGACGGTTATGCCGTACCTGGCACGGAGGGGCGCCAATTGTGTAACCGCTGCGCCGATCTCAATGCAGGACTGGACGACTTCTTCCCTGGGGACGAGGGAGCGTGACAGATCTCGAGAGGTACTCCGCCGGCCAGGCTCGTTGCCAAGGATGCGACGCCCGCAATGAGTAGCTAGGACGACGTCGAAGATGATGAGCGCCCGACTTCTTGCTGCCCTGGCGCTTGGCGTGGTCGCGTGTGGAGGCAGCGGCACTCCAATTGCGTCCACGAGTTCATCGGCAATAGGCATCGCTGGCGGCAATCTTGGCACGGCCGGGGTGATCATCTCGGCGACTGATCAGAACACCTTCGATCCGGTGATGCAAGACGCGACCGTCGGCGAGATCATCGAGTGGAAGAACATCGGATCGGTGACGCACAACCTCGTGTTCAGCAGCGATGCATCGATCAGCGACCCGGTGCTCGCGAGTGGCGGCGTTTGGCAGGTGAAATTCGCCCTCGCCGGTGTGTACCAGTACTCGTGCACGATTCACGACGGGATGGTGGGCACCATCGTCGTGAGCCCAGGGTAGGCAGCGCTCCGAGCTCGCGACATCCAAGCCCACTCCGCCGCGACGGGCTGGTCAAAGAACGCGAAACCCGTGGCGATCGGGCCAGTACGCCGGTTCATCAGGTGCCTCGAGGCCCCGCGTTTCTTGGGACCAACGGCACTTGTGGAACCGTTCCGGGGGGGTGACCATGGAAACATGACTACAGCGACGGCGGTCTTCCCAGCGGCGCGGCGCGTCACCGTGCGAGTGGCGTACGGAGCCGCGGATGTCGAGCGGGCAGCTGATTCGATGGACGTGCCGGTGAGCGACGAAGAGGTGGGGGCCATACTGGCGGCCATCGACGGCGAGCTCGCGACCATGGCGGCTGCAGCGACGCATTCCGCAGTCGTGGAGCGGATATTCGACCAGTTGCAGACCGTCTCGCACGCGAAGACGTATTTCGACGACGACTGAGCATCTCAGCAGGAACCGGCCGGGAATGATCGCGGGCTAACGGCAACGACAGCAATGGATGTCCGCTCGGAGTTCCGCCTCACCCGGGGCGGCCCTCCAACCAGCAAAGCACTCATGACGCTGGAGCGTCGCAGTGGACACACGCCCGTTCCGGCTTGGTTCCACGGTCGTCGGTCCCGGTGTTTGGGGGACTAAACACCGCGATCCGGGCCTCGGATGACCGAGCCGTCGCGATCGTCAGCACGCTCCCGATTCCCACGCAGCCTCGGCAACGCTCGGCAGAACCTATTGGGTGTTTGCCTCGGAGCTGAACAGGTGGAGCTCGGACGACTTGTCGTTGTCGCATTCGGGCACCTGCCGCCGCCTGGTGCGCTGTGGATCGCGCCCGCGTCGCTCGGGCTCTTGGCCAGGTGCGCCGCCCACCGCCTCCGCCGGTTCAATCCTTGGGCGCCGGCGCCGGTTGATTTGTGGGCCAACATTCGGCGACGTCGTGTCAGCTCTGCCTCGGTAATCTCGCCACGCGCGAATCGCGTGTCCAAAATAGCTCCGGAGGATAGCGACGATTCGGCGATTGAAGCGGTGCGCTGGGACCAGGCGAGCCATAGCGCGCCCAGGACAAGTACCGCAATGATAATCGCTGTTGCGACGATCGTGGCGACCGTCATCGCCCAGCCGCCGGATGCGTAGCCCGTTCCCCACATCATGTGGTTACCTCCTTCGCCTTTGTCCAAGAAGAGCATGTTTCGGGAGAGATAATCCGTTGCCTCTGATTGTTCACCCTGCGGCACCAGGGTTCTAGGGCCGCACGTCAGCAATTGCGGAGGACCAACGGCGAAGCTGTGGCCCCCGTGGATCGCAGTTTCCGACAATCGACCTTGTACCGACGTCAAAGCGGTCAGTACAGCCGGCGTATCGCTGTTAGCGGCGGTTCCTCGTCCGCGTGGAGTCGAATGCAAGTTCGCCGGCACGCACGACGTGGCAAGCACCACGGACTCGTCGATGGCGTCAACATCCTCTCGGACGCTCCCATCCGCCTGACCGCGGACGAGTTGGTCTCGGAGACTGTCGCGGAGACCGCATTGAGGGCTCGGATCGCGGGACGCGATTGCGGCTGGCCAGCGATGGATTCGGTGACGAGAATGAGCATGACCCGGCTGAAGCGTGGATCCCTGCCAGCAGGCAGCTAGGAAGCGATTCCCAGAGCTCGGGCAATCCTTTTATGACCTCGGTCCCAAGAGAGCAGCTGAGCAACTCGCACTCGCTCTACGCGAAGCGGCTGCCCGGCAAGGCCTTTCTCTGGAAGATCCTAAGCTGGCCGCCGAGCACCTGTTGTCACTGATGAATCGAAGATGGTCCCGGCTGTCGTTCGTGCGAGCACTTCACCGCGCCAGCCTTTGTCCTGTGGGCCTCAGAGGACCGCTTGTTCGGTGCCGTCGGCCAGCTCGCCCTAGACAAAAGTGCGGCCATCAGGGTTGAACCCGGACACGCTCAAACAGGCGCCGATCGCAGTGCCCTTGTCTCCGTCCCCGTAAGGAACAGACGAGAGCCCATACAATCTGCCCCATGCAGCGATTGATCGGAAGGGGTCGGAGCCTCTGGGCCGCCCCTGGTCTCCGAGAGGCGGGAATCGTGCTGGCACTCCTGGCTTTTGGACTCCTCATGCGTCTGCCGCATCTGAGCCAGCCGTTGACTGCGATCTCGTCGTTTCGGCAGACCGAGACGGCGTATCCAGCCCTCATCTATCACGAGCAGGGGATCAATCTGCTCAACCCCCAGCTCCCGGTGTTGGGCAGCCCATGGCAGGTGCCGTTCGAGTTCCCGCTGTTCCAGGCCATGGCAGCTCTCGTCATGAACCTTGGTGTGGCCGCCGACCTGGCGCTTCGAGCGAGCGGGCTGATCTGTTTCATGGCAACCGCATTCGCGCTGTGGGGGCTGGTTCGCCACCTCTCGACGCGGACTGCCGCAGTGATCGCGCTCGTCGTCTTTCTGCTCTCACCGTTCAATATCTGGTGGAGCCGGTCGTCGATGATCGAATACATGGCGACGGCCTTCTCGGTCGCGTACGTCTGGGCCGGGATGATCTGGATCGACAAACGCCAGAAGCGTTTTGCGACGCTCGCCATCGTTCTCGGCACGCTCGCGATGGTCGTCAAGGTGACCAGCGCGATCTTCTGGGTGGTTCCACTATTGCTGTATTGGTCTCGCGGGCCGAGGCCGCCACTGCGGGTCTGGCTTCGTGATCGACTCAATATTTCCCTGGTGCTGTTCGTGATTCCACTGATTGCGTGCGTGCTCTGGACGCAACATGCCGATGACATCAAGGCGTCGAACCCTGCCACCAGTTGGCTCACCGGCGAGGCGCTGTTCATCTGGAACTTCGGCACCATCGCGCAGCGCTTGAGCGTCCATGCCTGGTACGACATCATTCACCCATTCGACACGCTCGTGACCGGGCTGCCGCTGTGGGCATTCGCGATCCTCTGCGGCATTGCGTGGCTCCGTGAGAGGCGGGCGGTGTGGATCGGCATCCTCCTGGCTGGCGCCCTGCCCGTGCTTGTGTTCTTCAATCTGTATGTCGTCCAGGAGTACTACCTGGCCGCGGTGACTCCCGCCGTCGCGGCTGTCCTGGGGTACTCGCTCGACGGAGTCATTCGCTACTGGCGTCCTGCCCCGCTGCGGGTTGTGACCGTGCTCGCCATACTCGCATCGTTGGGTACTGCCCTGGTTGCTCAGCGTGACCTCCTTGCGCCCATCTACACAAACCAGGTTGCGGATCCCGAAAATGTGCTGCCGCAGGCGCGAGAAATCGACGCAGGGACGAACGCTCAAGACCTGATTGTGTTCGACGGTCTCACGTGGTCGCCGGCGGTACCGTACTACGCGCGGCGACGAGGGATCATGCTCCTCCCGATCATCGTCACGACCCGGCTCCTCGATGCATTGCCAGCACAGGGATACACGTATCTCTACACCGCCGCACAGAACGTTCGGTTTTCATCCATAACGCGTGAGGTGCTGGAACGCTGGGAGTGGTTCGGCGCGGTGAGCCAAGATCTGTTCCACCTCGGTTCCAGCTACGCGAGCGTTGACAGTGCAGGGATCGCCGCAACGGCCACACCGTTCCAGCCTGCGGCGGGATCCGTATCACTCATCCCCGCACCAAAGGTGATGACCTGTGATGGATTAACGACGGACATCGCTGTTGCGGTTGGCAGCACCGTCACGCTGCAGTTTGCGACGCCCCCCCTCGCGGCCGATGACAGCCTCGCCATCAATGGGCAGTGGATCCCTGAGGAGAGCACGGTCGTCGTGGAGTCGGAGGACGATCCTGCGGGCTCGCTGCGGCTTGCGTGCGAAGGTGGGACCGCGCTCGATCTGGCCGGTGTGTACGTACGGCCCCGTGACGGCCTGCCGTGACCTTCGCGCGGTGGCGGCTACACGACCATCAACCCGTTCATCAGCCCAGACGGCGAGAAAAACCTCCACAACTCTCGGCAGCCAGCCGACGACGTCGCCACCTACCTGGGGCCGTGGTCCAAAATCCTGGAAAACGGCGGCTACTCGCCCGGCGAGGCCAACGCGGCAGCAATGCAGGTGCTACCCGACATCCTCCGGCTCGACCGCACCAGGCCCGCCACCTATCCCGACGGCCGAGTCCTGACCGACGACGTCTACAGCATGCGTTTTGCCTGGCCGACCCACGGCAAGGTTCCACCCACCGGACTGAAGCCGCAGGATAACCTCCTGGCAGAGTTCCCGTTCCTCGGTGTCCCGAATTCCTAGGCCGAAGTTACGATCCTTCGATGTACGAACAACCGACGGGATGGCCATGGGGACGAGCACCGCATTTAGTGCGCAAGATGGAGGTAACGACCGGCTACCTGGCGGCAGTCGGCCAAGCGAACTGAAGCCCCGAGTTGGCGATGAGAGTTATGGCCGAGCTCCCCGCCAAGGTTTGGGTTCGGCCCTTTTCAACCGATCTCTTGCCATGAATTTTGTAGATGTCGTCGAGGCTGTTGGTATCGCGGACGTCAACCCTGGACCAAGTTGTCCGGTGTGTTGCGTACGACAGGAGTGTTGTTGAGCGTTATTGTGTGACCGCTGGTCACGAAGATGCCTCCACCGTTACCAACGCCACCAGTGCTCTTGTTGAGAGTGACGTAGCTGTTGGTGAGTGTGGCCGATCCGTTCTGGATCAACCCACCGCCCTCACCGCCGACGGTGTTGTTGCTGATCCTGGCACCGGTAACGGTGATCGAGCCGTTGTTGTCGATGCCACCGCCCTGATTGGCGGCTGTGTTGCCTTTGACCAGGGTGCCGTTTATCGAGACTGTGCCTCCGCTATCGATGTCGATGGCTCCGCCCCAGCCGGCAGTGTTATTTTCAATTTCGCCTTTGGTGATGTTCACGACTCCGCTGCCACCGACGTGAATGGCTCCGGCCTGCCCCTGGCCGCCACCTGCTGTGTTGCCGTTGATTTCGCACCCGGTGATATTCGTCGTCGCGTAACTGTTGATCCCGCCACCACCGCCGCCGTCGTTGCCCTGGTTGCCGTTGACAGCGCAGTACTTGAGGTTGAGCACGCCGCTGCCAACGACGACGCCTCCGCCGGTTCCGCTGGTGGAACTCCACGTCCCACCGGTAACGGTCACATTGGTCATCGTGACGGGGTTGGCCTCGACCTCGACGACCGTCCCGTTATTGCTTGCCCCGCCGCTGATGATGGTGGACTTGCGATTGACACCTCGGATGGTCAGCGGCGTCCGGATGACGAAGCCTCCGGCATAGGTCCCTGCGCTGACGTCGATGATCTCACCGCTCGAGGGGGTGGCGACCGCGGCGGAGATCGTTGTGTATGTGCAGCCACTGGCACAGACAGTCACCGTGGTCGTTGAGGACGCCGCCCTTGCGGTGACGACTCCTGTGCCACACAGAGTCACGACCGCAATTCCAGTGATGAGTGAACGTGTGAACCGCATCCCATTCTCCCTTTGAGCGAGCCTAGCGGGACGCGACGGTCGCAAGCTGCTTCCAGGCCATCTCGAGCGCCGAAAGGCTCTCGCAACCAAGCACCAGACGCGTGTCCGTCGCAAGGTAGACCGTGGTGAGATTGATGCCGGCATCGGCGAGGCGACGCGTGACCTTTCCGAGCATGCCGGGCTGATTGTCAATGCGCTCAACAATCACTTCCGACTCGTGGGTGACCTTGTAACCGACCTTGGCGATGGCGCGGCTGGTCGCGGTCTTGTCGGTGGTCAGCAGGTGAACGATGACGCTCCCGTTCTGCTCGACGGCGCACAAGCCCTCGATGTTGATCTTCTCGCGGCCCAAGTCCTCCGCGAGCGTCGCAAGACTGCCCTTGCTGTGCGGTACGACGATGGTGAAGTCATATGCGTGCATGACTGGCCTCCTGTCTCGGGCGCCGAGTGTCTCAGCTGGCCCGACCCCCACCGTGCGCGTGCTGTCACACGAAACGCAACCGATGCGAACCGCGCACTGTCGTCGCGCGACGCATACCGGTCTAAACCCTTGGCGGCATGCTGCGATACAGCCGTTCCGACGGGGCCGCACATACGACTACCGCTCACCTACACTCCCGCTCAGCGTGACGACACTCACCGAGACGGCTCGCCTCATGCTTGGGGCCGCGCGCTTCTCAAGAGTGGCGAACGCCGGCGACGCCTCTAATCTGGCGATGTCGGCCGGTCGGAACCCCGATCTCTACCGACGGAATGAACTGGCAGCTGGCTGTGGTCAGGTGGGCGTTGGCGGCGCATGAGCGACATCGCGAGCATAGAGGTGCTGTCCGCACGCCAGACACTTATTGACGGGCTGCTCGCGCGGCGTGGACACCTCCGGCTGATCGTCATCATTTGGATGTGCGTCATCCGGGTTAGGGGTATCAAAGCTCAGCGAAAGAAGACGGTCAGAGCCACAGCGGGCACACAGTTGAGACAAGGCTTCTCCCATGGTGCCGCGCGCTCATGCTTTCGTCTGTCCGCTAGCGCGCCGTCCGGCGCGAGACGCGTGGCTCGGTGTCCCGATGAGGGGCAACAGGTTTCTTTGCGTCCCTACGGCTGCGACGGCCCGCGCAGATCCACGGCCCCGAGAAACTACCCTCACCTCATGGTGTTCCTGCGTTGTGCCCTCTGGATAACCCCGTCCAACTGGGCGGTGATAGCTCGGTAGCACTCACACGCAGCTGCCTCGAGCCCGACGCGATCAACGATGGTGACTCGACCGCGGTAGTACCTGATGAGGCCCGCGGCGCGGAGGCGCTCCGCGGATAGGGTGACCGTAGCTCGACGCGAGCCGAGTATCTGGCCTAGAAGCTCGTGGGTGATGGCGAACTCGTCAGTGCCGACGCGGTCCTGGCTCATCAGCAGCCAGCGGCTGAGGCGCTCTTCGTTCGAGTGGAGTCGATTGCACGCCGCCGCCTGGGCGATCTCGCCGAAGAGAGCCCGAACATAATCGTTGACGAGTTCCCGCAGACGGGGGTCGGCTTCGACCTCGTTGACGAAGGTCAACGCGTCGATACGGTCGATCCATCCTCCCACCGAGGAGATGGCCCGGAATGCGAGTGAGCCCCCCGGGCGGATCGGCACCCCGACGATGCCTTCGTTGCCAATCGAGGCCACCTCCACGCTCGTGCCTTCCCGGAACGGCGTGACCAACGAGACCACGCAATTGCGGGGGAAGTCGACGAAGGCAATTGGCTCACCCGGCTCGAACAGGATCGTCCCGGAATCCAGGCACACCGGACTCAGCGATCGTCGGAGCCGCCGACTGCCGTCCATTGAAAGCGCATCGAGAAGCCGGTTTGCCCGGGCGTTGACGCTCATGCCGCGGTCCACGATGGTTGCCTCTTGCGTGTTGCACACGCGCTGTTAGGGCGGCGGCTCTCTCAATTGGCACCCGTCACCCGTCGGCCGCGGCGGCCTAGCCTTAAAAACGGATCCTACGCTTTGGGGTGCTCACGGCTCCTCCAAGGGGATGTCGGCACCAGGTCGGTCGAAGAGGTTGCTGAGCAATCACCTACAAGCCGCCTGATCGCGTCGCGTCGCGCGCGCCATTGGACTGCGCCGCCGTTGACATCAGATCACTTGCGTCCGGGCAACCTTGATCGGCAGACGGTGACCGCCGAAGGATACGTGGCTGCTTTCGAAAGGGGGTGGATAGACGGCACACTCATATCGCGGCCCCTGCGCCGTCACGTACCTGTCCCGCACGCTGTGCGTTACCTGTTCAGCTTCGCTTCGATCTCGAGCTGGAGGTCCACCTGGTCACCGACGACGACGACGCCGGCTTCGAGGATCGCATTGAAGTCGACCCCAAAGTCACGCCGGTTGAGCCGGCCGACCGCCGTTGCTCCGGCGCGCGTGCCCGCCTTCGGGTCGGTCGCAAATCCCCCCAAGTCGAGTCGGAGCGTGATCGGTCTGGTGACAGCCTTGAGTGTTAGCTCTCCGTCGAGCGCGTAGTGGTCGCCATCGCGGCGAACGGCAGTCGAACGAAAGCTCATCGCTGGGTGCCGGTCGACTTCGAAGAAATCTGCTGCGCGAATGTGCTTGTCCCGATCCGGGTTCCCGGTATCGATGGAACTGAGATCGATGGTGGCCACGACGCTCGAGTCGAGCAGGGACTCGCCGGTCACGATCTCGCCGCTGAAGGAGGTGAATTTGCCGCGAACCTTGCTAACCATCATGTGGCGTACCGAGAACCCGATTTCGGAGTGGGTCGGGTCGATCGTCCAAGTGCCGACGACGTAGCCGGGGACGGTCTGCTCTGCTGTCGTGGTCATGGCGGATGCTCCTTGGTTGGTGGTTCAGATATGGATTGTATATCACATATCATTTGTATAACACAAGTAGCAAGTTGCAGATATACTGTTGGTTCATGACCAACACTCAGATCGAATCCAACACCGCCACGAAGACTTTGGACGACAAGCGACTCCTGCCCCTGGTTGACCACCTCGCGCGCGCTGCCCGTCGCTCCGGCGAAGCGACTCTTGAGCCTGGGGGGCTTCGCCCCCGTCATCTCATCGCTCTGAGGCTGCTCAGCGAGGGCGGACCCACGAGCCAGCAGGCGCTCGCGGACTCGCTGAGCCTGGATCCGAGCAACGTTGTCGGAGTGCTCAACGACCTTGAGGAGCGCCAGCTGATCACCCGACGTCGGGATCCCGCCGATCGCCGCTGCCACATTGTCGAGCTGTCACCCCGCGGTGAGGACGAGCTCTGTCTGGCCTACGGCCGGCTCCGCCTCATCGAGGACGATCTGTTCAGCGCCCTGAGCACAGCGGAGAGGGCAGCGCTTTACGATCTGCTCGTCCGCGCCGTACGTGGCGTGTCGCCTCAATGCGAGGTTGCTGATGGTGTCGGTGACGGAGGAACACCGAATGACAGACGCCCTCGGTCGACCATCCAATCAGCCTGAGAGTCGAATCGAGACCGTTATCTCAGTCGGTCTGTCAGCGAATCGACTGAGGTGGTGACCTGAGCGCGTGAAGCTGGGTCCTGGAAATGGATCAGGGGCTGCTGGGCGGCGTTGCTGCCCTCAGCTCCGCGACTCGGCGGAGCGCTCGAAGCTGGATGACCCTTGTGTTGCCAGTTGTCATGTGCATCTGATTGGCGATCTCTCGGATCGAGAGCCCGCGGACGAACCGCAGATCGAGAACGCGCCGGTCGCAGGCAGGAAGACACGCGAGAAGACGATTCATGCGCCGACGCGTAGCTGCGGCAGCGTTGTAAGGAAGATCTTTGATGTCACTCCCTCTGCGTCGGGCCGATTGCCCGTGCGTGCATAGACGAAGCGATATATGGGCAGCACATTCGCTGCAGAGACCTGCTCCCAATCGCCAGGCAGCCGGCCGCCGGTGGGAGCACGGCGCAACGCATGTTCGATCCCGGTCGTTTCCGTGATCTCTGCTGGCGCTACCCTCGACACCATCACTCCCAGCTCGGTGCCGGGTGGCACGTGGAAGCCAGCTTTGCGGGGGCTCACGGCGAAATGCGCGTCAATCTGCGCTCCCGTGGTCGCGCGCTGCTCATGTTGTTCCTCTTCTCCGAGGTAGGCTCCGACGATGCGCCGACACAGGTGCGTATCGGCTCACATCTCGACGTTCCGCAGTTCTTGGAGGCAGCCGGGGACGATGGCGTGTCATGGATGACACTGTGCCAACAGGTAGTTCCCGCCTCGGCCGGCCGACCCATCGAGCTGGCCACGGGCTCCCTCGGAGACGTGTATCTCTGCCATCCGTTTCTCGTGCATACGGGGACTGCTCATCGTGGCTCTACGCCACGGTTCATGGCTCAGCCACCGCTCAAATCCATCAGGCCGCTTGACCTGGACTCGCCGAATCCGACTCCGGTAGAGCGAGCGGTGATCAACGGTCGGAGCCGCTGACTCGGCCGCCGGTTCGAATCCTGGCCTGCCAGTCCCCCCGGTGCTGGACTGAGGCTCCATCGTCTGTTGTCTGGTCTAGCTACAGTACCGAGTCCCGTCTAGCTACAGCACCGCCGTCGCAACCCGCGCCTGCCGGGCTCGGCTGTCGTCAGTCGCCGTCGTACTCGTCGTGTCGGCGGAAGAAGTTAAGGGGATCGCCCTCGGCACGCATCTCGTTTCGCCCGCGCGGCGCCCGGTCGAGCCACTGGTACATGCCCCAGAGCGCGTCGAGCCCGCGCGCGTACGCGGCGTACGTGTGGTAGACGATGCCGTCCTCGAGCGCGAAGGCGCTCATCCCGGGCCGTTCCCGCGTGTACGTGGGCCAGTCCGTCCCCGTGGTGGCCGCCCACGCCGCGAACGGCCCGTCGGTGGGCACCTCAGCAGGCGCTTGAGGCGGCTGTTCGCGGAAGTTGTACTCGGGTCCCGAGCGCTGCTGCTCCTTCGTGAGGGAGACGTTGAAGTCGAAGTTGAAGTCGCTGTCGTTCGACGATGCCCACGGGAACCGCCAGCCCATGCGCTGCTTGTACGCCTGTAGCTTGTCCAGCGGCGTGCGGGATACGGCCCAGAGCATCACGTCGTGGTTCGCGAGGTGGATCGCGAACCCGTTGAAGCCGTCGGCGATCGCCGAGCATGCCAGACAGCCGGCAGTGTAGTCGGGCCCGAACATGAAGTGGTAGACGAGCAGCTGCGAGCGTCCGCGGAAGAGCCCGGCCAGGGACGCGCTGCCCTCGTCCGTGTCGAAGGCGTACTCACTTTCCAGCCTGACCCACGGCAACTCTTGCCGCTGGAGTGCGAGCTCGTCGCTCTGGCGGGTCAGTTCCTTCTCCTTCTTGAGCAGCTCGATGCGCGCAGCGAGCCACTCCTCGCGTGTTCCGGTTCGGTGCTTTGTCATCAGGAACCTCCTTTCAACCAGCGGTTGCGCTTTGGCTAGATTCTCACTATCGGCTACTCATCACGCCATGGCGTGCGCCGGCTTCGACGGTCGCGCCTGCGCTCCGCGACGGCGAGCGCGGAGACCGCACCTAATGCCGACATTCCGGCGACCACGGTAAGAGCTGAGCGGAAGCCGCCGGCAAAACTTGACGCCGAGCCCAGACGCCCGGAGCCGGCAAAGACGGCGCCAGCGAACGCAACGGCGAAGACGCTGCCGAACCGGGTCAGCGTGTTCTGGACTCCTATCCCACACCGTTCACGGTCGCGGGGTGAGGACCGGGGTCTCCTACCCGCGAACAGGTCAGTCGCTCGACCGTGAGCGCAGAACGCAGAACTCGTTGGCCTCCGGGTCGGCCAGGACCACCCAGGTCACGTCACCCTGGCCGATGTCGATCCGTCGCCCGCCGAGTGCGATGAGGCGTTCCACCTCGGCGGCCTGGTCGCCGGGACGAAGGTCGAGGTGAATGCGGTCCTTCAACGATTTGACCTCAGGGACCTGACCGAACCGGATGTCCGGGCAGCCGCCGCCCGGTTCCAGCCACAAGTCATGGTCGTCATTCGGCCCGTGAAGCTCGAGCCCGAGCGCCTCGCTCCAGGAGGATGCGACCAGCAGCGGATCGGTGCAGTCGATGACGATCGAATCCCATTGAAGAGGCATGCCACGGAGTCTAATGCGCGACCCGACGATCCGTGAGCGCGAACGACGCAGACTGGCAGTCGTTGCTCAGGGGCTACGCACCGGCGAGCCCGGCGGGGACCACCTCAGTCCGTGTCGACGGCGCGTCCTGAATCAGCGAGCTCCGTCCTCCTCGTCCATGCGACGAGGTCGTCCGCCGGCATGGTGTTGATGACCATTTCGGCTGAAACATCGCACGCGGCAGCGCGCTCGCATCCGCGCAGCTGCCACTCGAGCTGACCCGGCGCGTGCGCGTCGGTATCGATGGCGAGCCGGCATCCGGTCTCGATCGCGAGCTTCAGCAGGCGCGTTGGGGGATCGAGCCGTTCCGGACGTGAGTTGATCTCGACCGCGACGTGATGCTCGCGGCACTCCGCGAAGACAGCGTCCGCGTCGAACTGCGACTCGGGTCTCCCCCGGCCGACGACGATCCGCCCGGTGCAATGACCGAGAACGTCCATGTGCGGGTTGCCGATGGCGGTGAGCATTCGCGGTGTCATCTCCGCCGCCGGCATGCGGAGCTTCGAATGCACGCTTGCCACCACGACGTCGAGCTGCGCGAGGAGGTCCGGTTCCTGGTCGAGCGACCCGTCGTCGAGGATGTCGACTTCGATGCCGGTGAGGATGCGAAACGGCGCGAGCCGTTCGTTGATGCCGCGCACCACGACGAGTTGCTCGCGGAGCCGCTCGGGGCTCAGCCCGCGCGCCACTGTGAGCCGCGGTGAGTGATCGGTGAGGACGATGTACTCGTGCCCAAGGGCGATCGCGGTCCGAGCCATGTCCTCGATGGGGCTGCCGCCGTCCGACCAGTCCGAGTGCACATGGCAGTCACCGCGCAGCGCCCGGCGCAGTGCCAGCGCCTCGTCTGCGATGGGCGGGGCCTCGGTTTCGAGGCGTTGCAGGTATGCGGGGACCGCCCCCGTCAGCGCCTCCTCGATAACCCGCCCCGTCGCCGGCCCGATCCCGGCGAGCCCTTGCAGGGCGCCGCGCCTGCTCCGCTCCTCAAGCTCCGAATCGGGAAGCGCACGAACGACCGCGGCCGCATTGCGAAAGGCACGCACGCGATAGGAAGGTTCTTGCTCGCGTTCGAGGATGTACGCAATGCGCTCGAGAGCTGCAACGGCGTCTTGGCGGCGCGTCAACTGGCCGTCGCCAAACCATGACGTGGCGCTGCTTCGGGAACTTCAGCGCACCGCCTTTTTCACAAGAGCTGTGATCTTTGCCTCTTCGGTGGTAGTCAACTTCGTGAGCGCGTACGAATTTGGCCACATCACGCCGTCGTCGAGTTTCGCCTTGTCGCTGAAGCCGAGCGTCTGGTATCTGACTTTGAACTTCCCTGCGTTTTGGAAGAAGCAGATGATATTGCCGTCCTTGGTGTACGCCGGCATTCCGTACCAGGTTTTCGGTGCGAGGACCGGTGCTGCGGCTTTGATCACAGCGTGGATCTTCCTGGCCATGGCGCGATCCGGTTCCTGCATCCTCGCGATCGCAGCAAGCAATTCAAGTTCCCCATCAGCCCTCGCCGCCTCCGCCTTCAGTTCCTGGACGCGCGCTCGCGCAGCGGCCTTTTCTTCGGCGCTGAATCCCTGGGAGGCTTTGGCGTTCGTCCTGGTGCGCGTCGCCGACTTCGGCTTCGTCTTGGCTACGGCCTTCGTCGGGGCCATGGTTTGCGCTCCTGTCCGAGAGTTGATGGGTCCGACATGCACGAAACCAATCTTATTCGGGCGGTCCGCGTTGGCGAGGCGCCCGGCGTCGAAGGGCACGATACCGACAGCCCGCACGCGCCGGACGGTGCGTGATCGACCCTGGACGACTAGATCACGGACTCGGCCCTTGCGCGGTAACTGCCCTTGCGGAACTCATCGGTGAGTGACGGACGCGACGGCTGCCAGCCGAGTTCGGCGCGGGCCCCTGGGGGCGTCCGTGCGCTGATCGAGCAGCAACACCTCGGCAAAGAAGTCGCCGAGGCACGTCCGAGCCGCGGCGTCGGAACCCGGCACCGCCCCCGGAGCGCCGGCCGCGACCGCGGCAGCCTCGCTGAGCTCAGCGACGGTCGGATTCAATCCGTTGACGATCACGTACCAGGTGCTCGCGATGCTGTCCGACAACCCCGATCGAACCATACGCATGAGTGCGCTTGCCGAGGTCGCAAGCGCATCGTTGTCTCGCCTCTCGCACGTGGTCGAGCGTCTCGAGCGGCGGGGTTTCGTCCGCCGGGCGCCGGATCGCACCGATGGGCGCTTCACCAAGGCAATCCTGACCGACGTGGGCTTCGAGACACTTGCGGCAGCGGCGCCCGGGCACGTGAGGCATCTCCGATCACTCGTCATCGACGTGCTTTCGCCCGAGCAACTGCGACGACTCGGTCGTGACGCAGCCCACATCATGGCTCGCATCGAGAGTTCAGGAACCAGCTAGTGCACCGGTCATGAAATAGCTTTCGGCTTGGCGCTGGCGAGGATCTGATCGGCGGTCCTCACTCAGGCGAACGGATGGCAATGTGCATTTGCGGACCTGCGTACTAGCCGACGGCCGTTTGTGCTCCGTACGTTGCATTGATGAGCGTTGCCATACCAGACGTCGCAACTGAGTAGGTCTTGTCAGCGCCGAATTCGGTTGCGATCAAGATGTCGTCCGGCGTCCAGAGCGTCGGGGCCAAGTCGCTGGCACCGGTGACAGCCACAACATGGCCGCTCGCCAGATCCAGCAGGACGAGCCGAGTACCCGTTGCAGTGCCGGGGCACGAGATGGAAACCGCTGCGAAGCTGGCATCGGGTGATAGCTGCACCCCGCCATTGATGCATCGCCGTGATGTCAACCCCGAGACCTTGTAGTTGGTCTGCGTGCCGTTGGGCGCGATGACCCGAATCGCTGGTGCCGAACCATCAAGTGAACAGGCGATAGTCCCGTCGTCGACGATGTCTTCGAAATTGCAGTCCGTTCCGATGCGAGCTGCAAGACCCGTAGCCGCGCCCGTCGCGGGATTGATGAGGATGGCCGGTGAGATCGACAATGTCGAGGGGTCGGCGGGACCGCCGCACCCATTGTCGCCCTGCGCCACGATGCCGGCAGCCGTCCACGCCACAAGACTGACCTGCGTGACCCCTGCGCCGAAGGACGCACTCCCGATCTTCCTCGCTCCGTTGCCGTCGTCGGTGTAGATGTCGAATGCCGCTCGAGTTGACGATCCGCAGGCCGGCGAATTGGTTTGCACGGCCCAGGCCCACGCCTGACCATCATCGCGTCCAACCACTGACGGAGAACCGGCAACGTTCTTCTCGAGTGTTGTGAGGGTGCCATCCGAAGATACCGCGACGATTGAAACCGGTCCGCTCGACCAGCCCGGTCGGCCGTCCGTTCCAATCATTCGACCGCCCAACGGGCTGGAGATCGTCAATGTCCCGTCACCGCCGACGATGGGCCCCGAGGGCATTGGACCAGTCGTCTGTCCGCTTGCCAGCATCAACACAGCGTTCTTGTTGTCGAATGCGACGAGGAGCGGCATGAACGACGAGCGTGTCGGGGTGGGCGATGGTGTCGCAACGACCGAACCGCTTGTCGATGCCGGTGAGGACGTCGGTGATCCCGTCGGTGAGGACGTCCGTGAAGGCGTGGCCGCTCCGCAGGCTGCCAGGCCAGCTGCGCTGGCTATTACCAGGGCGATTCGTTGGATCCGCATCGAGTGGTTCCTTTCATGCTTCGGAGTGTGCCTGCTAAACGACCAACTCTTTGCTTGGTTACGCGACTGAAGCGTTCGCGAGCCCGGTACGGCAACCAGCGCCAAACCGAAAGCTAAGTCAGGAGTGGTGCAGGAGCAGCCGCGCTCGCGGCGGCGGATACGTCATCTTCGAAGGCGCCATCGGGATAACCGCTAGAAAGGTCGAGGCGGCAATGACGGCAAGCATGAATGGCTGAAGGTGCTGAGCGCTGGGCGGAAGCTGGAGTTGCACGATTTCGACAGCGCTGATCGCGATCGCCTCCATGAGGGCAAGCAGCGGCCATCGACGAGCGATCAACGCAATAGGTACCGCAACCAACATGAGGTCCTCACCGGTAACGTGCGGCGAGCAGAGCAGGGACAGCACAAGTCCGACGCCGACAGCCGCCACCGGTTGACCGCGTACCGCGTCGCGACGCCAAAGGAGCAGCGCGGCGGTAATCGCTCCCAGGCACCCAGCCGCAATGAATCCGGCCTCGCCACTCCCGGTCACGGCCGAGACCAGGGATGGCAGGCCAATGCTGCTGTCTGTTTGACCAGGGTAGACGCGCGCCATGAGCTGCACCAACGCGACGAACCCGTTGGGACCGGTGATCGCCAGACTCACCACGATCCATCCAACCGAGCCGAGGAGTAACCCCGCGAGGTACCGCCAGGACCGTGCGGCGACCAGGGCGGGCACCACCAGCCAGAGCACCTGCGGCTTGAGAATTAGCGTTGCTAGAAGCACCCCGGCCCATCCGTACCTTCGGCGCTCGGCCAGAAGTACCGAGCCCAATAACGCGACGGTCATCAGCGAGTCCCACTGGACGATCGCCTCCACGGCGGGGATGTTCATCACCGCGGCGACCGCAATCGCCAACTGAACCGGCCGAGAGGATACTGGTGCCAGCCAACGGAATTCGAGTAGCAGGGCGAGCGCGAAGAGTAGGGTGGACGCGAGCACGGCGATTTCACTCGCAACCCAGAGATTTGAACCGGCGAGAGGCCTCAACAGGAGCGCTCCGGCCGCGATGTTCGTGAATGGAGCGATGAAGTGATCGTCCGCCGGGATGTGGAGCAACCGTGCTTCGGTGCGCTCCTGGGCAACGGGCGAGAAGAGATGCGACGGGTCAGCGACGGCTAGTCTTCCGCCGGTGACGAGCGCGATTGCGTCACTGTCGCCGGGGTCGGTTATCTCGCGGTGCGCCTCCATGATGAGCGCGCTGCCGAGTACCGCAACCAGCACGAGCACACCGATCCATGGGGCCGCCCGCCGAAGCGTGACCCGAGGTCTTGCGGCCATGTCCGCGGTTATCAAACTCTCCCTCGTTCGTGCTCGCCTTGAATTAGGAGTGGACCTCCGCCGTGGTACCACGCCTGGATCGAGGCGGCCTCCCAAGGATCGAACCGACACAGGTCCGTAACGCCGCTTCGATCCGAAGCCGCCGAGCGAAAGGGCGACCCGACGCCCGGCGTCCCGGCCGCGGGGTCAGGCACCCTGGCGAGACGGTGACATTCTGGCGGTGTCAGGAGCCGGTAACGATCCGTCCCGGAACGGTTTGCCCATGCCCGGCGGTTCATAGAATCGCTCGGTGGTAGAAGGGCTCGCGATCGCCGTCGGAGCCAAGAAGCCGGGTAATGGATTCCGCGGCTGGGGCGAGGGCCTGCGGTCGCCCACCATGCGATGGCGCGTACTGCTGTTGCTCCGGGTTGCCGCGATCGCCTCCGGAGTCGCCGGATTCCTCGACTTCGTGGTGGCGCCACTGCAGGGCCGGTTCGCCGGCGAATTCGAGGACTACCAGGACTATCTCACCGCCGCCCAAGCGGTGACGCGGCACACGGACATCTACGGCGCCTTTCTGAATCACGTGCAGCCGATTCCCGTGCAGGGATTCGACTATCCGCCGGTGGTCGCGTGGGTGCTCCAGCCCCTCGCCGGCGCGCCCTCCACGATTGCCGCCACCGTATGGCTGCTCGTGCTGCTTGCGTCCACGGTCGCGGGCACCGCGATCATCGCGTTTGAGCTACTGCCTGCCACGTGGCCGAGGCTCGAGCTCACCGTCGTCTTCTCGTTGGTTTACGCCCCGGTCACGTACAACCTGTGGCACGGACAGATGAGCGCCGTGGTCTACCTGTTTCTCGCGCTGGCTCTGCGTTCGTGGTTGCGTGGCAAGCAGTTCTCGCTCGGCGTCTATATCGGCATCGCCGCACTCATCAAGCTCGCGCCCGTGTTGCTTATCGTGCTCCTGCTGCGCCGGCGCTGGTGGGTGGCCTGTGGGTCGCTCGCGGTGACCCTCGCGTTGGGCACCGGCGTCGGAGTGCTCGCGCTTGGGATCGGCACGCTGGGTGAGTACGTCACCCGGGTCGTGCCCGTCCTGGGGCAGCAGAACGGATGGATCTACAACCAATCGGCCGCCGGCGCGGCGAGTCGCCTGGTCAGTCATTCGGTGCTCGCGTTTCAGCCCTCGTCCACAGTGATGACGGTGGTCATCGTGGCGATAGCCGTGGTGGCAATCGGTGTGGCGGCATGGATCGTGCGGCCCGCCGAGGTGTCCCGAGACGTCCGGGGCGGTCAGTTTGCCCTCGCGATCCTCGCCATACTCCTGGCCGGCAGCGTCACGTGGTTCTGGCACCTCGGGGCGCTGCTCATCGTGATGGCGTCAGTGGCGGCGCTCATCGCCGGCCGCGAAGTCCACCGGCCGCGAGGGATCGCGATCGCGGGATGGGCAGTCCTGCTGACGACGGGTGTGGCGGCTCCACTGTTCATTGCATTCACGTCGATGCCCGGACTGATCGCGCTCAGTCATAGCCGGTGGTGGTGGCCGGCGCTCCAGTTGGTATCGGCACCGGCGTTGGCGATGGCCGCTCTTTTCGTGGTGCTCGCGGTCGAGCTTCGACGGCAACCTCGAGCGGATGGCTCCTCGTGCAACGGCTGACGCGTCTCGGGGCGCTCACCCTGGCATGCGCTTGCGTGGGGAACATGCTGGCCGAGGCCGCGCGCGGTCTGCGGGACGCCTTCAACACAGACTTTCTGTCGAGCTTCTACACCGCCGCGGACATGCTGCGCCATGGCGACCACGCAATCTACTGTTCGGCTTGCCTTCAGGCTGCTGCGCAGCGCCTCTTCCATGCTGGACCAGCCGTCTTTTCGTTTCAGTACGACAATCCCCCACTGGGTGCCTGGTTGCTCCAACCTCTGACCTATCTCGGATCGCAGACTGCGCTCGCCTTCTTCCTTCTTGCGTCGCTGGTCGCTCTTGGTGCAGCCGGTTGGCTTCTCCGCGACGACATCAGGCGCACTCCAAACCACATCTTGATCGCCGTCGTCGCATTCGCATCATTTCCGGCGGCCATGACCTTCGCGTACGGGCAATGGGATGGATTCCTCGCGCTTGCCGCGACCGGCGCCTATGCCGCTCTGCGGCATGACCGGCAAGTGCTTGCCGGCCTGCTGATCAGTGTCCTCATGCTGAAGCCCCAGTTGATGTGGCTTGTTCCCGTCGTTGTGGTAATTGCCGGATCATGGCGTGTCTTGTACGGGATGATCGTTGGTGGCTTGATCTGGGGTCTTTCGAGCGTCGCGATCCTTGGGTGGCCGAATACCGTGCTGTGGCTACGTCAGATATCACCGAATATCGTAGCGCGTACGGGCCTGTCCCTTCCTCATGTCCTCGTTGCTTTTGGAGCAACGTCATCCCTGGTCGTCAGTGCGTCGGTCGTGTTGGTCGTTGTGACGGCAGTTGCGCTGTTCGCTGCACGCCGCTGGCTGAGGTCGCTCGAGCTCGAGCGCCTCTTGTCATTGGGTTTGCTGCTCTCAATGCTGGCAGCACCGCACCTCCTGTCCTACGACTTGATTATTCTCGCGCCGCTCATCGTGATATGGGGGCGAAGCAACGAATTCCATGCGCTCGGGGCAGCGCTTGTGTTGTCGGCAGCGTTTCTCGTCGATCTCGTTCTCCCGATGTCCTGGGCAATTGTCGAGGGCCTCGCCTTGCTGGGTGTCGCGTTCTTGTATTGCCATGACATCTGGTCCGCGCCGGCCAGCGATCTAGCGGACCCAACGAGAAGGTTGGGGGCCACCTTGTTGCGAGTTGGCGAGTCGACCGCCCGGGATGCGGGGTCCGCCCGCACCTAGCGGGCGGCGCGGCCGGTGCAGATCGTGCGCCGGATGTGGTCGGTGCCACTGATCACCACCGCGTCGGTGCATCGACCGGCTTCTGGAAAGTCGCCGTGCGCGGAGACGGGGTGGTAGTAACGACACCCGGCAACGGTCTCCTCGGAGTACGGGCACAGTCCCAGCGCGTCGACATCTGACTCAATCGCGGGTGCGTCGAGATGTCGTTCATCGTGTCCCTCGAGCATCAGGACTCCATGGTGGCCGTCCGGACACCTTCGCCACCAGTGCCATTTGTCCTCAATCGCGAATTTCAACCGGTGGCGATCGCCCGCAGCGCGAAGAGCAACGTCACCACGGCTCCGCCGGCAAGCCAGATCCGCTGCTCACGACCTCCCAACCGTGTGCCGATCAACATGGCGAGCGGCAGCGTGAGCATCGTCGCGGCCCCATAGAACCAATGGATGAGCTGCTGCGGAGCGTGGCCGGTGGCCACCAGGGCCAGCCCGATCACAACCTGAACAGCGACCAGGGCGATCATGACACGCAGGTAGAGACGGACGATTGGGAGGATCCGTGGCTGCAGCAGTCCGGCTATCGCGGCTATCGCGCCAATGGCAGCCGCGACCGTCAGTACGACACCGTACCGATCATGGATCAGCACGAAGACTATGGTAACGAAACGGTGGGATATCCCAATCCAGGCGGGTCGTTGGTCACATCCTCGGGAGGCTTACGTCACCGGGTTTCCTCAACGACCGGCCCTAGCAGGCAGTGGCGCCGCCGCACACACTCGCTGGACAAGCTCACGACACACGGAGGCTGCTGATGGACGCGCCTGCTCCATACATTCATTGGGGCTTCATCCTCATCTCGCTGCCGAATTTCATCCTCATCTGCGTGATGGTGCTGCTCTTCGTGCTGGCGCTGGTCGCACCCTTCCCCTCGCACCGGCCGAAGGAGCCGCATGATCGGTAGCGAGAGCCCGTCGGAAACCGTCGAGCCAAACTCGACCACGGCGCCCGGACCGGTCGTGGAGCCTGAAACCGGATGGACGGCATCTGTCCGTCGCCGGGTGGAGAAGACGCTTCCGATCACCGAGCTGCTTCCCACCAAGCAGCCGGCATATATCGGTTCCTGGGTTTATGTCTTCGGCGTGGTCACGATCGCGGCGCTGTTCTGGGTCGTGCTCAGCGGCGTGGTGCTCGCGTTCTTCGGATCCGAGTGGTGGCACGTGTCATCGGTCGGGCATTTCTTCAACAGCATTCACTTCTGGTCCGTGCAGATGTTCTTCATCTTCATGGTCCTGCATCTCTGGGGACAGTTCTGGGGGGCGGGCTGGCGCGACGGACGAGCCAAGACCTGGATGGTCGGCGTGGTGATCTTCGCGATCAGTGTCGGCACCGCGTTCACGGGATACGTGATCCAGCAGAACTTCGACTCACAGTGGATCGCGATCAATGCCAAGGACGCGATCAACTCGACTGGGTTCGGTGGCCTGTTCAACGCACTCAACTTCGGGCAGATGTACGGCCTGCATGTGATGCTCTTCCCGATCGGCGTGACCCTCCTGGTTGTGCTGCACATCATCCAGGTGCGTGCGAAAGGCGTCGTCCGGCCGATCGATGACCCCATGCCGGTGACGCCGTGAAGGCGTCCAAGGTCGACAAGCAGACCTACTACCGCGGGGTGCGGATGATCCCCTATGACCTCCTGAAGGAGGTCACGATCGCGATGATCGGCGTCCTCGGAGTCGTGCTCGTGCTCTCGGCGGTTCTGTCGTCACCCGACGTACCGTCGGTAACGCTGCAGAGCTGGTCGAAGGCGGATCCCGTGGACTTCCTGACGACGGCAACCGGCGAGCTCGGCGGCTCAACCCTCGTCGCCACGTATGGACCACCGTACAACTCGGGAAGCGCCGCTGCGCAGAGTTGGGGGCCGTTGGCTCCGCAGCAGTGGGCAGGTGTGCACGTTCCCGTCAACGCCCCCAATGACTTCGTGCTTGAACCGCTCACGCAGGCAACCGCGGGGGACGTGGACCTCGCCTCCGCGTTGAGCACATATCAAGCCGCGTCGGGGGATCAGCAGCAGAAATGGCTGACGAATTACACGACCGGCCTCAGCACAGCGACGGTGGCGGCTGACGGAACCGTGAACGTCCCATCGGGAGACTACGGACCGGTGTCGGTGCTCATGAACCGCATGCTCACGCTGGCCAGGTCCGGCGGCCTGGACGCGCTGCTGCTGACCAGCAATCACTTCTACCAGACCGACTTCACCCGGCCGCTCCTCTTTCTCGATGACGGGGGTTACATCGCCAACCTCGCCACCCAGCAGAAGCTGATCGGCAGCGACTGGGGCGTCATGAACGAGACGGGTCGCTATCCAGGTTCAGCGTGGCTCTGGCTCTACACCATGTGGTATCAGATCCCGCCGTTCAACTCGCCGACCGGATTCCTGGGTATCAGCGCGGCCAACACCGATCTCGCCGTGGTCGGGGTGATGCTGATCCTCACGGCCCTGCTCTTTCTGGTGCCCGTCATCCCCGGCCTGCGCGACATCCCGCGCTGGATCCCGATTCACAAGCTGATCTGGCGCCGTCACTACGCGGAGATAAGGCAGGCCGCCGGAACGGCGAAGGACTAGCCGGCACCGAAACGCGACCGAAAGGGTCTCCGTTCTCTCATTGAGAGGATGGCGCGCGCTTGCGCGCCCGGCCCCGGTCAAGCATGTCAGTACTCACCAGTCCCGATACCCCTGCCGTCGCGCCTGAAGCACCCCTTGGCCCGACCCTGCATACCCAGGAGCCGGCTGAGCCAGACCCAGTTCCGGCGCGGCATCGCCGCATCCGCTGGGCGGCGCGCCTGGTGCTCTTCTGTCTGATCGGCAGCGCGATCGCCTTCGCGGCGAACGTCGCCACCGATCCGAGCATTGGAGGCGCCCCAGCGGTTGTGATGGCCATCGACCGCGCCCACGGCACGTCGGCGGTCATGATCGCGCCCTCCGATCGAATCGCCCAGGCGCTGGTCGCCTCCGAGGACGCGACCTTCTCTTCGAACAGCGGCGTCGACGGGGTGGCGTTGGTGCGCGCGTTCTACGGATTCCTCACCGGGCAGGACCTCGGCGGCAGCACCATCGAGATGCAGCTGGCCCATGTGCTCTACCCGGCGGTAACTGATGGCTTCTGGGGCCGTGTCCGACGCGTCTCACTCGCCCTTGAGTTCGATACCCACTACACGAAGGCAGCGATCCTCTCGATGTATCTCTCCGCCGTGTACTTCGGCCACGGGTACTACGGGATCCAGGCAGCGAGCCGCGGATACTTCGGTGTTGCGCCTGACCAGCTGACCTGGGCGCAGGCGGCGCTCCTTGCCGGAGTCGTCCAGGCGCCGACTGCGCTGGACCCGCTTCGGCACCTCGCCGCCTCGACGGCTCGAATGACGTATGTCCTCGAGCGTCTGGTTGGTGACGGCGGGCTCACGGCAACCCAGGCCGCTCACTGGGAGGCGTCACCACTCGGGCTGGTCAGCTCGTCGCCGGCGTTGTCCTGATCCGGTCAGCGCCGTCTGCGGATCCCGCGAGCAGGGGCGATCAGCACCATGCTGCAGTAGATGACCACGGCAACGGCAACGTGCATGACCATCAAAACGGCGACTTCGTTCAGCGGCTGGCCGCGAAGGAGCAGCCACGTATCGGGAAGGAAGAGCGCCAGGCTGATCAGCACCGTCAACCGGCCATAGAGCCAGCGCGGCGCGGAGCTGACATGAGTCAGCACCGGCCAGCCCGCGGCGCCGATCACGACTCCGATGATCGTGAGCTTGGCGTAATCGCTGAACCGGAAGTGCCCATATCCTGCAGTACCCGGAAGGAGATGCGTCCCGATGGCGACGATGATCGTGTCGGCGCACAGTGAGCCGATGATGGCAGTCAGTGTCGCAATCGCGAGCCTCGCAGCCGATGGTTGGTTCGGTGCAGGCGTCCAGTCGATGCGAGCAATGGCCAGCGTGCGATCGATCAACGGCGTCTCTACCCTCACTCCAGCAGCCTATCGTGCGCACCCTTGCAGAACGGTGAAGGTATAACGGTGCTTCATGCTCGTACTCGTCGCTGAAGACGACGCGAAGCTCCGCGAGGTGCTCGCGCGTGGACTGCGCTCCGCCGGCTACACGGTCGACGAGGCCCGACGCGGTGATGAGGCGCTCGACCTGCTGCTGAAGAGGACATACGCGGCCGCGGTGGTCGACTGGCACATGCCCGTCATGGATGGCATCGATGTCGTCACCGCCGTCCGATCACGGAATCTCTCCACGCCCGTGCTCATGCTCACCGCCCGCGACACGCCCTCTGATCGCATCCGGGGCCTCGATGCGGGGTGTGACGACTACCTCGTCAAACCGTTCGATTTCCAGGAGTTGCTGGCCCGCCTGCGTGCCCTGATGCGGCGCCCTGCCGCGACCCTCGGGGTGCGGCTTCGCGCCGGTGCGCTCGCCATCGATCCGGCGGCACGGAGCGCAGAGATCAACGGCACCGCTGTGGCGCTCACTCCCACGGAGTACGCGATCGTCGAGCTGCTGGTGCGACGCAGTCCCGCGGTCGTGAGCCGCGAGATCATTGCCAACCATGCCTGGACCGATGCTCTCGATCCGATTGCTTCCAACAGCATCGACGTCCACGTCACTCGCCTGCGCGCCAAGATCGTCGGAGCCGGCATCAGCGTAGAGGCGGTGCGCCGGGTCGGCTACCGGCTCGTGGAACAGGGACTGTGAGCACACGGCTCCACAACCGTGCGCTGCGCATCGCCTTGATCACCATCGCGCTGGTCGCGGGACTGCTGGTCGCGCTCTGTGTCGCGGTGGACGTCATCGTGGCGCAGACGCTGCGGTCTTCAGCCACGGATCGGTTGACCTCCGAGCTCACCCAGCTGGCACATCAGCGTGGCACGCCGACTCTCCAGGAGCCCGACGTCGATGATCCCGTCCTGGTGTGGAACACCGACGGGTCCGGCACGGTGATCGGGTCGACGGCCGGGGCGCCGCCGCTCCCGCGGAGTGCGGTCACCGCGACCTCGCCGGTCGAGATGCGCCTTGAAGGCGCTGACGTCCTCGTTGCGGGGGTGAGCATCCCGGGCGGCAGGCTCATCGGAGCGGTCAGTCTCGGCAACGAGTCGAAGACGCTCACGGCGCTGCTCGTCACCGAGGCAATTGTTGGGCCGATCCTGCTGGTGTTCGTGTTCGCGGGAGCCTTCGTGGTGGGCCGTCAGACGGCCGGACCGATCGAGCGCGCGCGCCGACGTCAGCTCGAATTCACCGCTGACGCATCGCACGAGCTGCGCACGCCGCTGGCGGTGATCGAGGCCGAGACGTCGCTCGCGCTCACCAACCTCGAGTCCGCCGGCGCCGACGACCCAACCCTCCGTCGCGTTGCGGACGAGACCCGCAGGATGCGCAGCATCGTCGAGGACCTCCTATGGCTCGCGCGGTTCGACGCGCTCCCTCCGGACCCGATCACCCAACCGGTCGATATCGTCACCGCCGCCGATGTCGGGGCGCAGCGGTTCGTGCCGGTCGCCGAGCACGCGGGGCTGCATCTCGAGCATCGCCGCGATGGAGCGGCGCTCGCCCTCGTCGACGCACCTCCGGACTGGATCGATCGGCTGGTCGGAGTGCTTCTGGATAACGCGTGCCGGTACACACCCACCGGCGGCAGGGTCGGCATCGAGGTGGAGCAGGATCGCGACCACGTCCGGCTGACAGTGAGCGACACCGGTCCGGGCATCCCACCGGAGCGTCAGGCACGGATCTTCGAGCGCTTCCGCCGCGGCACCAGCGACGGCGACGGCGCCGGCCTCGGACTTGCCATCGGCAACGCCATCGTCGAAGCGACCAGGGGCCGCTGGCAGATCGCTGACGTACCCGGTGGGGGGACCTCAGTCAGCGTCGTCTGGCCGCACTCGCGCACCCGGCTCGTCGATCGGATCGAGTCGTAGGGCAGCGCGAGGACAGTCGGCCACCGCGCGGAGGGCATGTTCAAGGAGGTCATCGGGCAGCGGACGCGACTCGATGACCGGGTATCCCCAGTCATCCATCCGGATTCGCTCGGGGAAGAGCTCGCCACACATGCCGTGCGCCTTGCACTTGATCGGGTCGACGCGCAGACGGACTCTCACCACCAGGCCGCCTCAACCGCGGGAATGGGGAGCAGCGAGGGACGGTCGGAAAACCTGCACTCCCCCTGCTTGAGGTGGTGGCGAAGGTCGGCCGCGAAGACCTCCATGGCGCTGGTGAGAAAGAGCACCGCCCCGTCAGGGTGCCTGCACGCGCCTCGGCCGCGCACGTCGTTCGACCAGCGCGTCAGCAGTTCAAGCGCGGCGGGACGAGCCCGCCCGGTCGCGACCTTGTGGAACGTCTCGGCGATCGCTGGCAAGCCGGCGTGACACGGGCCGCACTGGCCGGCGCTCTGGCTTGCCAGGTAGGTCAGCACGCGGTCGGTCTCGGTGATCCCGCAGGTCGTCGCGGGAACGACGACAAGCACACCGGTCCCGAGCGACACGCCAACCGATCGCAGGGAGTCGGCGTCGATGGTCCGATTCCAGATGTGATCCGCCGCGACCCAGCGGCCGAAATATCCACCGAGGAGGACCGCGGCAGGTGCCTCGTCGACGCCCCCGGCGCGATCGACGATCGCCGAGATGGTGGTGTCGCACGCCGCCTCGAGGACTCCCGGCGTCCGCACGGCACCGCTCACCGTCAGGAGCGCCGTCCCGGGAGACCGTTCGGTGCCGACCGAACGAAACCACGGCGCACCGAAGCGTGCGATCAGCGCCGCGTGTGCCAGCGTCTCAACGTTCTGAACAAGGGTCGGCAACCGGTCGACCCCGCTCTGAAACGGTCGCGGCGGGACCACCGTCGGTTTGGCCAGATGCCCGGAGACCCGCGCGATCAACGCGGTCTCCTCGCCGGCGACATACCGGTTCGGACCGACCAGCACCTCGACGAAACGGTCACTGTCATCGCGCCGCCTCCGCTCTCGGATCGCGGCGCGCAACGCCGCTTCGACGTCGCTGTGGGATCGCGTCGTGTAGATGACCACGCGTCGCGCCCCCACCGCCTCGGCCGCGTGCTCGAGGCCGTCGAGGACGAGATGCGGCCGGTAGGTCAGCAGGAAGCGATCCTTGAAGCTCGCCGGCTCACATTCGGCGGCGTTGGCGACCACCACGGCGCCACCGCCGTGCTGCGCCTGCTCGGTGACCGCCCGCCACTTCACGCCGGTCGGAAAGTCGGCTCCGCCGCGCCCGCGCAGCCCGCTTCGTTCGAGCGCGTCGATCATGGCGCCCGGCTCCACCCTGGGGCGTGGCCCGAAACCGGCGAGGTGAGCATCAAGGTCCTCCGGCACCGGACGTGCCGGCAGCAACCGGCTCGTCGTCCCCTCCGCTGGTGCCGAGAGGCTCACACTCCCGCCTTCTGGGTGGCCAGGGTCCCGCTGGCCGAGCCGTTGCCCTGGTCGACGACCTGGATCGTCGCCTGGACGGCGCCGCACTGGCCGGTCACTCCGCTGTTGCCGATGGTCGCGGGCGCCACGCAGAGACGCGCTCCCGATCGGGTCACCGTGAGCGTCCCGGTCCCGTCCGCGTTGGCGACGATGACGACCTGCAGGGCGCGGTCGCGACTATCCGTCAGCGTGGCTGTGGCGCTTGCGGCTGAACGGACGAGGCTGCCCACCAGCGGATCGTTGAGCCCGGCGCTCAATGCCGCGATCGGCGCCGGCGTGCCGGCCGGAGTGCCCACGCTGCCTGCGAGGAGATCCGCCGGCGTGCCGGCTGCTTTGGCCCACCCGTGCTCGAGAGGCCCGGCAGCCATCCAGGCGACCAGGACGGCAGTCGCCACGCAGCAGCCCGCGATCCCGAGGACCCGCAGCGCAGTGAACCGCGGTCCGGCGTGCGCGAGGCGCCAGATGAGCGCAGCGATCACTGCGACCACACACAGGGCAACCAGGGCAAGTGCCCAGACCAACTTGGTGTCAGTCCCGGTCCCGACGCCGTGGATGACCGCGATCGGCCAGCTCGCGTAGGCGAAGAGGTGAACAAAACGCCAGGATCGCCAGCCGAGACGATGACGCATGAGGCTGGTGGCGGTGATGGCGATCAGCAACTCGAACGCGACGACTCCGAGCCCGAGCCATAGAGGGCGGTACGAGGCGATGAAGGGCACAAAGGCGTCGACGAAATTGAGTTTCGCGAAGGGATCGATCACGGACGTGAGGATGTGAATCACGAGGAACACGCCGACCAGGAGTGACAGGTTGCGGTGCAGCGACTGGACCACGAACCGGGGCCAGCCACGCCGGCTCTCACGTGATGAGGTGAGCACCCCGAGCACCACACTCGCACTGAGCAGAACAAGGGCGGTGTAACCGCTGGCACGCGTTGCGTACCACATCGGCGTTGGTCCGGCCAGTGCCGCTAGCAATTGCAGCGTCCGGTCAGGAGCCGCCGGAGATCGCTACTGGTGCCCCGCCGTACACGTACTGAGGTTGCTGAACCGGCGCGACCAGCCCGGGAGGCGCGTTCCCGGTGTTGTCGGTGGACCCGGGTTGCGGTGCCGTGGCCGGAGTGCGGCCGGGGAAGCTGGTGGCCGCCACCAGTGCGAGCACCCCGGTGAACCCGGTTGCCCCGATGGCCGCGTAGATGGTGAAACGGCGGGCGCGAGCCAGACCGAGATCTCTGCGAAGACGGGCGGAATCCAACTGCGACTGTCGCGCCATGGACGAGAGCTTATCCGGCGCACCCTTGCTGAACGGTGAAGGTCGGCGGGTTGCAGCCGGACGTGAGCAAGTGGGACCATCCGGCACGATCGAGTTCGTGCTGGGGGACAGACATGGTCGGACTCAGGCTGTTTGCCGAGCTGGCAGCCGCCATCGCGTGCGGTGGCCTCGCCCTCTCCCTGGCGCAAGTGGCGGGCCTGGGCAGGAACCTCACGATGGCTGCCGTCGGAGGTGCCGCGGGCTTCTTCATCGGCTTGGTGACGCAGCTGGGGTGGCCGTTCCTCGCGCTCCCATTGGCTGCAGGCACCATGTACGGCCTGGATCGTTGGATCGAGAGGACGTCCAACGCGCAGCATCTCGGTCGCGACCTCGCACCGGCGAGCCGCCAACTGCTGCGGTAGAGGGTTTTCAAACGCGGGCCTGAGCGCAGCAGCAGGGCGGAGCAGGAATTCGAAAAACGGCTCGCGAATATTCGGTTCGCATTCCCGAGTCGATGCGGAGCGCACGCGGACCGCCCGTGTGAAGATGCACGCAACGTACGTGACTCAAGACAACGCCGTCATCACCAGGCGACCCTGGTGGCGCAACCGATTCTCGCTTGCGATCGTCGCACTGGCGGTATCCGTCGCGGCGCTGTACCTCTACCGAATCGGGACCGACCCTCCGGGGCTCTACGCCGATGAGGCAAGCATCGGCTACAACGCCTGGACGATTGCGCATTTCGGCACTGACCAGTACGGCAACCACTTTCCGCTCTTCTTCGTCGATTTCGGGGACTACAAGGGGCCGGTTGCCACCTATCTGGTGGCGCCGCTCACGTGGCTATTCGCGAATAGCGCCACCGTGGTGCGATTGCCCAGCGTGCTGGCGGGAATTGCAATCGCTCTCCTCGCAGGACGAATCGCCATGGTGCGAACCGGTTCGAGGTTTGTCGCTGTCGTTTCGATCGCGTTCGCCGCACTGCAGCCGTGGATCTTCCTGCAGAGCCATACGATGCTCGAGGGGAACATCCTCATGGTGCTTTGCGTGATGTGCGCCTGCTGGTGCATCACCGAGGCAAATGTTGATGGACGGTCAGCGAGGTGGTGGACCGGCGCGGGCGTGGCACTGGCTGTCAGTGTGTATGCGTACTCCATCGGGCGCCTCCTCGCTGTTCTGGTCGCCGGCGTCGTCGTGGTGAGCTTTGCGCGCAGTGGGCGAGACAAGATCCTTCGGTTCCTGTTTCCGATCGCGGTCGCCTATGTGGTCCTGGCGATCTGGTCGTTCGAAAACCCAGGCGCCCTCCTGGCTCGACTTCAATCGGTGGGTCTGCTCGCCGACCACCCATCCGTACTGACAGCCGCGACACGATTTCTCGGCAACTACGGCAGTTACTTCAGCCCGAGCTTCCTGGTGGGTCAGGGGGACGGCAACCTGCGCCAGACGACGGGCTTTGGTGGGGTCCTGCTCGACGCAACCATCCCGCTCATGGCCATCGGCGCGATTCGACTTGTATCGAGGTGGCGTCAATCGTATGCGCGCTTCGTCCTTCTCGGCGCACTGGTCGCCCCGGTCCCCGCGGCTCTGACACTCGTCGCGCCTCACGCCCTTCGTGGCGCGGGGCTGATCCCATTTCTCCTCCTCCTCATGGTGGAGGGAATCTCCTGGGTGTGGGCGCTGCTACAGACGCGGCGTCTCATCGCCCTGGGACTGGTGGCGATCACGCTCGCAAGCGCGGCCCCGTACTTTGTCGACTTCTTCATGACATATCCAACCCGTGCTGAGAATGCCTTCGAGACGGGTGAAGGCGCGGCACTCGTGCTGGCTTACTCCGATGCGCAGTCTGGAAATCATCGACTCCTGCTCTCCGCAACGCTCAACCAGCCGGCACTCCAGCTGATGTATGCCGTCGGGGCGCCCCCTCCGCAGAGCGAGTTCGTTCGCCGGGCGCGGATCGTCGTGGTCACAACCGTCGCGGAGGCGGATGCTGCGAACGCCGGCGACGTTATTGTGATAAGCCCGCATGACGCTCCGCCACCCGGCGCCAGGCTGCTCTTTGTGGTGGATGGCGGCCGGATCGTCGACGCGCCGACGACCGTGTCGAGCGCTGATCTGCTCTGTGTCTACCAGGAGTGATGCGCAAGCGGACTTCGGCGACACGCAACTACCATGTTCGCCATGCGAGCCATGGTCCTCGACGCGCCTCGCACCCCCCTGCGTGAAGCATCCATGGCCACGCCACAGCCGGGCGCGGGCGAGGTGCTCGTCAAGATCGGCGCCTGCGCGCTCTGCCGGACCGACCTGCACATCGTCGACGGAGAGCTGACCCAGCCCAAGCTGCCATTGATTCTCGGTCATCAGATCGTGGGCGAAGTCGTGGACGCGGGAACCGCGGTGGAGACGGTACGTACCGGCGATCGGGTCGGGATTCCGTGGCTCGGATGGACATGTGGTGTGTGCATCTACTGCACGACCGGGCGCGAGAACCTCTGCGATCGGGCCCGGTTCACCGGCTATGACATCGACGGCGGATATGCGGAGTACGCGGTGGCCGACGCGCGATTCTGCTTTCCCATCGACCGCTCCTACAGCGACATCGAAGCGGCGCCGCTGCTCTGCGCAGGGCTGATCGGATACCGGTCACTCAATGCCGCCGGGGATGGCGTCCGCCTTGGCCTGTATGGCTTTGGCGCATCGGCGCACATCGTCGCCCAGGTGGCGCGGCACCAGGGACGGCGCGTCTTTGCGCTCACGCGGCCCGGCGATACCGCGAGCCAGGAGTTCGCGATGCATCTCGGTGCGGTGTGGGCGGGCGGTACCGATCAGACGCTGCCCGAGGAGCTCGATGCGGCGATCATCTTCGCGCCCGTCGGCGCGCTCGTGCCGCTTGCGCTCGCCGCCGTCGCGAAAGGTGGAACGGTTGTCTGCGCCGGCATCCACATGAGTGACATCCCGACGTTTTCGTACGACCTGCTCTGGGGCGAGCGCAGCGTGCGATCGGTCGCCAACCTGACGCGCCAGGACGGCGCCGAATTCCTCGCACTGGCGCATCGGATCCCGGTGCGGGCAGAGGTTGAGACGCTGCCCCTCGAGCAGGCGAACACGGCGCTTTCCCGCCTGCGGGACGGCAAGGTGCAGGGCGCGCTGGTGCTCACGATCGCCTGATCGAGGCCAGCGGGCCGGACCGGCTCGAGACATCGACGAGTGGCTGCGCCCCCCTACCGCCAGGCGGGGGAGGCCTGGCGCCGGCAACAGGTCGGCGTCTCGCTGCGCGACCATTTCGGGGTGAGAGAGACCAGCTTCCCCCGACAGCAGGCTCGGACGCGCCGTTTCAGCCTTGGTGTTCCGCGAGATTTCGTGATCTCCCCAGACGGCCGGCGGGTCGTGTTTCTGCGCACCCGCAGCGGCACCGACCGGGGCACCTGTCTGTGGCAGTTCGACGTGCGCGCCGGGACATCGACAGTGATTGCGGATCCCGCGATGCTGGCGCACGACGACGCCGGCGAGGTTCCCGTCGAAGAGCGGATGCGTCGCGAGCGGGCGCGCGAATCGTCCGGTGGCATCGTGCGCTTCTCAACCAATACCGATGTCACGCGTGCGGTGTTCGACGTCGCCGGGAAGATCTACATTGCCGACCTCATCGCCGGTGGAGCGATCGAACTTCCGGCGAGCGGCCGCGCAATCGATCCGCGGATTGATCCCAGCGGCACGCAGGTCGCATACGTCGAAGCCGGCGCGCTGCACGTGGTCCGCACCGACGGTGATGAAGGGCGCGTGCTGATGAGCCCGGAGAACCACCAGGTCACGTATGGCCTCGCCGAATTCGTCGCCGCCGAGGAGATGGGTCGCCAGAGCGGGTACTGGTGGTCGCCCGACGGGTCGCAACTGCTGGTCGCACGCGTGGACGTGTCACGCGTCCTTCGCTGGCACATCGCGGACCCGTCCAATCCCGCGACGCCCCCGGTGTCGGTCGCGTATCCGGCTGCGGGAACCGCCAATGCCGGCGTCACGCTCCATGTTGTCGACGTCAACGGCTCGGCGAGCGTGGACGTGCGGTGGGATCGGATCGGCTTCGAGTACGTTGCCATGGTTGACTGGTCAGAGCATGGATTGCTCGTGGTGGTGCAGAGCCGCGACCAGCGCACCATGCGGATCCTCGAGGTGGACGCGTCGAACGGCGAGACATCGCTGTTCCGGGAGGACACGGACGACGCCTGGGTCGACGTCGTCGCGGGCGTTCCGGCGAGGTTGCCGGACGGGACGCTCGTCTGGACGGTTGATCGCGACGGCGCGAAGCGACTCGTCATCGGCGACGAGATGGTGACCGGCGCGAATCTCGAGGTGCATGATGTCGTCGACGTGGACGGCGACGTGGTCGTCTTCCGGGCTTCGGCGACCCGGACCGAGGTGGGCGTCTACACGTGGTCGCGCGCCGATGGCGTGGCGGAGATGAAGCCGGAGGGCGTCGCTCCCGGGGTGTGGCGAGCGCGTCGAGCAGGTGGCACGACCGTGATCGCATCCCGCGACCTCGAACGCCCGGGTGTGCGTGTCTCGGTCCACCGCGATGGCCGGCGAGCGGGAGAGATCGAGTCGTTCGCGGAGACCCCATCGATCACGCTCAACGTGCGCCTGGTGACGGTCGGCGCACGCAACCTTCGCGCCGCCATCGTGTTTCCGAATGGACACGAAGCGGGGAGTGGAAAGCTGCCGGTGTTGCTCGATCCCTATGGCGGGCCTGGAATGCAGAAGGTCGTTGCGTCAGCGAACATGTACCTGGAGTCGCAGTGGTTCGCCGATCAGGGGTTTGCGGTGCTCGTCATCGACGGCAGGGGGACACCCGGCGGTGGGCCCGAGTGGGCCCGGTCGATCCGCGGCGACCTTGCAGGACCTGCGCTCGAGGATCAGGTTGACGGCCTCCAGGCCGCAGCGGCGGATTGGCCGGACCTGGATCTGTCGCGAGTCGCCATCCGCGGCTGGTCGTACGGCGGATTCCTGGCCGCCCTCGCCGTCCTGCGTCGCCCCGACGTCTTTCATGTCGCGATATCGGGAGCACCGGTGACCGACATGCGCCTGTACGACACCCACTACACGGAGCGCTACCTCGGCGACCCGAATCGCGAACCCGGCAACTACGACACCGGGTCCCTGATCCCTGAGGCCGCACGCCTCAGTCGCCCGCTCATGCTCATCCACGGGCTGAGCGACGACAACGTCGTCGTCGCCCACACGCTGCGATTGTCGGCAGCGCTGCTCGCCGCCGGGCGCGATCACACCGTGCTCCCGATCAGCGGTGCCACTCACATGGCCAATGACGAGGCGGTGGCCGAGAACCTCCTGCTCCTGGAGCTCGCGTTCATCCGCCGGGCGCTCGCCGGCATGAGCAACGACTGAAGGTCAGGGGACCGCGATCATCGCGATCGCAACCACCGCCAGGCCGGCGCCGAGGCCCTGCAGCGGCGTCATGCGTTCGTGCGTGAAGAAGCGAGCGCAGAGCACGGTGAACGCCGGGTAGAAGGACGTGAGCAGCGCCGTCACCGAGAGCAGCCCCGTGTGGGTGGCGTACAGGTAGAGAACAACCCCAGTCCCGTCGAACACGCCGCCGATCGCGATGATGCCGAGCACGCTCCGCCGGGCGATCGGCGAGACGCCGAGGACCAGCGCGGTGACGAGGGCTGCCGCGGCCGACCCGAATCGGCCGCTCACGAAGGCGGTCACGCCGGCATGGCTGGCATCGTGAAACAGGATGAAGAACATTCCGAAGGCGAGACCGGCAAACAGCGCGAGACTCACGCCGAGCCGGGCGTTGCTCACGCCCTCGCGGCTGGGCCCATTGATGAGGACGAGTGCGGCGAGGCCGACTACCATGCCGGCCACCTGCCAGACCTCGAGGCGGTCCCCTCCGATCAGCCCGACAGCGACCGGGAGCGCGGCGGCGACGAACCCCGTGATCGGAGCAACGACGCCGATCAGGTTCAGCGACATGGCTCGGTAGAAGGCCACGAGCCCGAAACCACCGATCGCCCCGCCGGCGAATGCCTGCAACGCGGCCTGCGCATCCCAGCCGTGGGGCAGCAGGACGAAGGCGAGCGGGACCGCCACCAGGCCGACCGACTCGACGGCTATGGCAACGCTCGGGGCGCTGCTCCTCCTGCCGGCGAAGCCCCCGCTGAAGTCGGCGATGCCGAGGGTCACCGCGGACGCCATGGCCGTCAGTGGCGAGAGGGGAAGGGTCATGGCCGCGGTCACGGTAGCCGACCGGACGTGCCTGACCTCCCTCTTGCGGACCCCCGAGCGGCTGATCGATACTTCCGCCCGCACGCCGCCTGCGGGGCGGTGACGGCTGGAGGACGCGCACATGAGCGGCGACACCGTGGTCTCGACGCCGGAAGCGGTGGATGCGGACGCCGCGCAGCTGGCGAGGTTTGGCTATGGACAGGAGTTGCGGCGCGTCCTCAACCTGTTCGAGAACTTCGCCGTCGCCTTCTGCTACATCTCGCCGGTCGTCGGCATCTACTCGCTGTTCGTGCTGGGCGTGGGCACCGCCGGTCCGCGATACCTCTGGTTGCTGCCGATCGTGGTGCTGGGGCAGCTCTTTGTCGCACTCGTCTTCGCCGAGCTCGGAAGCCACTATCCGATTGCCGGCGCGCTCTTCCAGTGGGGCAAGAACCTGATCGGGCCGAACTATGGATGGTGGGTCGGATGGATCTACGGCTGGGCGCTGATCATGACCGTCGCCTCGGTGGACACCGGCTTCGTCATCTACGCCGGTCCGCTCCTCAACAACATGTTCCACACCACCATCAACTCCGCCGACCCGAATCAGATCCTCATCTTCACGGTCGTTCTCATTCTCATCCAGCTCGCATTCAACATCGGCGGGGTCAACTTCCTCGGACGGATCTCACAGATCGGTGTCTACTTCGAGATCATCGGCACCTTCGGGATAGCCATCCTGCTGGCGATCACCGGGTTCCATCACGGGTTCGACTACCTCTTCTCGAGCCAGGGCGCCGAGACGGCCGCGACCAATCCGCTCGGTGTGGACTTCGGTGGCAACTGGTGGCTCGGCGCCGCATTCGTGGCCATCCTGGCGCACGTCTACATCTTCTATGGGTTCGAGTCGGCCGGCGATGTCGCTGAAGAAGTCGTGCACGCATCGAAGCGTGTTCCACGCGCGATCATCTCCTCGCTGCTGACCGCTGGCGTGACCAGCTTCATCCTCGTCGGAGCGTTGCTCCTGGCGATCCCAGCGGGCGCCAAGGGACTCAGCGAGACCGTGGCAGGCGGCGTGCCGTTCCTGATCAGCTCGAACGTGTCCAGCCAGGTCATCCAGGACCTCGCGCTGTTCGTGGTCTGTTTCGCCTTCTTCAGTTGCGGGCTCGCGATTCAAGCGGCCGCAGCCCGGCTCATCTACTCGTACAGCCGCGACCACGCGCTGCCGGCGAGCAGGTCGCTCTCGCGCGTGTCGCCGCGCTTCAGAACTCCGGTGAATGCCCTGATCGTCGCTGCGGTCATTCCCTCCCTCTTTGCGGTGCTGGCACGCTTCACACCGTCGTCGAACATCACCATCGCGTTCATCACCATCCCGGCGAAGGTCAATGCGCTCTTTCTGCTGGTCTCGTTCGCCGTCTCGGGCATCTACCTGTCCTTCCTCCTCGTCGTGGTGGCGGCACTGATTGCGCGGCTTCGCGGCTGGCAGGCGCAGGGCGCGTTCCGGCTTGGTAGATGGGCAATTCCCGTGATGGTCGCCGGGATCGTCTGGCTGGTGGCGATGCTGGTCAACATCCTGATCCCGTCGGGGATCACCAGCCCGAGAGGCGCACTCTTCAACTACGACTGGATCACGCTGCTGATCGTGGTCATCATTCTCGTGATCGGCGCGATCTACACGCTGATCGCGCGTCCGGCACGCCGGATCACGAAGCCCGCACAGACGGGAACCGGTCCCTAGGAAGAGCGCGCGCCCACAGCGCGGCGCGATCAGGCGATCGCGTCCTCGGTGACGGGCTCGGCAACCGAGGTCACCAGCGAGAGCTTGACCTGGTCGCGACCGCCGCGCTTGGCCTGGTACATGGCGACGTCGGCCGCCCGGATCAGATCCTCGAGACGCCCGCCCTGCTCCGGGAAGCTTGCGATCCCGATTGACGCGGTGACGTGCTCGATGCCGCTGCATGCCGCCGGTATGGGAACGTTCCGCAGGGCACGACGGAGGTCGGCCGCGACGCGGGCGGCACCCGACGATTCGGCGTCACGGAGCACGAGTATGAACTCCTCACCGCCGAGGCGCACCGCGGAGTCACCGGCGCGTGTGATGCGTCGCAGCTCGGCCGCGACGCGCTGCAGCACAGCGTCCCCGGCGGCATGCCCGCCGCTGTCGTTGATGGACTTGAAGTGGTCAAGATCGACGAGCACGACGCTCAGCGGCATGCCGCGCCGCCGGCAGTCGGCGATCTCGAGCTCGCCCGCCTCGCGGAGCCAGCGGCTGTTGTAGAGACCGGTGAGCCCGTCGGTCGCAGCGCGACGGGCGAGCTCCTGGTAGAGCTGGGCGTTGTGCCACGCCATCGCGGCGGTGTGGCCGAAGAGCGTCGCGGTCTCGAGGTCCTCGTCGGTGAATCGGTTGAGACCCATGCGCCTGCAGTTGAGCATGCCGAGCTTGTGGTCGCCGGCGAGCAGCGGGATGAGCAGCAGCGACTCGTGCTCGAAGGGCGTGTTGGGCACCGCAGCCGCGGCCGGGTGCGCCCCCGCGTTGCCGAGATTCTGTGGCGTGCCAAGGGCAAACGCCCACCCGTTGACGCCGACCGAGAGCGAGAACACGTCGGCCATGATCTCCGCGGCCTGGCGTCCGGTCGCGTAGGCTGCGACAAAGCGATGGTGGTTGTGATCCGCCTCGTAGATCGACAGGTCGTCAACGGGCACGACACGCTGCAGTTGCTCGGCGATGGACGCGAGGATGCGCTGCGGATCGTGCTCTGCCTGCAGGGCGAGCGCCGCACGACTCAAGGCATGGGGCAGGCTCTCCGGAGTCGGCAGCGCCGGATGCGGTTTGCGCCGTGGCGGCTCGTGGCTCGGCGCTGCGGGTTCGACATATGCGGGAAAGGATTCGACCCGCCGGGTGGCGAACCACGCGGGCTGGACGAGGGTCGCCCCATACACTGACGGCTCACCCAGGATCACGGGCTCGCTGAGCACATTGCCCTGGCCGAATTGCACACCCAGGTCCATCAGGCTCTTGAGATCCGCCTCGGTCTCGATGCCCTCGGCGATGATGCGCGCGTTGATGTGGGTTCCGAACGACAGCAGCGAGACGACGAGCGCCCGCCGCGAGTCACTCGAATGCACCCCGCGAATGAGGTCGCGATCGATCTTGATGAAGTCGGGCCGGACCTCGGCGATCACGAGCATGCTCGCGTGTCCTGCACCGGCATCGTCGATCGCGATCCGGAAGCCGCGAGACCGCAGATCGGCCACCACACGACGGAGACGTGCGACGTTGGGCACCGGCACCCGCTCGCTGATCTCGAGAACGACGTGCTCGGGAAGGACCCCGGCGTCATCGGCGAACTGCGCCAGGCGCAGCGCGGCGTTGGGCTGCGCCAGGGTCGGCAGCATCACATTGAGGAACAGCGTTGCGGGAAGCGTGTGGACGCTCCCGGCGAGCCCGGCGCGGATGCACTCCTCGTCGAGCTCCTTCTCCATCGACTCGCCGGCGGCGTCGAACAGCGCGCTCGGCACCTGCGGTCCGGCGCCGGGGTTGATGCGGCATAGCGACTCATAGCCCAGGGTGACGCCGTCGAGGAGCCGGACTATCGGCTGCATCGCCGGGCGAATCCCTCCGGATTCGATGAGCCCGCGAATGAGCTCCGGCGTGGTGCCGTGCTCGTCGCCGTGCGCAGGCACGGGGACGACGGCGCCGCCGAGGCGCAACCAGGCGGGTCCGAGTTGGGCGGCGACCACCTGCAGGAATGGCAGGGTATCGAGCCGACTGACGCCGCCACGCCAGGTGACCAGGACTGCAAGGAGCTCATCGCCGCGCTCGACCGGGACCGCGACGAACGGTCCGGCGCCGATCTCGTTGCGCAGCGCAGCGCGCTCACTCGCCGCGAGGTGGGGGACCAGGCTCATGAAGGACGTGGCGAGGTCGAGGCTGGTCGCCGGCGAACGTCGCATGGCTGCGGCATGGATGCACGGGATGACGCTGGTGCGGAGATGGAGGCTGGAGAGCTCCCGGCCGAGGATCGTCTCGACTCGCGCGAGCGACTCGGTCTCGACCTTGTCCCCGAGGAGCCTGACGCGGTCACCTTCGAGCTCCGCGAGGTAGCTCCTGAAGCCGAGGTCCCGCAGGCACCCCCCGGTGAGCTCGAGCAGCTCGTCTCGCGACGCAGCTCGCGCGATGCTGCGACTCAGCTGCGAGAGCGTGCGCAGCGCGCGCCGCGACGAGTAGGCCTGAAGCTTCTCGGGGTGCATCCCGTCGAGGATCGGCTGCACCATCTGCGGACCCGATGACAAGCATGTCGCAGGGCACCATCAATAGGCGTGCTGGCGGCGTGGGACCTCGCCTGTGCGGCCGCAGCAATGGATATCCGCGGACCGCGTTACTACCCCGTCACCGCTTGGGATGGGGCTATGTCGCAGTGGTCTTAAGACAATCTCTCTACCGTCAAAGGGGGCACCGTCCCGAGGAGGATTGTCATGGGTAGGCTGAGCCGTTGGGTCAGGCTGGGGGTCGTCATCATCGTTGCGAGTCTCACGTTGGGGACAGCGACCGTTGCAGCGTCGGCGTCGACGTTCAACGAAACGCCGCAACCGATGGTGCACGTGCACTAAAGCGAATTCGTATCGAAGGGGTGCGCCGCTGAACCGCGAGCGCCCCGGGTGAGGTCGGAGCGATGTGTGGACGCCGAGCGCGCTGTGCGCCGGCGTCCCACGCCTCCGATGGAAAGCTGATGTGTGTTGGGGCTGTTCCGCTGGACAGTCGAAGGACGCGTGACCTGGGCACGGCGACACAGATTCGTCTGACGCTCGGTGCCAAGGTGTGACTGGACTACGGGGGAATGGTGCCGATCAGGGAACCAATGTGGGGGACAGTTTGAAATCCGCAGTCATGAGCGACGTTTCCACCAGACGTTCCGCCAAAGCGGCACGGACGGGGGTGGCGCTCCAGCCGGTCATCGACCTCATCGACCGCGTCGATCTGGGGTATGAAGCGCTGCCGCGCCCGGCAGACGTCGCGCCGCGCACGCTCATCTCGGCGGCGCTGACACTGGCTCAGCACACCGGCCCGGCGGTGCTCCTCGTTCCACTGCATCGCGATCTGCTGGCCGCGAAGGATTTCGACGTTGTGGCGCAGGCACAGCGCCATGCCGTGAATCCCGGCGAGCTTGCCTGGATCATTCAGAGCGAGATCGAGGCCGACCTCGACGACGTCGGGCTCCGGCGTCTCCTCGAGCTTCGTGACCTCGGCTTCCTGCTGGCCGTCGACGGGGTCCTTTCCCCCTCGCTCGATCGCCGGCTGATCGCAGATCTGCGCCCCGACTTCGTCTTTCTCGACCCGGCCGTTGCCACTCGCCTCGATCAGAGCGAGGTGGCCAAGGCCCATCTCGCGGCCGCGGTCGTTTTCGTCGCCCGCCTCGGCGGGCGGATCGTCGCTCGCGGCATCGACAGCAAGGCGACCGCCTCGGCGGTGGCGGATGTTGGCGTCCAGTACGGCGTCGGGCCGCACCTCGCGCATCCCCTGGTCGTGGAAGCCGGCGTGGCCGAGCCCACCGACGAGGTGGTTCCCGTGGCCTGGTTCCAGCGCCGCGAGGTCCGCGTCTTGAGTGAGCGTGGCGACACCCTGCGCGCGCCGATCGAGATGACCCCGCTGCCGGTCGCCGGGTCCGCCGCGCTGGACGATCGAAGCTTCGCCCGGTTCCTCGTGGACGCAGCCCGCACGCTGCAGGCCGAGCACGACCCCGAGCGAATCCTCGAGATCGCCGCCGAACGCATCGGCCAGATGATGATCTTCGACCGGCTCGCGATCTTCGAGGCGGACTGGGAGCGACACCGCTTCAGGCCGCGGGTGCTCGCCGGGTCGGGCACCGAAGGGTTCCTCGAGATGGAGGTGTCACTGAACGACGGCATCACCGGCTGGGCCTTCGGGCGCGGCCAGCCATACCGGTGCGCCGACACCGATTCGCACCCGGCGGCATCGACCATCCCTGGAACGGCTCGCGAGCCGGAGTCGCTGCTCTCGATCCCGCTGATCGCGGGCGACCAGCGCCTCGGGATCCTCGACGTCTGGCGCGACGGTCTCGACGCCTTCACGGAGGAGGATCTCGAACGGTGCGCGCTCCTCGGTTTCGTCACCGCGGCCGCGTGGGGGAATGCGCAGATGTACGGCGAGCTGGAACGTCGTGCGCTCACCGATGCCCTCACGGGGCTGTTCAACATCCGCTGGTGGCGCGACATGGGTCCGCGCGTCATGGCCCAGAGCCTGCGCACCGGGGCCGGCGTCGGCATCCTGCTCATGGATCTGGACCACTTCAAGCAGGTCAACGACAGTGCCGGTCATGCCGCCGGCGACTCGGTGCTGCGCGCCGTTGCGCGAGCGCTGCGTCGCGTGGTGAGGGACAGTGACTATGCGGTGCGGTACGGCGGCGAGGAGTTCCTCATCGTGCTGACCAATTCGACCGTTGAAGGCGCGATGCGCGTTGCCCAAGCGTTGCAGGCGGCAATGGCCGAGCTTCGGGCGCCAACCTCCGCCATCGAGCGCGTCACGGCGTCGATCGGCGTCGCCGTGTTCCCCGACCACGGCCATGAGCTCGACGACGTGGTCGCGGCCGCCGACCTTGCGATGTACCAGGCCAAGCGCGACGGACGGGACCGGATTGCCGTTGCTCCCATATCGCTGCGAGAACTGTCTGGCGACGAACCGTCAGACGACAGGCTTTTTTGAAGGAGCTAGGCCGAGGGCGTCACTCAGCTTGACGCGACCGCCGACGCGGAGCACCGAGTTGCGGTAGATGCGTCCCGCGATCGCGACCAGGATATAGATGGTCGCGATCACGAGGACTACGCTGATCGCGACCTGCCAGAAGGGCGCCACGCCTGCCGCGATGCGCACCGGCATGATCACCGGTGAGAACAGCGGGATGAACGAGAAGACGCTGGTCGCCGGGCTCCCGGGATCGGGTGCCGCGACGGTGAGCGCGATGATCCACGCGGCGACGAGCACCAGGGTCACCGGCAGCGCCACGCTGGCCACGTCCTCCTGGCGCGACACCATCGAGCCCGCGGCCGCGTAGAGCAGGGCATACATCAGGTAGCCCAGCACGAACCACACCACCCCGCTGATGACCACGTCGATACCGAGTGTCGGGATCGACACCAGCTTGGTGGCACTGGCGAGCACCAGGGCGACACCGGCGATGAGCACGACCTGCACGAGCGCAACCAGGCCGATGCCCGTGATCTTGCCCAGCATGAGCTGCCACGGTCGCACCGTGGCGAGCAGGATCTCGACGATGCGGTTCGACTTCTCCTCGATCACTCCTGCCGCGACGAGCTGTCCGTAGATGACCATGGTGACGTAGAGCACGCCCGCGACGAGAAGGCCGATGACGATCTGCTCCACGCGCGCAGCGTTGACGGGTGAGAGCTCATTGACGCTCACCGAGAAAGCGAGCTGGCCATCGACGTCGCTGGGGGGAAGACTGTGCTTGGTCAGGTATTGATCGAGCACCTGCCCGCGCGCGACGTCATTGAGCACCGTCTCGAGCGTGAGATTGACCTTCGACTGAACCATCATCGTGGTACCGGCTCCCGAGCCACTGACGAGGGCGTCAAGCGTGCCGCTCTGAACATCCGCCTTTCCGGCCGCGGCTGACGTGTAGGGATGGACGTTGATGGTCTCCCCGAAACCGGCCGCCTCGGCGCGCACGGGCGCCGAGATGGATTGCGCTGCTCCGACGAAGCCGACTTCGAGTGAGGAAGTCGATGTGTTGAACACATACGCCTGGAGCAGGATGTAGCCGCCAATCGCGATGACCGTCAGGGCGGTCGTGATCGCAAAGACGCGCGTTCGAATGCGGGTCATGAACTCACGCGTTGCGATCACCCAGATCAACGCCTGGCTATTCACCGACCGCCTTCCCACTCATGACGTCTCGGAACAACTGCGTCAATGCCGGTCGCTCGCGCCGGAATTCGTGCACCGGGCCGAGTGTCAGTGCTTTCTGCAGCACCGCCTGCTCGCCGGCGTCGTCGGCGAGTTGGAGCAGCCAGCGCGAGCCGTCCTGCTCGACCAGTGTCACACCGGGGACGCCGTCATACCACCCGGCCACGGCGCCGGGAACGTCCACCCAGAAACGCAGCGGCCCGCGTTCGGTCAGCTCAGCGACGGTCCCGCTGGCGACCATCTGTCCGTGGTTGATGATCCCGACGCGATCACAGACCCGTTCGACGATGTCCAGCTGGTGGCTCGAAAGCACGACCGGTTTGCCCGCATCTGCTTCGGCTCGCAGGACATCGGTCATCGCATCGACGGCAACAGGGTCGAGCCCCGCGAAGGGCTCGTCGAGGACGAGCAGGTCGGGCGAGAACACCAGCGCCGCGGCGAGCTGCACGCGTTGCTGGTTGCCGTGGCTCAAGCTCTGCAGTTGGCTCTTCGCGCGATCGGCGAGTCCCAGCCGTTCGAGCAAGGCGATCGACGCCTCGTGTGCGGCCTTGCGGACGACCCCGTGAAGCCGAGCGAAGTACTCGAGTTGCGCGATCACGGACATCTTCGGATACAGCCCGCGATCCTCCGGGATGTAGCCGATGCGCCGCCGGGCTGCGAACGTGATCGGGAAGCCGTCCCAGATCACGCTCCCGGAATCGGCCTCGAGCACACCGAGCACCACCCGCATTGCGGTGGTTTTGCCGGCGCCATTTGCGCCGACGAACCCGAAGATCTCGCCGGGCCTGACCTCGAAGCTGAGATCGTGGAGCGCCTCGAGCGATCCGAATCGCTTGGTGAGGTGGTTAAGCTCCAGCATCGTGATGGATCTCCGCCGATTCCGTGTGGCCGAAGGTCGAGTAATGCTACGCAAGGTCCCAGAGGTAACCGCCGGTTTCTGGATCACCAAGGTGTTGACGACGGGGCAGGGCGAGGCGACGTCGGACACGCTCGTGCATCAACTGCCGCCGGTGGTGGCGGTGGCGTTCGGCTTTGTCGGGCTCGTCATCGCGCTCGCTCTGCAATTTGCGACGCCACGGTATCGCCCATGGATCTACTGGTTGGCGGTAGACATGGTCGCGGTATTCGGCACCATGGCCGCGGATGTTCTCCACATCCAGCTGGGGATTCCCTACCTGGTGTCGACCATCTTCTTCGCCGCCGTGCTCGCGGCGGTCTTCGGTGTCTGGTACTCCACCGAGCACACCCTCTCGATCCACACCATCAACACGGTGCGACGAGAGGCCTTCTACTGGCTCACGGTCATGGCGACCTTCGCGCTGGGAACCGCGGCGGGAGACATGACGGCGACCACCTTTCACCTCGGCTACTTCGTCTCCGGCGTCTTCTTCACAATCCTGATAACGATCCCCGCCGTCACCCACCGCTGGTTCGGCCTGAACGCGATCTTCGCCTTTTGGTTCGCCTACATCGTGACCCGGCCGCTCGGCGCGTCCTACGCGGACTGGCTCGGGGTGTCCCATGCTCGAGGTGGCCTGAACTGGGGCTCAGGAAGCGTCAGCGTCGGCATGACGGTGCTGATCGTCATCGCGGTCGCGCTGCTTGCCCGAGCGCACCAGCGCGCACTGGACGACGAGCCGTAGGGCAGGCGTCAGAAGCCCGGGAAGATACGCTTCAGCGTATCCAGGTCGATCCCGTCTGTCTCGACGGTGGCCGGCGTGTGCTCCGGATCCAGCCTGCCGTAGGCGAGCCGGACCAGGGCTGACGCCGGCATCCGCACCGTCGCCGCCGCGGGCGGCATATCGGCGCCGGCAGGAAGGAGCTTCACCGTATCCGACACCGAGAGCCGGAACGCTCGATCGGGGTCGGTGGTCGTGATGTCGACCTCGAGCGGTCCACCCTGCGTGTTCCCGGAACGACGCGCGGCGGGGTCGAGCCAGTCGACCATCCAGGAGACGGCGTCGCCGGCGACCTCCGCGTCCGCGTCACGGATGACGATGACGTCCCACGTGTGGATCGCGTGCTCGGACAGGCGCATCCCCAGCAGCCTGGTTGCGTCCGCCGCGCCTCCGAACAGGGTCATCTGCATGGCGTCGAGCTGATCGGCAGGAATTGCCGCAATGCGGTCCAGGAACGCCTCGTCGGCGATGATGCCGTTGCGCGCCTGGTCGGTCGGGCTCATCGCATTCCAGCGGTCCCAGATCCGCGAGAACTCCTCGCGGCCGGGCGTCTCGGCGCCGGCAAGCCCTGCATCGAGCATGAGCCCGAAGATCTGCGCGCCGCTGCCGATATGCGACAGTACCTGCGCCGTCGACCAGTCCGTGCAGTACGACGGGCCCGCGATCTCCTCGTCGGTCAGCGGACGTGTCGCCTCCTCGAGACGGCGGTGCGATGACCGCAGCGCGGTCTGCAATTCCGTGTTGGCACTCATGGTTTCGTCCCTTTGGGTGAGTCGCTCAGCGGGTTGACGTCGTCTGCAGCGGCGGGGCCGGTTCCGGCGCCGGTGGAGTCATGGCGGGAGTGAGCGCCGGTTCTCCCTGGCGCCACAGACCTGACGGCCACCAGTTGCGCCGTCCCAGGAGCACCACGATTGCGGGAACAAGGATGGTGCGCACCACGAACGTGTCCATCACCACACCGAAGGCCACACCGTAGCCGATCTGCTGAATCTGGGATCCGCCCGACGCGCCGCCGCCGGCGAAGGCGAGCACTGCAAACGTGCCTCCGAGGATGAGTCCTGCCGTGGTGACCGTGGTGCCGGTGGCGCCGATCGCCCTGCGCACCGCCTCACCGGTCCGAAGGTGATGCGACTCCTCGCGTATTCGCGTCATGACCAGCACGTTGTAGTCGGACCCCAAGGCCATGAGGAACACGAACATGAGGAACGGCAGCACGAAGTTGATACCGCTCTGACCGCCGAAGTGGACGAAGATCAGGGCGGTGAGTCCGAGCGCCGCGAGATACGAGAGCAGGACGCTCGTGACCAGGTACAGCGGCGCGAGCAGGCTGCGCATGACGATCGCGAGCAGGATGGCGATCAGCACCGCGACAACGGGAATGATGTGCCAGAGATCGGACGAGGACAGCTGATTCACGTCGTATGCGAAGGGCTGGATGCCGAACACACCCTGCGCGACGGTGTGCACCTCCGCACCGGAGCGGTCGGCGAGCGTGCGGAGCGCGGGGATTGCCTTGATCGGTGCCGCAGCCGCGCCCTTCTCGACGCCGATGTACTGAACGGTGCGGCCGTCCGGACTGACGAAACGTGCAAGCGCCTCGGCGACGAGGGTGCTGCCGTGATCGTGGACGGCGACGAGTTGCGCCGGCGTCAGTGCCTGACCGGAGAATGCAAGCGGCCCCTCGACCGTTGCAAAGCCGCCGCCCGACTGCAGCGCCGTCTGGATCGTCTGCAGATCGTCAGCGTGGGACCAGATCGGCGTTCCGAATTTGTAGAGGAACTCGGTCGCGTTCAGGTTCGCGCTGCCGTAGTGCTCGGAGATCAGCGTGTCACCGGCAGCAGAGTCGGTGCCGGTCGGGGCCGACTGATCGGCGAATCCGGCGGTGGTGGTGCCGAGCTGTCCGAAGGCGATCGCTCCGAAGATGATCGCGCCGCTGACCGCGACCGGCATCGGATGGCGAACCACGACCGCGGCGATGCGGCCGTAGATATTCGCGCGCGGGTTCTCGTCGAGCCGGGCACGTGACGGCCAGAAGACTGCGCGTCCAAAGATCGCGAGCAGCGCAGGAAGGAGCGTGAGCCCCGCGAGGAGCATCAGTGCTATGCCGATCGCGAGCGCGGGACCGAGCGCCTGGTAGAAGCTGAACTGCGCGATGATCAGCGACATCAGCGCCGCCATCACGATGAGTGCGCTGAAGGTGATCGACTCACCGACCGTCGCCACCGCACGGCGAACGGCGTCCTTGGGCTCCAGGCCCCGGCGCAGTTCCTCGCGCATTCGGAAGACGAGGAACAGGCCGTAGTCGGTCCCCGCTCCGAGCACGAGAACGATGAGGATGAACTGCGTGATCGCTGACACCTGCACCCCCAGGTGGGTTGACCCGGCGATGACCGGGCTGGCCAGGGCAAGCACCAGCGCGGCGGGCAGGAGGGTGATCAGCGGCGCGAGCAACGCTCGAAACGCGATCAGCAGCAGGGCGATGATGAAGAGCAGCGAAAATTCCTGCACGGAGCCCTGCGAGCTCTTCGACTGACTCTGCTGATCGACGAATCCCGGGATCGTTCCCGTGAGGTGAACCTGGAGCCCGGACGCGTCGCCGGGAAACGTCGCGCGGATGGCTTTGACCAGGGTGATGGCATTGGTTCCCGCGCTGAAGGGAGGCAGGTCGGTGACCACCTGAGCCTGCTCGGCATGCTTGTCGGGGGAAAGCCCGAAGTCCTGTACGTGTGTCACCCCGGAGAGGCCTCGGATCCGCCCTTCGAGTGTGCTGATCGCCTGCAGGTCCGACGCGGTGAGCACGCCGCTCTCTCGCGCCGCGACCAGGGTCGCGATGCCCTGCTTCGAGTTCTGGAATGGCTGCGCGAGGTTCTCCGCCTGCACCGACGGTGAGCTGGCGGGGAGAAAGCTGCTCTGCGAGTCCTTGGCCACGTCCGAAAGGCCGGGGAAGGCCTTGACCGAGACGATCGTGATCAACACCCACCCGATCACGATCGGCCAGCGGAATCGCACCGAGAAACTCCCGATGGATGCGAAGAGCCGGCTGGTCATGCGCTCAACCGGAGGTCGCGGAGGGGGCCTTCGGGCATCGGATCGAGTATGGGTGCACGGCGTTCCTTCATGCCCCGGATAGTACACGCCATGAAGTTTTTAGGGACTTCTTAACCTTTCGTGACGACTACGAGTCAAAGCCGAGACCGGCGGCGTCCAGCGCCCTGAGCCAGAGATTGCGACGCCCCTGGTTGCGATCGGCTCGGTTCAGCGACCAGCGCGTCAACTGGACGACGCCGTAGCGGAATGGCTCGGGAGGGAAGGGGAGAGGACGGGTGCGAACCATGCGCAATGCGGTGCGCTGGTTGCGCCTTCCCTCGAGAAGATCGAGCATCACCTGGGCGCCGAAACGAGTGGCCCCGACGCCGAGCCCGGTGTATCCGAGGGCATACGCGACCCGCCCACCGTGGCTGGTCCCCCAGAACGCGCAGAAGCGGCTGCACGTGTCGATCGCGCCGCCCCACCGATGCGTGAAACGCACGCCGGCCAGCTGCGGGAAGGTGGCGAAGAAGTGGTTTGCGAGCTTGTCGAAGGTCGTGGCGCGCTGCTCGAGCCCGACGTCGACGCGGTTCCCGAAGTGGTAGATGGCATCGTACCCGCCCCAGAGGATGCGCGAGTCGGCGGTCAGACGGTAGTAGTGAAATTGATTGCCGCTGTCGCCGATGCCCTGACGATGCGCCCAGCCGATCGACCCCAGTTGCGCCGCCGACAGCGGCTCGGTGACGAGCACGTAGTCGTAGACGGGAAGGATGAACGGACGCAGGCGTGCGAGTAGCGGCCGATCCGCGTTGGTCGCGAGCGCGACGCGACGGGCGGAGACGCTGCCCTGGGCGGTGGTCACCCGGATCCGCTCCGTCTCGGCACCGACACGCACCACCGCGGTGTCCTCGTGGAGACGCACGCCGGCGTCGAGGCAGGCGCGGCGCAATCCCCACGCGAGCTTTGCCGGGTTGACGATCGCGGTGCGGTCGTGGATCCACAATCCGCCCTCGTAGGTGGGTGACGCCACCTCGCTGCGAATGCCATCTCGATCGAGGACGTCGACGCGGTATCCGTGCGAACGCATCGCGTCTGCCATTTCGACGAGCTCGGCGTACTGCCACGGTGCAGTCGCAGCATCGAGCATTCCGGTGCGCTCGAAGTTGCAGTCGATGCCGTGATCGCGAACGGTCGACTCGATGGCATCGAGGTTCTCGACACCGAGCCGCTCCAGGGTGTCGAGCTCGTCGCCGAACCTGCTGACACCGTTCGCAAACCCGTGCGTGAGGCTCGCGTCGCAGAAGCCTCCGTTGCGACCCGAGGCTGCGCCGGCCGCGCGCCGTGCCTCGAGCACGACGACGTCGAGTCCGGGGTTGCGTTGCCGGGCGAGCAATGCCGACCACAGACCAGTGAAACCGGCACCGACGATGGCGAGGTCACACTGCGTCTCGCCCTCGAGGCGCGGTTCCGGGTGAGGCGCCTGCGGATCGTCGAGCCAGAACACGGCCGGCGCCGCATCGCGAAGAGCAGGATGGCCGGGCGGCTCAGTCACGGGGCGCATCTTCCCAGAGCACGGCGGCCGGCACGACCGCACCGGCCGCGGAGCTACCCGGTGGCTGCCGCCAGCGCCGAGTTCTTGACCATGATCACCGCCAGCCCATCGTCGTAGACCTTGGTCCACTGCGGGTCGACCTCGAGCGCGAGCACTGCCGGAGCGCCCGGGACGTCGATGACGTAGTCGATGTTCCACGACGTGAAGATCCGCTGCCAGTCGGGGTTGCCGGTCTCGACGTCGCTCACCTGCTGCATGACCTTGTTGCCGAGCAGCGTCGCCTCGCCGAACGAGAACACGCGCCGGCTGGGATCCGGATAGAAGCGGTAGATCAGGTACCCGCCCCAGCCGTACTGATTGAACATGTGGGTCCCCACGTTCGGATGCGCTGCGAGCCAATCCGACGCGCCGACCGGGAAGTTTGCCGCCGTCGCCCCTGATTGATTGGACAGCGTCGAGTGCACGAAGTACGCGGTGCCGACGATGGCGACGACGAGAACGGCGGCCGCGCCGGCGAGCATGTCCTTGCCGCGCGGAACCATCCACGTGCGTGCGCGCTCAGCCAGCGCGAGGCGGTCCCAACCCGCCGAGAACGACCATATGAGCAAAGGCGCTTCCGCCGCCACGAACAACGCGGAGTGCCGCACCGCGGAGAGCGCCAGGTAGGTCACCACCGCGGTCAGGCATACGTCCCACAACGATGGACGTCGCAACACGAATGCGACCGGAAGGAGGAGCAGCATCAGCTCGAATCCGCGTTCCGAGAGGACGTGGAAGTTGGGCGACTGCCACTCGGCGATGAAGGTCTGCTGAATCCCGGAGAACTGCGGCTGGATGACGTATCCGTAGAGATGGATGCCGTTGGGATTGATGACCGCGGCGACGACGCATGCGACGAACACCAGCACGAGGTTGCGCGTGCGGCGCTTGTGGACGTCGCCGTCGACGCGTCGCACCCAGTGCACGGCCTCGACGAAAGCAGCGACACCGACCGGTACGAGGCCGAAGAGGAATCCACCGTGCAGGTTGGCCCACGCGATCATCACCAGCGGGAGCCAGTAGATGGCGCGCGATCTGCCGCGAAGGTAGCGATCGAGCCAGAGCAGCTCGAGGCAGCTCAGCGTGAAGGTGATCATCTGCGGACGCGGTCCCCAGACGAGGACTCCGCCCAGCGCGGCGACGCCGATCGCGATCGCGGCGATCAGCTTGTTGCTCGCCTCGAGCTGGACGCGACGCCAGATGAGCAGGAATCCGACGAACGTCACCGCGCCGAATGCAAGTGACACCAGCGCGAGTCCCCCGACCTTGTAGACGAGGTACGCGATGATCTCGGTCGTGTACTCCGGATCGATCCATTGCTTGACTGCGACCGTGAACGTGAACAGGTCGCGGGAGACAACCTGGTGGTGATCGACCATCCACTGGCCGGTCACCAGGTGCCAGAAGATGTCGGGATCGCCACCTCTGCGCACCAGCACGCACAGGATCACCACGAACGCGGCAACCACCAGCAGCTGTCCGGGCGTGACGCGTCGCAGGCGACTACGCAGGGCTTCGGACATCACGCGGAAGGGTACTCAGTGCCGCGCCCGGAGCGACCATCCGCGTCGCATGTCACAAATCCCGGGTCCGCGGTGCTTCCCATGATGTGGCCGTCCCCCCCGCCCTGCAAACCGTCGGACGTCACCTCTTGACGGACATTCCCCGTCCAACGCCCGAGGTGGGCGTGCGGCCGACCAGCTTCGACAGGCTCTTCGCGGAGGAATACGCCAGGGTCGCGGCGATCGCGCGGCGCGTGCTGGGAGATCCGGCAGCGGCCGAGGACGTGGCCCAGGAGGTGTTTCTCGATCTCCACCGGCGGTTCGGAGAGAACCCCGGCGCCAAGGCGCCTGCATGGGCGCGGACGGCGGCTGCGCACCTGGCGCTGAACGTGATCAGGAGCAACCGGCGCCGGGCTGGACGCGAAGAGCGCTATGCGATCGAGCCGAGCCTGGCGCACGATCCCCAGGCTGCGGTGGAAGCAGCCGAGACCGGCAGGGCCGTGCGTGCGGCGCTGGCCCGGATCCCGAGGCGCCAGGCCACCGTGCTGGCGCTCCGCTACAGCGGCTTGAGCTACGCCGAGATGGCGTCGGCTCTGGGCATCGGAGTGAATGCGGTGGGAACGAGACTGCGGCGCGCCGAGGCGCGCCTGCGCAAGGAGGTTGGCGATGCATCCGTCTGACGGCACTCTGCGCCGCTCACTCGACGAACCGGTAGCCGTGGACACCACAAACCAAGCCCATCTGGCCACCTGCGCTCGCTGCGCCGCGCGGGTTCGGCGCATGAGCGCCGACGCCGCTGCGGTGCACGCGATGCTCGGGTCGCCCGAAGCCGTCGTCGACGTGGCCACGTCCCGAGCCCGGCTGGCGCGCAGCGAGGCTGAGACCGCCGGTGCGCCGGGGTCCCAGTGGCCGGCACGACGCACGTGGTCCGGCAACAGGCGAACCAGCCGCGTCATGGCCGGGATCGCCGTCGCCGCTGCGGCCAGCGTGGTGCTCGTGGCCACGGGCACCGCCCAGGACTTCCTCAGCATCTTTCAGCCATCGCAGGTCACTGCAGTCCCGGTGACCGCGGCGGACGTCCGCTCGCTTGCGGGCCTTGCCAGCTACGGTACTGTCACCGGCGGCTCGACGATCAACTTCCTGCCGGAGCCGGACGCCGCTGCCGCCGCGGCAGCGGCCGGTCTCGCAGTCCCCGTGGTGGCCGCGCTCCCAGCCGGGATCCCGGCTGCGCCGACGTACGCCATCGTCTCCGGAGGAATGGTGACCTTCACGTTCGATGCGACACTCGCGCGGTCAGCCGCGGCCAGGGCGGGTGGGCAGCTCCCCGCGATGCCGGCTGGGCTCGATGGCAGCACGCTCTCAGTCTCGATCCAGCCTGCGGTGGTGGTGTCGTACGGCGTCGACCCGGCGACCTTGCTGCAGGGCGGCGCCGGCGTGCCCTCCGGTCCAGCGTTCATCCTGGTCGCGACGCGCACGCCGACGGTGACTTCGACAGGCGTGACCGCGCGCCAGCTCGAGGACTACCTGCTTTCGGTGCCCGGTATACCGGCCGAGGTCGCCTCGGAGATCCGAGCCGTCGGCAATCCCGCCGTGACCATCCCAGTCCCCATTCCCATCGACCTGGCGAGCGGCTCGTCGGTCAGCATCAACGGCGCGCGCGGCCTGCTCATCGGCGACTCGACGGGGCTGGGCAGCGCGGTCGTCTGGCAACACAATGGCGTTGTGGATGCGATCGCCGGAACGCTCACCGTCAACGAGGTGCTCGGCGTCGCCCGTTCGACCCATTGACGCCTGACGGCACCTCCGCTCCGCCCTCCGCCGACGCGGCGGCGGTGCGGACCCTCGAGCTCACCAAGCACTACGGGGCGTCGGTGGCGCTCTCAGGGCTGACCATGGTCGTGCCCCGCGGCGAGGTGTTCGGATTCCTGGGCCCCAACGGAAGCGGCAAGACGACGGCGGTGAAGCTGCTCCTCGGGCTCAGCCGCCCGACCGGCGGCGAGGCGTGGGTGCTCGGGCGTCCGGCGGGGGACCGCCAGACCCGAAGCCGCGTGGGATATCTGCCCGAGCTCTTCCGGTACCAGGGATGGCTGAGTGCCGCCGAGGTGCTCGGCCTGCACTGCCGGCTCGCGGGGGTCGCGCGCTCCGAATGGCCGGGGCAGATCTCGGGAGCACTTTCCACCGTCGGGCTCACCGGCCATGCCGATGCCAAGGTGGAGACGTTCTCGAAGGGCATGCAGCAGCGTCTCGGCCTCGGCGTCGCGTTGCTCGGGAACCCGGAGCTGGTGATCCTCGATGAGCCCACCTCGGCGCTGGACCCCGTCGGCCGTGCCGACACCCGGACGATCATCCGGCATCTTCGAGAGCGTGGATGCGCCGTCTTCCTGAACTCGCACCTCCTCGGCGAGGTCGAGCAGATCTGCGATCGCGCCGCGGTGGTCGCCGACGGTCATGTCCTCGCGATGGGGCGCCTCGACGAGCTGCTCGGGAGCGGCGGGGTGCGCCTGCGGCTCACCGGGCTGACCGACGTCGGGCGCGCGGCGCTCGCCCGCCGCGGGACTCTCGCCGAGCACGACGGGTGGTTTGTCGTCGACGGCGTCGATGCCGGCGCGGTGCCCGATCTCGTGGCCGACGTGGTGGCCAGTGGTGCGCGGGTCTATGCCGTGGAGCCGGTGCGCCAGACGCTCGAGGAGCGGTTCCTTTCCCTCATCGAGGCCGAGCAGGCGCGATGGCAGCGTTGACCATCGCGCGGCTCACGATTCGCGAAGCCGCCAGGCGAAAGCTGTTACTGGCGCTGGCGATTCTGACCCTCATCGTGATCGGGCTCACGGGCTGGGGCTTTCAGCACCTGTCGACGATCACCAATCCCGACGGAAGCCAGATCCCCGCCAGTGAGCTGCGTCTTGCGGTGTCGCAGGTGCTGGTGCTCGTCGAGTTCATGTTCAGCGGCGTGCTCGCGCTCAGCGCCGTGGTCGTTGCGTCGCCGGCAATCTCCAGCGAGATCGAGTCAGGCGTCGCGCTTTCGATGCTGGCTCGCCCGGTCAGCCGGTACCAGGTGGTGCTCGGGAAATGGCTGGGGCTCGGCGCACTCATCGTCATCTATGTCGCGGCGACCACAACCCTCGAGCTCATCGTCGTTCGTGCGACGACGGGATACGTCCCTCCCGGACCGGTTGGTCTCGCGCTCTACCTGAGCGCCGAAGGAATCGTGATCATGTCGCTCACGCTGCTGATCAGCACCCGACTGTCGGGGATGACGGCCGGCGTCATCAGCCTGGTGCTCTTTTTTCTCGCCTGGATCGGCGGTATCGCCGGCGCGATCGGTCAAGTGTTCGGCAGTGTCGGGATCAAGAATGCCGGAACCATCAGTCAGCTCTTGCTGCCGACCGATGCGCTCTGGCGCGGATCCGTCTATGAGCTCGAGCCGGTCCTGTATCGCGACGTTCTCGGCGCGACCACCGAACGCGCCGGCAATCCCTTCTTCGTCCAGTCGCCGCCCTCGGTCGCCTACCTCGGCTGGGCGGCGTGCTGGGTGGTGCTGATCGTCTCTCTCACCGTCTGGAGCCTCCACCGCCGCGAGGTCTGAGCCGTTCACGACGCTTTCCATCGACACTGCAGGTTGGCTATCCTGCGGCGGCGCGGGGCGATCGTCTCGGAGCAGGGGGTAGGACATGAGCGACGGATTCCAGGGCCCGATCCATGGACGCCGGTCGGCGAGGACGCCGCTCACCGCCTCATTGCGGCGCATGTTCGCCGTTCACGAATCGGCAGCGGCTCGCGGGCTCCCGGTCGACGCCGTGCTCGACGAGCTCGAAGAGCGGACGGTCGCTCGCCGACCCTTCTCGCGCAGGACCTTTCTCAGCGGTGCGGCGGTAGCGGGTGCCGGCCTTGCGTTCGGCCCCGCGGCGACCCGCGCTTTCGCGTCGGTGCGACAGGCGACCTCGCAACACGGGCACCGGATTGCCGTGGTCGGCGCTGGGCTGGCGGGCCTGCGCTGCAGTCACCTGCTGTGGACGCGCCACGGCATCACGTCCACGCTGTACGAGGCGCATCCGGAACGCATCGGCGGCCGCTGCTGGTCGCTGCGTGACTATTTCTCCAGCGGACTGATCACCGAGCACGGCGGGGCGTTCATCGACTCGAATCAGTACGCGGCGCTGAATCTTGCTGCGGAGCTCGGCTTGGAGCTCGAGGACTACAACGGGGGTGAGCTGCCCGGACTGCCCGAGATCTACTGGTTCGACGGCGCGTACTACACGTACGCGGAGGCGAGTGCGGACTGGAAGGCCTTTGCCTACAAGGCGTTTCACGACGCGGTGCGGGAGTCGAATACGGCGTCGGGTCTCGCGCGCCTCGACAGCCTGTCCGCGCCGGAATGGCTCGATCAGACTCCGATCGGCAGCTCATCGCGATTCGGCAAGCTGATGCTCGCCAACACCGTCTCCGAGAACGGCGGTGACCCGGGGGAGCAGTCTGCCCTCGACCTCATCGGGCTCACCGGAGTCAACCCGCGCAGCTCGCTCGACCCACTGCCCGGCTACGACGAGAGGTGGCACATCGTCGGGGGCAACGATCAGCTCGTGCACGGCATGGCCCGCCAGCTCCCCGAAGACACCGTGCAGCCGGGTCAGCGGCTGGTCGCCATCCGCGAGAACAGCGACGGGGCACATACCCTGACCTTCGATGTCGACGGGCGGACCCGTGACGTGGTTGCGGATTACGTCGCACTCGCGCTGCCCTTCACGTTGCTGCGCGACGTGGACCTCAGCCGCGCCGGCTTCAGCGCCACCAAGCGCCGCGTTATCGAGACGTTCGGGATGGGATCGAACGCCAAGATTCACATCGAGGTCGCCGAAAAGACGTGGGCGCGGCACGGCTTCAACGGCGTTGCGTACACGGACCACGACAGCTTCGACGTCTGCTGGGATGACTCGGTGCCGCTGGGTCCGGACGCGGCGCCGGCACTGCTCCTCGCGTTCCCGGGCGCGAACGCCGGTCGGAACACGCTCACCGGCGACGCCCATGGACCCGCACCGGCCGCGGACGTCGACTGGTTCCTCAACCGGGTGGACCACATCTTCCCCGGCACGCGAGCCGCGTTCACCGGGGCGGCCTACGAGGATCACTGGGTCCGCGACCCCTGGGTCAGAGGCGCGTATTCGTTCTACAAAGTCGGGCAGTACGCGACCTTCGGTCCCATCGCAGCGGCCGCGCAGGGGCGGGTGCACTTCGCCGGCGAGCACACGTCGATCAACAACCAGGGATTCCTCGACGGCGCTGTCGAAACCGGCGCGCGTGCTGCCAGGGAGATCGTCGCCCAGCTCTGACGCCTGAGGGCGCCGGGCCGCGCGTGGCCTAGGCGGTGGCTGCCCGCTGTCGAGCTCGGTAGGTCCGGGCCTTCTCGCGGGAGCCGCACACCCGCATGGAGCACCAGCAACTCCGTCCGTTCTTGGATCGGTCGTAGAACGCCCATCGGCACGCGTCGCTGCGGCACACCTTGAGGCGCTCCCAGGTGCCCATGAGCGTCGCCTCGACGATCGCGGTCGAGATCATCCCGAGGAAGTTGTCGACCCCGCCGCAGTTGACCGCCAGCGTCGCCCCCCGGGCCGAAACGACCGGGCGCAGAGGCGCACTGCCGAGCAGCTTCTCCAACCTCACAGCCACGGCGGGATCCACGTTCTCTCCTGTGTGTGCCTCGAGGAGATCGCGCAGCGCCTCGCGAGTGGCGACGAGCCGGGCTCGGTCCTTCTCCGACACCTCCAGATCCGCGCCAACGGTCTCGCTCAACCAATGTGCCGCCAGCGGTCCGGTCAGAAGCTCATCTGCCGCATCGGGCATTTCGGTGCTGTTGATGAACTGCTGGACGAGGACGAGCGAGCCGGGGGCGGGGCTGCGCGGTTCGGGTTCACTCATGTTGAATCGTCACCAGTATACGCATTTGACAAGTGATGCACGATGCGGTACGATATCACCAGTAAACCACCTTAGATGGTGATTCAAACGGAGGAATCGCAATGTACGGAGCTCTGATAAACGAGATGGCCCAGGTCGCTGAGCAGGAGCATATGCAGGAGGCGATCATGGCGCGGGCACGCGCACAGGCTCGTCGCGCGCGCCGCAGCCGGCTGGGCCCGGGACGGGTTGCTCGCGCATGGACTGCCTTCCGGGCGCCTCGCGACATGGTGCTCGTGTACCGCCGCGCAGCTGACAACGCCGCGGCGGACCTGACCCCTTGCGCGGACTGCTAGTCCGCGCTCGGGGCGCCGCCCGCCACGCCGTGGCCCGGTGAGGGCTCAGACCCAGAGAACGTGCGAATAGCGGGACGGCAGCTCGTCGACGTCGACGTTCGGCCAGGTTCCCGGCGGAAAGAGCCCTCGTTCCAGGTACTGCCACGCGGCGGTGTGGTTCACGCAAGCGGGGACGTTGGGCCCGAAGTGCGGACGCGCAGCGCGATGTGGGTCGCTGCCGGTGTGCTCCGGCTCGCTCGAGTACAGCAGCACACCCCTGACCGCCGCCGGGTCGCTGGTCGCTAAGGAGCAGTACGCCCCCGCAAAGGATCCGTTGATCGGATTCTCGTAGAAGGCCGCGACGTATCCGGAGCCGGCAAACGCTGCGACATAGGCGGCGATGTACGTCGAGGAGACCGGATCGCTCGTCTCGACATCACGAAAGATCGCCACTCCGTGCCGAACCCCGAGCGAGGTTGCCTGCGTGATCGCCTGACGCGCGTCGGTGGATCCCGACGTGAACGCGCGATTCGGATCATCGAGGAGCAGGATCGAGAGCCCCTGCTGGTGGATGTACCGCGCCTCCGAAGTCGAGAGCTCGCTGCTGTAGATGAGATATCGCCCGATGAACTGTGGGGCGCCGAGATCTGTTCTGGTCTGCGCGATGTCATTGCTGGTCTGGACGTTGTCGACCGTGTCGATCCCCCACCAGGCGCCGCTCGATGTCGCTGCCTGCGGCGCGCTGTGGTGGGGTATCGCGTCTGCCGCGCGAGCGGTCTGGGTGGTCGACATGGCGACGACCGCGATCGTCGCGAGGGCGATGCTCGACACACGCGTAGCACTGTGAGCCATCGATCGCCCTCCTCGAAATCTGCGATGCCACCGGTACTCCGGTGGAGCCGGCCCATCCTACCCGCATCGCCAGGATCTTCCGGTGGCGACCCCGCCGACGCGAGTCGCGATCAGAGGAGCCTCGGGTCCGGTGTCGACCCGGTCAGCCGGCGCAGAGATTCACGTGTTTGGCGGTGAGGATGTTCGAGACCGCGCTCACCAGGCGTGAACGGGGAAGCGTCCCGGCGTTGACCGCCGCCACCAGTGCCGCCGCGGTTGAGGCGGTGAGCGACCCGACCTGCGCCGACGCCGCTGTGTAGAGAACCATGTCTGCGCCCGCCGTGATCGACGCAACCACGGCCCTGGGTACCGAATAACCGATGTCGACGAGGGCCCCGGCCGAGAGCGAGTCGGTGATCACCAGACCGTGGAATCCGAGCTGACGGCGCAGCACCGTGGTCATCACCGCCGGCGAGATGCTCGCGGGCAGCGTCGTCAATCCTGGGACGCCGGCGTTGGCGATCATCACCACCGGCACTCCGGCTGCGATGGCGCTCTGGAACGGCAGGAGGCCGGCATGCTGCAGGACGCTCCACGGCTGCGTTGTCGCGGGCGAGACGTCGGTGTTGGCCGACGCCTGGCCGAGCCCGGGGAAGTGCTTGACGACCGGGATCACGCCGCCGGCCTCGAGCCCCTGGAGGAAGGCGACGCCGTCGGCAGCGGCCAGGCTCGCGTTGAGGCTGAACGATCGCGTGCCGTCCGGGTCTCGGTTGTTGGGTCCGACGCCGTTGTCGAGATCGAGCACCGGCGCCAGGTCCATGGTGATCCCCGCCGCGTGCATGCGGAGCGCCACGGTTGTGACGAGCTGGCGGATCTGCGCCGCCGACATCGTCGATGCCATCTGCCTCGCCGAGGGCAACGATCCGACGAGGTTCGCCATCCGCTGCACCACGCCCCCTTCCTCGTCGGTCATCACGAAGGGGGTGATGCCCCCGGGCGCGGAAAGCGAGAGCGCATGCAGGCTGGAGCCGAGGTTCACCGGGGCGGAGGAGCCGAAGAGGATCACCCCGCCGGCGCCGGCCGCGATCTCGGCGTTGACGGCTGCAACGTTCGATTCATCGACTGGGACCACGAGCGTCTGCTCCGCAAGCCGGGTGAGGCTCCAGGTGGCGAGCACGCTCGGGTTCGTGCAGACGTTGGGCGTCGGTGTCGGGGCGAGGGTCGGTGTCGGAGACGCCGAGCCAGACGGCGTCGAGGTCGGTACCGCCGATCCGGATGGGCTCGTCGTTGAGGTGCCTGGCAATGCACAAGAAGCCAGAATCGTTGTGGCTGCCGCGACGGCGAGGAGCCCGGGCGCAACCGTTCGCATGCCGGTTATACGGACGGCATGGCCAAAAGGGCTCGGATCAGCGGACCACAGCAGTTCACGGAGCGAGAGCATGAAGTTCGGAGTGGTACTCCCGGGCGGAATCGCGCCGCAGCAACTCGAGCAGGCGATCCTCGCGGAGGAATCGGGCTGGGACGGGTCTTCGTCTGGGAGGCGGGCTACGGCGTCGAGCGCATGCGCGAGATCCGCGAGCGCCTGACCAGCGGACCGCCCTTGCTCTGAACCCGCGTGCCGGCGTGAGCGGTTACGCCTCGGAAAGTGATCCGGCTGTCTGTAGCGCGGGCTCGTCGGAGACGTCCCGATGCGTGCCCGTCAGCATCTGCGACGCCGTCTCGCCGGAGATCTCGCGCAAGGTGCGGCCGCTGGCCCGGATGTACAGCCAGGCGGCGCCGAGCAAGACCACGCAGACGAGGAGCACGATCCCGATCCAGAGCGTCGGAACGTTGACCAGCTTGAGCCCGGACACGAGCAGCACCGCCGCCAGGGCACCACGCAGGAACGCCGTCGGCGCGTACGACGACACGCTCGCCCCGATCAGCACCCCGGGGATGCTCCCGATCAGGATCGACAGGGTCAGCCCAAGCTTGAAGTCCCCGAACACGATGTGCGCCAGCGCCGCCGAGCCCACCATGGGGATCGCCTGGGCGAGGTCGGTCCCCACCATCTGGGAGCCGCGCAGCCGGGGGTACAGGAAGAGCAGCAGGATGATCACCAGCGTTCCCGAGCCGACCGAGGTGATGCCCACGATGAACCCGATGCTCGCTCCGATCGCCACGGTCGGGACCTTCTTGATGCGCAGCTTCTCGTCCACCCCGGCGCCGGTGCCGTTGCGGTGGTCGAGGTACATCTTCAGCACCAGGGCGCCGACCGCGAGGAGCAGGACCGAGCCCAGCGCCACGCTCACGATGGTCTGAACCCGGCTCGCGCTGCCGATCGACTTGAGGAAGACGACTCCAAGGAAGGCCGAGGGCACCGAGCCGAGCGCCAGCCAGCCGGCGAGGTTCCAGCGCACCGTGCCCCGGCCCGCGTGGACCGCGGCTCCGACCGGTTTCATGATCAGCGAGGCGACCAGGTCGCTCGACACCGCGGCCAGCGGAGCGATGCCGAAGAGCAGCACCAGGATCGGGGTCATCAGCGCGCCCCCGCCCATCCCGGTGAGACCCACGGCGAAGCCGACGATCAGTCCGGCCAGCGCTACATAGATATCGATATGCACCCCCGTCTCCTCTCATTCCCCTGCCGCGTTTGACGCTCTTGCACTACTTTGCCGGATGGCGTCCCCGGCGTCAAGTTCGGTCGGATTCTGACCTATGCCGCCCTGATGGCGGACGGCGCTACCCCCACACCTCCGCCGCGGTCTCCACGATCAGGCGAAGCTTCGCGACCTCCTCCTCATAGGTCAGGACATTTCCCTCGACGGTGGAGGAGAAGCCGCACTGCGGGGAGAGGCAGAGTTGCTCGAGGGGCACGAACTTCGCGGCCTCGTCGATGCGCCGCTTGAGGTCGTCCTTGGCCTCCAGGTTGCCTCGTTTCGTGGTCACCAGCCCGAGCGCGACGTACTTGTCCTTGGGCACGAAGCGCAGCGGTTCGAACCCTCCGGAGCGGGAATCGTCGTACTCGAGGAAGAAACCGTCAACCCCAAGATCGCCAAAGACCGCCTCCGCCACGAAGTCGTAGCTGCCCTCAGCAGCCCACGACGACCGGAAGTTGCCCCGGCACATGTGCGTGGTGATTCGCATGCTCGATGGCTTCGCTGCGAGCACGCGGTTGATGTTCTTGATGTACAGCTCGTGCTGATGCTCACGATCGCCGCCGAGCGATGCGATCAATTCGCGCTGGCGCGGGTCGTTGAGGTACGCGAGGCTGGTGTCATCGAGCTGCAGATAGGTGCATCCCAGGGCGCCGAGACGGCGGACCTCCTCCGCGTAGGCGGCGGTGAGATCGTCCCAGAACCCGGCCATGTCGGGATACACCGACTCGTCGATGGCCGCTCG